>OGDF01000397.1_pt1 | contig 70925 bp, 85 predicted proteins | sample 1570141 | NCBI WGS metagenome assembly OGDF01 (sample SAMEA4370581, study PRJEB24528) | human gut metagenome
AGATGCCCGATGCTTTCGCCATTTTCTGAACTGTTTCTGAAAAGGAAATCTTTTCGATCTTGCTGACAAAACCAAATACATCACCGCTTTCACCACAGTGAAAACAGGTGTAGATCTCATCGTGAAAGAGATTCAGGGAATTGGTCTTGCTGTGGCAGAATGGGCATTTACAGCAATCGTTTGTTATCATTTCATACTTTGAAACAACAGCAGAAAGGGGATTTTTCAAGCGGATAAACTCCAGTAACTCCGTATTGACAAACATTTTCTCACCTCACAAACTGGTCAAATGGATTGACGTTGACATCATAAGCCGAATTTTGTACAGAAACAGGCTTATCCAGCTGCGGATAGTCCTTGGAAACTCTTTCAATAACCCAATTGAGAATCGTGTGGTAATCTGATTTGTATCGTTTTCCGCTGGAAAGCTTATAGTTATTCAGGACTTCAATACATTTTTCTACAAAAGCAGTTGTGTGCTGTCCGGTCAGTTTCTGATATTCTTCTTCCGTCATAGTAACTGCTTCGGCATATTTCTTCTTACTGCTCGGTGTCTTTTTCTTTGGCGGAGCAGAAGCCGTGCTATTTGATTCTTTCGTACTGTATCTTGACGCGCAAAATACAAAAAATTGACACTCAAAATACAAAAAAATCTACTTTATGTAAAAAAGTGTTTATGGCCTTTAGAAAATGCATAAAAAGGGCTCGCAAATATCATAGTTGAAAAGCTTAATTGTGAATTTATTATCTGCCTTGACAGATTGTAGCGTATAAGTGCAAACTGCGTCAACAACAAGGGCTAACGCCTGTGCAACGCACATTGTTGACCCAGCTTACACTTATATGCTTGTAGACAATTAAGGCAGAAATTGACAAATATGAACACGTTCATATTTAATTCATAGAAGCCCTTTCTATGCACTTTTTATTTGGCGAACACAAAAAAAGCCTCTTGACATTAAAATCAAGAGGCTTTTATTAGTAACTCTGATATATCGCAATTCAGAGCATCACAAATATCATTTAAAAGGTGTATGTTTAAATAGTCAAACGTGTTGTTACACAGCGCACATATTGTTGATGGTCGTGCGTTTATGCGTTCACACAGTTCTTTTTGTGTGAGGTTAAGCCCTTTTAAAATGGACTTTAACTGGCATTTGATCATAGTGACCTCCTATATCCTTTTTACAATTAAAATAACGATATACGTTATTTTCGCTCTAAAAAAAATACTTCAACTTTAATAGTTCTTTATGATCAATTCCTTAAACTCTCCGCTGCTGAGGTTGTTATGACGTGACACGGGCAGTATATTGAATTCTTTATACAGATCCCTAATGTATTCATCATCGTTGTATGACAGTATAAACCGTCCCTTTATGCCGGTTAAGCAATCCTTCAATCGCTGATGGTCTTCGGGTTTAAACTTTACATCATAGTGCATTTCTGTTTTGTGATAGGGCGGATCGCAGTAGAACAGTGCGCCGGGACGATCATAGACATTTATTAAATTTTCAAAATCCTTGTGTTCTATGACAACCCCTGCACCTGTTTTCAAACGTTCTTCGATTTCTGTCAGATAGTTAGCCGATATGTTTTTCTTATTGCAGCCGTATGTTCTTCCGTCAGCTCCATAGCTGATTTTTATCTGAATATAGAACATTGCTGCGCGCTGGATATCCGCAAAACCGCGCATATCGATCTGTGCGCGTATATCATCAAACACTTCCCGGGCGTTTATATACCCTGATATTTCGCGCTGAAGTTCCTGTCTGTGGAATCTGATGCAGCGGAAGAGGTTCACAAGCTGACTGTTCCGTCGTTGTAAATTTCGAGCGGCGCGTGTTTATCGCGTGCAAACAGCACTGAACCACCGCCGCCGAATACTTCGACATATCGGTCGATTTTGTCCGGGAACAATGATATGATTTTGTCTGCAAGCAGTCTTTTACCGCCTATCCATGGAATAAATGATTTCATAATATAGATCCTCCTAATAAAAATGTAATGCCCTGATGCCGAAGCAAAAGGGCATTTTAATTTAGTTTGTAAGTATGTCCCAGTCACTGTTTTTCAGAATTCCTACATCGTGACCGTTGGATTCCTGTAGTGCGTGGATCGCGTTCATTGTCAGTGTACCGGCAATGCCATCTGCAGCACCACAGTCGAATCCTAACGCGTTTAAACGCTGCTGTACCCAACGTGTCAGTTGTCCCTGATCACCGGGTTCAATCGTGTATCTGTAGCACTCTGCGCGCGTTTTTGCACCTGCAATGCCATCCACAGCCAAAGATGCGCCTTTGGCATTTAAGATCTGCTGCAATTCAGATATCGGGTTTGTTTCTGTTGTGACTGCGTAGTACCTGTAAAAATCGTCCGTCACGCTGCCCGAAGTGCCTCCGCGTACAGCTTCGTCGCCGTACCACTTTGCGCTTGTACGCACGTCAACGTGAATTGCAGTGTATGTACGGTCGATGTTGCCAATACCGCCAAAACCGATATCCTGCGCTTTGCAGGCGACCTTTTTGGTGCTGATAATGCTGCCGTCCTGACCATAGCAAATGATGTCCGCAGCGTTGCCCTTGGTGTGCTGACCTGTTCCGTTGCCACCTACATTCTTGTCGTGTGTAGGGCAGCGGTAGCCGCTTGTCACGATGATCTTAGAGCAACTAAGTGCCCTGTAGATTTTTTCGAGATCTGCCACAAGCTTGGGGTTGAGTTCCGTGTCGTGCGTTTTACCGCACTTGCAACGAAATTCTCGCACGTTGAAATGTGCGGAAAGCTGTGTTTCGTCGGTGTACTTGTAGATCATAAAATCACTCCTTGTTTTTTGCGTACTGTGTTCCAAAATAGAAACTTATCACAACTGTGAAAACTGTCAGGAACTGTTCCGGTGATATCATACCACGAAGGCTCTGCGCCGCAAAAACTGCGGTCAGAACAATCGTGACGATTGATTTCACATCGATAAGTTTCGCGATTCGTTCGTGTAATTTCATATTGCCTCCTTAATCCTTGACGTACCAGTAACCGTTGGTAATATATTTGTCAGTGCCGATCGACACCGCCGCAAGTCCCAGTCCTGACTGCTGGGTGTGCAGGGCAACAAATGCATACGGAAATGTGATGTCGTTTTCTGATGTCTGCGGTACTATAGGTGCGATAGGTGCGATAGACGTTAACGGTGAATCGTACTTTGGTGTCAGTGTTACTGTTTGCGTTGACGTTGTCTTATAGGCAATTCCCACATATCCAGTAAGAGCACTGTCGTTAATATACCCGTCCCTATGGAAAAATGCGACTTCTCCACTACTATCTACTGTTATGCCAAAATAATTAGTTACCCATGTGCTATTTGAATACTGAGTATAAACCCTGATTATAATTCCGTTTGTGCAGAGTATTGCACCAGAAATCTGCACACCTCCTCCGACGCTCGATGAGCCACTACAATTGTACACCCTTTCTTTTGTTTCTCCTGTCAATTTTACTGTCGCAGAAGTAGCTGAAGTTGTCTGTGTAATGAAAGTAAGTGTAGCATTTGCACTTGCAATTGTCAGCGTGGAACCTGTGTCAGTCGCTGCTGTAAGTTCCATTGTCAGATTTTCAAGAAATGTTCCTGTTTTTTTGGATTGCAGCCATTTAAAGAATTCCGTTAAATTGTATGTGTTCCCCGTTATGAATTTCGTTATAGCCATTGTTTATCCCTCCACGATATAAAACATTCGTATCTCACTGATATTCGACGGTGTCATATTACTGCCGTCGGAAAATTTCAGTACAGCCTTGAATTTGACAGCGTTATTTGCGATAGATAGAAATACACCGCTGCCATACCAGTACAGATCCTGCAATTGTTTGTTGCTTTCATTGTACGTCAGTATGTCAAACTGTAACGTTTTCCCTGAAACATTGCTGATACCGTCAAAAAATATTGACTTAGTGCCTGTAGGGAGTGATATGTAATCGGGGGTTCGGACATTTGCAGCCGAAGCAAAGTTTCCGCTGCTGCCAATACTGCCTTGCTCCCAATCGGCGATCACGATATTGGGCTGTTCAATTTCTATATTCACAGCAGAAAAATCACCCAAAACAAACTGTCCCGCCAAATTACCTATGCTGTTTTCATTCCCCAAAACGTGCACCCCTGCGAGTGTCTCTATCCCTATCGCCGACTTAGCTTCATTTGAACCGCCGCCCTTGCTTCCGCCGAATCCTCCGAGCGACACCTTAAAATCCATAGAATTTCTGATTTTCAGATTCAGATTCATTTAATTGCCCTCCGCCGCAGCCGTTACCCACAGTTTGCCGTATAGTTTTCTGTAGCTTTTCCCGTCAGCGTCGATAAGCCTGAAATGTATGTCATACATATCACTTATCAGCCCCGATGTATCGTCGCTTGTGAGTTGCACTTCAAATCCGCCATCAGTGGAAGTGCAGTCTTTGCACAGAACGGCAGTGTTTGGATTGTTGGAACGCGCTACTATTACCTGCATACTGCACCCGCTGATACTGTCCGCATCAACCGATATATTGAATGTAGGCAGCGTGTCACCTGCAAGGCACTCCATGTCAGGGATATTATCATAAAATTTCATATTATCCTCCTCTCAGGTCATCTATCTGCCGCTGTAGACCTGCTATAGTATCTACAATAGAATACGATGCCTCAGTTCCGTCATTATCATATCTGATACGGATATCTTCGGCAATTATGTTCCCGTTTGCCGTTCCGATATATACCTTGGTCTCGCCGCCGTTATTGAAATACATCGCACCTGCCTGCGCAATTATCTCACAACCGGTCGCAGTATTTTTCAGCCGCCATTCCAGTGGGGACTGTTTGTGTGACCAATCACCGCAGCTAAGTTGTATCACATCGTAGCTTTCACTGGCGGTAGAAATATTGACATTTCCGCCCGTTATATTTATCGCAGACGCGTTTACAGTTCCGTCTGCGGCGACTGTAAATGTGCCGTTTCCGTTATTGATAACGCCGCCTGTAATGGACATTGCAGATGCATTCACAGTACCATCCTCGGAAACATGGAACGTATCGTTTCCATTGACTATCTCCACGCCGCGAAGCACTCCTGCTGTAATGAAATCCGCCACTATAGCGCCGTCCATTGTTATTGCTGTGCCGTAAGTTCCGTTATAGCCTGTGCTGCTGTACCCGAATCCGCCTGCATTCCAGCGCCATACCTTGGTCGCGGTCTCTTTGTCAGGCGTATCCATGATGAGTATTTCGTTGCTGTTCACTACCACATATCCGTTTATACCGGCATTGATAAGTGCTGTAGCAGTTGCCTTTGCCGATGCAAGAATATCTATTTTCTGCTGCGGCATATCATACTCTATAATGCGCGCTGTCCGCACAGATATATCGGTTATTTTTTCTGATTTGTCGCCGATCTCGACAGACGGTTTATGCGGTTTGTAGATATCGACTGTTCGTTTTATCAACCGCAGCTCCTCATCGATCCCGAGCAGTTTGTTTTTGAAATGATATGTATCCAGCGCGTCTTTTGCCGTGTCTGTGGGTGCAGAAAGCGAAAGTATCATGTTTCGCAGGTGAGTGCCGCCCTCTGCGCCCTTGATGCCTCGATTGGCGAGGACACCAAGTGCAGCATTGAGTTCAACAGTACCTCCGGCAAGTGACTGTGCCGTTCCGCCAACAGTTAGGATCGCCTCACCAAGCTGTGAAACATTCGTATTTGCCTTGCTGGCAGTTTTAGCCATTTCATCGCCGAAACGTGTCAGATTTTCACTTGTTGCCTCAATCCCGAGCGCAGCCATCGCATCTGTCGCAAGGTCAGAAGCGTACGCCAGATCCATCCCGCCTGCAGCGGCGAGATTAAGTACTGCCGGAAGCGCGTCTGCTGCCTTCGCTGCGTCATATCCTGCAAGTGCCAGATAATTTAACGCATCAGCAGCCTCAGAAGCTGAGAACACCGTGGATTCACCTGCGGCAGCGGCTGATTCTTTTAACAGATCATAGCTGTTTACTCCGTCCTGAATAGTATCCTTAGTGATTCCCATTGTGGCAATAACTTGCGCCATGCTGCTTTCAAAATCTTTGCCTACGCTGATCGAATAGCCGCCAAGAGCAGATATAGCACCTGTGGCAGCAGTTACAGCTGTTGTTACGGCTGCCATTCCTGTCTTTGCAATCGAGCCGAGATTTGAAATCCCTATCTTGAATCCTGACTGATCTATCGCGGTATCAAATTTTAATGTGCCGTCAAAAGCCACAACGATCCCTCCTTACGATCGTGCGGCTCACAGGCTCATTGCACTACTTGTTTACCATTTACTATTTTTACCTCAAATTCGCACTTGCAGTTCCGCGTACATTTTATAAATACCCCGGAACAATTAGCCGTATTGTCGTACAAAATTGTTTTTGCCCCACATCGGGGACATCGCAGCCACTGCCGTTCAATCGGCGGCTTTGGTATCTCATTTATCATATCATTCCTCCGAACACTCCGCCTATCATATCATCATCCAGTTCATACGGGATAGCTATCTGCTGCTGAATATTGGATATCCGTCTGCGTTCAGCAGCGTTCTTTACCTGCGAAACGTCAATGCTGCGATATGCCATACGTTTGTGCGTAACGCTATCATCAGGCAGCGCGGCGAAAAGGCAGCGGAATTCCCACCAGTGCATATACCCGATATGTATCAGGTCGATGTTGTAACATCGGCGGAAATCGCCCAGAATATATTTTCCGTCAATGCACCAATCAAGAACCGGCGGTTTTATTACCTGCTCCTGATCTGTTTCATCGTCATGACATAGTGTGTCAGGTTCGAGTTCTTTACCCTTGTAGAAATCGAGCAGAGCCGTTACAAGCCCTGCGGTGATCCGCTCAGGCGGCTTGATCAGCCATTGTGTCATAAGCAGAAGCTTCTCCCGCTTGCCTATTTCTTCGTCCGCAAGCATATCCGCAAAACGAAACCATTCCCGAAAATCCGTGACTATCGGATACACAGTTCCGTCAGCACAGATCGATTCCGGGAATGGTTCATAAAGGACATTTATCATTTATTCTTCCTGACCGCTGCACGTTTCTGCTGCCGGTTAGGTCTGTATCGTTCGAGTTTTTCACTTTTTGCTCGTGCAATATCATCTTTCTGTGCATTGATGAATTCGAGGAAACTTATATACACATCATCGTATGCACTTGAATTTGTAGGAACTCCCTTGAACATTTTCTCGGTTTCATCGTTGCCAAAAATATTGCTGAACAAATTGCGGAACATAGCACAATACGCTCTTATCCGTGTGGAAGCTTTGCCGTCCTTTGGTACTGCACTCTCATCGTTTTTCATGGTTTCAAACGCATTTTCCAAACGTTCCATAACATCAGCATCCTCAAGATCCAGCTCAAGGCTGATGCCGTTTATTTCCCATATCTTGTGGCTCATAGGCTCATATCCTTTCATTCAGTTTCATCAGACTGTTCATATCCCTGTACTTCGTGGTCTTCATCTTCGGGAACGCCGCTCAGGGTCAATACATCAGCCTCGGGCGCGTCCCCGTTTACCTAACCTTCGTCCTCGCTGAAAGTAACGGTCTGCCAGTCATCGCTTGACGTTGCAGTTCCCTTTACCTTTTCGCCCTTGACTTTGAGTGTGCCCGAATAAGTGTATACATTGATGTTATCGCCCTCGGATGACGGGATAACTGTATACTCACGCTTATATGCCACCGCAGGCGTTGCAGATGTATCAACCGTTATAATTGTGCGAACTGCATCATCGCCTAACAGTTCACCATCGGTTATGGAAATGATATCCGCCTGCACGGGGTCGTTCGTATGCCTGTCAAACGCATACGCGATCGACGGCGAGTATCCTACGATATCATTTTCCTGAAACGGTTCATCGACGTACTGTCTGTTGTACTCGATCGGGTTTTTGCTCGTCGCGAGCTGTGTGAATTTCTTCATGCGGTGATATACAGTTGTGGATTCACCTGTCACACCGAAGAATGCAAGCACCTTGTGCCTCTGAACTAATGGCATTATTATTCCTCCTCATATAGCAGCCTCAGTTGGATCTGATATCGTGCCGTACTGTTTTCAGCGTTAAAGGCATATCCGCCCGTGAGCACTTCTATGCTTACGGGTGTGCGCCCATATAAATCAGGCAGGAGACCGCTGTTATTGTTACTGTCTATCCAGTCAGCGAAATGCTCATAGAATCCGAGATTTTCAATGTTCTGGATAACATCTTCGCCGTAGTATTCGCGGGATGCAAAGATAAAAAGAAACTGCTTTATACAGCTTCCGTCGGTATATCGTTTGTATATAGGATCAGTCGGTACAGTTTCTACTGTGTAGCCGATCGGTTCGCTGCCAAGGCAGTCCACAAGCAGCGCTCCGTCTTTGAGTTCAGGAAACGTCATAACATAATCCCGAATACACTCTATTATTGTTTTCATTCAAATTTTCCTTTCAGCCCCTGTTCGATATCCGAGAGATGATCCGCCTTCATTCGTTCAAGAAAAAAAGACCCTCTTAATCCTTTCGTGCCGTTCTCCGCATTCATGCCCTCAATGCCGTGTCCTGCATTGGTGTAATACTGGCTTCGCGCATATGGGGCTGTATACTCTACAACGCCTGAACCTATAACAGTGCCGGATGTTCCGCTTTTTTTCATTACGCCTGTCTTAAACGGAACATACGGATCACTGTATCTTAGCGTCTCGCTGTCAACAAATTTCTGCATCCTTTGAAATTTTTCACCGGAATTGCTTTGGAAATTTGGTGCAAAGCTGAGTCCCTTGAATATCAGCATTTTGCCGTCACCTCTATGTGCCGAACAGCGCCAGAGCCAAATCTGAGATCAGACACCGCTGTGATTGTCAACGCCGTATTTGGCGGCTGTTCGTCAGTGATTATTTCTCCGACTATCCGATCATCTGTTTTTGGGACATAGCTTCCTGCGGAAAGTGCAGGGATAGATATGAACACTTCGCCGTGTGGGCTACGGTCAGCACCGTCTGCACGTTCCAGTTTTTCCTCCCAGTAAACAGCGCCGATCGCCCGACGTATATATGTGGGAGAACGGTTGCGTATCGTTTTTTCGTAGATAGTACATCCCATTCTGTTTGTATACAAATCAATCAACTCCCCGATAAAGAAGCCCTGTCGAACCAAGATGCCGCCCTACTATGCTGTAAAGCAGATCAGACATTCCTGCACCACTGCCGTTCAGCATAGATGAAATAGTATCGGCAGCCGAATGATAGGTAACGCTGTATTGACCTATTTTTTCTGACGAAACGCCAGAGCCTGCTCCTACGCCAGAAGCAGATGCAGAGAAACAGTAAAGTTTCTCTGCGGCTTCACAGCAGCAGGAGGTTACTTTATCAGCAAACTCCTGCGGAACGCCCTTAGTCAGCCGATCGAATGTCTGCTGATCTATGTATTCAGACGCTCTGGCGGCATAGTACTGAAAATCCCTTTCAGGTATCATACTTCCGCCATATGTTTCGACATAATAGGTGTAGTCTGCGTACCTCATTCTGCAACATCACCGCCGCCAACAGTAATATATGCAACGGCTTTGACCTTGGACGAGCTGAGGTTAACGATTTCGATAACATCGCCGGCTGATGCGATTATCTCAGTTGTACCTGATGTAAGCGCAGTTCCGGCATATGCAGATGTAGACATATCATATGTTGCTCTGGCTGACGGATTCACTTTGTACGCATAGGTAGAACCTGTATTGCCGGAAGTTACCGTTGCAATTGTAGTGCCGCTTGTACCGCCCTTGGCGAGCGATACTGCGAGAGTGGCAGGAGAGTACACCGCTCTGATCGCCACGCTGCGGAGTACCTTGTGGTCGTATACCATACGTCCCTGAACTGCTGATGCACCGATATAATTGCCTGATCCGGAAAGATCCTGAACCTTTATTCCGACAGACCATTCATTTACTCTGGTAGCGAACCTTGGATGACCTGCTATCATCGCGAGATTGGCAGTGCTGTCATTCCACTCGATCACAAGAAAACCTGCGATCTTACCAACCGCGCCGCTTTCCTTGACCGTGTCGCCGAGGCTGGAAGCCGAGATAAATTCGGGTGATTTAAGGATGAGTGACATAGCATCCGGGGTTACCAGCAGATAGCGCTTGCCGTCGTTAGGGATCTTCGCCTTTGACATGGCTGTACGGATATCTACGATAGTATCATAAATGTTGCTCTTCGTGATCTGGCTGACATTCATAGGTGTTGAACCCGCGAGAAGTGTTGTTCCGCCGTCAGTATCGATCTGTGCGGCAAGACCATATGTTGCGCTATCAAGGCGGTCAGCCACAAGGTTATCAGGGACTGAGGCTGAATCAAAGCCATCAATGATCTCATTTACTGCCTTATCCTTGCTGATCCTTAGGTCAACATAACTTGTAGAGCCGCTTGTTGCCTGAATTCCGTTTGCCTTGTCATAGTCTGATACCTGAACTTCAGTATCGCGTACAGGGATCTTTACATTTCCTGCAACAGGATTTCCCTCGTAGTCATTGTTGAATACGATGCCGTCCCTGAGCACGAGCTCATTCCTGAGCTTGGCGGAGACGAGTTTTGAATAACGTGTCTGCGATTCGTGTCCCATAGTGATTTCCTCCTTTAGTCAACTTTAAGTCCGGGGTTTCGTGCGAGAAACGCAGCTTCAACTCCTGTCACGCCTGTTGCCTCACCGCCGTGGGTGTCGTATGAGAACTTAGGCGGAACGGGGCCTGTCTGAAATGCATCAGGATGCGCTTCCTTGAAAGCCTTGACAACATCATCGCCGCCGATAAGCTTGTCGCCCTCGAACTTAAGCTGCTTTTCAATTATCTGATTTGTAAGATAATCTTCGTAAATGCTGTCCTTAAGTTTAAGACCCTTTACCATATTGCCGACCTTTGTCTTGTGCTCAAACGCAAGTCTGTCAGCTTCTGACTGTTTGTACTTGTTTTCCCAGTCAGCCGCCGACTTCTTTACGCTATCGATGTCCATATCGGTATAGGACTTGATCGTGGTGTTTGCCTCATCAAGCTGCTTCTGAACAGCAGCAGTACTGTCCTTCTCAGTCTGAATGTCTGCATTGTAGGTATCGGTTATAGACTTAACGACTGCTTCGTCTGTGATACCGAGACCTTCTAAGAATTCTTTGTTGATCATAGTGTACCTCCTTAAAAATGAGTATAAAAATAAGACGTGTTACCGTCTTTTTCTGCGTTTATGACGTTTGCGTGCGAGTATCTGCTGAACGTAGGTGAAGTAGTCCGGGGAAGCCCTTTCGGGATACTTCAAAAGGTCACGCATTGAAAAATATTCGGGATTGTACATTTGCATATCCGCCTTTCATGTGTTTTTTAGCATAATAAAAACGCCCTTTAAAGAGCGTTTTAATACTGTGACAATTTATCCATTATGGATTCATATAGCTTTCCTTTGGGTGTAGGATCATAATTCTCATCAAGGTGATCCATAATAGCTTCGGAAATCCTTTCGTCTAAAAGAAAATATTCATCATCATTTAAATTTGTTGTTACATCAAATGGCAATTTCAAGGCTTTAATAGCGGATAATTCTTTTTCGTCAAATTCAATCCTCATCAAGGGTCACCTCCATATTTTTTTCTTAGCTCAGAACTTGTTTCCCATACAGTAGTTAAATTACCGGTATCAGGATTTAATTGTGGTCTGGCTTTGTTGCCAATAAATTCCATACTTTTTCTGCCTTTGCTATCCGTCCTTATTTTACCAATATTAAGTGGATTTGTCAAGGCGTTTCTTATATCTTCTACCGATATATTTCTTGCAACCGACCTTGCAGCAAAATGTTCGCTTATATTTGAAACAGTATATCCGTTGCAGATAACTGTTCCTATTAGATTTTGAAACTCTGAGGATTTTCTATTTGCCCATACAGCCTTTTGACTTAGGCTTTTGTTGAACCCATTACTCCAAAGTCGGCTCGCATCCGGTAATTCTCCAGTTTCTTCCAAGAAATTGGCTAATTCATTTTCTTGATTCTTTAATTTAACAGATGAAACATTAAAATCTGTTTTGAAATCTACTAACAATTTGTTATTTGTAGCAGTTTCAATAGCCGTTTGATATGCTGATAGCTCTCTTTTTCTCGCTCGTATATCTCTTTCCATTTTACGCTGCATGCTGCGCATTTTTATGTATCCGCATTCCGACAGGTAGTTCACGGAATCCCTCAGCTCAGATTCTGCTATGGTCGGTTCAAGTGCGTACCGAAGTTCCGAAAGTGACACATACTGTGTGCGGAGCAGGTTGATTCCATTCAGGACTACTCCGTTATTGCAGAAGAACTTCTTCTGCCTTATTCTTTCCGTCATTTCTTTTGCTTCCAATTTTACCCCTCCTACTTACTGCAATAATTATCGATTTTACTTTCCAGTCTGGTCATCACCCGGATAAAATCTTCATTTTTGGTCGTATGCTCTTTAATGTAATCGATGTTATCCGTCAGTTTCTGCATAGTTGCCTTGATCTCCGCTACTTCCGCCTTTATTTTCTGACATCCCTTTTTCCTCCATTTTTTCTTTTCCTATTTTATTCCTTTTAGGTTGCTATAACTAATTCTATCATGCCTTAAATGCAAAGTCAAGAAACGGAGTACAGAAACAAAAATAACGGATCTGCAAAAATCTTTTTGCAGATCCGCGCTGTAAATTTGAGTTATTTAAGCTCCACGACAGTAACTCCGTCCTCGCCTTCACCAAATGCGCCAAGACGGAAAGACTTGACCGAGGGGTGATTTTTCAGCCGTCTATGGACAGCTTCACGCAAAAGTCCAGTGCCCTTTCCGTGAATGATCGTGATCGTGGATATGTTGGACATAACAGCCCTGTCTATAAAGGAATCCAACTGGTAAACTCCGTCGTCGCAGGTGAATCCGCGAATATCAAGTTCCATTGTTCCTCTGCGCTCGACCTTAACGCCGACCTTGTTCATTTTTCTTCCGCGCTGTGCAGGCTTATTGCTGACAGCCTTGGGAGTTTCCTCAAGTCTGAGGCGCGATATGTCAATTTTGGTTTTCATGACGCCCATTTGTACGAAAACCGAGCCGCTTCCGTCGGGTTCGCCCGAAACTATTCCCTTGCGCTGCAAGTCAACAACGTAAACCGTGTCTCCCCTTTTCAGCTTGCGAGGCAGAACGTAACCCTCATTCGCGTCCTTGCCGTCAACAGGATTAGCGTTATCATACATCTTGTTGAAACTCTGTCTGGTTCGCGATTTCATGCCCGAAACATTCGCGCTGAAATCCTTTTTATCCTTTTCTTTTCTGAGCTTTTCAAGCTCGGTGATAAGTTCGTTTGACTCCGCCTTAGTCTGTTCAATGATAGTCATGGCGCGCAGGCGAGCCTTTTCCATTTCTTCTGCTTTTGCAGCCTCAAGCTCCTCACGCTCTTTGCGGACAGCCGCCTCATGTTCAGCAGTCTGTGCGCGCAGACGTTCTATCTCATCTTTCTGATGTTCAAGTTCAAGACGTGAAGCCTCAAGCTTTCCGATAACGTCCTCAAGACGGCTGTTTGCTTCGCTTACGGAAGCCTTAGCGTCCTCAATAATATCACGCGGCATACCGAGACTCTCAGAAATCGCAAACGCGTTCGACTTACCGGGCGAGCCTACGATGATCCTGTATGTCGGACGAAGTGTCTCTATATCGAACTCGCACGAAGCATTCTCAACATTTTCGCTGTCGATCGCAAAGACTTTCAACTCCTGATAATGTGTCGTGACCATTATCTTTGCGCCGCTCGACATCAGTCGGCGGATAATCGAAACTGCCAAAGCTGCGCCCTCAACAGGGTCCGTTCCCGAGCCAAGCTCGTCAAGGAGCACGAGGGATTTCTCATCAGCCGCGCCAAGAATTTCGATGACCTTATTGGTGTGCGAGGAGAAAGTTGACAAATTCTGCTCAATACTCTGACTGTCGCCAATATCCGCAAGAATATGGTCAAAAACGGATATCCTGCTTCCGTCGGAAACGGGAATAAGCAAGCCGCACATAGTCATAGCGCTGAGAAGTCCTGCTGTCTTTAGAGCGACAGTCTTACCGCCTGTATTCGGGCCGGTAATAATGAGTGTCTGATAGTCCTCGCCGAGAGAAAGGTCGATCGGGACTGCTTTCTGCTGATTCAGAAGGGGGTGTCTTGCTTTTTTGAGAAATATCCTGCCGTCGTCGGTTATTTCAGGCAGAGAGCATTTCAGCTTTGCGGCAAGGTTGGATTTTGCAAAGTAAAGGTTAAGCTCGGTACATACCTTGTAATTCTCGCTCAATATCTCCGCGTAGTCTCCGCAGTCACGGCAGAGTTCACGGATTATCCGCTCTATTTCCTCCTGCTCCTTGCCTTCAAGGATCCGTATATCGTTGTTAGCCTCGACAATTGCCATAGGCTCAATGAAGATGGTCTGTCCCGTGGCGGACGTATCATGGATAAGTCCGCTCACCTGTCCCCTGTACTCCGACTTTACGGGAAGAACGAAACGTCCGTCACGGATAGTGACATTACTCTCCTGCAAATATTGCTGTGTTGTTTTGTTCTTGACCATTTTATCGAGAGTCTCTCTAAGCTGCATTCCCGCCTTGTTGATCTTGCGGCGTATTGCGGCAAGTTCGGGACTTGCTGCGTCAGCAATTTCGGTATCGGAGATTATCGAGCGTTCAAGCTTTTCGAGCAGCCACTCGTTCGGCTGCAAACGCGAAAAGAGATAGCTAAGCTCTGTCTCGGCATTCTCGCAATGGGCATACCAGTCGGCAAGTCCCTTTATCTGTCTCAGCATAGCCGCGATATCCATAAGGTCACGCAGAGAAATGACTGCTCCAGAAGCTGCGCGAGCAGCCGAAGAAGTAACGTCCTTGAAATCGGAAAATGGCGGAGTTCCGTACTGGACAGAAAGCTCCAGAGCCTGCGAAGTTTTCAGACATTCATATCTTACCCGTTCAAGATCATTGTCGGGGCGCAGTTCGAGCGCCATTCGTCTGGTTTCAGCATTTGAGGCATGGCTTGCGAGCATTTGCAGTATTTTGTCAAGCTCAAGTGTTTTCAGATATTTATTCATTACAGTTTTCACCAAATTAAATAGAATGTGCCGCAGCGAAAAATTCCGACAGCGGCTTTATTGTAGTAATCCGATAGAATGGTATAATCCGATGTTAGCTGCGAATTATACTCTTATAGAAGTCGAGCGTCCTGAAACTGCGCTCAAGGTGGGTCGTGAGATAAAGCTCTGCAAATTCCGACAGACTCTCCTGAACCCTGTCCGAGACTTTAAAATTAAAAAGTCTCTCCTGCGGCGAGAGAACAATGTGTCTTACGGTACGCAAAAGCGGCAGTTCCGCCGGAAACTCGCCCGAACCGCCCGCACAACTGCTGCACATAAAGCTGCCGTCATCTACCGAGAAAAAGAGTCTTGCAGGCTCAAAGTCCCCGCACCCGCGGCAAGCCGTAATATCCGGCATAAAACCTATTTCCGACATAAGCCTCAGTTCAAAAACGGCTTTGAGCATCGCTTCACTCCTGAGATCCTTTTCAAGGTAGTGCAGAACGTTCAAAAAAAGCCGCATGACCTCACCGCTGTCCGTTTCCTCGCCAATACAGAAACGCAGTATATCGGCGAAATATGAGGCAAGCGAGACCTTGCTCAGAGAACTTCTCAGCCCGTAGAATATATGTATAGGCTCTGCGCTGTTGAGATAGAGTCTCTCGCCCCTTTGGGCGGCACAGAACCTTGAATAAGCAAACAACTGTGCGGAGCTGCCTGTCTTGGCATTTATCTTCCTCGAACCCTTTGCCGAGAGTTCAATAACGCCGCGCTCCTTTGTGAGTATGTCAATAAATTTATCCTGCTCACCGACAGCGCGCTCCCTCAGGACAACTCCCTCAAATTCAGTCATGTCTGCTTTCCTTATAATTGCAATAGCTCAGATAATCTGAGATCTTTCCCGTCTCGGTAAATCTCAGCCATAAAGTTTCCTCCTGCATTTTGTTTCCCTCATCAGATTTACTGCATAGCAACAATATTACCGATCTCAGGCTTTGGAGAAACCACGTCGCCCTCCGCGATCAGCAAATACTGTTTCTATGTAAAAGCACAATACTATTATCCGACAGCGAAAGCTGAATATAAGAGGTAATTATTTCTCCGAGAGTCCGAAACTTCTGATGAGTCCCTCGCGATTGCGCCAATCCTCTTTCACCTTGACCCAACACTTCAGGTTTACCTGGATCTGGAAAAAGTCTTCAAGCTGGTAACGCGCGGCGCTGGACGCCTTTTTGAGCATAGCTCCGCACTTGCCGATGATAATGCCCTTGTGCGACTCTCTCTCGCAGTAAATAACCGCATTGATATCGAGGATATCCTTATCCTCACGCTCAGACATCTGCTCCACACCGACAGCTATTCCGTGCGGAACTTCGTCCTTTAACAGCATAAGCAGCTTTTCGCGTATCATCTCTGCCGCCAGAACCTTTTCGGGCTGATCCGTTATCATATCGTCTGGGAAAAAGTGTACGGATTCCTGTGCAAGACCCATGATCTCTTTTATTACGATGTCAACGCCGTTGTTCTGCGTAACGCTCACGGGAATAACAGCCTTGAAATCGATCTGAGAGGTCATTTGCTGAATAACCGGAGCCAGCTCGTCCATGCTCTTTAAGAGGTCGATTTTGTTAAGCACAAGGATAACAGGCATTTTTGAAGCGTTCATCGACCTGAGCAGTTCCATTTCCTGTTCATTTATCCGTTTTGTGCAGTCCACCATAAATATAACAGCATCGATATCACTGACAGACTCCCTGACCGTATTGAGCATATGCTCGCTGAGCTTGTTCACAGGCTTGTGCAGACCGGGTGTATCAAAGAAAACAAGCTGAACATCGTCAATGTTTCTTATGCCTGTGATACGCGTTCTCGTGGTCTGCGGCTTACTTGTGACAGAAGCTATCTTCTCGCCGACAATGGCATTCAAAAGCGAAGACTTTCCTGCATTGGTACGTCCTGCGATAGTAACAAAAGCAGTTTTCGGCATCAGTTATTATCTCCCTGAACGATAAATGTTGCGTCGCGTGAAATTCCGAGCTTTTCGAGGACTGACTCTTCCTTCTCGCGCATTACACGCTGATCGAGCAAACTTGTCTCGTGGTCATATCCGAGGAGGTGGAGCATTGAGTGAACTGTGAGGAATCCGACCTCGCGCTCAAGCGAATGTCCGTAATTCTGAGCCTGCTTAACGGCAGTTTCAAGTGAGATAACAACGTCTCCGAGCTGAACAGCGCCTGTCTCAGGGTTTATCTCAACACTTCCGTCACTTCCTGTAAGCGGGAACGAAAGCACGTCTGTAACGCTGTCCTTGTTCCTGTATATTTTGTTAAGGTTGCGGATCTCATTGTTGCTTACGAAAGAAACACTTACCTCTGCATCCTTTCCGAAATTTTCGGTTGTAAGAACCGCCTGACAGCATCTTCTGATAAGAAGTCTGATTCCGACGGGCACCTTGACCTCTGTCTGATTATTCTTGACATACACTTTTAATTTAGCCATGATTTCTCGTTCTCCCTTCATTGTACTTTTCGTACGCCTTGATAATATCCTGAACAAGCCTGTGGCGCACGACGTCTTTTTCGGTAAATCTATGAACCGCAATGTCGTCGATCCCTTTGAGTACCTTAACAGCCTCGACAAGACCCGATTTTCTGGCATCAGGCAGGTCGATCTGTGTAATATCGCCCGTAATGACCATTCGGCTCTCACTTCCGAGACGGGTAAGGAACATCTTTATCTGTTCTGATGTGGTGTTCTGTGCCTCATCGAGAATTATGAAAGCCTCATCGAGCGTTCTTCCGCGCATATAAGCAAGCGGAGCAACCTCAATAATACCTTTTTCCATGTAGTTTCTGAAGCTCTCTGCGCCGAACATATCAAACAGCGCATCATAAAGCGGTCTGAGGTAAGGATCAACCTTATCCTGCAAATCGCCCGGCAGAAATCCGAGCTTCTCGCCTGCCTCAACAGCAGGCCGCGTCAGAATTATCTTTTTGATCTTATGCTCGCGAAAAGCCTTTACCGCCATAGCAACGGCAAGGTAGGTCTTGCCCGTACCGGCAGGCCCTATTCCGAGCACGATCGTATTTTCCTTGATAGCTTCAACATACCGCTTCTGCCCGACGGTACGCGCACGCAGTATCTTGCCCGAAGATGTGACACAGATACCATCGCCTTTAAGCTCCTCAAGCTGTTCAAGAGCACCCTCCGAAGCCATGGAGGTAACATATCTCACAGTCTGACTGTCAAGAACCCTGCCCTTGTCATTCATATTCATAAGAGCCTCTATCGCCTTGTAAGCTTCCTCAACGTTGGTTTCTTCGCCGATAATTTTCAGCTTGCCGTTACGGCTCACGACCGAAACAGAATATTTCTGCTGAATATGGCTCAGATTGCCGTCAAGGCTGCCAAAAAGCTCAGACACATCACCTGCATCAACGAATTTTTCCGTCATTGACCAACTTCTCCATTTCTCTCGTCGGGAAAAGCTCCCGCCGAAGCGAGGTTTGCATTTGAATATCGACTGTCATCGGAAACGTCCTTCAGAACATTTACAAACGGAGGAAAATCAATTATCTGCTCCGGATCAGCAAGTTCAAGCTCCATGATCGCGAGCCTGTCGGAGTAAGGATAAACGTCAAGCTCGAAAAGCTGCTCTGCGTAATTGAAACAGTAACGTGTTTTCACAACCGGCGTAAGTTCGGTGTCACGCTCGCCAAGAAGTTCGTGGTAGCGAGCCTCGTTGATCTCGTACTCGCTTTCTTCGCGCGTGATGTGCGTTACGAACACCTTCTCGGTGTAGGTATAGCTTGTGATACCGTCCTCTTTGATCGAGCGCACCCGCCGCTGAGAGCCGTTTTCGCCTTTTTTCAGATAAGTCTGCCTTATGTGGAGCTGACGTTTCAGATCAAGCCTGCCGATGTCGGGAATCTCCACAAGGAATTTTCGTTCAATTTCATAATGTGCGGACATACAAAACTCCATTCATAGAATAGACGCTGAATTCGTAGCGCACTTATTGTGCTTCCGTAACAGTCATAAATATATTATATATCTTTTTTCGGATAATGTCAACAAAAATATTTTCACATTCTATTCAAAATGCCATATTTTAGAAAAAATTCACAATCCTTCTATCAGCGAGTAAAAATTCAAATTAAACTGCCGTCCAATTTTGCCGAGCAAAGAAAAAAAGCCACGCTGTTGCGTGACTTCTTTTGGAGGCGCCACCCAGACTTGAACTGGGGATCAGGGTGTTGCAGACCCACGCCTTACCACTTGGCTATAGCGCCGATTATGGAGCGGATTACGAGGCTCGAACTCGCTACCTCCACCTTGGCAAGGTGGCGCTCTACCAGATGAGCTAAATCCGCATATTGGCGACCTGGATGAGACTCGAACTCACGACCTCCGCCGTGACAGGGCGGCGTTCTAACCAACTGAACTACCAGGCCAAGAATTGGTGGGGACTACAGGGCTCGAACCTGTGACCCTCTGCTTGTAAGGCAGATGCTCTCCCAGCTGAGCTAAACCCCCACATTTTCTTTAAGTTGTTTGTCGTTCTTGCCTGACGACTTGTATATTATAGCACGGATCTTTTAGTTTGTCAAGCGTTTTTCTGAAATTTTTTCAAAAAAATTTCAAGTTTTTTTCAGATGGTCGGATTTTCCCCGAAATACAGGGAAAATCCGGCTCTAAAATTTTTAAAATTTTTCTGAATTCTACCTTAATCTGCCATGCTGAGTGAAGAAATCACTTCTGTAAGCAGATTTGCAGGAAGCTGTTCATATCTCTCGAAATCAAGTGTGAAGCTGCCCATACCTCTCGTTACCTGACGAAGGTACATTGCAAAGTCATGCATCTCACGCATGGGAACTTCTGCCTGAATCAAAGTTGTACCGTGCTCAACAGGCTCCATACCGAGAACTCTGCCTCTGCGCTTGTTGAGTTCACCCATGATATCGCCCGTGTTTTCATCAGGAGCAGTTACTTTCAGCTCGCCGATAGGTTCAAGGATAACAGGGTCAGCCTGACGCATACCGTCCTTATAAGCAATGGAGGCAGCAGTCTTGAACGCCATTTCCGACGAATCAACAGGGTGATAAGAACCGTCCACGAGAATAGCCTTGAGTCCGACCACAGGACAACCCGCGAGAACACCTCTCTTGACCGAATCCTCCAGACCTTTCTGAACTGCCGGGAAGTAATTCTTTGGAACAGCTCCGCCGAAAACCTTTTCCTCAAAAATAAGAGTATCGCTGATACATGGTTCAAATTCGATCCATACATGGCCGTACTGACCGTGTCCGCCTGACTGTTTCTTGTGCTTGCCCTCAACCTTTACCTTTTTGCGGATAGTCTCCTTATAAGCGATCTTCGGAACTGTGAGGTTCACCTCTACGCCGAATTTGCTCTTTAGCTTAGCCGCAGCAACTTCAATATGCTGCTCGCCGAGACCGCTGAGTATCTGTTCCTTAGTGTCCTCGTCCTGCGTATATGTGAGGGTAGGATCTTCCTCGGTAAGTCTCTGCATACTTGCGGAGATCTTTGCCTCATCGCCCTGAGTCTTAGCCTTTACAGCCATTGAATAGCATGGGCGTGGGAATTCCATCTGCGGGAACTCAATTATCCTTGAAGCTGTTGAAAGCGTATCACCCGTATTCGCGGATATCTTGGAGGCTACCACGATATCGCCTGCACAAGCGCAAGAAACCTCGGTCTGCTTTTTGCCGCACAGATTGTAGAGCTTGCCGATTTTCTCAGCCGCTCCCGTTGTAGCATTTACCACTTCGCTGTTTGCCTCAAGTTTGCCGGACATAACGCGGATCATGGACATCTTGCCAACAAACGGGTCTGCTATGGTCTTGAAAACATATGCTGCAAGCGGTTCTGAAAGCGAGCAATGGGTTTCTATAACTTCCTTTGCCGGATTGTACGCCTCAGGAGCATAGACCTCGCACGGTGAGGGCAGGAGCAGTTCAATTTCCTTGAGAAGCATATCAATGCCCGCAAGCTCCGATGCCGAAGTGCATACGACAGGTGTGATGATTCCTCGGTTCATGCCGTTATGTATGCCGTCAATGAGTTCCTTCTGGGTAAAAGCTTCACCCTCGAAGAACTTCTCCATAAGCTCGTCAGAAGTCTCTGCAACGGCTTCAGAAACAGCCGCAAGGAGTCCCTCTATACGGTACTCAAACTTTTCCGAAATCTCGGCGGTGGGCATATCGGTTTCAACGGCATTACCGTTTTCATCGTATTTGTAAGCCTTCATTTCTATGAGGTTTACATAGGAAACGATCTTTCCGCTGCTGATAACAGGAACAACAACAGGGCATACGGTCGGACCGAACACTGTCTTTAATTCTGTGAGAACATTAAAGAAATTCGCGTCCTTGTCGTCGATCTTAGTAACGACGAACATCTTTGACTTGCCCTGCTTTACAGCCTCGTCATAAGCCTTTCTTGTGCCGACCTTAACGCCTGACTTGGCGGAAACCGTTATCATTACGGTATCGGCTGCACGGATGCCTTCGATCATCTCCGCTGCAAAGTCAAACAAACCCGGCGTATCAAGTATATTAACTTTATAGTCATTATATTCAAATGAAGCAAGAGATGTTCCGATCGAGATCTTTCTCTTGATTTCTTCGGGATCATAATCGCAGACAGTTGTACCGTCAGCCGTCTTACCGAGGCGGTCGCTTGCACCTGCCTTATAGAGAATTGCCTCTGTAAGAGAAGTTTTACCGGAACCGTTATGACCGGCAAAAGCGATATTTTTTACCTTGTTAACATCATATTCTTTCATAATGAAGTATCCCCTCTTGATTGATTATCCGTTTTTTGTACACGGAATATAAATATTATAAAGCAATTATGAACAAATTGCAATACTTATCCGATATTTTCTCTACTTCTCATCAATGCGAATATAGTTTATTGTGCACTTCTGCCAAAACTGATAGGATAGTTACAGGTTTTCTTCCCTCTGTCTGCCAGTCCGCAGAAGATTGCAAAGTAACCTGCGCCCCATATCAGGGTCTGAAAACACATATAGGCAGGACTTTCACTGAACCGCTCAAACGGCCGCATTAAAAGCTCCGCCGCGCCCATAGTCAGGAACGCATACATCGGCGGCACGAGAATATCCCTTACAGGACGCATTTTCATGCCAGTAAGCCTTACAGTCTTTGCAAGCCGCGAGCAGTTTCCTATCACGTTGCTTGAATAATATGATGCGACAATTCCGTAAAAGCCAAGACGCGACACGAAAATCAGCACCGCTGAAATTCTCACAATATACTCCGCAAGATAATTGAGCGACGAGAACGCCTGCTTTCCCATTCCCTTTATTATCGCCTCACACACTATTTCAAGGTATATAAAAGGCACTACGGGCGCTATTATCGTGATTATCCTGCCTGCATCGTATCCGCCGCCGAGGAGTTTGCCTATTGCTATGCCAAAGCGCATGAGAACCACTGCCGCAAATACGGCAAAAATAACAGTCCACCGCGTTACCCTCTGTGCTATGCTGCGAATCCGCTCGGAGTTTCCCTCGGCGCAGGCTCGTGCGATCTCGCTCACGATTATGCCTGACATCGAGCAAAGCACTACTGACGGAAAAAAGAGCGTCGGAATCACTATCGCCTCAAAAATTCCGAATCGGCTGAAAGCCTGCTCCGCTGTATCTCCGCCCTGTCTGAGACAAATGGGTATCAGCGCGTCATTGGTGCTGCTCAGCACAGCCGTTAGAAGTCCGCCGCCCATTATAGGGAACGCATACGAGGCGTATTTCCGGAACGAGAGAGAGCTTCTGCCGGTGTAGCTTTCCCTGCGTATAAGATACTGAACCGAAAAATACACAAAAGACGAAATACTGCCTGCAATTATTCCGAATATCATTATCCTGCACACCGAAGCCTCATCGGGATCATGCGCTGTGAGAGTCATCACGGTTATGACCGCCGCCTTGACAAAAAACTCTATTATCTCGCCAACCGCCGAAACTCCTGCCTTGCGGAATGCATTAAACCAACCTTTCAGGCAGGCTGAGACAGCGCCGAGAATAAGTGCGAACGGCATCAGCTTAACAGCAGAGGCAATGTGTGCTCCGCTGAAAAATTTTCCCGATATCACGTCAGCAAATGCGATGACCGCCACCGAAACAGCACCGCTCAGCAGCAGACACAAGCTTACTCCGTGCAGAAGAACACGGTTAGGGTTTGAATTGGGCTTGCCAAGCTCCTCTGAAATGAGACGGCTCGTGCACAGAAACGCATTGCCGTTTGAAATGACTCCTGCAAGCATCAGAAACGATCCCATAAGCGTCAGTATACCGATAGCCGATGCACCGAGTCTGCGCGTTATAAATGCGTTCAGCAGCAGCGCTGAGGTATCCAGCAAAAGCTGCATTGCCGTCAGCAGTATTGTATCCCTCAGAATTTTACTTTTCACGAGCATAGAATTCCTCCTATGTGATCAGGAAAGCCGCGCCTTCCTTACTCCACAATGAATTGTATGAGGGAAAATCACGCTTTATGCAAAAAGGCGAACCTTATGGTTCGCCTTAGGTTTATTTTTTGAGCAGTCTTTCGAGCATTACGCTCCTGCACTTTATTTCAAGCGTATCGTCAAGCTTTGGAAGCTCATACTTCTCCGCCGAACCGCCTGCATTCAGCTTTCTCTGCATACAATATCCGATGATATGATCTGAGATCTCAGGGTTTTTCGCAAGGAGCGGCCCGTGCAGATATGTTGCAATAACATTTTTCTCACAGTAGCCCTCGTTCTCGCTCTTTGAGCAGTTTCCGTTGCCGCAGAGAACTTTTCCGAACGGACTCTTTACGCCCACTGTCTGACCGCCGTGATTCTCAAAACCGACCACCTTTACAGGAACTCCGGTCTTTTGCGTTTCGATAACAATATTGCCGATACAGCGCTTTCTTCTGCTTGCAGGAGCGACGGTGTAATAGTCGAACAAGCCAAGACCCTTTATCTCGCTGCCGTCCGCGTCACGGTAATATTTGCCCATGAGCTGATATCCGCCGCAGATAAGCAGCAGAAAGACTCCGCTTTTATAAGCTTTCAGAATGCCCTCCCTGCACTTCATGAGGTCGGCCGAAATGTGATGCTGTTCAAGGTCTGCTCCGCCGCCTATATAAATAAGATCATATGCTGAAAAATCAGGCATTTCCGAGTCGATCGAGTACTTGTCCACAACGCACTCAATTCCCCTTGAACTGCACCTGTAGCGCAGTATTTCCATGTTTCCGCCGTCGCCGTAGAGGTCAAGCATATCCGCATACATATGAAGTATCTTAATCATTGCTCTTACCTCCGTGCTTTGCAATATAGCGCTTTAATGCGCTCCTCGTCGGCTGAACCGCCGTGTAGTTCGCGATCACAAATTTTCGTCCCTCCGTTGAGGCAAGCTCCGCAACTGCCTTGTCCAGATCGGGTCTGACAACAATTTTTGCAGGGTCGTATCCTGCACACTTGATCCTTACGGCGATGTCATAGGCTCTCGTACCCGATGTAACAACTCGCGTTACATTCCTGAAAACAGTGAAGTTAATGTCCCATATCCACGAAACGTCAAGTCCGTCCGCAACATTATCATTAAGTACGAACAGCAGCTCCTTTTCGCCCTCCATTTCATTCATTACGCGAAGTGTCATGTTCGCTCCAACAGGATTTTTGGCAAGATTAAGAGTCGTTTTTCTGTCGCTGAGCATGAAAGTCTCCATGCGTCCGTTCTGAACGGTATATTTGGAAATCACGCTGTCCGTGATTTTGGGGTCGATTCCATATAGCTTTGCAACGGCTGCAACCGCTGTCATATTGTAAACATTGTAGATACTGTTGAGCTTGGGCGAGTAAGTGTGACCGTCCGCCGTGAAAACGGGCTTGTCAAGGTCGATCCCGCTTGCTGTTATATACGGCTCATAGTCGCCGAAACCGCACTTGCCGCAGCGGAACTTTCCGATATGCGAGTACTGATAATACTCATACTCAAGCGGTTCGCCGCAGAAAGGACAGAATCTGCCCTCTGATGCCTCAAATATTTTCTCTGTCGCGAACTTATAACGATCGGCATGGAAATACTTAACGTTCTTATTTCTCGGATTAGCTCTGCCGAGACGCGCCGTATTCGGATCGTCACCGTTTAAAATCAGGTTTCCCTCAAATGTTTTGCAGAAACCGTTCACCTTATTGATAAGAGTCTCCATTTCGCCGTTTCGGTCAAGCTGGTCGCGGAAAAAATCCAGAACCACGAGCGTGTCAAGCTTCATCTGCGAGTAGACAACAGGAACGTGCGACTCGTCCGTTTCAAGGATAAGGTAATCTGCCTTTACCCTTCCGCTGAAATCGCAGTATCTGAGCAGCAAGGAGCATATTCCCGTATCAAGGTTGTTTCCCTCACGGTTTATTATGATCTTCCTGCCGCTGCACTCAAACAGTTTGGCAATGCAGTTTGTGACCGAGGTCTTTCCGTTTGTGCCCGTAACCGCGATGATCGGACATTCTATCTTAAACATTGAGCAGCTCTTGTGCCCCGAAAGATGCCACAGCACTATGCCCGGAAGATTTCCCGCATTACGTCCGAGAAGCTGTAATATCTTTACAATGATTTTTCCAATCAGGATCTGAAGTCTTTTCAATTGTTTTCCTCCACACTGTCGAAAAAGTCTTTTTAACTAATATTAATATTCCAAAGACAGCGCCTTTGGTGAGGGCAGATCCTCGCAAACAGCTTTGAGGAAACACGCTCAAAGAGAGGGCGTTCCCTTATTAAGGCAACACCGCACAAAGCCCGCCTGACGGCTTTGCACTGAATCTGCTTGCATATTTTCCGTCATCTTGCACAGAAATCCCTTGACATACGATAGTATGCCTGCGGAATTTCTATACAATCTGACGAAAAATCTGACAGCGCATCTTCAGCACAAGCTCTGTGCGGTATTGCCTTAAAACGATTTTCTGACAAGCTGCCCCATATTCAGGCTATAATTTTACTTTTTCGGAACTACGCTGCCGGCTGCCTTAAAAATGCTGTTCGGAGGGATAACGCCTCTTACACAGCTTGTCGGATATATGCTGGAGTTTCTGCCGACTATCGTTCCGGGATTGAGGACGCTGTTGCAGCCTACCTCAACGTGATCGCCGAGCATTGCGCCGATTTTCTTTATGCCTGTCTCGATAAAGTCACTGCCGTCCTTGATAACGACATTGGTCTTGTCAGACTTTACGTTCGAGGTTATCGAACCTGCTCCCATGTGCGATCTATAGCCGAGAATGCTGTCGCCGACATAGTTGTAGTGCGGAGTCTGAACATTGTCAAAAATAATAACATTTTTAAGCTCAGCAGAATTTCCCACAACGCAATTTTCACCGACAAGCGCACTTTCTCTTATGAAAGCACAGTGGCGCACCTCGGTGTTTGCTCCGATAATGCAGGGAGCTCCTATATAAGCGCTCGGGAATACCTTTGCGGTCTTGTGTATCCACACATTTTCGCTTGGATTGTCGTATTCCTCGGGACTTAGTCTGCTGCCAAGTTCGATAATAAGCGAACTTATGCCCTTTAAAGCCTCCCAAGGGTACTCAAAGCCGCGCAGATAATCTGCGGCAATGGTGTGGCTGAGATCGTACAGAGAGGATATCTTAGCGTTTTCCATCTTCATTTCCTCCGATCAAGTATTCTTGTCAACCTGATGAAATTTTTTGAGGTTGCCTATCTTCTCGTTGCGCTCGTCAAGAACCTTTTCCACCTCAGACCACTCAAGTCCCTGATTTGCGCAGAGAACCATTACATGGTAGAGGAGATCGTTGATCTCATTCATAAGCTCGTCATTATCGCCGTTCTTTGCGGCAATGACCGTCTCTGTTGCTTCCTCGCCGACCTTCTTGCATATCTTGTCAACGCCCTTGTCAAAAAGGTAACAGGTGTAGGAATTCTCAGCGGCAGTACCATTCTCGAACTGCTTCTTTCTTTCCTTTATCACCTCAAAAATTTCCTGATAAACTGTCATGGTTATTTCTCCTTGTACTATAAATTTAACTGAAAACCTGCCCAAAATTATTCAGGCAGTATCTGATAGATCTATGCCGCAGTTGTGAACTGCGGTTCTTATTCAACTGTTTATTGCTTCAATAATCGGCTGAATGTATTTCTTGTCCGTCCAGTCACGGCGTTCAAGTCCGGCCTCTACCAAAGCCTTTTCCCACGGCTCGTAGCCCTCGGGATCTTTCCGTGAAACCGCATCGAGTAGCGTTCTGCACAAAAACTTGTCAATGTCGTTCATGGTTTGATAGTCCCATGCTCCGCGGCAGTAAAAATACGGTATTCCCTCAAGCTTGTCCCTGAAATTTAGTCTTGCTATGTGTTTGAGCGTTTCTTCATCGTAATCGGAAGCTCCGCCGCAAAACACTATTATTTTCTTTCCTTTAAGCTCGTCAATGTGTCTTTTAAGAAAGTATATCCCCGAAATGCCTGCCGAATAAATCCCCCCGCCAAGCAGAACGACATCGCAGTCGGCAAGCTGTTCTACCTGAGCCTTATCGGTTTCAATGCACGGAAAGCCGGTCTCCTCGGATATCCACTCGGCGTACTTTTTCATTGAACCGTACTTGGACTTGTATAATATTATCCCTTTCATGTCAGATCCCCTGTATTGCACCGCTCAGTCCTGATTATAAAGCTCATTGAAGAAACAACTGTACGAACCTGTATGACAGGCAACGCCTGTCTGCTCAACGTTCACGAGCAGAGTGTCGTCATCGCAGTCTCCGTAAATTGAAACAACTTTCTGAACATTTCCCGAAGTAGCGCCCTTGTTCCAGTATTCCTGCCTTGAACGGCTCCAGAACCATGTGTAGCCTGTTTCGAGAGTCTTTTTCAGGCTCTCCTTATTCATGTAAGCGAGCATCAGCACCGTCTTTGTGTTAACATCAAAGCATATTGCCGGAATAAGCTCGCCCTTTGCAAAAAATCTGTCGAGGTCGTTCAAATCAACCTTAATCATGTTTTCCTCCTTATCATTTCAGTGAAACTGCGCCATTTTTCTCGATCTCAGCGCAGTTTCCACGAAATCATCATATGCAGTTATCTTACAATAACTCCCCTGCTGCGGCAGTAGTCCTTGACCTCGCCCACAGTCAGCTCCTTGAAATGGAAAAGCGAAGCCGCAAGAGCCGCAGTAGCTCCGGTCTTTTCAAAAACCTCGCAGAAGTCGTTTATTTTTCCTGCTCCGCCGCTCGCGATAACGGGAATAGAACAGTTATCGCACACCGCCTTGAGCATCGGAATATCAAAGCCTTCCTTTGTGCCGTCAGCATCGATCGAGTTAAGGCATATCTCTCCTGCTCCAAGCTTTTCGATCGTGTGGACCCACTCGATCAGATCAAGTCCCATGTCAACACGTCCGCCGTTTATGTAAACAGTCCACTTGCCATCTGAGACTTTTTTAGCGTCAATTCCTACGCATATGCACTGACTTCCGAAAATATCCGCGCCGTCCTTTATGAGCTGAGGGTTCTTAACAGCCTGAGAATTGACCGAAACCTTGTCCGCACCTGCGCGCAGAGTTTCCCTTATGTCATCGACTGTCTTGATCCCGCCGCCTACCGTAAGCGGCACGAATACTTTTTTAGCCGTTTCGCGAACTACGTCAAGAAACACGCCTCTGCCTTCGTAAGAAGCTGTAATATCGTAGAAAACAATCTCGTCCGCGCGCTGTCTGTTGTATTCCTCCGCACACTCAACGGGATCTCCTACATCGCGTATCCCTTCAAAATTTACTCCCTTTACGACCTTTCCGTTTCTTACGTCAAGGCATGGGATTATTCTTTTTGCAAGCATTTTTACACTCCCTTATAAAAAGCTTAATCATTAATATTGTCCGTAATCATCACAGCCCTCGTTAATAACAACATTCTTTATGCCTGTTACATTATTGAGTGACTTCAGGACAGCTCTTACTGCTGAATCGCAATCTTCCACATTACCCGTGTCATGATATATTGATACAATGTTGTCCTTAATATTTATATCGATGTAACCGATATAATCTTCACCAAACTCATCACAAGCCTTATCAACAGCATTGTCAACTTCATTGCAATTTTCATCAGTTGCAGCATTTTCAAAGTAGATGCTGTAATAGAACATTTCCCCGTCACAGCCTACCATATGTGCTTCATAATTAAGCTGAAGCTTGTCGATCTTCATAAATTTATCCCACAATGTATATTCCATAAATATATATCCCCTTATTTAGGTCGTGTTGACACTAAGCCTAACAACGCATCTTTTCGGCAAAATTTCACGCATCCTGCGTTAAAAGTCTTGACAGGCGACAGCCTGCCTGCGACTTTTTGCCTTGTCTACGTAAAATTTATGCTCGAAAATCTGCATATTATTTTAGTGTCAACACTCCCTAAGTGAATACTCAATTGCTTCACGCAGATCAAGAGTCCCTTTATATATGGACTTTCCGCAGATCGTGCCGTACAGTCCCATTTCCTTGCAGGCTATGATGTCGTCCATTGTGTGAACTCCGCCGCTTGCGACGATATTGGCTCTGCCCTCAGTTGCGTCCGCAAGCGCCTTGAGCTGCTCGCGGTTAACTCCCGAAAGAGTACCGTCCTTTGAAATATCGGTGAAAATAAAGTACTTTACTCCCACCTCGATCATCTTGTTTGCAAGGTCTATATAGTTTACGTCAGAGCTTTCGAGCCAGCCCTCAGTCGCAACCATTCCGTTCATTGCATCTATGCCGACAACTATTTTCTCACTGCCGAATTTCTCAACAGCATTGCTTACAAGCTTTGGATCTTTTAAAGCGACCGAGCCGAGTATCACTCGCGTTATGCCCATGTCAAGATATTCGCTTATCGTTTCAAGACTGCGTATCCCACCGCCAAGCTCGACCTTGAGATCAGTTTTTTCGGCAACGTCAGTGTAGATCTTTGTGTTGACAGGTCTGCCCTCTTTAGCGCCGTCCAGATCAACCATGTGTATCCACTCCGCGCCCGCCTTTTCAAAGCCGAGAGCTGTTTCAAGATAGTCCGACGCGACCTTTTCAACGGTTGAAAAATCGCCCTTGAAAAGGCGCACACAGTTGCCGTCCTTGATATCTATAGCAGGAAAAATTATCATTTTATCCCTCCGTTCATTTTATGAGCCGGGCAAAATTGCTGAGCAGTTTCAGTCCGGTATCTCCCGATTTTTCAGGGTGGAACTGTGCGCCGTAGACGTATTTTCCGTCATACACGAGCGCCGGAACTCTGCCGCCATAGGTGCTGAAAGCTGCTATGTTCTTCTCGCTGCAATCCGCCTTGTACGAGTGTACAAAGTAAACATATTCATCGTCGCCGATACCATTCAGCAGAGCGCAGTCGTTGAGCTTTTCGAGCTTGTTCCAGCCCATGTGCGGAATAATGAGGTCAGGCTCGTCCATTTTTATTACGCTTCCCTCAATGAGCCCCAGACCGTCAGTCTCGCCGAATTCATAACCCTTGCTGAAAATAACCTGCATTCCGAGACAGATACCGAGAAAAGGCTTCTTTGCGGCTTCCTCCTTGATAACGTCAACAAGTCCGGATTCATTAAGCTTATTCATAGCAGCGGGGAAAGCTCCGACTCCGGGAAGAATTACCGCATCAGCGTCTCTGACCGATTTCTCGTCCGAAACAAGAGCATTTTCGAGTCCGAGATGGTCAAGAGCATTCTTAACACTGAAAATATTGCCTGCATCATAGTCAATGATCGCTATCATCACAGAACTCCTTTCGTTGAGAGCGTTGAGCCGTCACTATTGAACGAGACAGCGGTTTTCAAAGCGTGTGCGACCGCCTTGTATACAGCCTCAGCTTTATGGTGGTCGTTGCTGCCGTAAAGCAGATTTATGTGGAGCGTCATGCCCGAATTAAAGGAAAATGCGCGGAAGAATTCCTCCGTCATGCAAAGGTCATAGCCACCGCATGACTGATTCGTAAAGTCACAGTTGAACACGAGAAACGGTCTGTTGCTCAAGTCAAGGCTTGCCATTGCAAGGCTTTCGTCCATAGGAATGTAAGCTGTTCCGTAGCGGACGATACCCGACTTATCGCCAAGAGCCTGTCCGAGAGCAGATCCGAGAGCGATTCCGGTGTCCTCGATAGTGTGATGACAGTCAACGTGCAGATCCCCCTTGACATGAACGCTCATGCTTATCTTGCTGTGAACCGACAGAGCGGTGAGCATATGGTCGAAAAAGCCGATCCCCGTGTCAATATCGGCGTTTCCTTTGCCGTCAAGCGAAACTTCAATGCAGATATCGGTCTCTTTGGTCTTTCGCACAATGCTTCCCTTGCGGATCTCATTAGTCATCAAGTATCCCTCCCTTGAGTGCGGCAATGAATCTGTCCATTTCTTCCGGTGTGCCTATGCTTATGCGGAGATAATCCTTAATGACAGGCTTGTTCCACCAGCGCACATATATCTTTTGCTTTTTCAGTTCGCTGAAAACGTACTCGGCACTCTTTTTCGGCGGCTTTGCAAAGATGAAGTTGCTCATAGAATCAGGGAAAGTGAAGCCCATTTCTGCAAGAGTTTTCTTGGTCTGCTCGCGAGTCTCAACGATTTTTGCAACAGTACTGTCAAAGTATTCCGTATCCTTCACAGCCGCAGCTCCGCAAAGTTGCGTAATGGTATTCATCGTGTAGGAGTTAACCGAAAACTTTACATCGTTCATATACCTGATAAGCTTTTCGCTGCCCATAGCAAAGCCTATTCTCATTCCTGCCATTGAACGCGATTTCGAGAAAGTCTGAATAACAAGCAGATTATCGTACTTTTCAATGAGCGGCAGACAGCTCTTACCGCCAAAATCGATATAAGCCTCGTCTATCATCACAACCGAGTCGGGATTGGCACGGACGATATCCTCGATCATCTCAACGCTCTCTAAAACACCTGTCGGAGCATTCGGATTTGGGAAGATAATTCCGCCGTTCGGCTTTTTGTAGTCCTCCGGATCAATGGTGAAGTCGCTGCGCAGAGGCTTTGTCTCATAGGGAATGCGGTAAACGTCTGCCCAGACATCGTAGAATGAATATGTGATATCGGGAAAGAAGATCGGCTTATCCGAATTGAAAAAGGTCATGAATGCCATTGAAATAACATCGTCAGAACCGACTCCCACGAATACCTGCGAGGGTTTCACGGAGTAAGTCCCGGCAATGGCATTCACAAGAACGTCTGCATCGGGGGCAGGATAGAGTCTCATTCGCGAAACATCGAACTCATCGAGTATCTTCCTTACCGCAGGTGCGGGCGGATAGGGATTTTCATTGGTGTTAAGCTTTATAACATCAGTCTCCTTCGGCTGTTCGCCCGGAGTGTAGGGAACGACTCTGCGGACGTTTTTCTCCCAGTTAGTATTCATTTTCATCTCTCCTATTTAAACAGCTACAGGGCGGTCGCCAAAACCGCCCTTAAAGCATTTTCAGTTTTCAAATCTTACCTTTATCGCATTTGCGTGAGCGGTAAGTCCCTCGCGCTCTGCTATGAGGACGATATCGTCCTTAGCCTGCCTGAGAGCGTCCTCGGTATAATATGTGTAAGCGGTGCGCTTGGTAAAGCTTGCCACTCCGAGCGGCGAGAAGAAACGTGCTGTTCCGCTTGTGGGAAGCACATGGTTCGGACCTGCATAGTAGTCCCCGAGAGGCTCTGACGCATAGTTTCCGAGGAAGATAGAGCCTGCATTGTCGAGACTTCCGAGAAGCTCAAACGGATTCTCCATGAGTACTTCAAGGTGCTCGGGAGCGATCCTGTTTGCAAGTTCAACGCACTTTTCGCGGCTGTCTGCAATGATTATCGCACCGTAATCCTCAAGCGACTTTGAGATTATATCCTTGCGCGAGAGATACTGCTTCTGACGCTCTATCTCGGCAAGTGTAGCGTCCGCGAGTTTTTCGCTTGTAGTAACCATTATAGCGGAAGCAAGCACATCATGTTCAGCCTGTGACATGAGATCTGCTGCCGCGAATTTCGGGTCTGCCGTATCGTCAGCGATAACGAGTATCTCGCTCGGGCCTGCTATCATGTCAATATCAACAACTCCGTACAGAAGCTTCTTTGCAGTCGCAACGTAGATGTTTCCGGGGCCTACTATCTTATCGCACTTAGGGATCTCCTCTGTGCCGTAAGCAAGTGCTGCGATCGCCTGAGCGCCGCCCGAAAGGAAGATCCTGTCAACGCCGCAGATAGCTGCCGCCACGAGGATATCCTTGTTAGGAGTGCCGTCCTTGAGCGGAGGAGTTACCATGATTATCTCCTTGACTCCGGCAATTTTTGCAGGGATAGCATTCATAAGAACGCTTGACGGGTAAGCAGCCGTGCCTCCCGGAACATAAAGACCCACTCTTTCGAGTCCGCGTATTCTCTGTCCCATTATAACGCCGTTGTCCTTGGCATTTATAAAGCTCTGCTCAACCTGTCTGCTGTGGAAATCGGCAATATTAGCCTGCGCATTCAGAAGCGCGTCCACAAATTCCTGATCTGCCTCTGTAAGAGCGTCATTTATGACATCACGCGGAACTTCATAGTACTGCGGAAGATGTCCGTCAAATTTAAGAGTGTAGTCCTTTACAGCCTGGTCGCCGTTCTCGCGTACATTTTCTATGATACCCGTTACGACCTCAGTGACCTTCTTATTTGTCTCGCCGCTTCTCTTGGCAAGGTCGCTGAGAAATGCAGCCTCGTCCGTACCGTTTGCATATATCTTTTTCATTACAGATTCTCCTCTATAAGTGTAATAAGCCTGTCGATCTCAGCGTGTCTCATTTTAAGGCTTACTGTATTCGCGATAAGTCTCGCTGATATCGGAGCTACGTCCTCTATTACTTCAAGACCGTTCTCCCTGAGCGTTGTGCCCGTCTCAACAATATCCACGATCCCGTCCGCAAGGTCAAGGAGCGGTGCAAGCTCGACCGAACCCTCGATCTTGATTATTTCGGTATCCATTCCCTTAGCCTCAAAAAATCTTCTTGAAACATTCGGATACTTTGTTGCAATAGTCTTGATCCCGTAGCCGCTGTAAAAGTCGTAGCCCTTCTTGGTCGCAAGTGCAAACTTGCACTTACCGAAACCGAGGTCTACAAGCTCGTAGAACTTGCCGTGCATTTCCATGATAGTGTCCTTGCCGACAACTCCGAGATCGCACACACCATGTTCAACATAGGTGATAACGTCATTTGCCTTTGCAAGAACCACTTCGAGATTGCCGTCCGGTACGGGAAGTATCAGCTTTCTGCCCTTCTCGCGGACTGCTGTACAGTCGAATCCCAGTTTTTCAAGAAGTCCGACTGTGTCCTTTTCAAGTCTGCCCTTTGTAAGAGCCATTCTTATCGGCTTGTTCATTCTTCCTGACCTCCCTCATCGATCACAACGACCTTTGCTATCTTCTTTTCTCTTGCGTATTCTCTTACGCTCTCGATGTCGTCAAAAAGTGCATTTTCAACAACAAGTCCCTGTTCGCGCAGTTCAGCCGCAGCCTTGAGCGCCGCAACCTCACAGCCCTTTTCCGCATATACGATAGCGTCCGGCGCGGGAATTGCGGGAAGGATCCCCCTCTTTTCAATAAGCTTTGCAATTCCGTTGACGTTTACCGCGAAACCTACCGCAGGGATATCATAGCCGAACTCGGATATGAGCTTGTCATACCGTCCGCCGGAGATGACTTCCTCGCCGTGTCCCTGAAGATAACCCTTTATAATAAGACCTGTGTAGTAGTCCGTCTTGTTTACGAGTCCGAGGTCAACTGTTATGTTGCCGTCTTTTCCGCATATCTCGCAGGCATCGGTGTAAATTTCGCGAAGCTCATCGAGAATGCGCTTGATACTCTCATCGTGCATGAGCGCATCAGCCTTGGCAAATACTTCCTCGCCTCCGAAAAGCGACGGGAGCTTTTTAAGAGCCGCAGTTGTCGCATTATCGCCGATAGTGTCAAGCAGGTCGTTGAGCGCCGGAAAGTTCTTGTTCTCTATCAGTTTGCGGATATTTTCCTTGTCGCGGTCGGAAGCGTCAAGTCTGCCCACAAGCTCCTTGAAGATACCGATATGACCGATTTCAAGCGAAAATTCCATGCCGAACGACTTGAGTGAATCAGCTGCTGTCGATATCACCTCAAGGTCAGCCATTTTAAGCTGCGAGCCTATAAGCTCAATGCCTGCCTGAACGATCTCATCACTCCTGCCCTTGAGTGCAGGCTCTGTCGAGTATACAGGCTGATTGTAGCACAGCTTGAGCGGCAGGACTGCGTCTCTCAGTCTTGTCGCAACAACTCTCGCGATAGGCATTGTCGAATCAGGACGCATAACAAGGAGTCTGCCCTTGCTGTCGGTCAGTTTATAAAGATTCTCCTGCGGAAAATACTGGGAATTGAGGTTGAAAACGTCAAAGAATTCAAGCCCCGGGGTAATCATTTCGCAATAGCCTCTGCTTTTAAAGAGATCAAGCAGAGTATTTTCTATATCACGTCTTATAATGCACTCGCCGAAAAGGAGATCTTTAGTTCCCTCAGGAGTTATAAGGTCGTAATTTCTCATAGCTCATCTATCCTTTCAGAATGATTTATTCACTTTAGTCTGCTAACATGGTAATATGATAGCATATCAGCACAAGAAAGTCAAGTCAGAACAGCGAAAGCTGTGCAGAATCGGGTAATTCACCAAAAGCTCCTATGCTTTTGAGCATATCTATTGTAGTTTTTGACGCACCGCTCATCTCCTGAAACTCCTCTATAGAGATGAATCCGCCCTTCTGAGCCGCCTCGTAGATTCCCCACGAAGCATTTGCTCCAACGCCTGACATAGCCGAAAACGGTATTCTGAGCTTTCCGTCCTCAACAAGATAATCCACCGCATGAGACTTTGTAAGCTCTATAGGCAGGAACTCATACCCTCTTGACAGCATTTCGTTCGTGATAAGCAGGATATCATAGAGGTCGCTCTCCTTTTTTGACTTATCATTGCCGAGAGCCTGAAGCTCGTCAATGCGCGCTCTTACCGCGCCTTTTCCCTTTATTGCGAGTTCAGCGTCAAAGTCTTCACCTCTTACCGAGAAATAGGTCGCGTAATATTCAAGCGGCTTGTGAAGCTTGAACCAGCCCAGTTTTATCGCCGCGATAACATAAGCCGCCGCGTGTGCTTTCGGGAACATATACTTGATCTTCAGACAGCTATCGATGTACCACTGCGGCACATTATGATCGAGAAGCATCTGTATTATCTCGGGCGTGAACTGCTTGGGAGCTTTTCCCTTTCGTGTCCACTCCATTATCTGGAACGCCATTTTCGGCTCTACGTTCTTGTAGAGCAGATACGTCATGATACTGTCACGCGTTCCGATAACCTCGGAAATCGTACAGGTTCCGTTCTCGATAAGGTCTTTCGCGTTGCCGAGCCAAACGTCCGTACCATGCGAAAGTCCCGATATCTGTAAAAAGTCGCTGAATTTTGTTGGTTTTGCGTCAAGGAGCATCTGTATCGTGAAGCCCGTGCCCATTTCAGGTATGCCAAGACTTCCGGTCTTGCAGTATATCTCCTGTGGCGTGACTCCCAGAACATCGCAGTTCGTGCACATTCTTATAACGTCCGGATCAGACGTCGGAACGTCCTTTATCTTCATGCCCGTCAGATCCTCCAAGTGCTTGTAGAGCGTAGGAACGACGTGTCCAAGCTCATCAAGCTTGAGTATCGTGTCGTGAAGCGAGTTGAAGTCGAAGTGGGTCGTGATAACTTCGGAGTCCGCAGAATCAGCAGGGTGCTGAACGGGAGTAAAATCGTAAACGTCATAATCTGACGGAACAACGACCATTCCACCCGGATGCTGACCTGTAGTTCGCTTAATGCCGGTACATCCGATCGCAAGGCGGTTCATTTCCGCGTTATTAAGCGTGATACCGTTGTCCTCGCAGTACTTTTTTACATAGCCGTAAGCTGTCTTGTCGGCAACGGCAGAGATAGTCCCCGCCTTGAAAACGTTTGATTTGCCGAAAAGCTGCTCTGTATATCGGTGAGCACGCGACTGGTACTCGCCCGAGAAGTTAAGATCGATATCAGGCGCTTTGTCGCCGTCAAATCCAAGGAAGGTCTCGAACGGGATATCGTGTCCGTCACGGAGCATATCCGTTCCGCAGTCGGGACAATTCTTTTGCGGAAGGTCGAATCCCGAACCGTAAACACCGTCAAGCAGAAACTCGCTGTGCTTGCACTTGGGACAGATGTAATGCGGCGGCAGAGGATTTACCTCCGAGATTCCCGCCATTGAAGCTACAAACGACGAACCTACCGAGCCTCGTGAACCAACAAGGTAGCCATTTTCAACGGAGTTCCAAACAAGCTTCTGCGCGATGATGTAGAGCACCGAAAATCCATGCTTGATGATAGACGAAAGCTCGCGGTTGAGTCGCTTTTCAACGATTTCCGGAAGCGGATCGCCGTAGATCTCCCTTGCACGTTCATTGGTGATTTTCGTAAGTTCCTCCTCAGCGCCGTCTATAGTCGGAGTGAACGTGCCCTTTGGTATCGGGCGAACTACCTCTATCTGGTCTGCAATATTGTTTGTGTTGGTTATGACGACCTCTTTAGCCTTTTCAGCGCCGAGATACTCGAACTGCGCGAGCATTTCCTCTGTAGTGCGCAGATAAAGCGGAGCCTGATTCTCAGCGTCCTTGAAGCCCATGCTCGTGAGGATTATCTTTCGGTAAACCGCGTCCTTAGGATCAAGGAAATGAACATCACAGGTCGCGCAGACAGGAATTCCAAGCTTGTCCCCGAGCCTTACTATGCGGCGGTTGTATTCACGAAGCTCCTCGTCATTCTCAGCCGTACCCTCACGAACCATGAATTCGTTATTGGCAATTGGCTGTATTTCGAGGTAGTCATAGAATTTGGCAAGCCGTTCGATAGTCTCCTCGGGAGCTTTGTTGACCATTGCCTGAAAAAGCTCTCCTGCTTCGCAGGCACTTCCGAAAATCAGTCCCTCCCGGTGTTCAAGCAGAACAGATTTCGGAATAAGCGGCTTTTTATAGAAATATCTGAGGTTACTGTAAGAAACGAGCCGATACAGATTCTTGAGTCCTGCCTGATTGCGCACGAGAATTATCTGATGATAGCTTTTCAGCTTCTTTACGTCTATCTCGCCGGCCTTGTAGTTGATCTCCTCAAGCTTTTTCAGTCCCTTGTCGCTGACCAGACGGCCGATCAGCTCCATGTATATCTTTGCGAGCATGAAAGCATCGTCTGAGGCGCGGTGGTGGTCGAACTTGCCAAGTTTAAGATTTTTCGCCACAAGATTAAGCTTATGGCGACCCATTTCGGGCAGCATGACCTGACAGAGTATCAGCGTGTCGAGCCAGTTGTAGTCAAAATTGATATCGTGTCTCTTGCAAACTTCATTGATGAATGTGGTATCAAAATTCGCGTTGTGAGCCGCAAGAACGGGGTATTCACCGCAGAATTCCATGAACATTCTGACAGCCTCGTCCTCGGGCGGAGCATTTTTCACGTCCTCATCGCTGATACCCGTGAGTTCGGTTATTTTCTCGGGAATGTGCTTACCGGGATTTACCTTGGTGTTGAAACTGTCAACGACCTGCATATTTTTCAGCTTTACCGCGCCTATCTCTGTAAGACGGTCGGACGAAAAGCTGAGTCCCGTGGTTTCAACATCGAAAATAATTATCTCATCATTGATAGTTCGCGTATCAGGCTTTTTGAGGATAAGCTGCCTGTCCATATCGTTGACAACATAAGCCTCGCAGCCGTAAATCACCTTAAAATTCTTGGGCATATTGTACATACAGTCGGGAAATGCCTGTACGCAGCCGTGGTCTGTAATGGCAATTGCCTGATGTCCCCATTGAGCCGCCCTGTTGATAATGCTTACCGGATCGGTAACAGCGTCCATTGCCGACATATTCGTATGACAGTGAAGTTCAACGCGTTTTTCAGGGTAGTTATCCATTTTCGGTATTCTCTTTACCTTTATAAGAGAATAGGGCGAAACAACAATGTCATGCGCGTAGGAGTCATAGTCGATCTTGCCCGCAACAAGGAGAGTCGTTCCCTTTTTAAGCGAACCGAGGTTCATATCCTCTATCTCCTTTGCAGAGGCAAAGATCTTTACCTTTAAAGAACCGCTGTAGTCGGTTATATCGAAAGTCGCAACTACCTTTTCGTTGCGCAGTTCCTTCATTTCGCTTGCGAATATATCTCCGACCACAACAAGCTTTTCGCCAAGTCTCATTACAGCCTCACCGATAGAAACAGGCTTTTCGCGTATCGCCCTGCCCTTTACTATCTCAGCCGAATCAGGGTCAAACTCCTTGTTGAGCGAACCGATATCCACGGAAGCAGTCGGTGCAGCCGCCTGTCTCTCCTCCGCAAGAAGCTCCTCCCTGCTCTTTTCGGGAACAAGCTGTGCGCTGTAATCCGGCAATTCCGCCTCAAGCTTAGTCACCATGTTATCAAAATCGTCTGAAGATACCGAATTGTCTCCGTCAAGCTTTACCGAGAACCTGTGTGAGAACATATTATATATGTACTGCGAAAGCTTGCCGCAGAAATCGTTTTTGACAAGCAGGTCAAGTCCGCCGTGAACGATCCTGATGTTCATGACATCATCTGCGAGCCTTACCTCAGCGTCCTCAAGAAAGCCGTTTACGACAGGAACATCACGCCGCATGAGCTTGATTATCTCGCCGAAATAATTCATCGAATAATCAAACAGATAATGGCAGTTAAGCCTTATCACATCGACTTTTAAAGCCTCTGAGACAGCCTTTTCAAAACTGAAAATATCGTCAGCAGAAACAAACGCAGGAAAGTCCGCAAAAAAGCTTATATGTTCGAGATTTTCGGAGTATGTAAGCTTGAATACCTCGCCGCCGCGAACGCTTTCGGGAAGTTCGGCATTGTATTCGCTAAGAAATTCAGCTAAATTAATATTCATGTATTAAAGTCTGTCCACCTCCGCCAGAAGCTCGGGAACAATGTCCTCCTCCCTGATTTTACGCTGTGTTCCGTCTTTTCGGAAAATAATTGCACAGCCGTCTCCGCCTGCAATTCCCACGTCAGCCTCTCGTGCTTCGCCGGGGCCGTTTACGATACAACCCATGACCGCGACCGTGATGTTCTTGTCAAGGTCTTTTACAGCCTCCTCGACCTTTTTAGCCGTACCAATGAGGTCTATTCTCGTTCTGCCGCAGGTCGGGCAGGAAACAAGCTTTACTCCACCGCGTTTTCCGATACAGCGGAGAATGTCCTTAGCCGCCTCGATCTCCCTGACAGGATCGTCGGTAAGGGAAACTCGTATCGTCTCGCCGATACCGTCACATAAAAGCGAACCGATACCGACCGCGGACTTGATGAGTCCCATTCGCTCTGTACCCGCTTCTGTAACTCCGAGATGGAGCGGATAATTGCACTTCTGAGCCGCAAGGCGATAGCAGGCTATCATTTTCTGCACGTCAGAGGACTTGATAGATATTACGATATCGTCAAAGTCAAAATGTTCAAGCATAGCCGCATGGGTCATTGCACTCTCGACAAGGGCTTCGGGAGTCGGAGAGCCGTATTTTGCAAGTATCTCCTTTTCGAGAGAACCCGAGTTCACGCCTATTCTGATAGGAAGATTTCTCGCTCTGCAAGCGTCAACGACCTTTTTTACCCTGTCCATGCCGCCGATATTTCCGGGATTTATGCGTATCTTGTCAACTCCTGCCGCCGCCGATTCTATTGCAAGGCGATAGTCAAAGTGGATATCCGCAACAAGCGGTATCTTTACAGCCTCCTTAATTGCCGGAATAAGCTTTACAGCTGACATATTCGGAATCGCGGCACGGATGATTTCACAGCCTGCCTTTTCAAGCTCGACCGCCTGTCTCACGCTGCCTTCTATATCGTCAGAACGGGCATTGAGCATAGACTGAATATATATGTGCTCGCCGTTCAGGACGCAGTCCCCCACCCTTACGGGTTTAACGTTTCTCATATCAAATCTCCTCTCAGCCGCCCGTAACAAGGCGCACAATATCGTTGTATGTTGCAAATATCATTATTCCGAAAAGCAGGACCATTCCCGCAAGGTGTACATAGCCCTCATGCTCGGGCTTTACGGGCTTTCTGCGCACAAACTCAATGAGACAGAAAAGCAGTCGCCCTCCGTCAAGTCCCGGGATCGGCAACAGATTCATTATTCCTATGTTAATAGTGATAAGCGCGGTCATATACGCAATGCTCGAAATCGTATCGAGAAGTCCCTTGCTCTGTGCGGTAGTCTCGCTTATTGCCGAAACTACGCCTACAGGGCCTGAAACATCGTCCTTGCTGACTTCACCGCTTACAAGCTGTTTCAGGGAAAGTCCTACTATATGGCTCATGGACATGAAAATATCGCCCGAGCCTTTTATCACTGTCAGCGGATTCTTTTTATTGTATACGAGTCCGAAGTCGTAAACTCCGCCGCTGTCTGTGCCTTCGACTTCCTTGTAGTAGTTGTCGTGGAATCTTACATTCGGAAGTTCGACCTTTTCACCGTCACGCACAACAACGAGGTCAAAGGTATCCTTGCCCGAGGCAAGCAGAAAGTTTATATCAAGGTTGCTGTACACACGGGTTCCGTCCATTCTGATGATCTTATCCTGTTTGCGAAGTCCCGTATTGTAGCTCTCGGCGTAGTAAGTTGCCGTTCCGTCGTCATTTCTTACTCCGACAAATCCGCTTACCGTATTGGTCGGAACACCACTGAGCGTACAAATGAGAATTGCGATCATTATGAATCCCAGAACAAAGTTGTTGAAAGCTCCGGCTGCGAGAACAATAACGCGCTTCCAAAGCTTTGCCTTACGGAAATTTCGCGGATCATCGCTCTCGATATCCTCCTCCATTGCACAGTATCCGCCTACTGGCAGCAGACGCAGCGAATAGGCGGTTTCGCCCTTTTTCTTCTGCAAAAGCTTAGGGCCCATACCGACTGAGAACTCGATCACCTTGATCCCGCTGAGCTTGGCACAGATAAAGTGCCCGAACTCGTGGACTGTAACTATAATGCCGAAAATGATTATCGCAACAATGATACCCATGCAAAATATCCTTTCTTAGCCAAGAGCTGCAATGCGCTCTCTTACAAAATCACGCGCAGCTTTGTCAGCGCGCATAACGTCCTCGTAGCAGGTGATTTCGGACTGACCGAAGTTTTCGAGCACAGAGGAAACTATTTCGCCGATCTGAATGAAGCTTATCTCGTCATTGAGGAACGCCCTGACAGCCTCCTCGTTTGCCGAATTTACAAGGCAGGGATACGCTCCGCCGCGTGTTATCGCCTCGATAGCCGCCGAGAGGCACTTGAACGTCTCGAAATCAGGCTTGTCAAAGGTAAGTTTTCCATAGTCCGTGAGCGAAAGCCTTCCCGTTGGGCAGGGCTTTCTGTCTGGGAAAAGCAGCGCGTACTGGATCGGTATTTTCATATCCGGCACACCAAGCTGTGCGATCACCGAGTAGTCATCGTACTCGACTGCCGAGTGGATAACACTCTGCCTGTGGACAACGATCTCGATCTGCTCGGGAGTAAGATCAAAAAGCCACTTCGCCTCGATAAATTCAAGACCCTTATTCATAAGTGTCGCAGAATCAATGGTTATCTTGCTGCCCATATCCCAGTTGGGATGTCTGAGCGCCTGCTCCTTGGTGACGCTGCGCAGTTCATCGTAAGTCTTACCGAAGAACGGGCCGCCTGATGCCGTGAGTATTATCTTGCTGAGCTGTTCACGCTTATTTCCCTGTAAACACTGGAATATCGCGGAATGTTCACTGTCAACAGGATATATCTTAACGCCCTTTTCAGCCGCACGGGACATTACAAGTTCGCCGCCTGCAACAAGAGTTTCCTTGTTTGCAAGAGCGATATCCCTTCCTGCTTCGATCGCGGTAAGCGTCGGAAGAAGTCCGACCATGCCGACAACGCTGTTGAGGACAATATCGGTCTCCTGCATAGCGGCAATCTCGCAGAGTCCGTCCATTCCGCACAATACCTTTATATCCGTGTCCGCGAGACGCTCTCTTAGCTGCGCGTACTTATCCTCGCTGTATATGCAAACAACCTTCGGCGAGAATTTTCTTGCCTGCGCCTCAAGCAGATCAATGCTGCTGTGAGCCGCAAGAGCCGTCACCTTCAATCCGTGTTTCTCGCAGACCTCAAGCGACTGCGTTCCGATCGAACCTGTTGAGCCGAGAATCGACACCGTTTTATTCATTGTAATTCCTCTTTTCACGGAAATTGCTTTCCGTTTGATAATATGATAAAGTTCACTATAAAATGCGAAAGGGACTATCCGCGTGAACGTTTAGTCTCCTTAGCATCAGTATTAAGGCAATTCTGCCTAAAGCATGGTCGTTCCCTTGATAAGGCAGACCATGATATAGAAAGTAGGCAGAACGAAAAGAACGCTGTCAAAGCGATCCATAAGTCCGCCGTGACCGGGCATGATCTTTCCGTAGTCCTTGAAACCTATCTGTCGCTTTACCATTGAAGCCGAAAGATCGCCGACAGTTCCGATAACGCCGCAAACTGCTCCGATAGCAAAGTCAAGAGCCGCCGTAAGAAGCTTGAATTCGCCGTTATATATTGAAAATGCAGCCGCGAAAACAATGCCTGTGGTAACAATACCGCCGACAAATCCCTCAATAGTTTTCTTCGGACTTATTTCGGGGCAAAGCTTGTGTTTACCAAAAGCAACTCCCGTAAAGTAAGCGCCCGTATCAGCTATCCACGCGCCGCAGAGGCCCATAATAAGGTAAAACAGACCGTCCTTGTGCGACATTCTGTCAATGCGGACAATAACGCTCATTGCCTGCGGTACGAGGAGCATAACTGCAAGCGCAAAAAACACCTGTTCATAGCGTATCTCCTTGTGCTTGGCAAGCCACGTTACAAAAATCACAAAAGCCGCTGCCAGAACACACATGAACGCATAGAGGGTCACTCTGCCGTCGATCGTCGAATAATCTACGCCGCCGATAATTCCGCCAGGAAGATATTGAAAGCCGCTGTAAATAAACGGCATGGCAATTCCGCAAAGCTCCGCCACAATGAGTATGGGCAGGCATTTTTCCAGTTTGACTGCACGCAGCAGTTCAAAGAGCATTATCGCTATCATGACTGCAACGGCTATCGGCAGAACTATTGTATTATGAAAAAACAGTACCGCCGCGAGTATCACTACTCCGACCGCGCCCGAAATTATACGAGTAAGCATTATACACCTCCGAAACGGCGCTGGCGTCTGCCGAATTCAATGAGAGCCTTATCAAGTTCATTAGGTGTGAAATCAGGCCACAGAATGTCCGTAAAGTAGTATTCGGCATAAGCGCACTGCCAGATGAGATAGTTTGAAAGGCGCATTTCGCCGCTCGGACGTATCACGAGGTCAACGTCGGGGATACCCTTTGTGTAAAGCTCATTCGCAACGGACTGCTCATTTATATCCTCGGGACGTATCTCGCCGTTTACAGCCTTTTGTGCGAGGATTCTTGCCGCGTGTGCAAGTTCATCCCGTCCGCCGTAATTAACAGCCATCATGAGCGTCATTTCGGTATAGTGAGCCGTGTCCTCCTCAAGCTTTATCATCTTTTGCTGCAAATCCTCGTCAAACGCCGATTTATCGCCGAGAAATATCATTCTCGTGTTCTCGCTGAGAAAGTTTCTTACGTCAACAATATAATCGCGGAAAAGCTCCATTATTGTGTTGACCTCGTCAGCAGGACGCTGCCAGTTCTCTGTTGAGAAAGCATAGAACGAGATGTTATTCAGCCCGATATCCTTGCAGTAGCGAACTATCTTCTTGAAATTCTTCGCACCCTCGCGGTGTCCGAACGAACGGGGCAGACCGCGTTTTTTCGCCCATCTGCCGTTTCCGTCCATAATAAAGCCAACGTGCTCAGGCAAAACCTCGGGCAGTTTAAGCTCTGTTTCTGTTCCTTTTTTACCAAATAAAGCCATATTTCACCGATCAGACCGTCATGATCTCTTTTTCCTTGTCAGCAACAAGCTTATCAACGTCAGCGCAGAAATCGTCTGTAAGCTTCTGCACCTTCTTCTCGCACTCTTTGAGGTCGTCCTCTGTGATCTCTGCGTTCTTCTTCTTAGCTTTGAGCTTATCCATAGCGTCACGTCTTGCATTACGGATAGTTACCTTACATTCTTCACCGTACTTCTTGATGTCCTTGCAGAGTTCCTTACGTCTGTCCTCTGTAAGCTGAGGAAAAGCGAGGCGGATAACGTTTCCGTCATTTGTAGGGTTGATACCGATATCGGAAGCAAGGATAGCCTTCTCGATAAGCTTGAGAGTAGTCTTGTCCCAAGGCTGAATAACGAGGATTCTTGCCTCGGAAACCGAAACGGCAGCCATCTGGTTTACAGGTGTGGGAGAGCCGTAGTAGTCAACAAGAACCTTGTCGAGAACTGCGGGGTTTGCTCTGCCGGCACGGATAGAAGCAAACTCGTTGCTGAGAGCATTAATGCTCTTGTTCATTTTTTCCTTAGCGATATTGATCTGTTCTTTCATAAGTAAATAGTCCTTTCGGTTAATGTAATTATAACGATCTGTCTGTGCAGCAGATACTTATTATTCTTCGTAAACGAGAGTTCCGACATCTCCGCCCATAACTGCGTCATAGATATTATCGGGACGGGAAAGGTCAAATACGAGCATCTTCATCTTGTTGTCGCGGCACATAGCGGCAGCAGTACTGTCCATAACGCCGAGATCTTCGCCGATGACCTGACTGAATGAGAGATTGCTGTACTTCTTTGCATCAGGATACTTATGGGGATCCTTGTCGTAAACGCCGTCAACAAGAGTTGCTTTGAGAAGCACATCTGCCTCAATCTCAACAGCTCTGAGTGAAGCCGCAGTATCGGTCGAGAAGAAGGGATTTCCTGTTCCACAGCCGAAAATAACGACTCTGCCCTTTTCAAGGTGTCTTACTGCTCTGTTGCGGATATACGGCTCTGCGACCTGCTGCATTGTGATAGCAGTCTGAACTCTTACATCACAGCCGAGCGATTCGAGCACGTCAGCAAGTGCAAGCGAATTCATTGCAGTAGCAAGCATACCGATGTGATCGGCACGGGTCCTGTCCATTGCTCCGCTTGATCTGCCTCTCCAGAAGTTTCCTCCGCCGACAACGATCCCTACCTCAACGCCTGCATCGACACACTTCTTGATAGCCTTGCAGATCTCGGGGATAACCTCATAGTCAAGACCTGTCTTTTTTTCGCCCGCGAGAGCCTCGCCGCTTACTTTAAGAAGAATACGTTTATATTTTGTTTCCATAGAGCACCTCACAAAAATTTATCTATAGTATATTTTACACTAAAACCGCCGATATGTAAAGTACATTTTTTGAATTCACAAGAAAAAATTCAATATTTTCTATTTTTTACTTATAAATAAATGCGGCTCATCATATTATATATCAGAAAAACACTTTCTTCGTCAGGCTGCACAAAATTGTTGAAAATTTATCGTCGCATTTTCTTTTGAAATTTCCTTGACATTTCCCTGAACCCGTGCTATAATATAAAAGCTGATTCAAGAGCACACAACACAAAGCTCTATGAGTCATATAGTTTAGTGGAGAGGTATCGAAGCGGTCATAACGAGGCGGTCTTGAAAACCGTTTGACTTAACGGTCACGTGGGTTCGAATCCCACCCTCTCCGCCAATTTAATTTAATGAGTAAGTGTTTAAACTCTTGCTCGTCGTTTGCGGATTTACCCAAGTGGTGAAGGGGCTCCCCTGCTAAGGGAGTAGGTCGGGAAACCGGCGCGAGAGTTCAAATCTCTCAATCCGCGCCATGGCAGTCATCGCTGCCGAGCTACGGATGAAGATTTCTTCATCCGTTTTTTGTGTACAGAAATGATTACAGTGGGGGGAATATTATGCAGTGGGTTTCGTGTGCGCTTATCGGCTACTTAATCGGAAACATTAATCCGGCTTTCATTATTTCCAAGCTAAAGGGCTTCGATATACGCGAAAGAGGCTCGGGAAATGCAGGTGCTTCAAACGCAGTCATAACAATGGGCAAGCGTGCAGGACTCTTTATCGCGCTGTTTGACATCAGCAAAGGCATAATCGCTTCACTTATCGGAATACATCTTTTTTCCGCAGATCAACTGTGCTAAGATCCTGTCGGGTTCGTTCTGTATTCTCGGACATATTTTCCCCTTTCTCATGAAATTCCACGGCGGCAAGGGACTTGCAAGTCTCGCCGGAGTTATCCTTGCTTTCAATCCTCACCTGTTTCTGGTCATGCTGTTATTTGAAATAGTACTCGGATTCTCAGTTGATTACGTTTGCATAGTTCCTATTTCCGGCTCGGTAATATTCACAATAGTCTACGCATTCATGACCGGAGATCCGTTCGGAACAGTTCTCCTCGCTACTGTTTCGCTTGTAATACTCTACAAGCACATCGAGAATATCAATCGTATTCTTGAGGGAAAAGAAGCACACATAAGCTTTCTATGGCACAAAGAACAGGAAATCGCCCGTTTGACCAAAAACACCGAAGCATAAATCAAAAGCCTGTTCAGTGTCTTTGATAACTGAACAGACCTTAAAGCACCGCCGAAAAGCGGTGCTTTATTTTTTTATCTTATAATACACGGTGAAGTAAACGGAGCTTCTTCCTCGCGGATAAAATATCCCTGCGCCGCGCCGCATACGGGACAATGCTGCGGCGGTTCACTTCCTGTGTGGATATGTCCGCAATTGAGACAGAGCCAGCTCTGCTCGGTACTTTCGGAACGGAAAAGCATTCCCTCGCGCATAAGCTTTGCGTAATACTCAAAACGGCGGTTGTGACTGTCCTCTATTTTCGCTATCATGCTGAATTTCTGCTGTATCTCGGGATATCCCTCCTGTGCAGCGATCTGGGCGAACCGAGGATATATCTCGGAAGATTCACTGTTTTCGTTCCTTGCCGCCGCGTCGAGTAGCTTTTGCAGTTCGGTATAGACATTTACAGGATAGTCCGCCGTTATATTCACCTCTGTTCCGGTCGCCTCTTTCAGAAGCTCATAAAACTGCTTTGCGTGCCGTTCCTCCTGTTCAGCCGTAAAACGGAACATTCTTTCAAGTCCCACAAGATTCTGCTCCTGCGCGGTCAGCGCCGCGAAGTAATACCGATGTCTCGCCTGACACTCCCCTGCAAACGCACGCATGAGATTTTCTTTCGTCCCGCTCTCATTAAAAATCACTTTCATGTGTAATACCTCCTTTTTGATGCAATGCCGCGCATGATACACACGGTATTGTCCTGACTATTATCTGCCGAGGTTTCTCAATTATTCAATTTTTATAAGCAACTGTGCAATCAGGCAGCTTTTTGTTTTAATTGTGATTTATTCTATAAAAAATTCACATTTGATTTTTTTAGGTTTATATTGACAAATCATTATAATTATTGTATAGTAATTTTGTAATACTTCTGTGCGGGCAGCACTTCCGCGCAGGTATATCACTTTTCGGAGGTATGCTTTTATGAATATTCCAAATGATCCTGCTATTCTTCTCAGCTACATCAACACCAAATTAAGAGACGAGTATCCGTCACTTGACGAGCTATGCAGCAGTCTGTGCATAGAAAAAGCTGACATTGAACGCCGTCTCGCTCTTATCGGCTACAGCTACGACCCCGAAAAGAACAAATTCAAATAACAAATCAACTGAATTGGAGGAAAACATGAAAAAAACTATCAAAAAAATCTCTGCGACAGCCGTTTCAGCTCTGCTCGCAGCCTGCTCTCTCGGCAGCTTTCCGGCAACGACCGCGTCAATGCTCACAACCATTGAGAAAACGCCACTGCTTATTAACTTTGACATAAGCGGCGAAGGTGTGTCTATCGCCGAAAATGAGGACGGCGAGATCCCCGAACTCAACAGCATAGAAACAACCACAGCCGAGTCTATATTCATTCCCGATGTTCAGCTTGAACGCGAAGGCTACATCTTCACCTGCTGGACTGCCGACGATATCCATGCTTTCGAGCCGGGCGACGTTTACAGAACGCCCGATCACTACGCGGAAAGCGAGATCACATTCAAGCCTGTATGGGTGGACGAAAACGATGACGAGTTCCATACCGTTACATACATCGCTGAAATCGAGGGCGAAAACCGCAACGAAGATAATATAATCATTCCGCTGCAAAACGTTATTGCAGGCTATCCCGTCACCGTTTCACTGGCGTCTTTCCAATGGAATGAAGGTCTCCAACATGGCTGGACTGACGGAACTACGAATTTCCTTTCGCTTGAAAAGTTCGTTATGCCCGACCACGATGTTGTTTTCAATCCCGTTTGGGGTATGTACTACACGCTGACTTACTCAGCAGGAGATGTTGACCGCCTCGTGAGCGGCAGCAAAGCTTCTTTCAGTCAGCCGGCAACTTTCACACGCGACCTTGCTGACGCTTCACGTTTTTCTAGAAAAGGCTTCACTATTTCAGGCTGGCACTGCGACTATGACGATAAGGATTACGACCTCAGTGCCCCATTCCTCATGCCTGACTGTCCCGTTACCATGACGGCTATCTGGAAACCGATCAGATATGTGGTCGTTTTCCGTGCAGGCACAGGAAAAGCAAATGACAACATCAAAATTCCCGGATATACTGACGAAACCATTACCGTTCCCGAGCTTACCGCAACAAAATCCGGCTACACTTTCGGCGGCTGGAAATATGATGATGTTATCTATCAGCCCGGCGATGAATTCACTATTATGGGTGCAGCTCCCGGCGTTGGAATAGCTCTCGAAGCTGTCTGGACCTCAGGTCAGGCAACAACAACAACAACAACAACTACTACTACTACTACTACTACTGCTACAACTACTACCGTAACAGAAACCTCAACAACTACGACAGACAATAACTATTTGCCCGGCGATGCAAACTGTGACAATAAAGTTGATGTTTCAGACGCAGTTCTCATTTTACAGGCAATTTCCAACTCAGACAAGTATGGACTCAACGGCACGGATCCTACCTGTATCACCGCTCAAGGTATGATAAACGGTGACTGCTCGGGAAACAATGACGGTATCACCACGAGAGACGCTCTCGCTGTTCAGAAAGCTGTAGTCGGTCTTATAACTCTCCCCGAAGAATAACATAAAACAAAAACTGCACGGCTTGCGGCTCCGTGCAGTTTTTTATTCGTATAATTATGCACGCTTGTCCGCGCGCTATTATAGAAATGGATCAACGAATTGTCAACGCTTAACTAGGTCGTGTTGACACTAAGCCCAACAACGCATCTTTTCGGCAAAATTTCACGCATCCTGCGTTAAAAAGTCTTGACAGGCGACAGCCTGCCTGCGACTTTTTGCCTTGTCTACGTAAAATTTATGCTCGAAAATCTGCATATTATCTTAGTGTCAACACTCCCTAAACCGCAGCAGAAAGCTTCATCTGCAAGCGGAGTCTGTCAGTTATCAGTGCGATAAATTCAGAATTTGTAGGTCTGCCCTTCATGCTGTCAATGTTATAGCCGAAAAATGAGTTTATTGTTCCCGCGTCACCGCGATCCCATGCTATTTCGATCGCGTGGCGTATTGCACGCTCAACTCTTGATGACGTTGTATCATGTTTTTTCGCAACACACGGATAAAGCTGTTTTGTTACACATTCCATAAGGTTTCTGTCCGAGATCGCGTCAATTATTGCTGTTCTGAGATACTGGTAGCCCTTTATATGCGCCGGAACTCCAAGCTTCTGTATAACGTCGGTAACTACTATTTCCACATCTGTATCAGACAGTCCTGTCACTCTCTTTGAAACCGATTTTATAATAGAGCAAAGAGTTTCTCCTGCATATGGTCTTACGAGGAAATAAGACGCGCCGCTCTCCATTACCTGTCTTTCGATAAAGCTGTTTCTGATGTCTGAGACTATGATAAACGCAGGTGCTGTTCTAACTGTGTCAATAATGTTGTGCATAAGAATTATCGCGTCCATGTCAGGCAGCGTAAGATCAACCACCACAACATCAGGCTCGTCATTCATTATCGACTCAAACAGTACCCTCCCCTCTTTGCGGCGTGTATATGCGAAAATCCCCATATCACGCAGCATTGAAGCATATTTCACTCCGTCACCCGCAGTATCGTCTCCTATCAATACTTTTATTCTGTCGCTCTTCATTGTCTCTCCTCTTCCTTTCCCACAATCTCTATTTTACACTTATTCTTTCACAATTTCAACTACTTTTCGTCAAATGCTTGTCGAATTTCGGCGATTATTACAATTTCATCACTTTACACAATTATGCCATGTTAAGTATTATATTTTATTCACAAATCAAATGTAATTACTTTTTCTCTTGCATTATAGTTAAAACAAAATTATTTCTCCAAAACACTTGACTTTTTTATTTCCCAGGTGTATAATATTAAAGTACTTTGCGAGTGTGCTGGAATAGGCAGACAGGCACGTTTGAGGGGCGTGTGTCTAACGACGTATGGGTTCAAGTCCCATTACTCGCACCATATTGGACAGATGGCTGAGCTGGTCTAAGGCGCACGACTGGAACTCGTGTATACGTTAATAGCGTATCGAGGGTTCGAATCCCTCTCTGTCCGCCATAAATAGCCGTTTCTCAGGTTTTGAGAAGCGGCTTATTTTTATGTAAAAATGTTCACTACGACACTTACTACGACACAAGTACAAAAAACTACAGTAAAATTATTTGATATTCGCCAAAATTCGACAATTATTTTTTTGGAGCGGTCTTGACTTCCCAAGAGTTATAAGTATAATAGAATATAGAGGTAACGTAAATTTTAATTTATTATCTTTTCCCACATACTTTCATGCGTTATCTCTTAATGGTCAAAAAAACGGCAGAGGAAACTATCCCCTGCCGTTTTTCTGTCATATCTGTCATATAAGAACGTCCCAGTCACTACCTCCGAGATATCCAACCCCGAGCCGATTAGCCTGCTGGAAGTTGTGGATAGCGGTCATGGTTCGCTCGCCTGCGATACCGTCTGCCGCTCCGCAGTTGAACCCGATAGCATTCAGCCTTACCTGAACCCAGCGCGTCAGCTCACCGCTGTCGCCATTGTTGATAGTGTACTTGTGGCACTCCGCGAGAGTTTTTTCTCCTGCGATACCGTCCTCGTCAAGGTGTGCACCCTTGTCGTTGAGAATCTTCTGAAGCTCGGCGGTCGAGTTATCTTTATCAGAATAATATCTGTAGAAATCGTCCGTCACGCTGCCCGAAGTGCCGCCGCGTACTGCCTCATCGCCGTACCACTTAGCCCCTGTACGCACGTCAACGTGAATCGCGGTGTAGGTACTGTCGATGTTGCCAATGCCTCTAAAGCCGATATCCTGCGCCTTGCAGGCAACTTTCTTAGTGCTGATAATGCTGCCGTCCTGACCATAGCATATAATGTCCGCAGCATTGCCCTTGGTGTGCTGACCTGTTCCGTTGCCGCCTACAGCCTTGTCATGGTCAGGGCAACGATAACCACTTGTCACGACAATCCGAGAACAATCAAGCACACGGTAGAGTTTTTCGAGATTGGTCACAAGATTCGGATTAATTTCTGTATCGTGCGTTTTACCACACTTGCAGCGGAACTCCCTTGCATTGAAATGCGCAGAAAGCTGCGTTTCATCGTTGTACTCGTATTTCATGACTTGTCCTCCTTGTTGAAGTTCTTCAGCTTTTTAATTATTTTCAGCGCCCACTGCGCATCGGGGTTGATCTCGGCATAGTTCTCAAATATACTGACAATTTCCATGACGGTGATGTAGGTGAAAACTAAAACCGCCGTCACAATGCCTGCGATGTCGGACAATTCCTCAGCCTGATAGTATTTGCCCAATTCGTGTATGCCGATGTCCAGTCCGCAGGCTGTCACCATTACAACGATCTCCCCGATCTTATTCAGACCGCCCTTGCGCATTTTGGCGCTGCATATGTCGTCATTGCAGTATGCTTTGATGAATCCTGTGACGTAATCGGCTAATGCAAGTCCGATGATTATTAATATCATGATTATGTACTTCATACGATCTCCTTTCAGTCCTTGATACACCAATATCCGTTTGTGATGTATTTTTCGTTGTTAAGCGTAATTATACCCATGCCGTCATACTGATAAATCGGTATATAATATGCATTTTCAGCCGCAACATTAGCATCACCAAGACTTGCGGCTGTTACAAAATTAGCTAACGTTGTGCAATTAGCTAAATGGCGAGTGCAATTGTTTCCAAGAAAATTTTCTAAATCTGAGCGACACACACGAGGATTTGCTAACGAATCAGATTTGTAAGGTGCCCCGTATATAAGTGTGCCGTCACTATTAAATGACATGAACGCTGAATTGATTCTTGTTGTTCCGTCATAACTAAGAGCCTGTATGATAATACCATTAGTGCAAGCAAGAATTGTGTAATGTATTTCAGACGAACTGCTGCCTATTTCAAACGAAGAACCACCATTGTTATAGTATACCTTGAGTCCCCCAATCACCAATATGTTATTGTGTTTAATTTGGCTTATATTTGTGCCTGATGATGATACGGCGGTAGTTATTCCTGTGAACCCCAAGTTATCTATAAACGCTTTTGCAGCCGCTGGACTTGCATTCATAATTGATGTAATTGCCATTTTATTTCTTCCTTTCTTAGCCCTCTATATCCGCCGTGAAACTGGCGTTCCCTACCACGCATTTCTTTGCTGAATCACATATCACCATTGCCTGACCGACTTTATCCTGTGAACCGCCGCTTATATCAGCCACCTTTGCGACCAACGTATTCAGCGTTTCACCCACGTCAGCTTCAACGCCTTTTGCCGTAAGAATGCCTGCGAGAAGATTACGCTGCTGGTCAATGGCTGTCAGCATATTGCGGATAGTCTCAGGTTCGCTCGTGCTGATGAATGTTTCCAGAATGTCCTGTATGTATGCCACACCTGTGCCCCCTTTCACATTTCCGACAATGTTCTGCCCCCAGACCTGCGCTGAAACATTACTGATAGTAATTGATTTATCATTGCTCTCCAGCTTCACGCTGAACAGGTGCTCGCCTGCATCCAGCACTATCGGGATAACTCGTTCAACCGATTTGTACTCAATCGCCGCAAGCGTGAATGCTTCTGCAAACACAACTGCCGCGCCGTCCATGTATGACGTGATATTTACCGTGCAGTCCTCTGCGCCCTGCAAGTTTGCATTGTAGTGCAGAAACGCCCATGTAGGCTCTCTCGCGTTGACAACACCGTCCGCTATCACGGTTGCCATATCTATGTCCTGCGGATACTCGTTCAGTTCCGCGACTTCGATGGTCTTGCCTTTTGTGATATTGATTTGCGTGCCTGACGCTCCCGAGCTTGCCGAACCGCCCGAAGATGAAACTGTGTTACTTCCTGCGCGCGGTACGCCCGGAGCGGTGAGCTGCTGTGGAGAACGGAACTGCCAGAAATTTGAGCATATCAGGAACTTGCAGTCCTCGCTTTCCGTGATACCACCCTTTACAATCACCATGTCCCCGATGTCAAGCGCAGGGTCGCCATAGTACTCAATCGTGCCCGGAACCCAACTCATGTCGCTGAAATATGCACAAAGCGGATACAACAGCCAGTCAAAACGTTCCTTGTAGTTCTTGTCATTGTCCCACACATATTTGTTGTCCGTGATGTTCAGAACGGCTGTAGACTGCCCCTGACCTGCCTGTGTTGCTACAGGCTCGGAGACAGTGTGTCCGAGTGAACCGGTATAGGAGAACTGCCTGACGCGGTAATTGTACTCACTCAGCTTGATACTCTTGCGCAGATCTACAGGAATAGTCCGCACAGGTGTTTTTGAGAACCTGCGGAATTCTATCTTGCCCTCGCGATTCGCAAACGCAAAACCGCCGATAAGCTGCGCGATTGCCCGTACCTCATCACGGCAGTTTGAAAGATAATGCGTTCCGAACCAGTCGTACTTGATGTCAATTTTCTTTCCGTCACTGTCAGTCGGCAAGAGCGCGTTTATTTCGTCTATAGTCTGCGCAAACTCAACCTTCGCGACCGTTTCGATTTGTTTCAGAACTGCCGCCGCGAAAACTACACCAACGTAGTCGTTGTTCAGTTCCGAATCAAGACGGCTGATGTGGTCAACGGCTTTCACCGTTAACCTCGAACCGCTTTCTCGTTCAGCAGATGTTACGTCAAACACTCCCAGCGGAACTTCATCTGCTGCGCCGTCAACCGAAAACCACAGCCGCACTTCACCGCCGATAATTTCATCGCGCCGCAGATAGGGCACGTTCAGGATCATGCTCAGTTCGCCTGTGTACATCTGACCGATCATGAACACTTCTTCATCTTCAACGCAGCGCAGGTCTATGCTTGGATTTCCGACCATTGTGCTATCGTCAAGGGTGAGTGTGTCACCGTTGACGTCTGAAAGCGTTCCGTGTATATGCTGAACTGCGCCGCTTTCGATCGCCGCTATATATGCGGCTGATACCTGATACAATATCTCACCCCCTTTACAACTCGATAAGTTGAAATGTCAGGATATGTCTGCCCTTGCCGTTCATTATTTTTCCAACAGTGTTTTCACGATCTGATGAATACATCTGCTTAGTTACAAATTCGCCGTTATCGAAAAATGTTACATCCATAGTACCGCGCGATATAATGCTTTCTATTTGTGCAATTTCTGAATCCTTACCGTGGTATTCAAGCGAAATCGAGTAAACGCCGTAGCGTATCGGATATAGAAGCATTTTGCCTGTTTCTGTAGTACGCCCCGTTGATTCGGCATACAGATCAGATTTTGTGATCTTATACGAAAAGGGCTCAACAGGCAAAGCCGCACCATTGATTTTAATTACATTCATCTGCCCCTCCTGACTCTGTCATCTTCCACGACTCTGACGACCTCGCGCCGCCATGCAGCCGAATTCGGGAAAAGATATGTATTAACAACAATTTCCTTTGGTGAATTTCCGCTGCTGTTGTATCGCTGCATAACGTTGTCAACCGCTTCTTCTATTTTACTTATAGGAGATACTACCTCCGGCTCGTGCTTATTATCGCCAAGAACCGCAAGGAAATTTCCGTAATTTGCGGGAACAACGGTTCCGTTCGCTAAGTGTGGTATCTCAGGAACGCTGATTGTAGGCAGCCACGAGAACGGCTCCCAGTCCATTATCTCCACATCTCGGATATCGCCTATAATCCCGATAATGTCCGAGAACAGAACTATAATGTTGCCTGCAAAACGTTCTCCGCTGCCGTTTTCCCACACTTCTGCAAGTGACCTCCCGGCAGATTTAAATAGCGACTTCATAGCGTCAACAGCGCGCTTGGCATTTGATATGAGAGCGGCTGAGTTATCTTCCCACGCTATCTGAACAGGCTTCAATGCGCGCTGAATCTTCTGGGAAAGCTTATTCGCTGCCTGTTTTACGCTTTTGTCTGAAACAACAGGAGTAACAGCAGCAGGAGAACTTCCTGCCGAGGCAGTACCTGCTCCCGAACTCCCTGAAAGCTTATTTATCTTGTCGAACCCCGCAAGACTTTTCTGCTGAGCCGCTGTTGTTTCTTCAACAGAATCCGTTAATGAATCCTGCTGTGTCACTCCGGCAGAGATGCTCGCTGCGGCATCGGACGCGCCGTCCATCTCTATACCGAAAAGCTCACCTATCGTGCCAATCGCAGAAGAAGCCGCAGCCGTCAGTTCAGCAAGCGCCGATGTAATGTTTTTGACTGCAATTGTTGCAGCCGAAAGAATAGGCTGACCGATAACCGCCTGAAACTGTTTCCATGTTTCTTTCAGGTTTCCGATAACGTTCTCCCAGCCCTCTGCTTCTCGTGCAGCCTGCCCCTCAGCGCCCGACAATGCGTTGGCGTCTTTGACCATTTGCAGCAAAACAAGCTGCTTTTGCGCCTCTGACAAATCCTGAAAAGACTTGCTGTAAAGCTTATTAGCGGCAATGTTTCGGGTAGTTTCCGTGCATGAGATTCCCAGTGCCGCGTCGTTGGCGTAGTTTCCCTTCAGGAATGATCTAAGGCTCTCGGCGGTATCTTCGAGTGATCTGTCATAATATGCCGCTGAATCCGCAGTCGCTGCAAGTGCATCTTCCATCATGCTCATAGCCGTGGCAGAATCCATACCCGATGCTTTTGCAAATGCGTATATGGACGTACCAACACCGTTCAGTCGTGTCTGTACGATTCCGCTCTGATCAGCTACACGTTTCATTGCAGCGTCAGCCGTGCTGTACAAATCACCGAAGGTCTGCTCCATTTGCGCGTTTGCCGCCCGAACTTCTGCGGCGCTTTCGACTGCCTTTTTGCCAAAGTCAACTACTGCCTTTACGGAAAATGCTGCTAATGCCGCTGTGGAAAGTTGCCCGAGAATAGATTTAATAGATTTCAGCCCATTCTGAACATTGCCTAAACCCTTTTCAAATCCTTTTGTGTCAATTCTGGTATCAAAATTCAGATAGCCGTCAACCATGTAAGTTCACCTCGTTTCATGCCTCTCAGACTTCACCCGTTATCAGTCTGATAAGTTCTTCATCCTCACGTTCCTTTTCGTCTGACAAACGGTTCAGGTCTATCATTTGACGATTAAGGTTATAGAATTCAAGTTCCGTTTTGCTCAGGGTTTTGCCCCTCGCAAGCTTTGAGCGAATAGCCAGCACCTGTGAAAACAAACCGTCAGGGCTGACCTCATTGAACAGCCCGACCAACACCCACCAATGCAGGTACGGCACATTTCTGACTTCATAGCCTGCCGCTTTGCTCAGCGCAGGAAAGATAATATGCTCGTCTTTTTCCCAGTCGAGCGTCTTGAAATTAACGCCTGATTTCGGTATATCGCCGCCCCCCACGAACCAGTATGCCTTTTCGGCAGCCTCCTGCATATCCTTTTTAGGAATGCTTTCAATGTCGATATAAAGGCATTTAAGACACACATAGCATTTGTCCTGCTTGCTCAGCTCGTTATCCTCAAATGCAGAAAAAATATTCAGTATTACCCGATAATCCGTTCTTATCCTGTATGTCTTGCCGCCGATACAAAGGGCTGTCGGAAGATAGTTAAGCATCAGAGCAACTGCATGAGAACGGCTTTCTTCTGTTCAGGCGAAAGATTTGAGAGATCAGAGATCTCAGGAACGGAAGAAACGTTGCTTATGTATTTTTCTGCCTTTGGAGAAACACTTGCGGACTGAGTTTCAACCATCTTGCCGAAATCTGCCTTTACGATCTCAAGGAGTGCCTCAATGAAGTTAAGCAGAATGGCTTTCCCGTTTGAGGCTGTGGAGAGGCTGTTCTTGTTTCCGAAAGCCTTTGTGCATACGTCCTCATCGAAAACCTTATTGACGATTTCACGGGCTTTTCTGTCAATCTCAGAAAGGATCCCTGCATCAGGAGCCTTTATTTCAGAAAACTGCTCCTGAACCTCACCTATTTCGTCAACAGCTTGTCCGAGCCTCTCGATGATATTGTAATCACCGGCAGCTATTCGTATGGTGTTGTTTTCATCGCCGTTGAGTGCGTATTCCTTGTATTCAAGCGTATCAAAATTTATACTTTTCATACTTACCTCCAAAATAAAAAGGGACAGATTTTCTGCCCCTTTTGGTTATTCTGCTTCTGTGAATGTAGGAACGCCGCTTGTAAATGCAACTGTTCCCTTTGTGCGGTTCCCTGCGAAAGTAATCGTATACGGAATGTTTACGCCGCTCTGACTGCCGCCGTAGGACTGCGGCTTTATGTAAACTTCTTCCGTCCACGCATCAAACGGACTGTCGGTCTTGTCGATGAGGACTTCAAGGATCTTTGTCCTGCACTCCTCACCGGTCAGACGTTCGAGCGCTATCTTTTTGAGCTGCACATAAATAGCGTCTGATGGATTAGCGTAGTATGTGCCGATTTCAAGGCTTGGTTCATATCCGTTGTCATTTACATCTGTTTCGTCCAGAATGTTCTTTGTAGACTCTACCGTGGGATTGAGTGCCACGGATGCGTCATCAACGTTTTTGCCGAGAATTGCCCACTTGGGAGAATCTGTTCCTCCGAATGTTGTATCGGCGTAGTGCTTAAGGTGCGAACGGTTGAGTTTGCCCTTTTCATAGGTGAATTTCTGCATATTTACCTCCTGATTATTCAACGGTATAACTGACATTTATCTGCAATTGATACTGCCAACCGTCAATAGTATTTTCGTTCGGTATAGCATATAGTGCTGATTTAGTCAATGAGATTATATGAACAAATCCATATTTTCTTCCCTCAAACAGCGTATTGATGGGCTTTACCAGCTTTCGTGGTAGATGAATATATTGTCGAAACTCACTTTTTTTCTACCAACTTTTCTACCAAAATCGCTCTTTTTCGTTCTCTTTTTCTCGCTATCCATTTTTCGATATTATATTTTATAATGTTGACACTTGTGATTCACCCGTAGCTTTGGGTGTTTCGCTTTTCTTTTTTCTACCACCTGACTTTTTAGGTGAAGGCTTTTCTGCTGTTTTTGATGTAGACCTTACGCTTGCGGATTTCTTGTCCGCAGTCTTTTTTGCTGCCGACTTCTTTCGTGCCGGTTTCTTCTCAGGTGCAGGTTCAACAGTTTCAGCAGTGACTTTTTTCTGTTCTTCTGTTTCAGCTTCACCGCCAAGCACCCTTGCAATAGTCTCCGCAGAAATGACTTTAGCGTTATACTCCAAATGACTATAAAGATTCGCCGTAATTGTATAGTTGCTATGTCCGAGCCATTCCTGGATTGCTTTCATCGGAACATCATTCGCAAGCAATAAGCTCGCACATGAATGTCGCAAATCATGGAAACGCAGATGACGGAGTCCAGCTTTGGTAATGACATAGTGAAAACGGGTTGTCACATACTCAGGTGAGATTAACTTTCCGAAGTTGTCACGGCAGATGAAGCCTTCAAACTCCTTATCGAATGATTTACCGCTGATCTTCTTGAAGTGAGCTTCAAGCTCCTTCTTATCCAACAGCATCTTTTCGATGTGCGGTATCAGAGGGAGCGTTCTTCTTGTGGAATTGGTTTTCAGCCTGTTCTCCACATAGAGCTTTCTGTGACCGTCCTCGTCATAGTCACTGATAACCTTACGCTGAATGGTGATCGTCTTATTGGTGAAGTCGATAGCGTCCCACCGCAGACCAAGCACCTCGCTTCTACGCAGACCGTAGTAGGCTGCGATATGCACGATCAGCTCAAGTTTATCATTTTTGAATGTCTCGAACAGTGTATTCAGCTCGTCCTTATTATAAAAGGTAGCTTCATAACGATCTGCTCTCGGCACGACAAGTTTGTCCATAGGGTGTATCGGGATATATTCCATTTTAACAGCATACGCCAAAGCAGAGTGAATTGCAAGATAATACTGCTTTGCACAGCTACCCTTGCGCCCCTCATCGAGCTTGTGATTGAGGAACTCCTGAACGTGAGTATATCTCAGTGTGCCAAGAGTCAAATCGGGATAATGCTCATCGAGGTACTCTACAAAACGCTTGTTGGAATTCTTGTACGAATTGAATGTAGTACGGGCAAGGTTCGGTCTGACTGCTGTAAGCCACTCGTCGATATAGGCACTCAGCTTCATCTTTGCTTCGGGAGCAGATTCCGTCATAACTGCATACGGCACATCCACCGCAGATTTCGCTTTTGTCTTACCGATCGTTCCCGTTCTGAACTGCTCGTCAAACTCTGCCACGATCTGATCGACCGCTTCTTTCAGAGCCTTCTTTGTGCATTTCTCAGGAAGTTCCGTGTTCACCCATTTACGCTTACGCTTTCCTGCGCTGTCCTTGTAGTCAAAAACAACATACTGTTTTCCGTTCTTCACGGAAGTGATATACTTATAAGGCAGACTTGCTTTCATTATAATGATCCTCCTTCGATTTGAAAGCGGTAGAAGTCTGCTGTTGACTCTATCATTATAGCGCAGAACCAAATATAATGCAAGACTATGTGACCGCAATTCTCTGTTTTCGGCGCTGTGACCGGATTTTAACCGTTGTTTTTGTGCGCAATTAAGAAGTCGATCAAATCTGCTTTTAATATCCTGATATGCCGACCGATATGATCTATGCGCTTTATCTCTCCGTTGCTTATCATACCATATACTTTGGTAGGCCTGAACTTCAAAATCTCACATACTTCCTTTACAGTCAGAACTGGTGGATATTTACGCAGTTTGTTGGTTATATCCTTCTTATCTGCACTTATCGCCATAGATGATCCTCCTCTCAGGAGAAAAAGAAAACATAATAGCGTTGATGTTTCATATTCAGTTTTCAAGATACTGTAATACATCGTCTGTCGGTTATTTTTATGTCCAAAGATTGATGTACTGTTGGCAGCCCCTACTCCGAGGAGTAGTAGCTCCCGACGGCACATCAGCCGCCGAATAAAACAAGGAGGTGTGTGCGAAGCACCGTAGGCAGTACCCGAATTTCGGATACTCCCGACAGCATTTCAGCTATCGTCCTGCTCGATCAGGGGCAGGATGCCCTCTTTCTTTAACTGATGATAGATGAATATACGGCCCTGCTGCGTCCAATATGAATGGACTTTGGCAGTAAGATCACCATTCTTATCATAAACAGTGTGTGTCTTTGATTTCATATATCCTCTGTCTGCATATTTCTGATACGGAAGCCATACCTGTCCCTGCTTATACTGGATACCGTGTTCGTGAAGCCACTTGTTCAGCCATATTGCCGACTTGCCGTAGTCCTTCGCAATGGTACTTATGGGCATAAGCCCTTCGGAGTGCAGTACCATATCGCAATAGTCGGCTTTCGGCTTCATGACTTCTATCTGTTTCGCCTGAACAGCGGTTGTTTCAATCAGATTATTATTCTGCTGATTTGCAAGCTCCAGTTTCTGGTCTGCAATTTGTAACGCCCTCGCCATAACAGCATCGGGACTGTTCCATTGTCTTTCAAGGTTCAGGAAGTATTTGCGGCAGCGATTACCGATCTCGGTACGCTGTATCATACACAGCTCCTTTGCCATATCAATGGTCAGGTTATGGTCAATCTGTTTCTGCGGCATTGGTCTGCCATCTTCACGGTACACATTTTTGGTTACCGTGAAAAAGTCCGTATTTTCGATAAATCCGTATTCACGCATTCTGTCGAACCACATTGAATACTGCGTCCTGACATTCAGAACTTTATGAAGCTCCCGTCCGCTGACGGTACGCATATCGTTGTTGTATCTCACAGCGATTGAAATCTCATTCATATTAGAACACCCTCTCTCTTTCTTGTCGGTGTTTTTGTGTCTGTAAAAGAACTCCTGCAATTGACGGGAACGGAATCCGTCCCCGTCGCAGGAGCGACAGCATTGCTGTCTAATTGAAAATAGGAGAAATGGAACAAGCATATTCAGAGATGTTTTTGGCAGAACCCAAGCTGTAGCTCAGGCTCTCCCGACAGCATCTCTGCTGTCTTAGTGAAAGGAGTCTATATTATGCTTACCATATATAGAGATAGAAGAATGTGAGCCTTTGGGAACGGCACAGCCTGAAAATGGACAAAGAAGCTGCGCCGTCCTCTCAGCTCTACATAACCCTTTCCAATGAAAAGAAAGGAGGAACTTGAGGGGCATTCGGTGTCTGCTCCGCCGAACCCCTTCACCTTACTACCGATAAATTTGCGTTTTTGGGAAAGATTTTCGCAAATTTCTTTCTTCAAAAAAGAAAAATCGGCATTATGCACATTTCTTAGCCGTTATTTTCGTGCAAGATGATATACTCTTTGAGTTTCTTTTTTGCAATTGTGATTTTGTATCTGACAATATCTATCGTAGTACCGTATCTGGTGGCGAGTTCCGTTAATGTGACCTTTTCTGTGCAGTAGAAATAGTCGATGATCACATTATATCCCTCCGGAAAATCGAGACGCAGTTTCTCCAAAGCGATGGGCAGATAGTCAAGCCGTGCGTCTTTTCTTCTCCTGTTCTCCTCAGCAAGCAAATTTATGGGGAGACTTGCAGGATCGGGTATCGCTTCAAGAACTCTGTCATAGTCGGTTGACTGCGCCATGAACTCCGCATCACGTTCTTCGAGGTACTTCTCCCTGCGGAGCATCTTGTTGTATTCCTTTTCTATTCTCTTTGGAATATCATCACCGAGGTGCATATAGATGAATCTCGCCATTACTTGCTGCCCTCCGTAATAGAGGTCAGCTTTGTAAGAGGCTTTGCCTTGATTTCAATCAGGCGCTTATTACAAGCTTCAAGCGTGTACTTTTCACTGAATGCACAGCCGTCAAGATAGTTTCTGATGATATGAGCTGCCAGACCGTTGTAACCATAAGTACCCGGAATAACATTGTCAGACTTGGAAAACAAATACTCGCGCCGGAGAGGGTGAAGCCTGAGTGCGATACATACGGCACAGAGGTATTTCTGCCCGATCTGACGGGTATTTTTCAGATAACGAGAAATAGAGCCTTTTCCGATGCCTGTCATTCGGGCAAACATATCATAGCTGATGTTGTACTCTTTCAGGTAACGGGCAAGTGCATCACCAAAGGTGTCTGCGTCGATCATAAGGGAGTTTTTCGTACCATACACGAACACCTTATAATCGAGAGGTTCTTCAATTTCGCTGAATAAAGCGATACGAGGAATCAGAATATTACTACTCATAAGAAATCTCCGTCCTTTCCGTCGGACGGAGATACTCAAATGAACATAGTTATCCTGCCATTCGGTATAATCCGTCCGACAATCAAACATTACTCGTTCATTTGATCGCTCATTATTCAGTTGTCCATACAGTGATCGAGTAACCCTATCGCGCATTTAGGTTCACCGTATAGAGAATTAGTCCTATGATGGACTGCGTACCCTATCATTATAAACCATAAGCTGCGAAAAAGCCAGTAGTCAGGCGTTCCCGAATGGGAACGGTCACATATTCAAAAGCACCGTATTTCGCCGTTTTCTGATAGCCGACCTACACTCCTCCCATAAACCGCAAGATGATAAAAGCATAGATTTATTAAGGCTTTTTTATCCTTTTTGATAATATTCCAAACGGGAACGATTTCACCTACTTTTCATCTTACAAGGCGAAGTTTCATCATTCTATCACAAACAGGCATAGAAAAAACGGTCTGATCTGCTCAGACCGCCTTTAAGCTGTATGCAATGGGCATACAATCTCAGCATTTGTTACAGCAAAGAAGAAATCCGCAAGGCAATCATTGCAGACTATCATCTATTGTTATTGTCCGGTACACAGCTATCACCTCCATTTTAATCGAAATATCCGATCTGTTCTGTATGGTACTGCATAGGAACAAACAAAAGCCGAGTTTGTATGCTTGTCTGATATATATTACACCGGATAACCGGATATAATCAGTAATTATAAGAAAAGAGCCGTTCCCCAACAGCTCTCTCGTCAAATGGTTACTTTGAACCCATTGGGATCAAAGTCTGTCATAATGGAAGGAGCGCTCATTCACCGATAATATCTTCATCAGTAAGTTTGATCTCTCCATTTTCCTTTTCATATTCCTTTATTGCATCCTTCACAAGCGTTTCAATCATGTTGTTAATGGAGCGATTCTGCGATTCAGCGATCTTCTTAATCTTTGCGTGGTCAATCAGAGCCAGTCGAAGCGTAAACGATGTTTTTATAATAGCCATAGCGATACCTCACTTTCACTATTATCATACCACTTTAGCTTTCTTTTGTATGCAGTCACATTGACACCACATTGATACCATGTTATACTTAGTATATACTGTTTTCAAAGGAGTATGAGCGATATGCTGAGTATCTACACCGTTAGTTTTTTCGGGCATCGAAGCATCGAGCGAGTATCAGAAATAGAGAACGCTCTTGATAAACTCTTGTACGACCTTATCAGGCAGAAGGAGTATATCGACTTTCTCATAGGAAGGGACGGAGAATTTGACCTTCTTGCTTCTGCTGCCATTAAAAGAGCTGTCCGTCAGTACGGATATGGTAATACTCATTTTACGCTGGTTCTGCCATATATGAAAGCAGAATACCGTGACAATGAACAGGAATATCTCGGCTACTATGATGAAGTCGAGATATGTGCGGAGTCCGCAAATGCTCACCCGAAGTCAGCTATTCAGATCAGGAACAGAAATCTTGTAGACCGATCAGATCTTATAGTCTGCTGTATTCAGCGTAACAGCGGCGGAGCTTACAAGACGATGCAGTATGCTGAAAAGCAAGGGAAACACATCATAAACCTTGGAGATAACTGAAAAAGGACGGCATAGCCGTCCTTCGGAAGCACATATATTACCACAGCTTTATGGTGTAAGGGAGTATTTTTTTACATACTTATTGACATCTACGCCGCTTTCCATATACTTCAGCAGTATCTCCGCACAGGCACGGGCATCGCTGTCCGCCTGATGATGATTCAGGGCGATACCGTAGTGATCGCACATTACATTGAGGTTATGCTTCATATCAGGAAGAACACGCCTGCCGATCTGGACCGTACACAGGTATTCCGCAGACGGTTTCCATTTGATACCGTAACTCCGCAGACACGCACGGAGGACGCTCATATCAAATACAGCATTATGGGCAACAAGGATACCCTTGCTCATGATCGGCTCTATCTTCTTCCAAAGCTCTGCGAAATTCGGAGCGCCCTTGACTTTCTCAGCATCTATGCCCGTGAGCTGCGTATTGAAATAATCGAAGTGTGTTTCGGGATCAACGAGCGAAAAGTAATTTGCCGCAATCTTGTTATCCCTGACCGCAGTAATGCCTATCGCACTCATACGGTCATTTGCGTGATTGGGCGTTTCAACGTCGAATACGATATAGACTGCCATGATACATCACTCCTTTTGCATCAGCTCTTAGGATAATTATACCATACCGCCGGAAAAAGGTCAATCGGCAGGAAAAGAAAAACAGCCGACATCGCTGCCGACTGCCTACCTTTTATGCACCTGTTTTCTCAAAGCCATTCAATAGCTGTTTATCTGAGAACTTGGACAGCTTGCCATCTGTCCATTCTATAAAAACATTGTCCATCTCGTCTATGTAAATAATCGTCGCCGTCGAGCCGACAGGATAATCGCTGGTGACTGTATCTGTCATCTTGATCTTAGCACCGACTGTAATTGAATCCATCATAGTAATAACCTCCTACTGATTTCACACACTTGCTCTATTATACTACAATGGAGTTTGAGTGTCAAGAATCAGGAGGTTTATTCATCGGGCTGCACAAAAGCTGTGCAGCTCTTTTTCTATTTCAATATCTTCTTTATCTGTTCATCACTTGCATGGGGCAGAACCTTCCGCAGATGTTCAAAGATAAGCTGATAGGATTCTTCCGGCTCTCGCTGATAGACTTTATCGGTAAAGGCGGCTCCCATAAATTTTTCGGGAGTTGAGTATTCAGCTACGCCCCAACCGTAGTGTTGCCCGTGCTTGTCGGTCATGTATATGAAGTTGCTTGTGATCACATAGCATTGCTCCTGCAATCTTGTGATAGAGGTATCAAAACCTTTATTGCCGCCCTTGCGGTAATCTCCGAGCTGTTTGAGTTCTTTGGATATAACGGGAGCATGACTGTCAAGCAGATCATACAGCACCTTGTCAGTATGTTTTGCAAGCCCTTCATCATACCTTGCATCGAAATCATAACCGTCACGACGATAGTTTGCAAAGTCCGGAAACCAATCACGGCTGATGTATACCGCCTTGTGTTCAAAAAACTTTCCATAGGCACAGCCTGTTTTCTGTATGACCGGACCTTTCCAGTCCCAAGCATCCCACTGTGCGCTGTCGGAATAATACCAATGCTCAGGAGCTATATGCTCCTCTATGGAAAAGCCCTCGATACTGTTTCGGAAGAACGGCAGAAACCCGTACTTGTTTATCGCTTTTATTAGGTCAGCCTCAGACCTGATCGTGAACCGCATACCTGCCATAAATCTCAGCCCCTTTTCCTCATTATATCACGGTATATCTTTGAGTGTCAAGCTTTGAGGGAAAGTAGTTATTGGGATGCAGGATAGTTCTCCCTATTTTTATAGTATAGTCAATTGTAAACTTTTTGTGAACATTTCGATTTTTCTTTCCCAAAAATCCGAAAATGTCGGTAGTAAGGTGAAGGGGTATGTTTGCTCAGTCGCACAGCTCCAATTCCTGAGCAAAGCAGGAAAAATCCGAGAGCCGCAGGTTCAATTTGAAAAACGCCCGATCAGGGCGGTTTCAAAATTAGCAAGCACGGCATTGATGCACTACAAATTGAGATTTGAGTGACTTTCAATGCAGATGCTTGTCAGAGGGCTTCCGCCCCTAAAACCCTGAAAAGAAAGGAGAGAGAATGAAAGATAAAATAAAGAGAACACGGAGCGTTCAGGTACGGTTGACACAGGAAGAATACGACTTCCTTGAGCAGAAGTTCAGGCTCAGCGGTTATAAGTCTAAAAGTGAGTTTATGCGTATCGCATTCTTTGATACACTTATCGTGAAATTCAGCACCGAGGATATGCAGGAATTGTTACGGCTTGTCCGCAGTATTTCCAACAATGTGAATCAGATAGCGGTTCGTGTGAACAGTACCGACAAGGTTTACCGTGAGGATATGGATAATATCAAGGACGGAGTTGAGAAGATATGGCAACAACTAAGATATTTCCAATCACAGCTACGGTCGGTTCAGCAATAGCCTACATTGCTGCCGCTGCCAAGACCGACAACGGCAGACTGATCAGCACCTTTATGTGCAGTCGTGAACCCAGCAAGGCTGCCAAAGAATTTGCTGAAGTCACAGCAACAGGTACAGGCAGAAGCACCGTCATTGCCCAGCACTTCATTATGTCGTTCAAGCCTGGGGAGGTTACTCCCGAAAGAGCTATGGAGATCGGCAAGGAAATGTGCGAAAAATACCTTAAAGATCAGTACCAATACTATCTCGCAGTCCATACCGATAAAGGTCATGTTCATCTGCATTGTATCTTCAATAATACGAACCTCATCAATGGGCTTACTTTTGAGACATTGGAGAACCGCAGATTTACAGAGAAAGACAGGTCATACAACAAGCTCCGTACCCTTGCAGACGAGGTATGCCGGCGGCATCATCTCTCCGTAGTCGAACACCCCGAAATGGGTAAAGGCAAGAGCCATTGGGAATGGGATATGAACCGTCAGGGATTATCGTGGAAGGCAAAGCTGAAATACACGATAGATCAGGTCATCAAGGTCAGCGAGGACTTCGATGATTTTCTCAGGAAGTGCGCCGATTTCGGTGTGTTTGTCGAGTATAATCCCGACCACAAGATCGACCTGAAATTTATGCTTGCCGAGCAGAAGGAACGCAATCCGAGAGCCAAGTTTACACGCGCCCGAACACTCGGCTGGTTCTACGAGACAAAGCAGATCAGGCAGCGTATTGAGCAGAACAAGGGCGTTATGATCTATGTGCCGAGGTCAAAGATCAGAGTTATCACGAAGAAGCCCCTGAACAAGTTTATTCAGGACGCTATCGACCGTGGCAATATGAAGCTCGCCAGTATTGCTAAGAATGTGATCGCTGAGTATGGTATCGAGCCTGAAAATCTTCGCAGTGAAGCTATCTCTACCTATGCTCACAGCCGAACACTTCTCTCCGAGCTGAACACCATGAACACGGAGATAGACGATCTCAAATTCAAGCTGAAAGTCCTGCGGCAGTACCGCAAGTTCAAAAGGTGCGCCGAGGAGCTGAAAACTCTCAGCGGTCTGGCTGCGAAGAAGTACCGCAAAGACCACAGCTATGACCTGAACGAATACGGGAAAGTCCGCGCTCAGGTGTTGGAGCTTTACCCGTCCGGTCATATCCCGACCGTGGAGAGCTTGGAGCAAAAAATAAACGCCCTTATGCAAGGGCGTTCACAGAAAGATATGCAGTTTCGTGAGGAAGATAAACGGGCGCGTGACCTTGCCGACGCACAGCGTACCATTGAGGAATTTCTCCGTCAGGAACGCAGCGAGCAGCAGCAAGATCGCAAGCGTAAAAAGAATGGGGATTTAGAGTGATTAAATGTTAAATAGAATCTTAGCACATTCTGGGCAAAAGCAGTAACCCTTTTTTTCATTCAAGCGAAAGTCATATATTTCTTTGCAATAAGTTACGATTTCATTGCACTCATTGCACCGAACTATAACACAATCCAAAATAGAGCTATTATACAGTTCTTGAGGAATAGCCTTGTATAAATCTCCATATTCGATACTACCATCTTTTGACGATTTATAAGATACTCGTTTTTTAATCAGATTCATTTTGCTTCTTCTCCTTTTGCAACTCTTTGAAAGTCTCCAACGCCGTGAGTAATAGCTTATTCACGCTCATACCGAGCGATTCCGCATAAGCCTTGATCGCATCACGCTCCTCGGCGGACACATACAGCTTCAGCGTTTTGTAATTCGCTTTGGCATACAGTGCGTTTGAGGAAATTTTCTTGGAACGAGCCTGCTTCTGCTGGCATTCCTTACAATACTTCTGAGAGCCAGCCGTCACCTTATAAGGCTTTCCACAGATAGAGCAGACCTGTTCGCTGCCGATCGCAACAGCTTCTCCGGCTTGCTTCTTCTCCTTATATGCCCTGTTCCGCATGACCTGAGCCTTGTCACGGCAGTAGATACAGTATTTCGCTCTGGCGGACGGAGATTCAAACTCCATTCCGCAGATCTGGCAAGTGTGCTTATACATCAGATCACCCCTTGATCGGTTATTACAGCTATTCTATCACATTAGTGGGGATATGTCAAGTATAATCGAAAATATAGTGAAGCTGCACTGGGGAAATCCTATAAATTGCTGCGCATTACCGAAATTCAAAAACTTCTAAAAATTATACTTGACAATAGGGATATTGCATAGTATAATAAAAGCACAACAGGAACACAGAAACCCGAAACCACGAAAGGAAGGTTGATCCTATGTTAAACAAATTCTTAGTAGCAGGCAGAATGACTGCCGATCCCGAAATCAAGACCATTGGCGAGAACCGCCTCTGCAAGTTTACGATAGCCTGCGACCGCCCGAAGCGTAAGGGTGAGGAGACTGCCGAGACAGACTTCTTCCCCTGCACCGCCTGGAACCGCAACGCTGATGTGATCGTCGATTGGTTCGGCAAGGGCGATATGGTGACACTCGTCGGCTCAGTCCACAACAACCGCTACGAAAAAGACGGTCAGAAGCGTTCTTCTATCGAAGTCAAGGTCGAGGAGATCCACTTCAACGGCGGTAAGAAGCGTGAGAACACCGCACCGACTGACAACGGCTACGATAATCCCTACGCAAAAACAGAGGACGATCCGCTGTTCTAAAGTATAATCACAAGGAGGATAAAGAAAATGGGCATCACGATCGCAATCAGTAATCAGAAAGGCGGTGTGGGCAAATCCACCACAGCCTATAATCTCGGAGCTTGCCTTGCTCTGAACCATGACAAGAAGGTGCTTCTCATCGACTTCGATCCGCAGGCAAACCTCTCCGAGTACCTGAAATACGAGCCGAACGGCAACCCGACTATGACACAGCTTATCATGTCATTCCACGAAGGAACGCCCTTGAACGCTGAAGCCACTCAGAATGCGATACGTCACAGCGATACCGCAGGAGTGGACTACATTCCCGCCGACATCAACCTCGCCAATGCGGAAACGCTCATGGTCACGATGATCTCAAAGGAGCATATTCTCCGCAGGA
>OGDF01000409.1_pt1 | contig 69889 bp, 60 predicted proteins | sample 1570141 | NCBI WGS metagenome assembly OGDF01 (sample SAMEA4370581, study PRJEB24528) | human gut metagenome
GGACGGCAATGTCATCACGACCAAAGGCGTGATTGAAGGAAAACTTGCTCACGAACCGAAAGGCACACATGGCTTTGGATATGATCCCATCTTTTATCTGCCGGAGCGAGGTTGTACAACCGGAGAATTGCTGCCGGAGGAGAAAAATAAGATCAGCCACCGCGGTATCGCACTCCGCAAGATGGTTGAAAAGTTAAACGAACAGGCATAACGTGGGAGGAAAGAATGGCGAAATATATCGTTTTTAGTGATTCACATGGAAAAAATGATCGGATGTATGATATCATTCGCAAAAATCAGGATCAGATCGACGGATTATTCCATCTCGGTGATGTCGGGGATGCCGCCGAGGAACTCAGCCTTATGGTGAAAGGACCGGTTTATCTGGTTCGCGGAAATTGCGACACATATTCCAGCCTGCGCACGGAAAATGTGTTCCGTCTGCATGGCCATAAGATCGCAATGACGCACGGACACAACCAGCACGTTGAGCGTGGCGTCGATGTATTAAAGTACTGGGCGCTTCAAAATGAGGCAGATGTTGTCCTTTACGGACACACACATGTGCCGTTTGTCGAGCAGAGCAGCCAAATGACCGTTCTCAACCCGGGCAGCATTTCACGCCCGCGCCAAAGCGGTTTTGAATGCACCTATGCCTGGATGGAATTTTTGCCAAATGGCGAGATTTCGATAGAAATTGTAAAAATCCCTAAATAGTCATAAAGAAACAAAATCAAAAAGCAAATTTGAAAGGAAAATAATTATGTTTAAGAAAATGATACTTGTAGGATTGATCTCAATGGTTCCTATCATTGAACTTCGTGGAGCAATCCCTTACGCCGTACTTTGGGACGCACAGCCCCTCTGGCTTGCTATCCTGATTGCCGTAATTGGAAATATGATTCCGGTACCATTTATTTATTTGTTTGCAAGAAAAATTCTTGTCTGGGGAGCGGACAAGCCTGTGATCGGCAAGTTCTTTTCGTTCTGCCTTGAAAAAGGCGAAAAAGGCGGTAGAAAACTGCAGGAGAAAGCAGGACAGGGATTGTTTGTAGCGCTCCTTCTTTTCGTTGGAATCCCTCTTCCGGGAACCGGCGCGTGGACAGGAACCCTTGCAGCCAGTATCCTTGACATGGGATTCAAGAAAAGTGTCCTCGCCTGCATGGGCGGTGTTTTGGTAGCCGGAACAATCATGTTCTGCCTCAGTTTCTTTGCGCGAGGAACCTTTATGGCACTGTTTGGGTAAAAAGGCGGCTTTTCGAGGCGTGAAAGCAGCATTAAAATGTCGCTGAAAAAATGTCCCAATTTTTTTGAAAAAACTATTGACAAAAAGACGGACACCATATATAATAGTCAATGGTGCTGCTGATAAGCGATACACCAAATGGGATCTTAGCTCAGCTGGGAGAGCATCTGCCTTACAAGCAGAGGGTCACAGGTTCGAGCCCTGTAGGTCCCATTGAACTTTTCAATTGTGAAAAGTTTTTATATATGTCAAGACAGTTTCGTCTTGGCAGTTTAGATGGCGGGATAGCTCAGTTGGCGAGAGCACACGGTTCATACCCGTGGTGTCGGGGGTTCAAATCCCTTTCCCGCTACTAAAAAGAATGTCGAAAGACATTCTTTTTTTGTGTGAAAAAGGAAAGGCAACCAAAAAAGGGAAACCCGGCGAAATCCGTTGCCTTTCCCAGGCGCGCTGAAGCCCAAAACCCCACACACAAGAAATTCCAAAACCCCTTGAATCTTCCTCGGTTTTTTGTTATCATGTAACTATTCAGAAATGGTTACGATCCAATTAGAAGAAGTAAGGAGGAAGGCTTATGCGGATTGGAATGGGTTACGACGTGCATCGGCTGGTGGAAGACCGCGATTTGATCATAGGGGGAGAAAAAATTGAGTATGAGTATGGGCTGCTCGGGCATTCTGACGCGGATGTCCTGCTTCATGCGATCATGGATGCGCTGCTGGGAGCGGCGGCGCTTGGTGACATTGGGACGCATTTTCCGGATACGGACGAAAGATATAGAGGGATATCGAGCGTGCGCCTGCTGGCTTACGTTGATCAATTGTTGGAAGAAAATGGATATTCAGTAGGAAATATTGATGCGACGATCATCGCGCAGCGGCCGAAAATGGCGCCATATATCCCGAAAATACGCGAAAATATTGCGAATACGCTGGGACTTGAATTGAATCAGGTCAATATAAAAGCTACGACAGAAGAAGGACTGGGATTTACCGGAAGCGGAGATGGAATCTCGGCGCAGGCGGTATGCATCTTAGAATAACAGTAAAGGAGCCGGACTATGAACCATAGGCAGTTATGGAAGAAAATATTTGGCGACAACGATGCCTATATTGATTTCTATTTTAAAGAAAGAGCCGATCATACTGTGGTATATTCAAAATACGAAGGACATGATCTGGTAAGCATGATATTTTTTAATTATTACACCCTCGTGATTCAGGGAGAAAAAGTGAAATGTCCTTATATCGAGGGCGTTGCGACAGCTCCGGAATGGCGGCATAGAGGATTTATGAAAATGCTTTTGTATCAGGGAATGATGGATGCAAGAAACGAGGGAGCGCCGTATGCGTTTTTGTCGCCGGCAAACGAAGAAATTTATAAACCTTTTGGATTCCAAGGAGTGTATTACCGAAAACAGATGGAAATTCAAGGGAGACGGCACAAATGGTACCATGCAGGTTCCTTTTCGCATCTTGACAGCCAGTTGAAGGAGCGGGCGGTGGAATTTGCAAACGCCCAATTATATGCGAGTGAATTTGATGCCTATATTTACCGCGATGTCAAATATTACGATACTTTAATGAAAGAAACCAAGACACTCGGGGGAAAAGTCGTTGTGCTGCGAAATGAGACGATGATCCATGGTGTCGCTGTTGTGACACATGAGGAGGATCGATATGAGGTGCAGGAAATGATCTGTGCGCCGGAAGAAGCGGCTAAAGTGGCAGAATCTATATGCCATTATCTGGGAGTGGCGGACGACGAAGCGGTTTTGTTTGAAGATGGATATTTTTTACAAAATTTAATGGGTGAAGGTATCACGATTCGCATGACGGAAAAGCCGTATATTATGGCGCGGGCACTTGTGGAGGACGGAGATGCCGGAAAATTAAAATGGTATATTAACGATATCACATAGGAAAGAGGAAAAATCATGGAAAATCAGGAAAATGAACTGCGGCTGGAAGGCCGGCACAGCGTAATGGAGGCGTTTCGCGCAGGAAAATTGATCGAGAGACTGTTTGTGCTCAAAGGATGTCAGGACGGACCGGTGCTGAGCATTCTCCGCGAGGCAAAAAAAGCCGGAGTTATGGTGGATTTTGTACCAAAAGAACGCTTGGATCATATGAGTGAGTCAGGGAAACATCAGGGAGTTGTGGCGAACTTGTCAGCATTCCGTTACAGTACGGTGGAAGATATGTTTGCATTGGCGGAAAAACGGGGCGAAGATCCCTTTTTCTTCCTGTTGGATGGGATTGAAGATCCGCATAACCTCGGAGCGATCATCCGAACCGCAAACCTTGCCGGCGCACATGGTGTGATCATTCCGAAGCGCCGCGCAGTAGGTTTGACTGCGACGGTAGTAAAAGCTTCTGCGGGAGCCATTCATTATACGCCGGTGGCAAAAGTTACCAATCTTTCCGCTGAGATGGAAAAATTAAAAGAGCGCGGATTGTGGTTTGTGTGCGCGGATATGGACGGCGAGATCATGTACCGTAATAACCTCAAAGGGCCAATTGGGCTTGTGATCGGAAATGAAGGAGCCGGCGTGTCGCAGCTTGTCCGAAAACACTGCGATTACGTGGCAAGCATTCCGATGGCAGGGGACATCGATTCTCTGAACGCTTCCGTGGCGGCCGGGGTACTTGCTTATGAGATTGTGCGTCAAAGAAAGGGATTTTAACGGAAAATGGAAATGAGTGGGTTCGAAACACTTACCGACGAGGAAATCATCCGTCGCGTGCGTGGGGGAGAAAAAGAAGGAACCGATTATCTGCTTGAAAAATACAAAAATCTCGTGCGGAAAAAAGCGCGGGCACTTTATCTGATCGGCGGCGACAATGACGATCTGATTCAGGAAGGCATGATCGGACTTTACAAAGCCATACGTGATTATGATGTGGAAAAAGAGACCGTATTCCGCAGTTTTGCGAGCGTCTGCATCGACCGCCAGCTTTATAATGCCGTAAAAGGGGCAAACCGCCTTAAAAATTCGCCGCTTAACACGTACATTTCACTCGATATTCCGGTGGAAGCGCGCGGAAATGAGGAAAATGGGGCAGCGACACTTGGTGAAATGCTCGAATGGGTCGGCGTGTCCAATCCCGAAGATATCTTGATCGACCGGGAGCGTGTGGGAAAGATCGAGCAGTACATTCGTCAGAATCTCAGTGAGTTTGAGCAGAAAGTGGTCAATCTTTACGTCGACGGCATGAATTATCAGCAGATTGCAAAAGAACTGGAAAAGACACCCAAATCTATTGACAATGCCCTTCAGCGCATCAAGAAAAAACTTATGGCATTTTGGTAAGTTTTTGTTGACAGAATCAACATACTTTGATAGAATAGTCCATGGATTGTTATAAATGATTCAGCTGGCGTGGCACAGTCGGTAGCGCACTTCATTGGTAGTGAAGAGGTCACGGGTTCGATTCCCGTCGCTAGCTTTAGAGAGAGGAAATGAATGGTTACAAGCCTGTCATTTCCTTTTTATTTTATAAGGGATTAGGATTCGGATTTACACGGAGGAAACGCTTATGAAGGGAACCGCATCACGAAGCCGGTGGGAAATCATCTCGTCGCATATATTTACATACTTCAACTTTTTGAACCTCGTGCTGGCAGGACTCATTCTGGTGTCCGGTCAATACAAAAATATGCTGTTTATGGGGATTGTCATTACCAATGCCGTGATCGGGATCGGACAGGAATTAAAGGTAAAACGGATCATAGATGCGCTGTCGGTCGTTACAGCGACAAAAGCAAGACGATATAAAAATGGAGAATTTTGTAAATGTGACATCGAACTTCTGCAGGAGGGTGATACCGTGCAGTTTTTGCTGGGGGATCAGATTCCGGTGGACTGTGAAATTTTGGAAACGGATGGGATGGAAGTCAATGAATCACTTTTAACGGGAGAATCCCTCGCTGTTCAGAAGAGAAAAGGTGACTTTGTGTACTCAGGAAGCGACGTGGTAGCAGGAAGTGCGGTCGCCAAAGTGTTACATACGGGAGAAGAAAATTATGCGACGCAGCTTGTAAAAAAGGCAAAGACCAAACGGCGCGCGACTTCGGAAATGCAGGATGCAATCGGAAAAATTATTAAATATGTAAGTTATGCGCTCATTCCGATCGGACTGCTCCTCTTTTTTATTCAGCGCTACTCCGCCGGCAATACGTTATCCGATTCTATCGTAAATATGGTAGCCGGTGTGATCGGAATGATTCCGGAAGGCCTCGTCCTTCTTACCAGTATTTCGTTTATTCTCGGCGTGGGCCGTCTGGCAAAGAAAAATGCATTGGTGCAGGAAATGGAAGCCATCGAAGCGCTTGCGAGAGTGGATGTTTTATGCCTCGATAAGACGGGGACCATCACGACAGGAGATCTGCAGGTGGAAGAACTTGTGCCGTTGTCCGAAGAAAAAGACATGAAAGAAATTCTAGGCATTCTTGCCTATGCGTTTGAAGAAACCAATGCAACGACAGACGCGCTGCGGAGATATTTTCCGGAGACAAAAGGGGCATCGGTTGCCGAAAAGGTACCATTTAGCTCCAGCCGCAAGCATATGCGTGTAACGATCGTGGGAAAAGGGGATTATCGACTGGGTGCCCCGGAATATCTGACAGAAAACGGAAAGATTCTTGCCCGCGCAGAAGTGTACGCGGCAGAGGGAATGCGTGTCCTCCTTTTGACACACGATAAAAAAGAAGTGGGATTTGTCGTTTTGTCTGATATCATCAAAGCAGATGCAGCAGAGACATTTGCCTTTTTCCGCGATAAAAATGTTCAGATCAAGATATTGTCCGGTGACAATCCATTGACGGTTTCCGTCGTGGGTGTGCGTGCAGGGCTGCCGGAAGCGAAACATTATATTGACGCCAGAGAACTCCCGGAAGAGGAAGAAGAACTGCAGAAGATCATTGGAAAATATACGGTGTTTGGGCGCGTGAGCCCGGAGAAAAAGCAGGCGATCGTAAAAGCGCTGGAAGCAGAGGGCAATGTGACCGGAATGGTTGGCGATGGTGTGAATGATGTTCTGGCCCTGAAAGATGCGGATTGTGGTATCGCTATGGCGGCGGGAAGTGATGCGGCAAAGCAGATTGCGCATATCGTGCTGCTGGATTCCGATTTTGCCTCGATGAAACAGATCGTGGGGGAAGGACGAACAATCATTTCCAACATTGAGCGTGTAAGCGCATTGTATCTCACGAAAACGATATATTCCATTCTTTTGTGTATTATTTATATTATATTGAGAAAATCCTACCCGTTTATTCCGATCCAGCTCAGTCTGATCGGAGGGACCGCCATCGGAATTCCGAGTTTTGTACTTGCTTTGGAACATCATGAAGAGACGATACCGAAGGGGTTCCTGCGAAATGTCCTGCGCGTTTCCTTGCCGGCGGCAATTTGTATGGTGGGAAGTCTGGTTGCGATTACATTGGTGGGAGAATGGTTTTCGTTATCAGAATTGATTTTATCGACGATGCATCTGATCGCGGGAGGAATTGTAAGTTTCGGAGTGCTTGTGGCAGTTTGTATCCCGATGAGCAGAGTACGATTTGCACTCTGCCTTACGGTGATCGGCATATTTGTCGGCGCAATCCTGTTACTCCCGGGATTTTTCGGCATGGCACCGATCATGCATCTGATTATGACTCTTTTATAGACCCCAATCCCAGATGGACGAGTTCCAGGGCGCGTGTCATTTGACCGGAGAGATAGAGGTATCCGATCAATGCTTCAAAACCGGTCGCGGTGTGGTAATCATGAAGATTGGCATTTTTGGCGACCGAATGCGGTTTGGCATTGCGTCCCCTTTTATAATAGGAAAGTTCTTCTTCTGTCAAATGGTCCTCGATGGCGGTCAGAAGATCTGCCTGCGCCTTGGCATTCACAAGTTTGCTGGAACGAAGGTGCAGTTTTTTTACGGTTCCGGATTTTTCTTCTACGATCAAGGTCCTTATAATGATCTCAAAAACAGCATCCCCGATATAAGCGAGCGTCAAAGGCGCATACAGGTTTATGTCCTTGGATTCCAGGGAAAAAGTATCGTGGATGGCTTCCAATAATGAATTGTCCATAAGTAAAAACTCCTTTGGTAAAATGGTATATTCTGATTTTATATCCAATCCTATCCCAACGTCAAGAAAAAAGAATAAAATTCGCCATAATGCTGACAAAAATATTTCATATATTAAAAATAATAGAAAGAGTTTAGATGCATCTGACTTTCTGCCGGGCAAAAATATGTAAGATATGAACAAATTGTAAAAAAAACAAGAAAAAAATTTGGTTATAATTTTTACAAAATTTAAAAACACCCTTGCATATTATGTCGGGTAGTGTTATAATAGACTTAAATATCATTGCGGATGTATTGGAGTTTTTCTGCAATGAAACACAAAACAATTTAGGAGGTATTACGATGAGACAAATCGGTACACAGTCAGCCAAGTATTTCAGAAGATTTGTGACAGCAATGCTCGTATTCACGATGGTAATCACATCTTTGACTGTATCTTCCGTTGATTCTCAGGCGGCTAAAAAAGTAAAAAAAGTCACCATCGGGGTCAAAGTTGGCGGATCAGGAATCCTTGTGCTGAAAAAAGGACAGTCAAAGAAACTGAAGGTTTCTGTGACACCTAAAAAAGCAAGTAAAAAGGTTACATACAAATCAAGCAAAGCTTCTATCGTAAGCGTAAGCTCAAAAGGTGTTGTTAAGGCACGCAAGAGCAAAGGTTCTGCAAAGATTACAGTAACATCCAAGCAGAATGCAAAGAAAAAAGCTACGATCAAAGTCAAGATTGGTACTCCTGTAAAGAAAGTTGCTATCTCCAAGAACGCAACTTCGACATGGTCAAGTGCTAACTACAAGATTGTAGAAAAGAATGGACAGAAAACGAAAGTTTATCCTAAATATACGGACAAACTGAAAGCCGTAAAGAACACTTTTACCATTATGAACGGTCGTAACATGGTGATCAAAGCTTCCGTTTCTCCGAAAAAAGCAACACGTAAATCTTTGAAATGGTCCACAAACAAAGGATCCATCCTCAAAGTAGTAGGAAATGGTACGAAAGCAACCGTTATCGCCCGTAAAATTGGTAAAGCCAATGTTATTGCACGGGCTACTGACGGAAGCGGTAAAAAAGCTGTTGTAAAAGTAAATGTTGTTAAGTTTAAGAGCGATAAGACACCAGCTCCGACAGCTACACCGGATACGAGAAAGAAAACACTCGTAGAAAATTTCGAAAGTTATCCTGTAGGAACAGAGTGGAAATACACTTCTGCAGACAAGAACTCCGGTACGATGAAAGTAGTACAGGATCCGGAAGATGCTTCTAACAAATGTTTGGAAGTTGATTTGAATGGTACAGAAGCAGCATATGACTTCGCTCCTATCTTTAACATTGATCTTTCTAAATTGAAAGATACAACCGGAAAAACAATGGGAAGCTTTAGTGGTGCTTCTGCTGACCTTCGTGTAGTATCTACATCCAGTGATGTTACTTACAAAGCAATTTATGTATATTTGGATCAGTATGGCAAAATGAACAAAAAAGATAAGTTCGCTGCCGATGCAAATAAATCCGCTTCTGCTCATGTTAATAACAAGGGAGAAAAAGTAGCAGCAGGTGCTGCTGATGAAGACACCACACTTCGTTTCGGTATCAACAACCCTATGGGAACCGGTACAAAAGCAGATTATGGTGTAAAACTTTTCAATGGTAACGAATCCAAAGAAAATGGTGCGTATTTCCCAGGCTATCATGATAACACATGGAAACCGGCCGAAGCAAACACACATTATGCAAAAGATTCTTGTACAACAGGATTCAAAGAGAAGGAAGCAGACGGAAAAGTAGGATTTGCTAACCGTTCTGTAAGCTTTGATACAACTTACATCAATGATTTGGATGCTACTTTGGCAAATCAGACAAAATTCGACCTTGTATGGGGTACTACTTACCAGGGAAATCCAACAGATGCTACAAACAAAATGCACACTACATGGTATATCGATAACTTGAGTTTGATCGAGGAAGATATTCCGGTAACAGACTTCAAGATTTCTCTTGAAGAAAGTAAAGATGTAACAACCGGTCGTGTTGCTAACGGTGGTAATGCTCAGATTTACACAACTTACACACCGGCAAATACAACTCAGAAAGGTCTTACATGGACTACAACAAACGATAAGGTAACTGTAAATGCAAGTGGTAAAGTATCTGTAGCAGATGACTTTGTATTCCCGGCAGGACAGTCAGAAGTAAAAGTAACAGTAACCGCTACTTCAAAATACAAGGCAGCACTCAGCAAGAGTATTGAACTTACTGTATACAAAGCAGCAGAGGCTCAGGATATTACAATTTCCGGTAAAGAACTTGCCGGTATGCTTGTAAAAGACTGGTCAGACGCTGAAGTCGAAACTGCTTTGGTTGAATCCGGTTCCGGTGAGAACAAAGAAATGGTAGAAGTTATGGATATGAGATTTACAAAGAATAACTTACGTAACTTCTTCAAACTTCCGGAAAACATCGATCTTTCTCAGTATGAGAGAATTGTTGTTACCGGAAATGCATGGGGACAGATGAACTTCGATACTTGGGATGCCGGATTTACACATGATACGGAAAATGACAGTGAATGGTATAAGAAATCATCCGTAAGCAGTTATCCGTTCTTTGAGGGAGCTCATCCATATCGTCCACAGCGTGAAGATATTAAAGTAGAAGATTTCTTGAAGAAATATCCGGAAATCGACAAAGCAACCTATATCGATGGAAATACAAATATCAAAGATGGTGTGATTCCTAAGGGAACTACCATCGGACCAAGAGGCGTAGAACCTTGTGAGATTGATATTGAGGATGATATGCAGAATGACTACTCTAACACAGGCTATGTATCTCTCGGAACAAACAAGCCATTGGTAGAATGGGATGAGACAGATGATGATGGAAATATCACAGCAGAATTCCATTACTATATCTACTCCATCAAGTTTGTGACAAAGAAAACAGCAAAAGTAGAAGAGGCTGCAAAATAATTCTGTAATAATAATCCTTGGTTTTGAGGACGATACCGGTGTAATACCTGGCGCCGGTCAAGTCCTCTCTACCACCCAGACAGGGTGGGGGAACCTTAGGGGATATTATTAAATAAATAAAAATGGAGGTAAGAGTTTTGAAAAAGAATTTCAAAAGAACTTTAGCAAAAGTTATGGCAGTTGCTTTGACCGTATCTATGGTTGGCGTTGCTTCTACAGATGCAGACGCAGCTAAGAAGATCAAACTTTCAAGCAAATCCATCTCCGTAGCTAAAGGAGCAACCAAAAAAGTAACTATCAAAAATGTAAAAGCTAAAAAGGTGAAAAAACTTACAGTAAAGAGCAAAAACAAAAAGATCGCTACTGTAAAGAAAGCCGGAAAAACTGCATTCAAAGTAACAGGTAAGAAAGCAGGAAAATCCACAAAAGTAACTGTAAAAGTAAAAGTTGGCAAGAAGACAACAAAACTTACTTTGAAAGTGAAAGTAACAAAGGCTAAGAAAGTTGTTGCACCAGCTACAACAGCACCTACCGCTGCACCAGCAGCAAGTGCAAGTGCAACGCCGGCAGCAAATGCAAGTACGAAACCGGCAACTACACCATCTGCTAAACCGGTAGCTACACCATCTGCTACTCCGGATGAAGCTACACCAGCACCTACAGAGCCAGTACAGCCTGAACCACCTACAACAGAAGCAAAGAAACTTCCTGAGTTGAATCTTCGTCGTGAAGCTGCTACAGAGTGGACTCTTGGAGGTGAATATGGTACAGCAATCTTTAACACAGATGATACTATAAGCTATTCTAGTTATGCATGGGCTAAAAAGGCAGGCGACTGCTACAACAATGGTATCGCTTGGTACATTGACCCAGCTAAAAAAGGTAAAGTAGATCTTTCTGCTTATACTGATCTTGAACTTACAATCAAGACAGACGCTGAGATTAAGTTCATGACTTGGGGCGGTTCTGCAGATGCTGCAAGTTTCTGGGATAAGAACGATAACTGGGGTGCTGCTTCCAAGACAGTAGAAAACGCTGACGGTTCTAAGACAATTACTTATAACCTTGAGAAGATTTTTGGTAGTGCAACAAAGGTTAAAAAAGCAGTTGCAGTTGGTCTTACATTGAAATCTGATAAAGATGGAAATGATGGAGAATTTTCTGAAAGAACAGCTACTATTTACGGAATCAAATTCGTAAACAATGGTGGTGCTGGTACAGACACAAATAATACAGACACAAATAATACAGACACAAACAACGTAGATACAAATAATACAGATACAAACAATACAGACAAACCTGCACCTACAAAAGCTCCTATTCCGGAAGTGGATGGTGAAAAAGTCAATGTTAAAACTTCATACGATGCTGCATTCTCTGATAACGATATCACTGAATTAGAGGATGGTAATATCAAATTGAACTTGAGCGGTAAAAATAACCGTGTATGGTTCAAACTTGGTGAAGAAATTGATTTGAATGATTATTCAGCCATTAAGGTTGTATTCGCTAATGCTCCTCAGCAGATGACAATTTCTGTATTTGAAGGAAGCGAGACAAAAGGAGATAACTGGTGGAATAACGCAGTAGCAAATGCATATCCATGCTATGGCGGAAGTGCATCCAAACGTTCAGAGGACGGCGGCGTTGCCGTAAGAGGTCCGGAAGTTGGTACTATCGATCTTACTGGAAAAACCTTTACTTCAAAAGGTGGATTCATTACCGTAGCACCAAACGCAGTAACCGGTATCGCTAGCGATGCAGTATTGAACGAAGATGGCGATCTTGATTTTGCAAAGAATGATTTCACTATTGCATCTATCGTACTTGTTAAAAAATAATTATTGATTTAGTTATTGAATTTCAAAGGTGTACATCTTTCCATAAGATGTGCACCTTTTTTGAAACAAAGGTAATTTCCAAAATGGAGGTATTAAAGTATGCGAAAAAACATCAAAAGTATTTTAGCAAAAACACTTGCTGTTACTCTTGTGGTTTCCATGGCCGGGGTTTCTGCACCAAATGCAGATGCCGCAAAGAAACCTGCGCTTAGCACAAAAAAAGTAACTGTGACAGCGGGTAAATCGAAAAAGGTTAAGATTAAAAATGTAAAAGCAAAAAAAGTAAAGAAATTGACGGTTAGTACGAACAAGAAAAAAATTGTGACCGTAAAGAAAAATGGAAAAACCGCTTTTACGATTAAAGGTATTAAAGCAGGATCTGCGAAGGTGACTGCAAAGGTAAAAGTTGGTAAAAAGACAACAAAATTGACCGTAAAAGTAAAAGTAAAGAAAGCGGCAAAGGTAACAGTAACACCGGCTCCAACGACAGCACCAACGACAGCACCGACGGCAGCTGTTACTAAGGCTCCAACGACAACGCCAGCAGCTACACCGACGGTTGATCCGAAACCGACAAAACGTCCGGGGTTGGCAGATAGCGGTCAGGAAGCACGTCCGAGTGGTGAGCCTTTGATCGAAAAAACATTTGATTTTGAAAATGGTTCTGATGATTGGTTTGCTCGTTGTGCAACTGATCAGGTTTGCAAACTTGAAACGTCTGATGAAACTCGTCCGGGAAGTACCGGTAAGAAGTCTATGCGAATCTTCCGTGATAAAGGTGAAGACGGCTTGTATCATGCATGGAATGGCGCAGGATTTGACCTTTCTGCCGTTGGTACATTGGGTGCTACCTACACCGCAGATTTCTGGGCTAAGATTTCCAGCGATGAATCCGAAGATCTTGATGGCGATGAAGTAAATATGCGTTTTTCCGGTGCAAAGAAAGTAACCAGTGATGCGGAAGAAGTGTATGAAAACTATCCGGCAGATACCGATTATAAGCTTTCTGCAGATGAGTGGAGACACTTTACCATTTCTTTTGTAGCTCCGGCGACATTCTATAGCTACATGATCTACTTTGAGACAAATGGTGGTGGAAAATATGATATCGTGGTAGACGATTTCACATTGACAAGAACTTCCGCTCCGGCAGAACCGGATCTGACACTTGCCAGTATCAAAGATACTTATGCACCGTATATCGGTACGATGGGAACTGCCCTTACGTATTCGGATCTTTTGAATGAGAATACATTGAATTTTGTAAAACATCATTTCAACAGTATTACACTTGGAAATGAGATGAAAGCAGATGCTATGATCAGCAATAGTGAGACATTGCTTGCAAGTGAATCCGGATATATTCTTCCTGCAAATTATGGCGACTACGCTGAGAATAAGGATAAAGATGGTAACGTGATCGTTCCGAAACTTACGATGGACGTTGTGGATAAAGTATTGAAAATCTGTAAAGAGAATGGTATTAAAGTACGTGTTCATATGCCTATGTGGCACCAGCAGATGCCAAAAGCATTTTTCTGTGAAGGATTTAATCCGGATGGCAAATTGGTAACAGATAAGAATGTTATCCTTGCTCGTGAAGAAATGTTTATTCGTACAGCATATCAGTATTATTTGACAAGCCAGTACGCAGATGTTATTTATGCATTTGATGTAGTAAACGAGTATACACATATGAGCAACGAAGGCGGCCAGGTAGGAAGCGAAAACTGGTGGAAATACTCTTTTGGTAAAGAAATGAAGACAGACTGTGAATATGTAAAGAAAGCATTTGTATGGGCTTACGATGTGCTTCAGCTTTGCGACCGTACAGACATCTCTCTGATCTACAACGATTACAACACATATGATCCTAAGACAACCGCTCAGATCATCGAATTGATCAACAACATCAATAAAGTTGATGATGTAAACAAAGTTGGAAAAATCTGTGCCGGAATCGGTATGCAGAGCCATTTGAATGATGAACTCGGATCTGTTGATAACTACAAAGAAGCAATTGAAAAATTTGCAGCACAGGGTTATGAGATTCAGATCACTGAGCTTGATATCACAAACAACGGTAAGATTGACAGTAATACGACAGCAGAAGAAAAGAAGGCTATTTATGAAGCCGGTGCGAAAGCATATGCTCAGATCATGAATGCGATTCTTGAAGAAAAAGCCAAAGGTGCTAACATCACTGCAGTAGTTATCTGGGGATTGACAGACAATACATCCTGGAGAGCCGACCGTTCTCCATTGCTCTTTGGTACTGACATCGCAGACAAGAAACCTGCCTTTGATGCCGTTATCGACGCAGCAAAGAACTTTAAAGCAAGCAAATAATTTGAAATTCTTATAAGAAATTCTACCTGATAGAATACAGACAACCCAAATGGTATGTAGATATCATTTGGGTTGTTTTTCTTTTTTGCGATAAACACTTCATCAGGTAATGGCGTTCTGTCTGAAAATATCCGTCCAAACTAAAATGTGATTTTGGCATAGCCAAAATCATGCGGCCATGAATGATTTAAACCTCTTTTACTCTTGCTGTACAGAAAATATTTACTATATAATAAGGATAATTTTATAAAAGGAGGTCCTAATGTGTACAAAAAAGGAAATATCGTATATGGGGCATTTACCCCGAATAACAGCGGAAATCGTTGACATCTTGCAGAATTTTGACTATAATAAAATTACATTTTCGTTTAGACGAATATTTAAACTCAAATTGACTATACTATAATTGAAGGGAGAGTGGATCATGGTATATATTAAGCGGGCTGCAGAGGATACGATTGCACGGGTGTCCAAAATGTTTCCTGTACTGTTGCTGACTGGCCCAAGGCAGGTTGGCAAAACGACCTTATTGCAAAGACTGGCAGAGGTACAACAAAGTGAAGGCATAGAACGAAAATATGTTACATTGGATGACCCTGATGTTAGATATCTGGCAAAACAGGATCCTGCTTTGTTTTTACAGCGATATTCACCACCTGTACTGATTGATGAGATTCAATATGCAACCGAACTGTTGCCTTATATCAAAATGAGCGTTGATCGTTCGAAAGGAAAAGGTGATTTCTGGATTACGGGGTCACAAGTTTTCCATCTTATGAAAAATGTCAGCGAAAGTCTGGCTGGGCGTGTCGGAATTGTGAATCTGCTGGGATTGTCCGATGCTGAGATCTATCAGGAACCAAGCGAGCCATTCCAAACAGAAGCAGAACATTTGATGAAGTGTTTATCTGTAAAAAGGAAAAAAGACCTGAATGAAATTTACCACAGAATTTTCCGGGGTTCTATGCCGGAACTCTATGCCGATGAAAATGTGGATTGGGAGACTTATTATCGTTCCTATGTAAACACATACCTTCAAAGGGACATCCGAGATTTGGCGCAGGTTGCGGACGAAATGCAGTTTTACAATTTTATGACGATTGTTGCGGCACACACTTCGAAGCCTGTTGTCTATGAGGAACTGGCAAGTGCCGCAGGTATTTCAGCACCAACAGCGAAGAAATGGCTTTCAATCTTGGTATCCTCTCATATCATTGCACTTGTACAGCCATACCATAACAATGCCCTCAAACGGGTTGTAAAGATGCCTTTGATTCATTTTCTGGACACCGGCTTGGCAGCATATCTATTGAGATGGGGCAATCCGGAAGTACTGGAAAGAGGAGCTATGTCTGGGGCATTTTTTGAAAGTTATATTTTTTCGGAGATTTATAAAAGTTATCTGAATGCTGGAAAAGAACCGCCGATTTTCTATTATCGGGATAAAGACCAGAAAGAAATTGACCTGTTGCTTTACCAGAACGGTGTGCTTTGTCCGATAGAGATTAAAAAATCCGCCTCTCCGGGAAAAACAGCTGTTAAGAATTTTAATGTATTGAACCCCATTACAAAGGAAGAAGAGTTCGAAGGATTAGATTCTCTGAAGGTAAAAATCGGAACCGGCAGCGTGATCTGTATGGCAGGTGACTTATTGCCTGTGGACGAAAAAAACTGGTATGTGCCGGTTTGGTTGATTTAGTAAATGTTATAAAGTATTCAGCAAATCAAGGGAACTCTTGCGGATTAGTATGACACCCCAAATGATATCTACATACCATTTGGGGTGTCTGTATTTTATCAAGCAGAATTTCTTATATGTCTGTCAATCCCCAGATAACTATCGCAGGCGGAATAAATGTTGTTGTATAGACGAAAATGTGGTATTATATGCTAGTGAGTAAATCTGGAAGACGAGCGTATTGAACAATTTTCAGATATATGGTATACTTATAGAAACTATGCATAAAAAGGATAGTACAAATGGGACAGATTAAGGTATTACAGACGAATAAGTTATATTATCCGGTAACCGGAGGGATTGAGAGAGTTGTACAGCAGCTGGCAGAAGGATTGTCAGATAAAACGGATACAACTGTTTTGGTGTGCCAAAAAGAAGGAAAGGCAGTACACGAGAACATAAATGGGGTGCCGGTGATTCGATGCAGAACGTTGTGTTATATTTCTTCGTTGCCTATTTCTTTGTCTTATGTGTGGTGTTTCAAGAAAGAAGCACGAAAAAATGATATTGTGCACATACATATGCCGTTTCCGCTGGGGGATCTTGCCTGTTTGTTATCCGGGTATAAAGGGAAAGTGGTATTGTGGTGGCATAGTGATATTGTGAGACAAAAACGAATGATGTTCTTTTATCGTCCGTTGATGAACTGGCTTTTGCGACGTGCAGATGTGATCGTGGTGGCGACAGAAGGACATATCAATGGATCACGATATTTAAAACCATATGCGGACAAATGTGTGATCATACCATATGGTGTAGACGGGCACATTAAAAAAACGGCGGACGACTGGCTCGCAAAAGAGAAAAAAAAGTCAGAGAAAGAATGTGTTCGTTTTTTGTTTGTGGGGCGGCTGGTATATTATAAGGGTGTCAAAAATCTGTTAGAGGCTTATTCTGAACTGGTGTCAAAAGAACCGGATTTAAAAGAGAAGATGACTCTTGATATCGTCGGAAGCGGACCTTTGGAAAAAGAATTACATGAGTATGTCAGGGAGACTGGTTTACAGGATAGAATTTTTTTTCATACAAAGGTGACAGATGCACAGTTAGTGGAATTTTATAAGAAGTGTGATGTTTTTGTACTTCCGTCCCAGCGGCGGAGTGAGGCGTTTGGACTGGTTCAGATTGAGGCGATGATATTTGGAAAACCGGTTATCAATACGAATCTTCCGAGCGGAGTGCCTTATGTGAGCCAGGATGGGGTAACCGGATTGACGGTTGAGCCGTCAGATATAGAAGGATTAGCGCAGGCATTAAAAAAAATGACGATAGATAAGGACTGCCGTACTCGTATGGGAAAGGCGGCGCGGCAGCGTGTGGAAAAAGAGTATACGATGGAGAAGATGCTTCAAAAGACGTATGATCTTTATGAAAAATTAGTGAGAGGGGGATAAACGATGAAAATTGCATTTGATGGGCAGCCGCTTTTGAATGCCAATAAAACAGGAATTGCCTATTATGAAGATGGCCTGGTAAAGGGAATGCTCAAATATTACCCGGAAAATGAATATCAGCTGGATGTGTTTACGTTTCGCCATAAAGATAGAATAGAGCAATTGCAAAAAGAATATTCTCATAAATTAGTATTAAAAAAATGTGTATGGTTATGGGATCGAATTTTTCGTGTATTTACTTTTTTGATTTATATTCCATATGCTTGTTTCTTTTCCGGAGAACGTGAGGTCACACACTTTTGTAACTATGTAATTCCGTTTGGAGTAAGGGGAAAGAAGGTTGTTACAATACACGATCTGGCATTTCGTGAATATCCACAGACAATTCGTACGCGGACTATGATGATGTTAAAGATGAATCTGAGGAAGACTTTAAAACGGGCAGATGCAATTGCAGTAGACTCTGCATTTACGAAAAGTGAACTGGTAAAATATTACAATGTACAGAAAGGGAAAATATATGTTGTTCCCTGTGGGATTGATAAAGAAAAATATGAGAAAAAAAGAAGTGTTAAGCCGGTCAAAGAAAAATTTGGAATTGACGGAGAGTATTTTCTGTACCTGGGAACGCTGGAGCCGAGGAAAAATATAGTCCGTTTGATCAAAGCATATGATGAATTTCGAAAAGAAAATGAGAAGGACATTCTTCCGGATCTGGTGATTGCCGGAGGAAAGGGCTGGATGTATGATGAGATTTATGAGATGGTAAATAAAAAACATTTAGAAAAATGGATCATCTTTACAGACTATGTTTCGGAAGAAGAAAAAATAGCATTGATGCAGGGAGCACTTGCTTTTTGTTTTCCATCTCTTTATGAGGGATTTGGACTGCCACCGATGGAAGCGATGGCTTGTGGAACCCCTGTGATTACTTCATGTACTTCTTCTCTGGATGAAGTTGCAGGAGAGGCGGCATTAAAAGTAAATCCGGAGAGTGTTCAGCAGATTGCGTCGGCTTTGACAAAAATGCATAGAGAAGAAGATGTTCGGCAGAAATTGATTGAAAAGGGGCGGAAACAGGCAGCAAAGTATACATGGGAAAATGCCTCAGATGCTCTATATAAAGTTTTTGAAAATGTTTTGGGAAACGAGGTGTGACATGAAAACAATACACGAATTATATGAATACAGAACGATGATAGGGAGTATGATTCGTAGGGATTTAAGAGGAAGATATAAGGGTTCTGCCCTGGGGTTTGCCTGGACATTTTTGAATCCGTTGTTACAGCTGGCGGTTTATACCCTTGTTTTTTCCATGATTATGAGAGCCGGAATAAAAGATTATTATCTCTTTTTATTTGTAGCACTCATTCCCTGGATTTTTTTCAGTACTTCGGTATCGGCTGGAGCAAGTTGTATTATGGCACAAAAAGATATTGTGAAAAAGATCTATTTTCCTCGGGAAGTATTGCCGATTTCTCATGTGACATGCCAGCTTGTAAATATGCTTTTAAGCATGGTGGTTGTATTAGCGGTTCTTTTGTTATCCGGAAAAGGAATCAGTTTCAAAGCAATTTTGTATTTACCGCCGGTCATAGTGGCAGAATATCTGCTTGCACTTAGTATTACGATGATCGTTTCTGCGGTTACTGTTTATTTGAGGGATTTGGAACATGTATTAGTTATTATTACGATGGCATGGCAGTTTTTAACTCCGGTTATGTATTCTATAGATATGGTGCCGGAACAGATTCAAACCATTTTTCATTTGAACCCTATGACACCAATTATTATTGCATACCGGGATATTTTATATTATCAAAAGGTACCGAAATTAGGAACATTGACACAAGGCATTATTTTTAGTATTATTTTACTTATTGTAGGCTGGAATGTGTTTGGTCATTTGAAGAAGCATTTTGCGGAGGAAATGTAATGAAACCAAATAATGCAATTGAAGTTACGGATGTAACAAAGAGCTTTAAAGTATATTTTGATAAAGGAAACACAATGAAAGAGAAAGTTCTTTTTCAGAAAAGAAGACGTTATGAAGAGCGCAGGGTGTTAGACGGAATATGCTTTGAGGTGAAAAAAGGAGAGGCAATCGGTCTGATCGGACATAATGGTTGTGGAAAAAGCACAACGTTAAAATTGCTTACAAAGATTATGTATCCGGATAAGGGAAAGATTGAGATGCGTGGAAGAGTTTCCAGTTTGATCGAGCTGGGAGCTGGGTTTCATCCGGATATGAGTGGACGTGAGAATATATATATCAATGCTTCCATATTTGGACTTTCGCGCAAAGAGATTGATGCCAGATTGGACGATATTATCGAATTTTCCGAGTTGGAAGAGTATATTGATAATCCTGTGCGGACGTATTCTTCCGGAATGTATATGCGTCTGGCGTTTTCTGTTGCCATTAATGTCAATGCAGACATTCTGCTGATAGACGAGATTCTTGCGGTCGGAGATGTGAATTTTCAGGCAAAATGTTTTAACCGGCTTCGTGAAATCAAAGGGAAAGGAACGACGATCGTTATCGTTTCTCATTCGCTGGAACAGATCGAGCAGATATGTGACCGGTCAATCTGGATTCACGAGGGACATATTTATGCGGAAGGAAATCCGAAGGACATTCACCCACAGTATATTCGTTTTATGGCGAAAAATCGCCATTTAGCTCCCGCTGCATTGGAAAAACTGCACAGTGAAGAAGAGGAAAATGAGAACTATCATGTAGTGATTTCCCAAATTGAAATATATAGCCGGGGGGAGAAGTCGAATGGTGTTATTTCCGTTGGCACCGACATAGAAATTACTGCGAAGTATGAGACAGATCTTCCGGTGGAGGATGTGACGCTGGGATTTAGTTTCTATCGCGGAGACGGTTTGTGCTGTTATGGGACAAATTCAAAGACCGATCATGCACGGACTATGAGAATGACAAAAAATGGAAAGATAAAACTTATGTTTCCAAAGGTGAATATGCTCCCGGGAGAGTATTGGATGGATCTATATGTAGAGGACAGAACGGGGGTCCGTATCGTTTCGGTGGTAAAAGCGTGTCATATACAAATTTATGCAGATGTGACAGAGACCGGAATTACAAGAATGGAGCATAGTTGGAATTGTATTGAAGGAGAGTAACATGGATTTGGATAAATTGATTCTGCAAAAACAAAATGAGGCAATGCATCAAAATACATTAGACATCGATTGGATGAACTGGGATGTCTCTATGGAAGTTATTCTGGGAGAAATCGAACGTCTGGCGGATCATTTAGATGATACCTTGACAAGACGCCGTACGGTGACAAGGAGTTTTGGACTGCGTAAAAGAAAGTATGCCTCCTGGATTCAAAAATTTCGCGGTATCGATGTCCGGCTCAGCCGGAATCATTTTTACCGGGTTCACGTAAGAGAATGGATGAAAAGACAATATAAGCAGCTACAGAAACGACATGCAGTACCGATTGAGTCGCTGCTGGATAACAGCAGTGATGAAGAATTTGTAAAGCAATGTTATCATTGTATTTTTCAGCGGTCTCCTGATGATACAGGATTACTTAATAATATACGCAATCTTCAGGACGGGAAGATCAGTAAACTGGAGCTGGTATTTACGATGGCAAAATCTCCTGAGGGAAAGGCAGCGGGAGCGCATATAAAAGGAAAGCATATGACATATTTCTTATTGCGTGCATATCACAGTTTCAGGAAGATACCATTATTCGGAAATATTCTGGATAAAGTAATGCATGTAAAGGGAATTCATGGTGTTGCAAAGAAAAATATGCAATAAAGGAGAAAAGAAATTTTGACAGTAGTACAAATGCATCAAACCGTAACCGGACATGATGCAATCGGAAATGATATAGAAGCAATCTTTAAATTGCTGAATGCACAGGGAAGACGATGCGTCGTATTTGCCAATAATACATTGAATAAACAGGTAACTTATATAGAGGAAAGCGAACTGGATTCGGTTCTTCAGGAGGAAGATAATATTATATTATATCATCATAGTGTTTATTGGGAACAAGGGTTTGAAATTTTAAAAAAGGCAAAGGCGAAAATTGTATTTCGATATCATAATATCACTCCACCTGCTTTTTTTGAACCATATAATTCATTTCATACACAGCAGTGTGAAAAAGGAAGAAAGCAGACAGATACATTGATACAGGAATTTCCGAATGCTTTCTGGCTGTGTGATTCACAGTACAATGCAGAGGATCTGCGGGGCGTGTCCAAAGAAAGAATTGGAATCTGCCCGCCATTTCATAAAATAGAAGAGTGGAGAGAGACGAAACCGGACGAAGAAATATTAAATGATCTTATCACAAGAAAAGAGATCAATCTGTTGTTTGTAGGACGGATAGCGCCCAACAAAGGGCATAAAATGCTGCTGGAGATCATGAAAATTTTCACGACAAATTATCCGGATCCGATTCGCTTGCGGGTAATCGGTAAATTTGATGATGGGTTACCGGGATACAATTCATTAATTGAAAAAACAATACAAAAGTATCACTTGGATGACTGCATTGAATTTATCGGTGAGATAAATGATGCTACATTACTCGCGTATTATCTTGGGAGTGATTTTTTGGTTTGTACAAGCGAACACGAAGGATTTTGTGTGCCAATCGTAGAAGCACAGTATCTGGGACTGCCGATATTGGCATTAAAGGAATGCGCAGTTCCGGAGACGATAGGAAAAAATCAGATAGTATTGGAGAAAGATCCCAAAAAATTTGCAGCAGGGATTTATGCACTCTATCATAATAGAGAGTATATGAGATTTTTAATCCATCATGGATTTGAGAACATCGAAAATAGATTTACAATCGGGAAAATAAGTGAGACCTTTTTAAAAGAATTTGCGAAAGGAGCAGAAAGATGAGAATTGCAATTGCAACGGTACAGGTACCATTTATCCGAGGTGGTGCAGAAATTTTAGTGGATATGCTTCGGGATGAATTGAAAAAACGAGGACATCAGGTCGATGTTATTACAATTCCGTTTAAGTGGTATCCGGGAGAAACTTTGGTGAACTGCATGATGATGGGAAGAATGATGGATTTAACTGAAGTAAATGGAGAAAAGATCGATCGTGTGATTGCAATGAAATTCCCGGCTTATTATGTAAAACATGAAAAGAAAGTTCTTTGGTTAATGCATCAGCACAGACAAGCATATGACCTTTGGAATACAAAATATGGAGATTTGCAAAATTTCCCGGACGGGGAAACAATACGTAATTTTATTGTAGAAAATGATAAAAAATATATCAGTGAATCCGAAGCGGTTTACACGATTGCGCAGAATACATCCAACCGACTAATGAATTTTTGTAGCATTTCCTCTACTCCACTATATCATCCACCATTAAATCACGAGAAACTTCATTGCGAAAAGTATGGTGATTATATATTTTATCCAAGTCGGATTGACAAGATAAAACGGCAGCGTTTACTGGTAGAAGCAGCTCGCTATTTGAAAACGGATGCAAAAATTGTACTGGCGGGATCCGGAAGTGATGCAGAATTGGAATATATTCAGGATTTGATCCAAAAGAATAAATTACAAGACAGAGTAAAACTTGCCGGTTTTATTTCGGAAGAAGAAAAGATAAATTATTATGCGAATTGTCTTGGTGTTTATTTTGGTGCATATGATGAAGATTATGGTTATATTACACTGGAAGCTTTTTTCTCAGAAAAACCGGTTATTGTTCACAAAGATGCAGGTGGTCCACTGGAATTTGTAGAACATGAAAAAAATGGTTACATACTTGAGGCCGATGCACAGAGAGTAGCGGAGAAAATCGATGAATTGTATACCAATCGTAAAAAGGCAGAGCTGCTTGGAAAAGCAGGACGACGTTCTCTGGATGAAAAGCATATGGATTGGGACTATGTGATAGAACAATTGTTGAGGTAAGAGGAAAATGGAGAAAAAGAAACTGTTGTACGTAAGTCCGTTTCCGCCTGAGAAAAGCGGAATATCGGACTATTCGGAGATACTGGTATATCAATTGCGTGATAAATATGAAATTACGCTTTTGATCGATAATTATAAATTGACAAACAAGAAAATGTATGACGATTTTGAAGTAGTTATATATTGGAAAGACAGAATTGAGTTTGAGAAGTTTGACTATATACTATATAATATAGGCAACAACCCTTTTTATCATTCTTATATCTATGAATTGTGTTTAAAGCATCCGGGAATGGTAATCCTTCATGATTGTGTTTTGTATTATCTGGTTGCCGGATACTATGAAAAAAAGGAATTGGCATTTTCAAAGATTTACGAACAATACGGACTGGAAGGGCTTTTAAAAGCAAAATTTGCAATGAATGATGGAAGAGATTCTCTGCTGGAATGTGACGAATTGGCAGCAGAATTCCCATTAAATATAGAACTTGCCGAATCCGGAAATAAAATTATGGTTCATTCTGAATTTGCAAAGAAAAAAATCAAAGTGTTTACCGACCATGTTCGTAAGATAAATATGATTCCGCAAATTTCAACGGAATATGTTCAAATTGACAAAAAGAAATTGTTTTCTCGATATAATATTCCGGAAGATGCTTTTGTCATTGCGTCATTTGGAGTTATAGCACCAACAAAATTGAATCATGTGATCTGTCAGACTGTTTACAAATTAAGTAAGCAATTGGAACAGAAAATTTGTTATGTCATGGTGGGAGAAGGAGATTATGTGGATCAATATGTTGACAATGAAATTGTTTTCAAAACTGGATTTGTTGATATGAATGAGTTTGATAATTTTGTCGCATATTCTAATCTGGTGATGAATCTCCGATATCCATCTATGGGAGAAACATCGGCGGCTTTAATTAAAATATTGCAAATGGGAAAAACATGCCTGATCAATGATGATGGCTGGTTTGCAGAAGTGCCGGAAAAATGTGCCGTTAAGATTCCGGTGGAGGGTATTGAAGAGCAGGTGTTAGAGAAAATAAAGTATTTAATATCACATCCGCAGGAATGCCTCCGGATTGGAAATTGTGCAAAAGAATACATTGAAAAAGAACATGATCCACAGAAAATTGTGGAAGAAATAAGTGAGTTTTTGGAGGAAGAAATTTGAAAAATAAAGGACAAATACAAGACGGTAAATATTATTATAAATACTGGAGTCTGTTGATTTTTTTGCTGATTCCTGTATTACTTTTGGCAAGATATTATTTTGCAGGTCAGGTGCCGGGGGATGCTGATCTGATTCAGTTTTTCTCTAACAAAAAAGCATTTGCGGAAGCCCTGATGAGCGGCGAGTTCCCACAATGGAATCCGTATATTCAAAATGGAATTCCACAATCCTCGGGAAGCAGTATGTATTTTTTGAATCTCTTATTATCTTTTCTGCCGTTGCGCCAGTATATTTACGCCTTTTATATTGTGCATCTTGCGATAGCAGGAATTTGTTTCTATCTTTTTCTGCGTGACTATGACTGCCCATATTCGGTTTCTTACAGTTTTGCAATCATCTTTGAATGCTCGATTCAGATCAATGGAATGCGTAAATCACATCCGGCAATCATTACCGCTATTTGTTTGTTTACTGTTGTTATGTTTGTAACAAAACGGTATTTTGTAACAAAACAAAAGCGTTGGTTTTGTTTAAGTGCGCTGACAGCCGGTGTGATGCTTATTGCAACACAGCAATATGGAATATATGCTGCACTTGTATTGGTGATTTATATATTGGCTCATTGTATAAAAGCTAAATTTTCATTAATGGAAATTTTAAAAAAGGCATTACTGTGGATTGCTGTATATATCGGAAGTATTTTGTTCGCGTTGTTACCTACAGTTCATTTATTAAGAACGTATTCGGTGTACGGTTCTTCACAGACGACCTATGATACCTTTCGTTCTTATTCGCTGCATCCCGTTAAATTGATACAAATGATCTATCCTGAATTTTTTGGTGAAAAATATCAGGCGATGGGAGCAAATTATTCATCTGAAATGGATATTGAATTGTATTTGGGAATTTTTGTATTATTTGCAGCAATGTTCGCAATTATAAAATTATGGAAAAAATTTGACACTGCTCTGGCAGGAGGTTGTGCGTTGTTTGCATTGCTGTATGCGTGTGTTGCACATATCCCTGTTATCAATAAAATAGTGTATCATATTCCTGTATTGGGTGGCTTTCGTGCATCAGGAAGAATGTTATTTGCGTTTTACTTTTTTGTATTCCTGCTGTCTGCTCTTGGTACATCAGAGTTTTTGAAAGAAATAAAGAAAAAAGACATTGTTTTATTAAAAAAAGCAGCTAAAGGATTATTGGGATTAACGGCAGTGCTTATACTGACCTCTGTTTCCGCAGTATGTCTGATCGTTGCCCGGGAACAGCAGGGGGCCTATTTTATACAGATTCAAAGTGCGTTTAAGACAGCGCTTATTGTGGCAGTTCTTATGCTGATTGTATGCTGGATTTTATCAAAAGACAACATTTATAAAATTACATTAACAATACAGAAAAAGAGAAGTATTATCTGCATTTTCCTATTGGGTATTACATTGTACGAGACACTGCCTTATAGTATGGCAACGACGTCAACGGATTATAAAGCCGGAATATCGCAGGAGCCGGTAGTGGAAAAAATACAGGAAAATATTGGACAATATAAAATATTTGATGCGTTTGGAAATGTAGATGGTTCACATATGAGTATTATTTCACAGAATCGTAATGCAATTCGAAAAATAGCTTCTTTGAATGCATATACGGCATACAATAATCCGTTATTGTGTAAATATCTTAAAAATTTAGGAAGCCAGGTTACCGATATTCCGTTCAATTATTCCGGATTGCTTACGGGAAGTTTAGATAATACCAATAATGTATTGATTCAAAATGACCTGCTGTCCATGACGGGGGTAAAATATGTAATCGATTCCGAAGGAGCGATTGCAAAGAATAAGGGAATGATTTATAGCAATCAGTCACCAACAGAGTCGTGTTATTCCTCGCAGCTTTTGCAAATAACTCATAAGCCTGGGGAAATAGGTATTTTTGAGACGCCGTTTTCCATGATGACTCAGGAGCAGGAGCAAACGCCGCAATGTTACAAAGTAGTTATTACTTTGACGGAAGAACAAAGAAAAAATACAACGTATCTTGCGGCAGATTTGTATGGTGGCCCGAATTATGACCGTTCTACGGAGGAAAAAAGATTTCAGGTTACGGAGGACCAGGGGCAGTATACAGCCTATTTATATGCACAGCAGACAGAATTGGCAACCGAAACGATCCGTTTGCGCATATTGGCTTCTAATAATGACACAGAGAATTCGATATACAAAGTAGATGTTTTTAAAGTAACGCCTGTGGAAGGTTATCGGTACTGGGACAAAACGCAGGATGGAACTGCCATCTATGAGAATATTAATGCAAAACCCCTTTTATATGTTCCACAAACAGTAGAAACAAAGAAGAGTTTTGATGATATATATTTCAATGGTGACAATTATTCTTTGGATAAAATAGCGTATGTGGACGCAGAACCTATGGATTTGCAGAATTCAGATACTCAGGTGGAGGTAAAAGAGCAGACCCGGAATACGGTAATGGCATCCTGTAGTTCAACAGCAGATACATTCGTGTGTTTTTCACAGAATTATTCGCCGGATTGGAGAGTATATGTGGATGGAGAGCAGCAGACGATTCATATGGTAAATGGTTTAATTATGGGGGTTCAGATTCCTGCCGGAAATCATGAGATAAAATTTGTATATCAAGAAAATTCTTATTTGATTGGAGCGGGTATTACGTTTATCACTTACGTAAGTCTTGTGGCGGCATATTTTGTGGAACGTAGACGAAAATATGCGAGTGCTGATAAGAAAGTATAATCCCCACTTCAAGGCTTGCGTACATGGTTCTTTTGATATATAATATAGTAAGAAACGAGACAGACGACGAAAGACAGGAAAGGATTCTTACCGAAAAACAGGAAAGTAGTAAGAGAAGGAAAAAATTATGATACCATTTAATGTGCCACCATGTGTGGGAAACGAAGAAAAATATATTGCACAGGCGATTGCAAACCATAAATTATGCGGAGATGGCGAATTTACAAAAAAGTGTAATGCAAAATTGGAACAGATGACGGGAACGGCAAAAGCGCTGCTGACTACTTCCTGTACGCATGCAACGGAAATGGCAGCAATTTTATCAAAAATTCAGCCGGGAGACGAAGTCATCATGCCGTCGTATACATTTGTATCTACGGCAAATGCTTTTGTATTGCGTGGTGCAACGGCTGTTTTTGTTGATATTCGTCCGGATACGATGAATATAGATGAAACCAAGATCGAGGAAGCCATTACGGAAAAAACAAAGGCAATTGTTCCGGTTCATTATGCGGGAGTTTCCTGTGAGATGGATACGATTATGGCAATTGCGCAAAAATATGATCTGAAGGTTATCGAGGATGCGGCACAGGGAATTATGAGTACATATAAGGGGAAACCTCTTGGCACCATTGGTGATTATGGCTGCTTTAGTTTTCATGAGACAAAAAATATCAGCATGGGAGAGGGCGGTGCGCTTTTGATCGCTAATCCGGCGGATATTGAGACGGCAGAGATTGTACGTGAAAAGGGAACCAATCGAAGCAAGTTTTTCCGTGGTGAAATAGATAAATATTCCTGGGTTGAAGCAGGAAGTTCTTATCTTCCAAGTGAGCTGAATGCCGCATATCTGTGGGGAGAGCTTGAGAGTGCGGAAGAAATTTACAAAAATCGCATGGATACCTGGCAGTATTATCATAGTCAGTTGGAAAATATGGAAAAGAATGGGAAAATCAAACGCCCGGTGATTCCGGAAAACTGCGTGCATAATGCGCATATGTATTATATCAAAGCAAAAGATCTTGATGAACGTACACGATTGCTTGCATATTTAAAAGAAAACGGTGTATCTGCAGTTTTTCACTATATTCCGCTTCACAGTGCGGCAGCAGGTATAAAATATGGAAGATTCTTCGGGGAAGATCAGTATACGACAAAGGAAAGTGAGCGCTTACTGCGTCTGCCATTGTATTATGGCATGAAGGAAGAAGACCGGGAAAAAGTAGTGAGATGTGTGGAAGCATTTTATAAGTAAAGGAGAAGGCGAAAGCAATTATCATTTACAAAACAGGATAGTAATATTGTGAAAACAGTTGCTATTATAATTGATGTATATTCATCATTCTTTTTTCACAAGAATCTTATGCAGGTGTTTTCGTATTCATTTAAATATCCTATAATTATTTTGGCGGTGTTAGTTATAGATACACTTCTGTTTTCTGTTTGCCTTGAGTGGATGAAAAACGTGAGTGGATATAATAAAGCAGTATCAATTATATGCAGCAGATGCCTGCACGGGAAAGGATGATAAATATGAAGAAATTGATGATTTTGGGAGCGGGAGTATACCAAGTGCCGTTGATCAAACGAGCAAAAGAAAAAGGATTGTATACGATCGTAGTTAGTATTCCGGGAGATTATCCGGGGTTTAAATTAGCTGACAAAATTTATTATGAAAATACAACAGATTGTGAAAAAATATTAGAGATAGCACAAAAAGAAAACATAGATGGTATTGTGACAGCAGGCACAGACGTAGCGGTAGTTACCGTTGGCAGGGTATGTGATGCCATGAAATTATGTGGTATCTCCTATGAAGCTGCACAGATTTCAGGTGATAAATTATTGATGAAAGATCAATACGAAAAATATGGAGTGCGTACTGCCAAATACCGTAAGATTTTCTTCGCTGATAAAGACATCGAGGAAAAAATATCTGAATTGACGCAGCCGCTTATTTTTAAAGCAGTGGATTCTTCCGGAAGCCGGGGAATTATTCGTATCGATGATTTGTCAAAATGTAGGGAAACCATTGAAGAAGTTAAAAAGTATACCAAAAAGGATTATTTTATAGCAGAAGAATTTTTGGAAGGGGAAGAGTTTGGTGCACAGGCCTATATTCTAGGAGGAAAGGTTCAGTTTATTCTTCCTCATGGAGATTATGTATTCCATGGGGATACAGGGGTCCCTATCGGACATTGGGTTCCGTTTGAACTTGATGAAGAGATTATTAATGATGCGAAAGAGCAGCTTCAATTGGCAGCAGATGCTATGAAATTGAACAATTGTGCAATGAATGCGGATTTTATTTTAGTAAATGGAAAAACCTACGTTTTAGAGATTGGAGGCAGATCCGGTGCTACTTGTTTAAGTGAAATGGTGTCAACCTATTATCAGTTTGATTATTATGATAAGATGATAGAGGCGGCATTGGGAGAAAATCCGGACTTCCATTCAAACGATAGCGTTCCGTGTGCGGCGATGCTTTTACGTAGTGATAAAAATGGGAAAATTGTTGCACAAGAAGATCTTAATGAGAAAGACGATGACATATTAGAGGTTCAATTTGATCATGCGATAGGAGATGAAGTATCCGCTTTTCGTATTGGTCCACATCGTATTGGTCATGTGATCGTAAAAGGAAGCACTTTACAATCAGCAATAAAAAAATTGGATGATGTATTAGAAAAAATACATATAGAAGTGCAATAGTTAGGAGAAATTAAGATGTACTCATTTGTGATACCTTGTTATAATTCATCCGAATCAATCCGGCATGTTGTAGAATTAACAATGGAAGAAATGGAAAAAATGAATCGTCGGGAATTTGAGTTTGTTCTTGTAAATGACTATTCGAGTTCACCAAAAACAATGCCGGTATTAAAAAAACTGGCAGAAGAATATCCCTGCGTAACCGTATTAAATCTTGCGAAAAATGCCGGACAACATAATGCCATTATGGCAGGATTAAATTATGCAAAAGGAGATATATTGATCGGCATGGATGATGATATGCAGACACATCCGTCGCAGCTTCCTTATTTGTTTGAAGAATTGGAAAAAGGATATGATATTGTTTATGGATATTATCCGGAAAAAAAGCATAGTGCTTTTCGCAATTTTGGAAGTTGGGTCAATTATATTTCGGTACGTATTTTGATTGGAAAACCAAAGGAGTTAAAGACATCCAGTTATTGGGTGGCACGAAAGTTTGTGCGTGACTCTGTGATTGAATATCAGGCACCTTATGCCTATATACAAGGGTTGTTTTTGCGTACGACAAGAAATATTTCCTGTATTCCCATTCAGCATTTTCAGAGAGAAGAAGGAGAATCTAATTATACATTTAAGCGATTGCTTAAATTATGGTCCAATATTATAGGTTTTTCTATCACCCCGCTTCGATTAACGGAGTATTGTGGATTTGGGTTATCTTTGCTAAGTATAATTGCGGCAGTAGTTGTATTGATTAGAAAAATATTGAATCCTGCAATGGCGCTTGGATGGCCGTCTTTGATGATTGTTATTTGTTTTTTTTCAGGAATACAATTAATGTTTTTAGGATTGATCGGAGAATATATTGGCAGAATGTTTTTGGGATTAAACCGACAGCCACAATATGTTATTCGTGAGGTTATCAGGCAGGAGAGTGAGGAACAAGAATGAATACGTTTGTAAAAATAGGTGAAAACTTTGCTTCCTTTTGGAATTTGCTCGTGCTAAGCAAGAATAACCTGTTTAATTCGGCTGTTTATAAAAAACAAAACCGGAAATTAAGAAAGTTGATGAAAAGAGCATACGAGATTCCTTTTTATCGCAAAAAATTTGATGTAGCGGGATTGAAACCGAAAGATATTAAGAATAGAGAGGACCTGGTAAAATTTCCGATTTTAACTAAAAATGAAATTAAAGAGTGGCTTACTCCGTTGGTTGATTCTGAGAAAGAGAGGATGCATATCGTATCCACAAGTGGTTCGACAGGAACGCCGTTGAAAACGATAGTTTCTCCAAGAGAAAATGCATTTTTGACAGCAAATTGGCTGAGAATCGCAGTGAAAAATGGAGTCAATCCTTTTACCGCTAAAACGCTTGCCTTGAAAGATCCTCAGATTGTGGCTGCAGGAAATGAGAGTATAATTCAAAAGTTTGGTATATTAAGAAGAAAAAAACTTCCGTTTACGGCAGAACCGGATTATCTTGTGGCAGAGTTTAATAAGTATAAGCCGGATTTCTTTTATGCACATAAGACAAAGTTGTTGCAAATGATAGATTATGCTGAGAAGAACAGTATAACTTTATATCATCCACCGGCATATGCGGTTATCAGTGAAATGATATCAGAGCAGGATGAAAAAGTGTTTCGCAAATATTTAGGGGATCATATCTTTACTTCCTATGGCTGTATGGAAACGGGTGCTTGTACTTTTACCAAAGTTGGTTCTATTAAGCCACATATCATTACCAATGATACCCATATTATTAATGTTGTAAATGAGGAAGGAAAATTAGATTCTCATGGGAAGATGCTTTTGACAAATCTTAATTTCCTGACATATCCGATCATTAATTATGATGTGGGCGATAATGCAGATGTGTATGAAGAAGATGGAATGGAATTTATTGCTAAAATTCATGGAAGAGTCAATGACTGGATATGTCTGCGGGATGGAAGAAAATATGATTATCACCCGTTTTATCGTGCCTTTGAGGCGCAGGATAAGGTGATTCATTTTCGTATTATTCAAGAAGATTATGAGAATATTACAATTCAGCTTGTGGCTTCTGCCAGGATTACCGAAACGGAAAAAAAGAATATTGAATGTGATGTATTAAATCAATTAAAGCACATCATTCATGCAGAGGAATTGGTATATTTGTTTGATTGGCGCGACAAGATTGAACCGGATAAATCAGGAAAGACACGATTTATTGTAAGCAAAGTGAAAGAATTGTAGGAAAGTGCGAGGAGATTTATAATATGAATTCGCTGGCTTTTTTAGGTGATGTATATTTTAAGAATGAAATTAATGAAATTGATATCAATGAGCCATACATATTTAATTATGAATGCGCAATTGCAGACGAGCAATATACACCAATGACCAATAAGATTAATCTTCGTGCAAAACCTGGATTTAAAGGAGTGTCAAGGTTGCCGATTGCAGTTAATTTAGCCAATAACCATATGTTTGATTTTATGGATCAGGGCTTTTATGAAACGAAAAAAGAATTAGATGATCAGGGAGTCAAATATTTTGGAGCAGGGACTGCACAAGATAATTATAGTAATCCTTGTATAGTCGAAGTTTATGGAAAAAAGATTGCACTTTTGGGGTATTCCGATGTTTATCATTCTTTAGAACAAGTGAGTACACAGTGCAGTGTGGCCAGACCGGAGCAAAAGCAGGTAAAGGATGATATTACATTTTGCAGGGAGCAAAATGTCGATGCGGTTATTATTAATATTCATTGGGGAAGAGAAGAGCGGTTTTGGTACACAGCAAGACAACAAGAATTAGGAAGAATGTTTATTGATTTTGGCGCTGATCTGGTGATTGGGCATCATTCACATTGTATACAGCCAGTAGAATGCTATAAAAATAAATACATTTTTTATAGTTTAGGAAATGCAGTTTTTCCTGATATAGCAGAACCATCATATTATAAAGAAGATGGAAATTATGAATTTATAATGCATAAAAAGCATTTTAGATATGGTAGAAAATCATTGAAAGTGATATTTGATCTGGAAACAAATACAGTTATTGATATCAAGAGAATGAAATACAGTAAAGGAAAATTGTCAGAACAAAACAGTATTGCCTATGATAAAGTAATTCCAAAGATATATAAGAGTCATTTTGTAAATGAAATAACTGGTTATTTTCATATGGCAGGATTGTTTGTAAAGAGCTATTTGTTTGCGGATAAGAAATTATTTAGTTTAAGTGCTGTGCGAAAAGAATTAGAATTTTTGAAACATCGTAAGGAGAAATAAAATGTTGAATAAAATATTTTCACGTAGGTGGAATGTGTATATTTTAGCATTTATTGCTATTTTAATTGAGAGTTTTTCGTCCGTTTGTCTGAAAATAGCAGGAAACTATCCAACAATGTCAAAAAGTTATATAATTTACTATATTGCAGCGATTGCTGTTATGGGAATATACGCTGTATTATGGCAGATTTTATTAGAATATATGCCATTGACGACGGCTTATCTACGAAAGGGTATTTCCTATATCCTTTTATATTTGTGGGCATTTTTGATTTTTGATGAACACATCAGTGTCATGCAGTGGATTGGAACAGCTATCATTTTGGGTGGCATGGTTGTTACACAATTAGGTGAAAATAAGGAGGATAAGAAATGATCATTGGATGGGCACTGGGGCTTTTATCTGTGTTGATTGCTTCTTTTTCACAGGTACTATTAAAGAAAGCAGCTCAAAAGCAACAAAATAATTTCATAAAAAAATTTCTTAATGTGTGGGTAATCTGTGGTTATATTTTACTTTTTGGTTCTCTATTTATCAATACTTTTGTATTGCGTAAACTGGAACTTAAATTTTTGCCATGTATTACAGCAACTAGTTTTTTTTGGGTATTGTTATTTTCGCGCATTTTTTTGGGAGAGAGACCATCAAAGAATAAAATTATAGGTATCATTATGATTTTTATCGGGGTAATTGTATGCCAGTTTTAATTTTTATATAAGCCTCGATTAAAGTGTACAGGGAAAGTGATATTATTAAAAATATTGAAGTTTAAAGGAGGATTCCCACTATGAAAGGAATTATACTTGCCGGAGGTTCCGGCACAAGATTGTATCCATTGACCAAAGTAACATCAAAGCAACTGCTTCCGGTTTATGATAAACCGATGATATATTACCCGCTTTCTACGTTGATGCTGGCGGGAATCCGCGATATTTTGATCATATCGACACCAACTGATCTGCCAAATTTTGAACGGCTTCTTGGTGATGGTTCCAGTTTTGGGATTCACTTGCAATATAAGGTGCAGCCAAGCCCGGACGGACTGGCACAGGCATTTTTGATCGGTGAAGAATTTATCGATGGTGATTCGTGCGCCATGGTACTCGGTGACAATATTTTCTATGGAAGCGGCCTGAAGAAACATTTGCAGACGGCAGCAGCAAAATCGGATCGTGCGACAGTATTTGGTTATTATGTCGATGACCCACAGAGATTTGGCATTGTAGAGTTTGATGAAAACGGACGGGCGATTTCGATCGAGGAAAAGCCGGAGCATCCAAAATCAAATTATTGTGTAACCGGTCTGTATTTTTATGACAACCGCGTGGTAGACTTTGCGAAAAAGGTAAAACCATCTGCTCGCGGTGAATTGGAAATTACAGATTTGAATAAATTGTATCTGGAAGAGGGAAGTCTGGACGTCGTGACACTCGGAAGAGGGTATGCGTGGCTGGATACCGGCACAATGGATGCTCTTGCGGATGCCGGTGAATTTGTGCGGGTGATCGAAAACCGCCAGGGAATCATGCTTTCGGCGGTCGAAGAGATTGCTTATCACAATGGATGGATTGACAAAGAGACACTTCTCAAATCAGCAGAAGTATACGGAAAATCCAGTTATGGAAAACACCTGCGCCAGGTGGCAGACGGAAAGATTTTGTATTAAAAGACTTGGAAGTGAGATGACCAAACATGCTTAAAGCAGTATTATCTGCAGTAATTCTTATCATAGCAGTAATTTTGTACACCGTTTATTTGTTTTTAAAGAAGAATTTTAACGGGTTATCGTGGGAAGAGATTGTATTTCATCTGAAAGTCCCAATGAAAGGGACAAGCAATGAGATGATTTTGGATTATTTCCGGACCTATGGAATCCGTATGGGGCTTGGTGTATGCTTATCCGTTTTGATAAGTGTAGTCGGTTATATGAAACTTTCGCCGACAGCCGGTACGGTGCTTTTTGTGGCGGCGATCGTACTTTTGCTGGTGGCGATAGGAAGCATTTTACAGTCGTTTGATACTTTTGGATGTTTGATCGCACAGCGGAAAGAATCCGGCTTTATGGAAGAAGAAGCAGTGCAGTTGACACCGAAAATGCTACATTTCCCAGAGAAAAAGAGAAATTTGATCTACCTTTTTTTGGAATCCATGGAAAGTACATTTTCCTCCAAAGAAGAAGGCGGAGCGATGGAAAAAGACCGAATCCCGGAGCTTACGACATTGGCAAAAGAAGGGGTAAATTTTTCAGGTGATGAAAAAATCGGTGGCGCAACACCGTCGAGGGGGGCATCATGGACAACGGGTGCAATGGTATCTCAGACATGTGCATACCCGGTTATGATTTCACTTGGTGGGAAAAATTACCAAAATGAGAAAAATACGTTTATGCCGGGAGCGGTATCGATGGGCGATGTTCTCAAAAAAGAGGGATATGCGCAGGAGATCATGGTTGGTTCAGATCTGACTTTTGGTGGCCGGAAGATGTATTTTGAGCAGCATGGAGACTATTTCGTCTATGATTATCCTTATGCGAAAGAACAGGGGAAGATTCCTAAAGATTACTATGAATGGTGGGGATTTGAGGATAAAAAATTGTTTGCTTTTGCCAAAGAAGAGATAACAAAACTCGCAAAAGGGGACAAACCTTTTAATTTTACGATGCTTACGGTGGATACACACCACATCGGAGGGTATGCCTGTGAGGATTGCCGGCATGATTTTAAAAATAACTATGACAATGTGCTCTCGTGTTCTTCAAAGCGTGTAAAGGAGTTTGTTGATTGGATCAAGGCGCAGGATTTCTACAAAGATACAACGATTGTCATTTCAGGGGATCATTGTACGATGGATAATAATTATATCCGTGCGCAGTATGATGGAAGTGTGCCTCGGCGTGTGTATTCCTGCATCCTGAATCCGGTGCTAAAACCGGTTCGTGAAAAAGACCGCAAGTATTATCCGATGGATCTGTATCCGACGACACTGGCGGCGATGGGAGTGCAGATAGAGGGAGACCGCATTGGACTTGGGACCAATCTTTTTTCGGACAAAGAGACAATTTTGGAAAAATATGGAGACACCAAGGTGCAGCAGGAACTGTCGAAAGGATCCTCTTTTTATAGGAAAAAGATTCTAGGTGAGAAAAAATGATTTTAATTTTTGGACTGTGTTTTCTGTTTCTTGTGCTGTCTGCATTGGGAATCGGAACAAAGGGAAAATGGGCATTCAGTCAGCCGGTTTCCCCAAAATCAGGATACTGTTCACGTGAGATGACGGCGTCGATCAATGGTTACTTTCTTACGACAGTATTTATGACACATTTGATTCAATATATGCCGGCGAGTATCTACGACTCACTTGATTTTATGTATATCGAAGTGAATCGAGCATTGGGACAGTTGATCGTTGCGATGTTTTTGTTCTATTCCGGATATGGAGTTATGGAATCTCTTCGTCATAAGAAAGGCTATATTTCTTCATTCCCTAAACGCAGACTTCTTCCTTTTTTTGTGAATTTTGAGATTGCTGCCGTGATTTATCTGTTTGTTAGTTGTGCGACGAATCAAACTCCGACATTCTGGTATGCGATAAAAGGGTTTGCTGCATGGGAAAGCCTGGGAAACAGCAACTGGTATGTGTTTGCCATTTTGTATCTGTATGTGGTGACGTATATCGTATTTCGTATCCGGGAGACAAAATGGTTTTGCAAAATGCCGTTGTGGTTTGCCGTCTTTGGAATTGTATTTTTAAGTGGGATTTACATTTTATGGATGCGGCATGCCGGAAAAGGCGGATGGTGGTATGATACGATATTGTGCTACAGTGCCGGTATGTTTTTTGCACTGGGGCGTGAAACTTTTGAAAAATGGCTCGCCGGTGGGAAATGTTATTTGCGCTATGCAGCATCACTTGCTTTTTTCATTGTGTTTTTTGCGTTTTTTTATTCCATGCGGGCTGAGCATAAGATGTATTTTGAGATTATTAGTGTAACTTTTGCCATCGTTGTGGTGCTTTTAACGATGAAGTTTCGGGCGTCAAATCGTGTTTATACTTTCATTGGACAAAATTTGTTTTCATTTTACATATATCAGAGGATTCCGATGATCTTACTGAAAGATTCATTGGGAAAAGGCAATGCGGTCGTGTATTTATTGGTCTGTGCTGTTTTGACAGCGGGAATCAGTTTATTGATGATTCGTTTTTACCGTCGGTTAAAAAAATATTTGCCTTAAAAAATGTATATTCGCCGAGATTCAGGAAAAAATATAGATAGCATCGAAAGTGCAAATCTAGAATCGAGGTGAAGAATGATGAAGAAAGAAAAAGGTTTTTATATATCACTTTTGAGTGGAATTGTCTGCATTGCGGTCGTGGGTGCGATCTGCATGAATCTGTTTGCCAAACCCGAGCAGAAGGAAGAAAATGTGCCAATTGCAGAAGAGACGGAGTTAGTCGTACCAACTCCTGCAGCGGCGACTTTAGAACCGGCCCAAAAGGCAGAAGAGAAGTCCACAAAAGAAGCTTCTTCGAAAAATGTCAAGTCAGAAGTGAAGGAAGAAAAGCCAAGGAAAAAAGAGACGATGAAGAAAGTAAGTGCGGAAGACAAACTTCATTTTGATCAGGAAACCGGGCTTTTATGGCCTGTTGAAGGGGATGTTTTGATAGAATACAGTGCGGATAAAGTGGTGTTTTTTCCTACGTTATCCCAGTATAAGACAAATCCCGCGATGATCATTGGAAGCGAAGTCGGCGAGAGTGTAAAAGCAAGTGCGGCAGGTATCGTCAAGTCGATCAATAAGAGTGATGAGACCGGAAGAACGGTAACGGTTGCAATCGGAGATGATTTTCAGGTCATATACGGACAATTGAAAGATGTGACAGTGGAGGAAGGAGATTCCGTATCGGAAGGACAGGTGATCGGAAAGATTGCGAAACCGACCAAGTACTATTCCGTAGAGGGAGCAAATCTGTATTATCAGGTTAAACAGAAAGAAGAGACCGTAAATCCACTTGTATTTTTGAGATAAAAAATTCCCCGGGAATATAAATCCCGGGGAATCTTTATTTTCTTTTTTTGATTTCTTCTACGACATCCATTACATTAGCAGAGGAACCTTCCTTAGCGGCGGTTACCTGATTAGAGGCAATTCCCTCAGTAGAGTCCTTTTTTAGAATTGTTTTTACTGTCATCAGAATTAATTTAATATCAAGCCATAAAGAATAGTTTTCAATATAAAATAAATCTAATTTGAGTTTATCGTAGGGTACCGTGTTATACTTTCCGTAAATTTGAGCAAAACCGGTAAGACCGGCCTTGACACGAAGGCGGAAAGAAAATTCAGGCATATTTTCCATGTATTCTTTTATAATTTCCGGACGTTCCGGCCGAGGACCGACAAAAGACATGTCTCCTTTTATGATATTAAAAAGCTGTGGCAGTTCATCTATTCGTGTAGAACGAATAAAGCGTCCAATCGGTGTGATGCGCGAATCGTTTGCTTTGGCAAGCTGTGCACCCCCCTCTTTTTCTGCATTGATGATCATGCTTCGAAATTTTATGATTTCGAAAGGTTTTCCGTTTTTTGTACAACGTATTTGTTTATAAAAAACAGGGCCTTTGTCGTATAATTTGATGGCAGCAGCCGTTAACAGCATAAAGGGTGAAGCAAGGATAAGCATTGGTATAGCAATGACAAGGTCAAGAAAACGTTTGGCAAATTCTTGATCAAAACTGAGGGAATATCCTTTTGTAAGAAGAAAAGGGGTATCAAATATATGAATCCTATCGCTTCCCATAAGGATAATATCAGAAATTTTAGGGATAACATAAGCGCGTATACCATTGGAATAGCAGAATTTTAAAACGTCATTTCGATCTTGTGCACTGATATCACCGATGATAACGGCTTCGTAATCCTTTGCTTTCTCCGCAATTTTATCGAGACCTTCACTTACGTGAATAGCATCTGAGATGGCATATTTGTCACGGCGTTCTTCTACTTTATAAACAAGATCGCTTGCTTGGCGTTCTCCGTAGATTAAAAGAATTTTCCAGGACTTAAAAATGTGTCCATACAGAGAACTGGAACCAAAATACCATAGGGTGGTAATTAAAAAATCTCCCAATGTCATGACCAAAAAAGGAACGACATTGATAAAACGAAATGCCAGCAGTGAGATAATAATGTAGGTTACCACATTACTGATAAATATGGAGAGAAACTGTGACAGGATCACCTCAATTCGACGCAATTGACCCAATTTCGTGGCACCATACATTCGGCCAAAGAAAATAAGAAAGAGTGCATACAGTCCGATGATCACATAGTTTCCACGACGATAGAAACGATAAGTATACATGGTTCCGGCAAAGAAGTGGTACCAGAACCATGAGAAAAGGAAAGTCATCAGTAATATATTGATTAATGATAAAATAAATAATATCGTTTTTTTATAAGGATCGTAATTTCGCAAAACAGCCTCCTGATCTTTATACGGTTTCACTTTTTTGAATTTTCAACATACGGTTTACGGCAAAGCCCAATCCAAGTAAAATCCAATAAGAGGATTGTACTCCGACGATAGCATCATTAGTAAGACCTACAATGGTGTAAGAAAGTGATGCCGTAAATAAACCAAAAGCAATTTTGGACAAATTATTCGTCAGTTTTTTTCGCCATAGCAAGCGAAGGGATTGAAGCATGTAAATAATACATAATGCAGCATAGGAGATGGCAGAGATTCCACCGGTCTGTATATATGTCTGCAAAAAGGTATTATGTGGTTTATCTACCAAAAGCGTACTTCCGCCTACACGTTTCGAACCGACAAAATCTGCATTTGGAAAGGCGATAATGAAGGCATTTGGTCCGATTCCTTTGAACCAATAAGTTTTCATTAATGGAATGGTTCGTGACCAGATATATCCACGGCGGTTTGCTATGTTTTCGGAATTTTTAAAACCAAAGTGTTCAACTTCCTTCAATTTGATCAATTTACCATAAGGCGTATAATATTTCCATTCATTATTATCGTAAACAAAAGTAAAGGAAATTTGATTCGGTGTATCACACAGAGTAAAAGCATCGTGAATGCCGGTGTCCATTGCATAGCGCTTGGACTCCAAGGTAAGCATATTGAAACGGGGATCATTTGGAGTATATAACTCCAGGCCGTTATCATAGGTTAGCGGTATATTTTTCCCGGAGGAATCTGTGATCGTAAAAGTGGCATTTGATTCTTCCGGAATAGTTATATCCAGATCAAAAGATTCACCATTTCGGAAATTGACTTTTAAACGTGTCGGTGTTTCATTTACAATGGAAATCAAATTACGAGTATCTACAGAGCCGTTTTTCAATTTTTCTATCGCCGTTTTTGCATAATTCGTCTGAAGAATGGCAAAAATGCTGACAATCCCTAAAATAAGTATGCCTGCCAATGAGATCCACCATATCTTGTTTTGGGGATCGAAGTAATTGATAATGAGCAGGACAATAACAACTACACTGACAAAGGCAAGCGTCATACCGGCTGCAGTAGAACCGGAACCGATCAGTGATTTTATAAATCCGGCAGCAATCAGGACTCCGATCAATTTACAGGAAACAGAGATCCATTTTTTGTCAGATACCTTTAAAAAGATAAACATAACTACGATCGGCAAGGTTAATGCAATGTAGGTTCCGGTGTAGTTTGGATTTGGAAATGTCATGACTACACTGGAGTATCCGGCTTTAAATGAAATTCCGGTTAAAGTACTGTATTTTGTAATGATTTTTTGCACCCAGTCCCATAAAAGAGGGTTTTGGTCAATGGACTGCATAAATCCTATAAATGACATAAGTGCAGTATGAATGATCAGTCCATAAATAAGGATGTTAATTTTGCGTGCAGAGGTTACCCAAGCATAGGTATAGAAAAAAAGGATTCCATATGCAAGAAGTACCCACATAGTCTGCCATTGTGTGTATCCGCCACCGCTATAAGCCAATTCGGAATATTTGCTTGTCACAGAAGAAATAATCACCATGATAAGATGAATCCCTAAAAGAATGGCGATTTTTTTGTCTATATTGGCAAAAAAGGCTGTGGAAGTCATGTGATACTTGTTTGTTTGCTTCCAATAATAATAGCAAAAGAAGAACACGGTAGCAATGCCAACGATGGTTAGAGCGACACTTTTTGAATATCCAAAAGAGTCAATCTGACCCGTGGATGGCATTTTGTTAAACCATTCAAATTGTGTAAAATCAATTGTATAATCATGTGTAAGTACGATCATTGGTACGATACACAGTCCAAACAAAACCGGCAGCAGCAGGACGATATCCTGCCACAGCTTGGTTTCTCTTTTTTGAAGTTTTCGTTTGTATTTATTTGACATTTTCAAGTTCCCCTTTTGCTTCTAGATTACTAGTCATTATCGTCGTCATCATTGTCATCGTCGTCATCATCGTCATCATCGTCATCATGGTCAGACAAAGAAGTATCTTCTGTGACGGTTACGTCGCATGTAGCATACGCGCCACCTTCGTCGTCAGCGGTTACGTAGATGGTTGCGGTGCCCGGATCGCCAATGGAAAGTTCTCCGTCGTCATCGACATCGACAACATCTTCATCATCACTTTCCCAGGTCACGTCTTTATCTTTGGCATTCTTTGGTAAAATTTGTTTGATTGTCAGTATAATGTCATCTTCTTCCGATTCACAAACGGTAAGTTTGGTGCGGTTGAGGACAATCTTTCGAACCAGCACATCTTGAGTTACGATAACACGGATGCTTGCCTTTTTCTTTGGATTTACCTTGGACACTGCACGGATTGTGGCAGTTCCTTTTTTTAGTCCCTTCAGAAGCCCTTTTTTTGAAACAGATACTACTTTTTTGTTCGAAGTTGTATACGTTACCGTCCGATATTTCTTTTTGTTTGGAGTAACAGCAACGACCGGTTTTAATTGGTATTTTTTTCCTTTCTGGAGTTTTAATCGTTTTCCTGTTCCCTTAAATTTTACAGTGCGTACATTTGCCGATGATTTCTTTGCCGTAATCGTGGTCTTATTTCCCTGTGCTGAGATGCTGAGTACCAATGATGCAATCAATGTGAGTACAGCGGCTTTTTTCAACTTTTTCATAGACATACCTCCCTGATATGTGTTAAGAAAGAGAACCACTCCCCATTCAACCGGGAAAAGGGAGTGATTTTCTTACTAATGTATAAGTTACGCTTTCAATGTGTCATACAAATCTTTCACAGTTGGATAGATCTGTTTGAATTTTGCATATTTCTTGTCGTATTTTTCTGCCAAAGCAGCATCCGGCTCTACCGAGTCGATTACTTTTACGATCTTTGCTGCAGCTTCTTCTACGGAAGCATATTCACCACAAGCGACAGCAGCGAGCATTGCACCGCCGAGACCAGGGCCTTCTTCGCTTTCGATGATATTTACTTTAATGTTCAGAACGTTAGCTACGATCTTTCTCCAGAGTGGGCTCTTTGCTCCACCACCACAGATTTTAGTTTCTGTGATATTGATTCCGAGATCTCTTGCTACTTCGAAAGAATCACGGATCGCAAAGGCAACACCTTCCAGAACAGCCTGTGTCATATCGGCTCTTGTCGTATCCATGGACATACCGATGAAGAGAGCACGTGCATCCGGATTGTTGTGAGGAGAACGTTCACCCATCAGATATGGAAGATAGTATACATTGTTTTCACCGAGTTTGTCATCAGTGATCGGTTTCTGCTCAGCAGGATAATCCTTGGTTCCGATGATCTCGTCCATCCACCATTTGTTACAGGAAGCGGCACTCAACATACATCCCATCAAATGGTAATTTCCGTCAGCATGTGCAAAAGAATGAAGGGCGTTGAATTTATCGACACCAAATTCTTTGCTGGAAATGAAGATAGTTCCGGAAGTTCCGAGAGAAATGTTACATCCACCATCGCCTACTGTTCCTGTTCCGACAGCGGCAGCAGCATTGTCGCCGGCGCCGGCAGCAATTTTACAATTTGTGGTAAGACCAAGTTCTGCAGCAGCAGATTCGGTCAGATTTCCGGTTACTTCAAAACTTTCATAAAGTTTTGGAAGCTGTTCTTCTTTGACATCGCAGATTTCCATCATTTCCTTGGACCAACATTTGTTCTTAACATCCATTAAAAGCATACCGGAAGCGTCAGAGTAATCACAGCTGTGAACACCTGTCATCTTGTAAGCGATATAGTCTTTTGGAAGCATGATCTTAGCGATCTTTTTGAAGTTTTCCGGTTCATTTTCTTTTACCCAAAGGATTTTTGGAGCAGTAAAGCCGGCAAATGCGATGTTTGCGGTATACTGTGACAATTTGTCTTTTCCGATTACGTTATTTAAGTAATTTGTCTCTTTGGTTGTACGTCCGTCGTTCCAAAGAATAGCAGGGCGGATTACATTGTCCTCGCTGTCGAGGATAACAAGTCCGTGCATCTGTCCACCAAAGCTGATGCCGGCTACTTTGTCTTTTTCAAAGCCGTCTGTCAGTTCCTTGATTCCGGCAACTACAGCATTCCACCAGTCTTCCGGTTTCTGCTCAGACCAGCCCGGATGTGGGAAGGAAAGTGGATATTCTTTTGAAACGATATTTTTGATGGAACCATCTGCTTCCATGAGAAGAAGTTTTACGGCAGAGGTACCAAGGTCTACACCTATGTAATACATGAAATAGTCTCCTTTACTTTAAATTTAATAACAGTACTAGCGACTCGTGGCCGGGTCGCTAGTTGTTGATAACATTATATCAATTATGAATTATGCAAATGGGTTCTCTGTAGGATAACGAACGCCTGCCGGCTGGTTGTATCCGATCTCATCTACATCAACACCGATGTACTTGAATACTTCGTACAATGCTTTTCCAAAGTGTCCGAATGCAACAGCACCATGATGAGGGAAGTTCTTCTCGATCAATACATGGCGATAGAAGCGTCCCATCTCAGGAATAGCGAAGATACCGATGGCACCGAAACTACGTGTAGCAACAGGAAGAACTTCACCGTGTGCAATGTAAGCACGAAGGTTAGCATCTGCTGTACTCTGAAGACGGAAGAAGGTGATATCTCCAGGAACGATGTCTCCTTCGAGAGTTCCGTTTGTAACTTCGATAGGAAGAGAACGAGCCATGATCTTCTGGTATTTCATCTCGCAGAAGGAAAGCTTACTCGAAGCTGTATTTCCGCAGTGGAATCCCATGAATGTATCTTTCAATGTGTAGTTTGCATATTTTCCTTTGATGTCCTCGTCGTACAGATCCTGAGGTACGGAGTTGTTGATGTCGAGAAGAGTTACTGTATCTTCACTTACAACAGTTCCGATGAACTCGGAAAGTGCACCGTAGATATCTACTTCACAAGATACCGGAATACCTTTTGCTGTCAAACGGCTGTTTACGTAGCAAGGTACGAAACCAAACTGTGTCTGGAATGCAGGCCAGCATTTACCGGCGATTGCTACGAATTCACGATATCCTTTGTGATCTTCAACCCAGTCAAGCAGTGTCAACTCATACTGAGCAAGTTTTGCAAGGATTTCAGGTTTTTTATTACCAGCGCCAAGCTCTGCTTCCATTTCTTTTACAACGTCAGGAATACGAGCGTCACCTTCATGTTTGTTGAATGCTTCGAACAAGTCAAGCTCGGAGTTCTCTTCGATCTCTACACCAAGGTTGTAAAGTGGTTTGATTGGTGCATTACAAGCAAGGAAGTTCAATGGACGTGGTCCAAAGCTGATGATCTTCAAGTTGTTCAATGCATATACGGCACGAGCAATCGGTACGAACTCATGGATCATGTCTGCACAATCCTCAGCAGTTCCAACCGGATACTCAGGGATGTAAGCTTTTACATTGCGGAGTTTTAAGTTGTAGCTTGCGTTAAGCATACCACAGTAAGCATCTCCACGACCGTCCATCAAGCTGTTTCCGGATTCCTCTGCTGCAGCAACGAACATCTTAGGTCCGTCAAAATGTTTTGCAAGCAGTGTCTCGGAAATCTCAGGTCCGAAGTTTCCAAGGTATACGCAAAGTGCGTTACATCCGGCTTTTTTGATGTCTTCCAAAGCCTGAACCATGTGAATTTCGCTCTCAACGATACAGATTGGACATTCATAGATGTCTGCTGCATCATATTTTTTTGCATAAGCCTCTACAAGGGCTTTTCTTCTGTTTACAGAAAGTGACTCTGGGAAGCAGTCACGGCTTACTGCAACGATTCCAATTTTCATTTTTGGCATGTTACTCATTTTTCTAATACCATCCTTTCATTTATTATGATAAAAAAATATCAAAGTTAGTAATTCTATTTTAAAGCATAATGAACAAAAAATCAACAAAAAAGGATGGGAATTTATATAAAATTTTTGTATAATATCGTTGCCGAATGGAAAAAATTAGTGTATACTAGAATTGAAGTACCGGAATTGCAAGGAAAGAGAAGGGGATGGTCCTATGGTAGAGGCTTATAATTACTATGCCGGCGGCTTTATTCCAAAAGTGAATCCTAAGACAAATGTACACAACCGCCGCGAATTGAAAAATAAATACAAAAGTATCGTCGCACTGAACAATGCGAATCCGCTGGCGATGATTTCATTGTCCAAAGACACAAGTGATTATGCGCTTGACGTTAAGTCGACGTCGATGGAATTAGGGGAAGCGGCTTCGCTTGCATTGGATTCGGATCAGCCGGGAGAGGCACTGGAGACGACATTGCAGCTCTACAACAAGTTATTGAGCCGCAGTGATGAGTATGGTGAGTTGAAGAATAAGCCATCTCGTCCGGGATGCGAGCTGAGAAAATTGGTTGAGGAGTGCTCGGATGAACTGATTTCCAACGGAATTGCCGTAGACGAATCAGGATTTCTTTCCCGCAAAGTGGATGGAATGGACTCGGTGCCAAGTGACTTTTTGCAAAAGTTGAAGGAAAAGTGTGATTACATGAGTATGAATCCGATGGAGTATGTAGACAAAAAGGTTTACAGTTATGCCCATCTTCACCGTAATGACGTGGGATATGCTTACGCACAGTCGATTTACACCGGAATGTTTTTTAACTCCTACTGCTAAGCGAAAAAACAGAGGCATTCGGAAAGAGGATGCGTGCGAAAGAAAGCAAATTATCAACAAGAATTCATTATTTATTATAGAAGAAATACAACAGGAAAAGCAGGCTGCATTTGCTCTGAACGTAGAGAAAATGTGGCCTGTTTTGTTTTTGAACTGCGGATGTGAGGAGAAGCGGTTTTAAAAACTACATGTTGTAATGTTCGTGTTGACATGCAAAGCAAAATGTGGTACTCTCAAGGTAGCAAAAGGTTTGTTTGAAACGTAACTATTAGGATCTAAATGTATGGAAATGGAGGTTTGGCTTATGAATGGATTGGTTTTGGAAGGCGGAACATTTCGCCCGATATTTAGTTCCGGTGTGATGGATGCACTGCTCACGGAAGACATTATGCTGCCGTATTGCATTGGTGTTTCTGCCGGCATCGCAGACGGGGTATCTTATATATCGAAACAAAAGGGAAGAAATCTTGATATTATTACAAAATACCGCAATGACAAACGTTACATGGGACCTGGAAATTACCGCAAACAGAAGAGTCTTTTTGGACTGGATTTTGTCTTTGGTGAGATTCCGGACAAATTGGTTCCTTTTGATAAGGAAACATTTTTCTCTTACGAAGGAACCTGCAAAGTCGGTGTAACAAATGCAAAGACGGGGGAAGCGGAGTTTTTGAATGCAATGGACATGGATGAAAAGTACAGTATGCTGCGGGCGACTTGCGCGCTTCCGCTCTTTTTCCCGGCAATCGATGTGAATGGCACGAAGTATTACGATGGCGGATTGTCAAGCATTATCCCGGTTGAAAAGGCGATGGAAGATGGCTGTGACAAACTGCTTGTGGTACTGACCCAGCCGAAAGGCTACGTGAAAAAATTTGGAAAATATGACAAAATGGGAGCCAGACTTCTTGCCCGTAAATACCCGAAAGTGTGCGACCTGATCCTCAGCCGCCCGGACCGCTACAACGAACTGATCAAAAAATGCGAGCAATGGGAACGCGAAGGCAGAATCATGATTATCCGCCCGAATCATCTTCTTAACAGCTTCGAGGGGAATATCCAGAAACTGGAAGCATGCTACTGGCATGGCTACCGCATGACGAAGGAAAAGATGAAAAAAATCAAACGATTTTTGGAGATTGAGTAAAAAGCATTGACACGATGGTGGTAGGTTTGCTATAATTGTGTTTGCTTGCGGATATGGCGGAATTGGCAGACGCGCTAGATTTAGGTTCTAGTGGGGAATCCCGTGCAGGTTCAAGTCCTGTTATCCGCACGAAAGCTAAGAGAAGTGCATAGCGGGGTGTGGGCGGCTGACGCGAGCTTGCTCGCAGGCAGACGCATCACAATCCGCGTATATACGGCGATAGCCGTGGGACAAGCGCCCCGGAGGGGCGCTTGTATGCACTTTGCAAGGAAAGACAACAAATCGGCACTTTCAAAAGACTTACTCATAATAAGAGTAGGTCTTTTTTGCGTTTTGACATCTATTCTGACAGCTAACTGGTATGTAAGCTGTGAGAATCTTGCTAAAAAACATAATTTTTTCAGGGGAAATAACCGATATAAAATGCAAGAAATTGGAATTTGGTGCTTTTTCCAAAAAAATTTGTAGTGAAAAAGTAGCCATTTTTCGTGGTTTCTTTCCATAAAAAATTGGAAATTTGGAAGACTCTTATAATTTTGTTTTCCAATAATCGACAAAGCACAACCAAAAGGTTACAAGAAATAAAAACAGGAGTGGAAATTCATGAGGAAGTATTTAGCAGATGAAATTGGGGACGAATACAAAAACTGGAAGAACGGCAATATTGTTCTCATTAATGCGCCTACAGGAAGCGGTAAGACGACTTTCATAATTGAAAAATTTCTTGCTCGTGAACTGAATCAAGGGAGAAAAATTTTATATCTCGTAAATCGTAAAATACTAAGAGAACAACTTCGAATGGAAATCGAAATAAATGCAAACAAAATATTAATCGCAGCAAATAGTCTGCAAAAAACCATATCGGATATGATTTGGATATCAACCTATCAAGAAATCGAACAATGGATTTTAAGAGGGGAGGAAAACTATCTAAATCAATTCGACACGGTTGTGTATGATGAAGCGCATTATTTTTATGCAGATAGTAATTTTAACACGCACACGCAATTGTCTTTTGATTGCCTTTTAGCATATTTTAATCTCAAACTACAAATTTTTATGTCAGCAACAATTGACAATGTTCAATTATTTATAAAAGGACGAGAGGATTTCGATAAAGATGCTTCGAAGTACTTATTAATCAAAAATCGATATCGTGAATATAGATTAAGCAAGGACTACTCGTTTGTTGATTGGAAGTTTTTTAATACTCAGGAAGAAATGAAAAAAATCATTTTTTCGAATGACAGTAAAAAACAGAAATGGCTGATTTTTGTAGATAGCAAAGAAGTTGGGAAACAACTTTATAAGGAATTTGAAAATGCTAACAATTCTGTTGCTTATATTGATGCTGAATATGAAAAAGATGAAGCAGGCAATGAGTGCGTCCAAAGTATAGCAAAACACAAACAATTTAATGAGAATATACTTATTGCTACAGCAGTTATGGATAATGGAATATCCATTATTGATGAAAAACTTAGAAATATTGTAATTATGGCTGATGTTGAGGAGACTTTTCTTCAAATGCTGGGACGAAAAAGGGAAGATAATGAAAAAATAACATTATATTTCTTTCGAAGAAATGTTGAATATTTTCAAAGGCGTTTGAATGCTGCTCAGTCAATTTTAAAATTGTATGACAAATATCTTAATTGCCTGACGCATACTAATGTTTATCTGGGCAATATATGCGAGAAAATGCAATCAAATTATGGGGGATGGCAACAATTACTGTACTTCCATAGTAATATCTTTCCAGATTGTCATTTTCAGCAGACTGTTTTAAACGATGTACTTTTAGGAAGTCCACGAAAACGTGCAGAAGCGGTAAAATTATTGTATTCATATCGTGGATTGTTAGCTGTTAATTATTTTTCGCTATACAAATATCGGAAACTATCAGATATGTATAGTAAACTTATCAGTGAATTGGAAAATGATGAAGATGCTTTTATCAAAATGCAGGCAAGTTGGCTCGGAGCTTCCGAAGAAGAAATAGACGCAAAAATTATAAATGCCAAAAATGAACTGAATCAGCTTCATGCTAAAAGTATAGAGCAGCATTTTTCTTCACAATTTGAAGAAAAAAATATAATCAAATTGCAAAGCAATGAAAATATAGAAATGAAGGAGACTCTAAAAAAGCATTTTTTATATTTTGCGGAAATGGGTAAAGTAGAGCAAAAATATATTGAAGCACTTGGCAAGAATGATCGACCTATTCAGCCAACATTATTTAACCGTCTGATGAATGCGGCTGGATTACCTTATGATATGAGCAAAATTGGTGGCGCATTGTTTGTCATACAAAAAATTGAAAAATAAAAAGTTACCATCCTCCCAACAGAAGAATAATCATTCAATGTGAATGATTGCTCCCCTGTTGGGAGTTTTTTAGTTTAAGAAAAAATTTTATGAATGGAGGTCTTAAAATGGAAAAAAGAGTGTTTACAATTGATGAAGTAGCAGAATTGCTTTGCGTAAGCAAATCGTACATATATCAATTGGTAAGGGAAAATAAAATCCCAAATTTGAAATTGGGAAAAAGGAAATTGATTCCCATTGAACAATTTAACAAATGGCTTGAAATACAAGCAGAATCACAACTTCTCTTATAAGGGAAGTTTTTTATTGGAGGAAAAGATTATGAGAAGAACAAATGGCGATGGCTCAATTTACCGGCGCAAAGATGGACGTTTGTGTGCTTCTGTATATAGTGATGTAAACGGTAACGTTTCAAGACGGTATGTATATGGAAAGACGCAAAAGGAGGTCAGAGCAAAATTAAAGCAACTGGAACAGCAAATTCTAACAGAAGAAAATGAACAGAAATATCCATTTCTTCATAAGAAGTTATCTGACTGGGTGAATGAATATTTGGAAACCTTCAAAAAGCCGGTGCTAAAGGAAACCACATATACGACATATGGTCATTTCTTTCGGAAACATATCTTAAATGATAAGATAGGCGAAATTGCTATGGGAAAAATCACTTCTGAAATATTGCAGGAATATTACCAACGAAAGCAATTAAGTGGTTTGTCTGCAAAAACTATTCATCATATACATGTGTTGATTAATGGAAGCATGGAAAAAGCTTATCAATTAGGGTATATTGAACAAAATGTCTGTAACAGAGTCATTTTACCAAAGAAAGAAAAATATGTGGGAAGCATGATGGATCTAAAAAATGTACGTAGATTCATACGAGATGCAAAAGAAGAACGGCTTTATCCTATTATTGTCACAGCGATGTTGACTGGATTGCGAAGAGGAGAATTGTTCGGATTGCATTGGAAAGATATTGATGTGAAGAATCGAATCTTGCATGTTCGTGGAAGTTTATGCCCAATACAGAAAGTAGATGAACAAGGAATGACGCATACAGAGTATGAAGTTTTAGAACCCAAGACATCAAAAAGTCTTCGTGTTGTTCCTTTATCCAATGATGTTCTTGCAGCCTTGCAAATTCAAAGAGAATGGCAGGAGCAGTGCAAAGAAATATTAGGATGTGATTTTGTAAATCCAGAAAATTTTGTGTTTACAGATTATAATGGAAAAACATTGGCACATCGTAAATTTTTAGATGATTATTACGCTACATTGGATAAATATGATATTCCGCGTATTCGTTTCCATGATTTGCGTCATACATTTGCTTCTTTATTGTTGGAGTCAGGTGAAAATCTGAAAGCAATACAAGAACTTCTAGGACATTCACAGATTTCAACAACTATGGATATCTATACACATTTCAGTGAAGAACTCAGGCGAAAATCCATTGACAATTTGGAAAACTTGATTGATGACGAATAATTATTAATGAAGTAATAAACATTTGAGTAAGGATGAAAATGAATGGGTAAAGGCCCAGGATTTCATTCTTGCCAAGTGCTGTTAAGATGTTTTTGAAAGGAGAAAATCATGGCTAAAAATAAAACTATTAAAGTTTACGTATCAGATGACGAATTTAATTTTATTAATGAAAAAGCAAAAAAATGTAATACACCAATAAGTACATATTTACGACAATCGGGACTACGGAGTACGAATTTATTAAAACCAGAAAAAATGTGTGAGTTCGTGGAAATTTTAAATTCTATAAATTCTAAATATCCTGATGAATGGATGCAACAAAAAACGGATGAATTATATAAAAAATTGGAGGTTTGATTTTATGGCAATATTCAAGGTAATAAATAATGATTATCCAGATTATAACAGTGTGGAACATTTGATTTCTTATGTATTGGATGGGGCAAATGGTTTTACCGGTCAATTATATTCACAACATATTTATCCACTTAATTCATTTGCAATAACAAGACAGATGTGCTATGTGTCCAGATTTTTTGGAAAAGATAACCGCAGGCTGGTTCGTCATATTGTTATTGCCTATGAAGATTATTTGCAAGAATATATAGGAGTACAAAACCTTTTAAAGAATATATGGGAATGCATGTTAATGTATTTTCCGCAAAATCAATGGATTATTGCACCACATGAGAAGGATGAGCGAATACATGTCCATATTGTATATAATTTGACAAATTTCTATGATGGTAAACAAATAAATGAAAGTGGAGGTTTTTTTACACAGCTAGCCTATGGCTTTTCTTGCCATGGAATAATGGTCAAGCCTGACAAAATGAAACACATTAAATATAATGTGATTTATGGAAAGCATCCGAAATTTTAAAAAAGGGAGAGTAGGGACAATCCCCTACTCTCTTGATCTGAGCCTGTGAAAAAATTTCTGTAAATTAGACAATATACGGGTCTTCTATGATAAAATATTAAATCATAGGAGGCCTTTTATTATGGCAAACAGAAAAAAACAAGTTTACAAACCAAAACCAATGACTGAGGGAAAGAGAAATCTGATTCAAGGATTGCTTCAGGAGTATGATATTCAGTCCGCTGACGATATTCAGGAAGCATTAAAGGATCTTCTGTCCGGAACGATTCAAGATATGCTTGAAACAGAAATGGATAGTCATCTTGGTTATGATCGCTACGAAAGATCCAGCGAGCCAAACTACCGAAACGGCACAAAGCCAAAAACTGTTCGTAGCAAGTATGGGGAGTTCGAGGTCGATGTTCCTCAGGATCGACAGAGTTCCTTTGAACCTCAGGTGCTTCCAAAGCGTCAGAAAGACATTTCTTTGATTGATGACAAGATCATTTCTATGTATGCAAAAGGAATGACCACACGACAGATTTCAGAAACGATAGAGGATATTTATGGCTTTGAAGTAAGCGAAGGAATGGTATCTGATATTACAGATAAACTTCTTCCTAAAATCGAAGAATGGCAAAATCGTCCTTTATCTGCGGTATATCCTATCGTTTTCATTGATGCTGTACACTTCTCTGTCCGTGATGATGGAGTAATTAGAAAACTTGCCGCATATGTTGTTCTCGGTATCAACGAAGATGGCATGAAAGAAGTTTTAAGTATTGTTGTTGGAGAAAATGAAAGCAGTAAATATTGGTTGTCCGTATTGAACAGTCTGAAAAATCGTGGAGTCCAGGACATTCTCATTCTCTGCTCTGATGGATTAACGGGAATCAAAGATGCAATCTCTACCGCATTTCCAAAAACAGAGCAGCAGCGTTGCATAGTGCATATGGTAAGAAATACACTCAAATACGTTGCAAACAAGGATATGAAGGCTTTTGCTAAAGATTTAAAAACAATCTATACAGCTGCCGATGAAGAAACTGCCAGAAGGCAGTTAAAAACCGTTACAGAAAAATGGTCGGGACAATATCCGAGTGCCATGAACCGCTGGCATGATAACTGGGATGCAATTTCCCCGATTTTCAAATTTTCCAAAGAGGTCCGTACTGCTTTTTATACCACAAATGCCATTGAATCGCTGAATTCATGCTATCGCAGACTAAACAAGCAGAGAAGCGTATTTCCGAGTTCCCAGGCGCTAATGAAAGCACTAATATCTAGGAACTTTTGAGATAGCCAAAAAGTGGACAATGCCAATCCGCAACTGGGGCAAAGTTCGTGGTGAACTCGAGATTATGTACCCTGAGCGAATGACAATATAGCAATAAAAGCTGAATGGTCAAGAGTAAATATACACCCAGATTTTCTGGGTGTTCTTGACATACCAGTTTATTTTTGTTATTAAATATACAATGGCTTAACCACAGAAACCTGCTGTTAAGCCGTATCAATTATCATAGAAGATCTGAATTTACAGAAAGAATTTCACACCGTCCAAGCAAATTTCCGAATTTACTTTCGATAACCCAGATGCTGCTTTAAAAGATCTGGAAAATCATTTTGGAAAATCAGATGAGATTAAGGATGCTTTTTTATCCGCTTATTCTGACAAACTCAAACATACTCGCTTCAATAAATTTATTATTGTTGCCGTATTAGTCCTTATTATTTTAGGTTCGTCATTGTATTTTGGTATTCGCCATTTTAATACGAGTTATGAACGGAGAAATGGGTACTATGTTGAGAGTATAAAAGACATCTCTTCTCCAGCCCCTACCGCAAGTCCTGATACCGAACCTACACCATTAGAAATCATTAACTAATTATAAAAATGGAGTTATCAGTTAATATGCTATACAAATCACATTGGCTATTATTTTTAAAGTGTAAACACTATTACAAAAGAACAAATAAATGTTCCAAGACAGAACTCAAAAAATGCAGCATGACCTTGTGCGAAAGCATTGAGGATTATCTTGCCGATCATCCTCATACAGATAAACAGGACGTTCAAGACTTATTTTTTGAGTCCCTGCCTTATTGGGACACTCGTATTTTCTATGCGAAGCGAATAATTATCGCTTTTTTATGCTGTCTCGTTCTTTCTATTCTTTGTTTTGCCTTAGCGAACAAATTCCTTCCACGAGATACATCGTATGATTCTGTCCCAACCTATTATGAAAAATAATTCTCTACCATTTTATCTTCTGTATCTCTTTTTATCACAAAAACTTTCTCCTCTCACTCCTAGTATCTTCCACATTTACAACAAGTGTAACAAAATAACAAACGACCAAATTTATGTGATGAGCGGTTGCTATTCCACCCATCACACAGTTTTCAGTCATTCATTTAATTTATATCAAAGCAAAATGATTCTCTAATTTCTTTCCTACCAGCGTGTCAGGTAACTGTGATATACCCAGCCCCATGTTCCTGTTTTCACGCGTTTTACATAATACCAGTTGCCATTTGACTCACTTGCACTTTTGGTATAATTAATGCACACATGTTCACCATTATACATCAATTCAAGTACAGTCGCTGTCTTTTTCGGCCGTTTACGTAATCTTGCCCCATCCCCTTTTATATTGCCATTTTCACCAATTGCATAAGTTTGTGTAAGATTGATTGTAGCAGTGCCAATCACATCCCCCGGATACTCCTCCTGCGCTTCTGCTTCCAATGTTTCTGCCGCCTTAACATTAATTTCCGGCAGATTTACCAAGCCGAAGCACAGCATTAGTGCAGCTGTCATTGCCAAAAAACGTTTTGCTTTTTTCATCATAATCTGATTCCTCCTTATTAAATCATTTTCTCATTTTGCTTATGATCTTTTATTTATCCATCAATTTCTACCTCACACACCAATTCATCTTGAGATTTTTGTTTATCCAGGTAGGACGCATCTTCTAAGCGATACATCTGATAAACACTTTTGGTACTCATACTATAAAGATAAACTACCGCCTCTCCGGTTTCTGTTTTTACAATGTATTTAACATTGCCGCGTTTCAAAGTATTATCTTTTTCGCAGACATACTGCATAGAAATCTTTTGTACCTTGTCCTCAGGATAAAGAGCCTTCTGTATGTTCTTTATAATAGAAGCATTTGCAACAAACTTTTTCTTGTCTGCCTTTATTCCACCGGTATGTTCTTCCTGCTTCTTATGTTCGATAGCAATATGCTGGATTTCTCCATTCTTACTTTCGATTTCGACAGAAGCATCGAAATCCCATGCTTTATCCTTTAACGTAATTTGATAACTGGCCAGCCTCTTTCCTTCTGTATTTTTAGTTGCATTAAATTTGCAGCGGACATCTGCCTTATCGGCCGTCACCAAATACATGGTTTCAATGCTTTTACGGGCAAGCTGTATTGCTTCTTTCCTGCTGATTTTTTCATCCGGCTTCGGCGTCTCTTCCGCCACTTTATTTTCTTCCCTGACACTAAAATCACGTTTTTCCATAAAATCGATGATTTCCAGTATCTGTTCCTCTGTAAGTTCTTCCTGCGGCAGATAAAAAGTGCTGTTTTCCGCACAAAATGCCAGTTCATTTTCTTGTATATCCTTTTTTCGGGAAACTTTTCGTATTTCGCTTGCCGGAAATTTTCCCTGTTTTTCATAGGCGGCACGAAGGGATTGCATCCTCTTTTCCTCTTTTTCCGTCAAAGCCCGAGAATAACTGTCTCCAGCTGCTTCGGAATCCTGCACTTCTTTATTATAATGCTTCTTTTCTTCTTCGGTCATTGACTGCATTTTTTCCCGGTAAAGATTCAGTGCTACCCCCACTCCCAGAGAAGAAGCAAGTACGGTAACACATATCACAATCACAGCCGCAGTTTTTGAATAAAACAAATGCAAATATCGTTTTTTCGAGGGTATGGAAATATTTGACAATGTTTCTTCCACTTTTTTGTCATATGACTCCGGTACTTGTATCTTGGTACCTTGTAGTAGTTCTTTTAACTCTTCATCAAATAAATCCTGCATCTTATCACTCCCTTTCCTCATTTTCTTCTATTAATTTTTTCAGCTCATTCCTGGCCCGGAACAGTCTGGATTTTACTGTCCCTTGCGGAACATGCAGCATTTTAGCGATTTCTTTTACCTGAAATCCCTGATAATAATGTAATACAACGATAACACGCAGATCCTCGTCCAGTGAAAAGATAAATTCCCACACTTTCTTAGTCTGTTCATTCTCCTGCGGAAGAAATTTTTCAATCTCATCCGTAAAAAGATACCGGTTTCTTTTCTTAATTTCCTTTCTGGCATTGTTCACTAGTATCTGCATCAGCCAGCTTTTGAATTTTTCCTCATCGCGAAGAGTATGTATTTTCTCATAAGCCGTCAATATCGTCTCTGCCACGACATCTTCGGCATCATGATAATTGTTCACAATACTATTTGCCAAAAGAAACATTTCCTCTTTATACCGTCGTATCTGTAAACTGAAGTATTCTTTTTTCATGGTAAGCGCTTTTCCTCCATATACTTCCCGTCGGAAGTACTTCTATATATTAGATACTTTAAAATGGCAAAAGGTTCACGAGGGGGGGATTTTTTTAAAAAATAAAAGGTCTTTGCTTAAATAAACAAAAACCTTTTTCTCTTCCCTATGCCTTTGTATAATGAACCATCCGGTAACTCGAACTTTCCATACCATATTCCTCCGTGGTTTCCACCAGACAAATATAATAATCCTCGTTGTCTCCGACAAAAAAGTCCATCACCGTCGCCTGCCCCTGCGCCAGATCATCAAATGTCGTCGCACTGGTCAATGGTTCCAATTCCTCGGAATTTTGATAATTGGCTGCCTGATATACCGTATCGCCGTTAAACAGATACAATTTCCAGTCATCCGGATTCATATAAAAATACCATTCTTTTCCAAGCACGTCATCGCCAAGAGAACTGCCAAATTTATTTTGCTCTTCAAGATCCGGGATTCCAAGCACCTGAAAACTTTTGAGGCCTTTGGAATAAAAGATCAATTCGCTCTCTCCGTAAGCAAACCGTGTCTTGGAGGAAATGACACTTCCAAGATCATTTAATGTTTTTCCGGTCTCTCCGTCGATATAGTAACCGTATCCGCCTCCGCTTTCTCCGCAGATCAAAAGAATGTTTCCATCTTCATAGACGTGGTAATCTGTGATCCAGTCTACTTCCCAGGCTTCTCGTTTTCCAAAATCTTCCTTCACTGCCGGAGCTGCTTCCAATGGGATTTCATAAACCGAATCATTTTCTTCATCGATTTCAAGAATCGAATATTTTTCTGCGATTCCATCTGTCACTTCACCGTTCACTTCGATATCTGCCTTTTCATAATATACAAATACCGCATACAGATTTCCATTGTCGCCCCGGCGGAAATTCTGAACTTTACAGCGTGTCCACTCCTTCTGTTCGTACTTATTATTTAAAAATTCACTCAGGGAAACATCGCACAATTCATCAGATTCCCAGTTGCCTTTCTCATCGAGTGTCCATCTGCTTATCGTGGCATTGTACTCGTCATCTTCCAGCGTAAAATCACTGGAATATACCGCCGGTTTTCCTTGAAGATCTGCCACAAAGCCTTCAAAAGAGGCTCCCAGATAATCGCTGGCAGACGCATTTGCGGTCTGCAAAGGATCCGGCAGTGACATTTCTTTGCTCTCGTATCTTGCCTCTTCTTTTGTCTGCGATATGTCGGTTGTTTCTTTTTTTACCTGTTCGCTGCTTCCACAGCTGCTAAGCACCAGCATACTTGCCAATGTGATTGCTAATATTTTCCTTCTCACTGTAAGCCCTCATTTCTATCATTATAAAATCATGGACAGTTGGATACGTTTTTTCTGCAGATCTACTGACAGCACTTTTACTTCAACCACGTCTCCGACACTTACCACTTCCAATGGATGTTTCACGAATTTCTTATTTGTCAGTTTGGAAACATGTACCAAGCCGTCCTGGTGTACTCCGATGTCTACAAATGCGCCAAAATCAATGACATTGCGTACGGTTCCTTTGAGGATCATTCCCTCTTTCAGATCTTTCATCTCAAGCACATCGGTACGAAGAACCGGTTTGGGCATCTCGTCGCGCGGGTCTCTTCCAGGTTTTTCCAATTCTTTGATGATATCATTGAGCGTCATCTCACCGATTCCAAGTTTTTCGGAAAGGGATTTACGGTCTTTTGCCAAAAGAGAAAGACCAACTACACCGCCACGGACATCTTCTTTACCAAATCCGAGAAGGGAAAGAAGTTCCTCTGCTGCCCCATAAGATTCCGGATGTACACTCGTTGCATCCAATGGATTTTTTCCATCGCTGATCCTCATAAATCCCGCACACTGTTCAAACGCTTTCGGTCCAAGTTTCGCCACTTTGAGAAGCTGTCTGCGGCTTGTAAATTTACCATTTTCCTCGCGGTAGGCTACGATATTTTTTGCAATCGGTTTGGAAATACCGGAGATATATTCTAACAGGGAAGCCGATGCCGTATTCAGGTCGACGCCGACATTGTTTACACAGTCTTCGACTACCGCCGTCAATGCTTCACTCAATTTCTTCTGGTTCATATCGTGCTGATACTGTCCGACTCCGATGGATTTCGGATCGATTTTTACCAATTCCGCAAGCGGATCCTGAAGGCGTCTTGCAATCGAAACCGCACTACGTTGCCCCACGTCAAAATTCGGAAATTCTTCTGTCGCCAGTTTGCTTGCCGAATAAACCGAAGCTCCTGCCTCGTTTACAATAACGTACTGAACCGGTTTATTAATCTCTTTTAACATCTCCACGATCACCATCTCGGACTCACGGGAAGCCGTTCCATTTCCGACGGAAATCAGGGAAATATTGTATTTATCAATCAGCCCTTTTACAATACGTTTGGACTCTTCTACTTTTTTCTGTGGCTCTGTCGGAAAAATGACGATCGTATCCAATACTTTTCCTGTCTCATCCACAACAGCTAATTTACAGCCGGTACGAAATGCCGGATCCCAGCCAAGTACCACTTTGCCGGCGATCGGAGGCTGCATCAGAAGCTGGGTAAGATTTTTTCCAAATACTTTGATGGCACCGTCTTCTGCTTTTTCCGTCAATTCATTGCGGATGTCACGTTCGATCGATGGTGCGATCAGACGTTTATAACTGTCAGCCAGCACTTCCTTGAGACACGGCGTTGTATATGGATTTTCTTTCGTGATTACTTTCTTTTCCAGATAACGCAAAATACGTTCTTCCGGTGCTTCTATTTTTACGGTAAGAAATTTTTCTTTTTCTCCTCGATTAATCGCCAGAATACGGTATCCCGCGATCTTCTTTACCGCCTCACTGAATTCATAATAATTTTCATAAACCGACTTTTCTTTTTCGTCTTTTGCGACAGATACAAGAAGTCCTTCCTCCATCGTAAGTTTACGGATATACATACGATAATCGGCATCATCGGCTACGGATTCCGCGATGATATCCATCGCTCCCTGAATCGCCTCTGCCACTGTTTTCACTTCTTTTTCTTCGGAAAGATAACTTTCCGCTTCGGTCTCCAATGGCTGCTCTGTCATCTGAAGCAGGATAATATTAGCAAGTCCTTCCAATCCTTTTTCTTTGGCAATCGTCGCACGAGTACGGCGTTTCGGACGATATGGACGATACAGATCATCCACGACAACCTGTGTCTGTGCTGCAAGAATCTGGGCTTTCAATTCGTCAGTCAGTTTACCCTGTTCTTCAATACTTGCCAGAACCTGTTCTTTCTTCTCTTCCAGATTGCGAAGATAGATCAGTCTTTCATGCAGATTACGAAGCTGTTCATCGTTCAATGCCCCATGCTGTTCTTTTCGGTAACGGGCGATAAAAGGAATCGTATTTCCTTCGTCAACCAGCTTAACGACAGCCTCTACCTGCCATACCTTAATCTCTAATTCTTCTGCTATTTTTTTATTAATATCCATTCGTCTTTCTCCTCCGGATCCAATCAGCGCAATGTCTGATTTCGTTTCATTTTATTTGCCACTTTATTGTGATACATGATATCATCGCTTTCCCTCATATAACTTTCCAATGTATCTCCCGCTCCCGGGATGCCCATTTTATAACCGAGGCTGGCATATACCTCGTATGGTTTGTGTGATTTTTTATTATAATTAGCAAGGCTTCGCTCAAAGACGCGTACCCAGTTTTTTACATCTTCCTCGTCCTGGCATGGGAATAATACTTCGAATTCATCCCCGCCGATGCGCGCTCCGATCTGTCCGCTTATCGCAGCTTCCTGAATCGCATAGCCTACCGCACGCAGTGCCGAGTCACCTTCGTGGTGCCCGTAAATATCATTGATCGGTTTCAAACCATCCATGTCGATTCCGATGACACATACCACACTGTCTCTCGCTCGCGCATTCATAAACTGAATTCTTGCATATTTTTCAAATCCACGGCGGTTAAATAATCCTGTCATCACATCCTGTATGTACATGATCTCCAGTTCATCGATGGCACGCTTCATCTTGCTCTTTACCAGAATATTCATAATGACATCATCAATCGCCATACTCCAACGCATATATAGTTTCCCGGCATTCTCCGGGCTTTCATAGGCGTATGCCTCATACCCGTAACATTCATCCTGAAAATGCAGCGGACTGAACACATAGCATTGCGGCTCGTCGCTCGCCAGCTCTTTCGGGATCAACTGCCGGCGGTCAAATTCATAGCTGACATTTCCTCGATTTTCACGGTTATGAAATACAATTCTCGCTTCCATCTGATCGGTATATCCATGAGGATTTTTATCATCCATCATAATATCATCACGGAGGCAGATGAGGTAATTTTTAAATCCTTCAATGTTGTAAATATACATCTGAATGATTGGATTAATCTCCTCAATTTTTTCTACCCTTCCAAGTCGTATATTCATAAAGCAAAACTGCATTTCAAGATTGTCATGATTTACAATATTATCATGATTCATACAGCGGTAATACACGATGGAAGAATGGTTATCCGCAAGACATCCACACGATTCTCTCGCTTTTAATTCTGCCGTCACATAAATATCTTCCACGGAAGGGTCATTTTGATGCTTATCAATTAACGTAACTGCTTTTTTCGCCATATCCGTAAAATCCACACGTACTGTCGTTACCGATGGGCTGTATATCATTCCGGACTTAATTCCATCATACCCCGTCACGATCACATCCTGTGGTACACTGAGATTTCTTTTATACAGTTCGTCAATGACTGCCATCGCCATATAATCATTGGCACAGACGATCGCATCCGGACATTTTCCCTCTTCCATAAACCAGTCGCAGGCAGCTTTTCCTTCGTTTTTCCAAAAATCTCCATAATACACTCTGTGTTCAGAAACCGGAAGGTGGTATTCTTCCATAATCTGGTAAAATGCAACCAGTCGTTCTTCCGCATCCGGATGTCCTTTTCTTCCTGTCATAAAAGCAATATCTTTTACTCCGTGACATTCGATCAGATGACGGATCATCCCACCCATTGATATCATATTGTCCACTAACAGATTATTGGCACCCGCCATCCTCTGTTGAAGACTAACGATTGGACACTTTACTTTTTCGCGTAACGTCTCTAGCACATTTCCAATCGCTTCATCGATAGAAAATGAATCTCCTGCTACAATTATACCCGAAAACTCATCATAATCCGGCAATGAAAAAATGTCTTTTTCTCCCTGCGCATAAAGAGTACTCTGTCCATAATTTCCATAGCATGTAAATATTGCAAGATTGTACCCTAATTTTTCAGCTTGTATCGCTGCACCGGTACAAATTTCACGTTGATATTCCCCATGCGAATTACAACTAAATATCGCTATCGTTTTTCGATTATTGTGAAACATAGTCTTTACCTTCCCTCGTTATTTTTTATCCACTCTTTTGCTTGTGCTAGCAGCATCTCTTTTTTATTTTTATCCGGATTTTCCAATACGACATCCATCAATTGCTGTAACATTTTTCCAAGTTCCGGTCCTGCTTTCATTCCCAGCCGGATCAAATCTTTTCCTGTCACATGAAGTTCTTTGAGACACACCGCTTCTCCCTGCGCACAGACCTTCTCATAATCCTGTTTTGCCATCTGAAGCCGGTGTTCTTTTTCTTCTCTCCGGTAATCGCTCTGCGAAAGGATATCTGCCTGCTGTATCAAAAACAGATATGGCATTACCTCTTTTCCGGCCTGATTAACAAGCCGGCGCATCTCACGTCTTCCCCCTTGATATCTCCGCTCGTGAAACATTACGATCTGAGACACCATATGAATCGTATCATTGTCAAAACGGAGCCGGCGGAGAATCTCCCTTGCCCGTTCTTTTCCTTTGACATCGTGTCCATAAAAATGCGCGGTTCCGTCCGCGTCGATCGTTTTGGTCTCCGACTTACTTACATCGTGGAGTAGTGCCGCATATACTAATATCGTCTTGCATTTTTCATCGCCAAAGGCTTTATCAAATGGCGAAAAAATGCTTGTTCTCATCTCTTCTTTTTCCATTTCCCGGTATAATTTCTGAACATGCTTCACAGCCTGCATCGCATGCTCTCCCACAGAAAATGTATGGTGCGGGTTTTCTTGTGTCGTCTGAAGCATCTTACGAAACTCCGGGAAAAAATATTCACAAAGCCCGGTGTCTTCTGCCAGTTTTAGTTTTTCCGGCTGACCGGATAAAAGTAATTTTGTAATCTCTACCCGAATCCGCTCTTTGCTCACATTTTGTATCGTCGGAGCCAGTTCATAGATGGCCTCGAGAGTCTCTTTTTCGAGATCAAATCCCAGCTGCCCGGCAAAGCGCACACCACGGAGCATCCGCAGGGCATCTTCGGAAAAACGCTGTCTCGCATCTCCGACACAACGAATGACCTTTTTTTCCAGATCTGAAATGCCACCAAACAGATCAATCATCCCGCTTTTCGGATTGTACGCCATCGCATTGATCGTAAAATCGCGGCGTTTCAAATCTTCTTCCAGATTTGCCGTATATTCTACCTGTTTGGGATGTCGGTGATCTTCATATTCTCCATCCACACGGTATGTCGTCACTTCATATCCGGTTCCTTCCACCATAACGGTTACAGTTCCATGTGCGATTCCGGTATCTATGGTTTTTCGAAAGATCTGCTTTACCTCTTCCGGTTTTGCAGATGTCGTAATATCCCAATCTTTCGGCACATGTCCCAGCACACTGTCTCTGACACATCCACCGACAGCATAGCCTTCTTTGCCATTTTCTTCCAGTTTGTCAAGAATCCATTGTACCTGTTCCGGTATCTGCATGCCATCTTCTCTCTTTCTTAATCTTCTAATGTCTGAGGACGAACCCAGTTTCCTTTGATTCCTTTATGCTTCCACTGATCCTTCTCTTTGTTATAACTGTCAATGGACATAAAATGATAATCGCTGCTCGTCTTTAATGCCTTATAAATTGTCTTACAGCTGACACGATGGCGGTTGTGCTCCGGATCTCCGGAATCTGCCAAAAATACTGTGTTGTCTGTTTTATCGTATAAGAAAAGGGTCACATAATGTCCCGGTGTATTTTTCCAATAAGAAGAGTCGTTCGCACTGCTCACAAGCACAAGACTCGCCCGGCCTTCCTGTACCTGTTTTAAAAATTGTTTGTACGTTGAAGGTTTGTGATGCAGGGATGTTTCAAAGCCTATTGAATTTAAAGTCGCCTGCATCTGCTCCCAGGAGATGGCCCCTCCCCCCGGATAATACGTTACTTTTTTTGCATACCGGTAAATATCCGTCGGAAGACATTGGTACTCCGTCAGCGAACTGTAAATATTTGCCATACAGCAGAATCCACAGCCAAACGCACCAAACGATTGCCCATCATAAAATGTTTTCCCCCATTTTCCGGACCATTCCCGTCGTTCCTTCCAGGATTTTGGTCCTTGAAGATACGTATAAATTCCGTCTTCCGGAGATGGTGTTGCCGCTGCCTGCACTGCACTTTCACTTATCGGTGCTGCCATCACGGCAGCATCCGTCACGGCTCCTTCACGCACGGTCACTGTCTGCGTACCACTTGTTTCCACTGCCTGTTCTCCGTTCTGATCAAAAAACAGACCAATCACAAGAACCAGCACCGCCACGGCACTCATTATTATAAAATGTCTTTTATCTCTGGCATCTCGTCTCCACTTCATCGTTATCCTCCATCTCAGACGAATCGATCTACCGCTATCGTATATCGTCCTTTTTTCGTCTCTCTCAACACACCTCGGTAAATAATTTTTCCATATCCCCGCACGCTGACCACATCATCTTCTTTTAATATCCCGCTGTTATTTTCATACACTCTGCCCCCGACAAAGATCTTTTTTTCACGGAATAATGGAATTACTTTACTGCGTGACAACGAAAACACTTTTGCCACCACGGCATCACAACGCGGCGAAGTCAGAACCAGTTCTTCCCTTTTCAGAACAGGTTTTATCGCCTGCGGAATCTCCTGCATCTCTTCACATACCACATTGGTATGGCGGATTTTGATAAGATTATCACAGATAAAATCTTTCATGGAAGCCAGGCAGAAAAAATAACTCTCTTTTTCCATTACCCAGATATCTCCGACTACCTCCCGCTCGATGCCAAGGTGCATAAGTGCTCCCAGGACATCCCGGTGATTACATTTTTCTGCAAACTTTGCAGCCATCGGCCGGCAGTGAATACAGGAAATGGGAAACTCTTCCTCATATCCAAATTCTTCCGGATTTCCAAAACGGATCATCTGCCTCTCGGTTCCGTCACAGCCGCCGGACACCGTAATTCCGGCATATTGAAGTTCGGGTTCTATCGTATAAAACTCATCCTGTTCTGCCAAGGACAGAAAATGAGTAAATGTATATCGTCCCTGTGAAAAACTGACTTCCGCCAAATCTTTCAGGCGTTCTTTGGTCATCCTGAATCCTCCCTTAGTCATTCTTTTCTATTATACCGAGAATTTTTGAAAAAGTCAATGAAGTGTACAAATTCCGTGGCTTTCATATCGCCACGCTTCCGCTTTCACATCTTTGATCTCCGGATGTTCTCCACAGACTTTACACGTCGGTATCGCTTTTCCAAATTTCACCTCCCGAAATGTCAGGTTCAAGCCATCAAAAACGACCATGCGGCCGGTCAAAAGTCTACCGATGCCGAGAAGATATTTTATCGTTTCCAAGCCCTGCACACAGCCGATAATCCCCGCCATTACGCCGATCACGCCGGCTTCGCCGCAATTTGGCACACTTCCCTGCTCCGGAATTTCCTCAAAAATACAGCGGTAACATGGTCCCTGCCCCGGCACATACGTCATAACCTGTCCCTGAAACCGCAGGATCCCGCCATGGCAAAATGGTTTGCCGGCAAGCACACACGCATCATTGATCAAAAATTTGGTTTCAAAATTATCCACTCCGTCTACGACAAAATCATATTCTTCGATAAGATCCCCGATATTTTCCGGTGTCAGCCGCATCGCATACGTTTTTACGGTCACATCCGGATTGAGCAGTTCGATCGTTTCTTTGGCAGAATCCACCTTTTTCTGTCCGAGACGACTCGTATTATGAATGATCTGCCGCTGAAGATTGGACAATTCCACGACATCCGCATCCACGATTCCGATCGTTCCGACACCGGCTGCCGCAAGATACAGAGCGACGGGCGCACCAAGTCCTCCGGCTCCGACGACAAGCACTTTCGATGCCAGAAGTTTTTCCTGTCCTTCCTGCCCCACTTCATCCAAAAGCACATGACGGGAATACCGTTCCATATTTACCTCTTTTGCATGATCGATCAGCCACCGCAAAAACCCGCCTTCGAGATGGTATGCCTGCCAGCCTTCTTTTCGCAGTTCTTCTACCACTTGCAGACTTTTTTCCCCACGCTGGCAAAATACCACGATGCATTTATCCTTTGGCAATTTTTCCTTTTCTTCTGCAAAACAGCGAAGCGGAATACAGACCGCTCCGGGAATCGACCCATGATGGTAGACCACTTCTTCTCTCAGATCTACCAGAACGGTGCTGTCGCTTTCCATTTTTTCCCATTCTCGCCATGTCAATTCTTTTTTATCACTCAACTGCCCTGTCATCGTCATTCTCCTTCATCGTATCGTTCCTGCTTCCAGTATATCAAATTTCTGTACAATGTACAATTGAAAATAGTTGATTTCCTTGGTATAAAATGCTATCATAGTATTACTATTGTTAAAAAGGATGGTGGAACCATGAAACTTTGGGGAGGACGTTTTACAAAAGAGACGAATCAATTGGTACATAATTTCAATGCTTCGCTTTCTTTTGACCAGAAATTTTATAAACAGGATATCCTCGGAAGTATCGCCCATGTGACGATGCTTGAAAAACAGAAAATTCTTACCGCTGACGAAAAAGAGACAATTATCGGCGGATTGAAAAGCATTTTGGAGGATATCGAATCCGGTAAATTGGAATTTACCGCAGAACACGAAGACATTCACAGTTTTGTCGAAGCACATCTGATCGAACGTATCGGCGATCCCGGCAAAAAACTTCATACCGGACGCGGCCGCAATGACCAGGTAGCATTGGATATGAAATTGTACACCCGCGATGAGATTGTCGAACTCAACGATCTTTTGAAAGAACTTCTTGTGACGATTCACCGCATTATGAAGGAAAATGTGGATACTTTTATGCCGGGCTTTACACATCTGCAAAAAGCGCAGCCGGTCACTCTGGCGCATCATTTTGGCGCATATTTTGAAATGTTCCGCCGCGACCGCAGCCGTCTGCGTGACATCTATGACCGCATGAATTACTGTCCGCTCGGTGCCGGTGCTCTTGCCGGGACAACCTATCCGCTTGACCGTGAATATACCGCTTCCCTGCTTAATTTTGATGGTCCTACATTAAACAGCATGGATTCTGTTTCCGACCGTGATTACCTGATTGAACTTCTCAGTGCACTTTCTACGATTATGATGCATCTGAGCCGTTTTTGCGAAGAGATCATTGTCTGGAATTCCAATGAATACCAGTTTGTAGACATCGATGATTCGTATTCAACCGGAAGCAGTATCATGCCACAGAAGAAGAATCCGGATATCGCAGAATTGATCCGCGGAAAGACCGGACGTGTCTATGGTGCTCTCATCAGCATGCTTACGACGATGAAGGGCATCCCTCTTGCCTACAATAAGGACATGCAGGAAGACAAAGAGTTCACCTTTGATGCAATCGACACCGTGAAAGGATGTATTTCTCTCTTTAACGGCATGATCGACACGATGAAATTTAAGAAAGAAAATATGGAAGCCAGTGCGAAAAACGGCTTTACCAATGCGACGGATGCCGCCGATTATCTTGTCAACCACGGAGTTCCGTTCCGCGATGCACACGGTATCATCGGCCAGCTTGTGCTCCTTTGCATTGACAAAAACATTTCTCTGGATGACCTTCCACTAGAAGAATACAAAAAGATCTCACCGGTATTTGAGGAAGATATTTATGAGGCAATTTCCATGAAAACCTGCGTAGAGAAACGAAATACGATCGGAGCTCCGGGACGCAATGCCATGGAAAAAGTATTAGCGATCAATGAAAAATATCTGATGGAAAGTTAATGACTTTTCTATAATCCTAATAGGGCTCCCCTCCCCCATATGAGCATTTTTAGCCTTGTCAAAGGCGAGAAAAGAACACGAAGTGTTCGAAATGCGAATGTGTGGGCGGGGAAGCCTGAATAGTTACATTCTAATTAACTCCAAATATAGTAAATGATTCCTGCTGCCAAAAGTGCCACAGCCACCGTAATGATAATCTTCGGTATTGACAATGGCGTCTTTCCGGCTATCTTTCCGGTCTGTCCATTTACCATAAATTGGTAAACTTTGTCTTTATACTTAAAGTTGGATACCCAGATTGGCAAAAGAAGATATTTGTATGTCACATCATTGAATGACGTATTTAATATCACTCGTCTCGTATGATCGGCATTGTGCTCATCTTCAATCTTATCTTCGACATTGCGTTTCAATTTTGCCGAAATGGCTTTTTTCGCTTGTTTCCAGGCATCTTTTACACCAAGTGCATAACGCTCTGCCACAAATCCGGCTACGTATTCCGGCTTGTAAGCCTTATTGTTTTCCGTATCAAACGGCTCCAATTTATGAAGCATGTTAGAATCGTGGCGGTCCGATGCGAGAATCAATTCGTCATCGATAAACTCGCTGTATGTACCGGAGGTCGAATACCAGTCTGTCTCCGTATGGCTATGTTCATCGTCATCCTGCACTTCCCGATCGATACCATATTGACCGGTATATGTCGAAAATGTATTGGTGTCAAAGGTCCAATACGGAAGATAGATTCCGTTGAAACTTTTTGGTCGCGCACTTTCTTTGGCAAGACGCGGACAAAACCATTTCTTTTTGATCCATTCTTTAAAGAGACGGGAAGCATCTTTGTCATTTACCTGAAACGGCACAACTCCTCCCGGTGCGATCGTATCCTGATCGTTTGCTTCCATAACCTGGTTGGATCCGCAAAATGGACAGACAGCCGATGTCTGAAGGGCATCGTAAATGGATTCTGCACCACATGCCTCACAAATTACGGTCTTCTTCTCTACACCCCAGTTTTTATTCGCCGTTTTATCCACTAGATCAAAATCCAGTTCATCTGCCTTTTGGGGCTCCTCATCGGATACGGCGATCTCTTCTTCATAATCACAGAAACCACATTTCATATGTCCGGTTTTTGGATCAAAGTCCATAATACCGCCACACTGCGGACATTTTTTATCCGTTTCTTCTTTGGTCTCCGCAAAATTGATATTGTCAAAATTTTCTTCTTGCTGGTTCATTCTTTTCCTCCATTCTTATTACTGAATGTCATTTTCATCAAAAATATCCCCGCATTCCGGACAGAATTTCGGTGGATGATATGGATCTTCCGGCTGCCATCCGCATTTATCACAACGATACAATGGGGCACCTTCCGGTTTCTTTGCTCCACAGTTCATGCAGAATTTTCCCTGATTCACTGTTCCACATGAGCAAGTCCAGCCTGCTGGTTCTTCCGGTTTTGGCGTGCCACATTCCATACAGAATTTCCCTGTGTTTCCTGTTTTTCCACAAGAGCAGGTCCAGCCTTCTGCTGCCTGCTGCTGAGGCTGTGCCTGTGGCTGTGGTGCCTGCTGAGGCTGTGGCTGTGCCTGTGCGGCTGCCTGCTGCTGAGCTCCCATCGCAAATAACGAATTCGCATCCATTCCACCTGCCTGCGTCGCCATATTCATACCGGCAAATGCCATCATCGGACCTGTCGCCGTATTCGAAGCGGCTGCTTTCATCGCCTCTGCCTGTGCTCC
>OGDF01000424.1_pt1 | contig 68119 bp, 45 predicted proteins | sample 1570141 | NCBI WGS metagenome assembly OGDF01 (sample SAMEA4370581, study PRJEB24528) | human gut metagenome
GATACAGGCCAATTCCTGTGGAACGTTTGTCTTCATGCCCGTTAAACCCGGTATATCCTTTTTCAAACACCCTTGGAATATCTTCACTGCGAATACCAATGCCTGTATCCCGGATTTCCAGCCAGATGTGCTGTGGTTCTTCCCGCACTTCAATGGTAAGCTCACCCTCCTGCATATATTTCACAGCGTTAGACAATAACTGCTCCAATACAAACGCAAGCCATTTTTCATCAGAAATAACCGTTACTTCTGTTTTTTCATACTGCATCAGGATTTTGCGGCGGATCATGGTTTTCGCATATTTGTGAATCACTTCACGAATTACTGTATCCAACGAAATCTGTTTTAAAATATAATCATTTTCTGTGCTGTTGACTCGCTGATACTGCAATGCCATTCCCACATATTCTTCGATACGAAACAGTTCTTCCTCAATATCTGTCACATTTTGAAGCTGCTTTACATAAAGTTCTTCTGCAATCTCATCCTTTAACTCTGCTTCTTCCAGCTCACTGCGCTCCATTTGAAGTAAAAGCTGAAGTCCCGCGATCGGTGTCTTGATCTGATGCACCCATTTTGCATAATAATCCTTCATCTCAGACTGCTGTCTGCCAGTGGTATTCAACGTCAGCTGACGCTCAATATTGGCATTTTCCGCAAGTTGTCCCAACAGTTCCTCTGTCACGTCCTCCGTCTCCGGAAGTTTCATTTCCCCGGAAAACGGCTGTTGCAACAGTTCCTTCAGATACCGTACTTTCCGATAGTAACGGATATACGCAATACATGCTGAAAACACAATAATGCACAGATCCAGTATTCCCGCATAGATCAGATCCCCCTCCGGTCGTCCGATCAGAAACAGATAAAATACATGCATACAAAGCATGACAGCTGCAAGAATCAGCCATTCTATATTTCGCTTGATAAAACTTTTTACGGTTTTCATCCGATTCGATACCCGATTCCTTTCTTGGTCAAAATAAAGTCGTCCAGTCCAACCGAAGATAACTTTTTGCGCAGACGATTGACATTTACCGACAGCGTGTTTTCATCTACATATGCATCGCTTTCCCAGAGTTTTTCCATCAGTTCTTCCCGGCTGACGATTTTTTCCTTATGTTCCATTAACGTCTGCAAAATCTTCAGTTCATTTTTCGTCAGTTCAATCTGCCCACCGTTCCATGTCAGAGTCGCATTCAGCAGATTTAAGACTGCACCCTTATGTTCTAACATACTGCTGGTTCCCGTAAAGTCGTAACTTCTGCGCAGCAACGCCTGGATTTTCGCCGTCAGCACTTCCAGATCAAATGGCTTCGGGATAAAATCATCCCCGCCCATATTCATCGCCATAACAATATTCATATTGTCTGCCACAGAGGACAAAAAGATCACCGGCACTTTCGATACTTTGCGGATCTCTGTGCACCAGTAATAACCATTATAAAAAGGAAGCCGGATATCCATCAGCACCAGCTGCGGATCAAATGCCGCAAACTCCGTCATGATCTGACTGAGGTCTTCTGCTACATGCACCTCAAAATCCCATTTTTCCAGATGCTTTTTTATCATTTTTCCGATGGTTTCATCGTCTTCCACGCAAAAAATTCGATACATAACTATTGCCTTTCCATTTTTACTACACTGTTTGCATCCTATATGAGAACATATATTTTTCTTATTTTATCATCCTGTTTTTCTGATACAAAATAAAGCGGACATTCGCAATCCGCTTTCGCTACTTGCTCATGAACGCAGTCGCTTTGCGACCTGTCAGTGGGAGCTTTTAACTCCCACTGACATAAGCATCCCCTTACCCACCGCTTAGTGCTCTACGCACTTGAAGCGGGGGAATGCTTATTCTGCGTTCAATTTATTCTGCCATGCAAAAGTACTTTTTCTTTATTGTAACAGATTTTTTCTTGCTGTGTGGAAAAATTATGGTATCATAATGAGTGCAAAGCACGGAACAATCCGTGTAATCAAAATTTTGGTGTCAAAACACTGTATACAAAACGATATTTACGCCATAGAAAGGATGACAGCACAATGGCCAAAACACATCATCACACAATGGAAAGTCGAAGTAAAACAAAAAACAGTATCAAACGTCTTTTCTTCTGTCTTCTGGCAATTTTTCTTCAGATTGCCTTTTTTATTGCTGTTATGAAACGTCTGAATACACAAATGCCATGGATCAATGCCTTAACAAAAATTCTTGTACTGATCCTCGTTTTATATATTTACAGCAAAAACAAAACATCTTCCCTGAAAATGCCATGGATCATATTAATTCTGATCATACCAGTACTCGGTGTCTGTCTGTATCTGATGTTTCAGACAAACAAAGGTACCCGCAATATGCGCAGACGTTATCAGGAAATCGATGCCATTTTGCTGCCGTGTCTGCCGCCAAATCACGATATTTCAGAACGCCTGAAAAAACATTATGCGCCAGCCGGAAGCATTTCTGATTATCTGTACCGAAATGCTGCTTATCCTGTTTATCAAAATACGGATATTACCTATTATCCGGAAGCTGTACAGGGACTGGAAGCACAACTTGTCGATCTGGCAAAAGCCGAAAAATTTATTTTTATGGAATATCATGCCATTGAAAATGCCGATGCATGGCAGAAAATTCAGGATGTACTGGCAGAACGAGCAAAAGCAGGTGTCGAAGTCCGTGTTTTTTACGATGACATGGGTTCTATCAGCTTTTTGAATCATGATTTTGCGATACAACTGGAAGCTCTAGGCATTGCCTGCCGTGTATTTAATCCTTTTGTTCCGGGTGTTAATTTATTTTTGAACAACCGCGATCATCGCAAAATTACCGTCATTGATGGAAAAATAGGCTTTACCGGCGGCTATAATCTTGCAAACGAATATTTTGGATTTTCTCACCCTTATGGAAAATGGAAAGATACAGGCATCCGTCTGGAGGGCGATGCCGTCAGATCTCTGACCATCACATTTCTGGAAATGTGGAATGCGATCAAAAAGAGTCTGCCAAGCGATCGTTCTTTTGAACCTTATCTGACAGAGTACCAATATCAATCGATTCAGCACGGATATGTCCAGCCTTATGCTGACAGCCCTCTGGATGATGAGCAGGTGGGAGAAGAAGTCTATATCAGTATGGCTAATAAAGCGGAGCATTACTGCTGGTTTATCACACCGTATCTGATCATTACCGATGAAATGTCACACGCTCTGTCTCTGGCTGCAAAACGTGGTGTGGATGTCCGCATTATCACACCAGGAATCCCGGATAAAAAGATGGTTTACAGCGTTACCCGCTCTTTTTACCATCAACTGGTTTCCAACGGAGTCCGTATTTTTGAATGGACACCTGGATTCTGTCATGCAAAAATGAGCATTGCCGATGACCGTATGGCTACCTGCGGTACCATCAATCTGGATTACCGCAGTCTGTATCACCATTTTGAAAATGGCTGTTTCATGGTAGATTGCCCAGCGGTCGATGAGATAAAACATGATTTCAAACATACATTTTCACAATGCCGTGAAGTGACCGAAAAATACAAAACCGGGCTCGGCGCACACCTGCGCCTGGGACAGTTGATTTTACGGTTATTTGCGCAGCTTATGTAAAATACAACCAGTCATTTGATACAACAAGAACTATATAAATGCATCCGAATGCAATTTTGCCATATAAAAAACATATTTACAAAAGAGGTTCTATTTATGCATGTAGGAAAAAAAACACAGAAAAGAGAAAAATCAGCAATGACACTGTCTCTATACGGCAGTCTCGTCTTTGCCATCGTGGAAATCGGCATGGCTGTTTTCTCCGGTTCTCAAGCGGTACTTCTGGATGCGGTTTACGACAGTGTTGAATTTTTTATGATGCTCCCATCGATTTTTCTGATCCCGTTGCTCTACCGCCCTGCCAGTGAACAGCATCCCTTTGGATTTACCCAAGTAGAAACCGGATTCGTGGTAGTCAAAGGTGCCATCATGGCAGCAGTTACCTTTGGATTGATTTTTAACAATATCCATCTGCTGCTTCATGGGGGACATACCGTATCCTTTAACACCATTTCGGCTTTTGAGCTTTTTGCCTGCGCCTTAAGTCTGACCGTGGCAATCTGTCTCCATTTTAAAAACAAACATATGAGTTCACCGATCGTGAATATTGAATTACAGACATGGAAGATCGACTGCGTGGTTTCCTTTGGAATGGCAATCGCATTTTTGCTTCCAATCATCGTTCCGTTCGCATGGTTTCAGCGTCTGACACCGTATCTGGATCAGATCATCACCATCATATTGTCTGCATTTATGCTGCCGACACCGATCAAAACAGTTATTACCGGACTTCGTGATCTGATGCTCTGGCCACCGGAAGCAGAGACCGTAGACGATATCAAAGCAACCGTAGAACCGATCATCGGCGGTTATGGGCATAAGAATCTGTATTTCGATATTGTCCGCACCGGACGAAAACTCTGGATCAGTGTATACATCACCTTTGACAAAGATATTATCTCCCTGTCAAAATTCCAGATTCTGCAGACAAAATGCATTGCTGCTCTGGCAGAAAAATATCATGATTTTTATTTTGAACTGTTACCGGATATTCAGTTAGACAGTATGGATGAGGAAAATATCAAGGCTCATACGGAAGAAGGAGACTGATTTTTAAATGAGATACAAAAACGTTGTCACGGGCACCTTTGTCCGCCGCCACAATCGTTTTGTGGCAGAAGTAATGATCAATGGTTCCTTAGAAACCGTACATGTCAAAAATACCGGTCGCATGGGAGAACTGCTTTTTCCCGATGCAAAGGTAGCTCTGACCTGTTCGGACAATCCGAACCGCAAAACAAAATATGATCTGATCAGTGTATACAAAGAATCCCTTGGCTGGGTAAATATCGACAGTCAGGCTCCGAATAAGATCGTTGGCGAATGGCTCGCCATCCAGGATTATACGTTTATCAAACCGGAATACAAATACGGCGATTCCCGTCTCGATTTTTACATGGAAAAAGGAGACGAAAAATATCTGATGGAGGTCAAAGGCTGTACACTGGAGATCAACGGCATCGGCTATTTCCCGGATGCTCCAAGTGAACGTGCTGTCCGTCATGTAAAAGAACTGATCCATGCAAAAAAGCAAGGCTACCACTGTATCCTTGCTTTTGTGATTGCTATGCCAAATGTTTCTGTTGTCCGGCCAAATATAACCACACACCCTGCTTTTGGCGAAGTTCTAGCGGAAGCTCTGAGGAATAGCGTGGATGTGTGGTATCTGACATGTCAAATCACCCATGACAGTATCTGTATTATTTAAACTGATCCTCATAGCTTACTGCATCCTCATACTGATTGGACTGCAGTATTATTTTAACTGTATGGTATACACAGCGTTTCAGTTCCCGGATATCCAGAGAACCATCCTCTAATGCCTGACGGATGCTTGCATGATCCCGTATATCACCCGGCATAACCATATCATTTCCGGCTTTCATACAACCTGCTGCCGTACATTCGCCAGCGGTAGAATCTGTGGTCGTTGTCCAGTCTGTCATAATGGCACCTTCAAATCCCCACTCGTCACGGGCAGCTTTTGTACAGATGTCATAACTGTTTGCCGCATGTACACCATTGATCAGATTGTAAGATGTCATCATCGCCATCGGCTGTGCATTACAGATTGCAATTTCAAATCCCTTCAGGTAAATCTCACGTAAGGTTCGTTCTGATAAAATGGAATCGGAACCCATACGATTATCTTCCTGATTGTTGCAGGCATAATGTTTGATTGTTGTGCCACATCCCGGTACGGACTGTACACCAAGTGTCATGGCAGAAGCCATCCTGCCTGCCAGCAGCGGATCTTCGGAATAATATTCAAAATTTCTGCCGCAAAGCGGATTCCGGTGCAGACTCATGCCCGGTGCCAGCCACAAAGTTACTTCAAATTCATTCATTTCCCCGGCGATCATCTGACCAAGTTTTTTCATCAGATCCAGATTCCAGCTCTGCGCCAGTAAGGTTCCTACCGGGATGGCGGTACAATACTGATGATACACCGTTCCGGTCGGCTCCTTTGGCTCTGCAAAATAGCCATTCTCAAAACCATCCAGAAAATCTCCACCGTCAACGCTTCCGTCCGCCCGCACCTGATATTCACTGCGCAGACGTAAGCCCGCCGGTCCATCAGCAAGCACGATACTTGCCACATTATAAGGATCTTTTTCTGCCACGTTAACGGTCTCTGCTGCCGCGCCCGGAACAGTCTGTCCTGCAGAACCCAGAGCACTTGCTCCCTGATCCTTTGCCGGATCTCCGGTTGCTAAAGCAATCAGTTCATCTGTGGACAACTGATCCACGATTTCACCGGCTCTGCCCGGATAATGATCCTGCAATTCCTGATATATAATGGTGGCTGTCGGCAGATTTTCTGCCCAAATTCGGAAGTATGGCAATTGTTCCTTATTTGCTTCCTGTATCCAGGCCTCCTGCTTTGCTTCCAGTTTCTCCTTATCCGGCTGCAATTCTTCCAGTTTTTCTTTTAACGGGCAGATATGTTCACACTGCACCAGTATTTTATCCTCATTCAACCGAAATCTGCCGCAAAGAACCGCTTCGGATAACGAATTTCCAATCCAGATACCATACATACCTTTCTCCAGCATCCATGCTGCCTGTTCTTCTGAATAGGATGCAAGGTGATACAAATCTGTGATCAGTTCCAGAGACTGTGTCTCACCCGGTGCCAGAAGTTTTGTTTTTTCAAAAGCGGTCAGACGGCGAAATTCTTTTGGCAGTTTTCCCTGCGGGCAGGAAACATATACCTGAACAACCTCTTTTCCAGAATACGCAGCGCCAATATTTGTCACATCAACAGAAACGGAAAAAGACGGTCTTCCTTTTGATGATATCTTCTTTGAAACATCTGTTACTTTTATGTCAAAGTCGGTGTAAGACAATCCATAACCAAAGCTGTAACGCACCGGAACGTCAAAAGTATCAAAATATCGGTATCCGACATAAATGCCTTCTCTGTATTCTTCCCGGTAAACATCGCCGCTCTTGTGGCTGAAATATGCCGCATTTGGATAATCCATATAGTCAAGCGCCCATGTATCTGTCATTTTTCCGGAAGGAGTCACTTTGCCGGAGATCACATCTGCCAGCGCATTACCGCCTTCCTGACCTGCCTGCACAAACTGCAAAATTGCTGTGATATTGGAAAATTCATCCGTAAAGGCAAGGTCGATCAAGCCACCGGTATTTACCACCAGAATGACTTTTTCATAGGCTTCACATAACGTCGCAATCTGTGCCCGTTCTTCCTCTGTAATATAGTAATCCCCCGGCTCGTCCCTTCGGTCTGCATTTTCTCCTGCAATCCGGGCAAGTACATACATACCAACCGCAGCGCCATCTTCTTTTGCCGTTGCCGCATCAACTGGCGCTCCTGCCGGCATGGAAAACGGAGTTGTGGAATAAGCTTCAAAAAAATTTCCGTTGCATTCTTCCTTCAGTTTCCGGAAAATCTCTGTCTTCCAGCTCTCCCGCGCCTGCATATAACCGCTGTCATATCCGTCAAGCCAATCTCCGCTTGTGATCTCGAATCCTGCATTTTTCAATCCGTCATAAATATTGACATTATACCGGTTATTGACATCTCCGGAACCGGTTCCCCCTTTGATAGTGCGTACCGCCCCCGCACCATACAGACCGATTTTTGTTCCCGGATTCAAAGGCAGCGTCTGTGCTTCATTCTTTAATAATACAAAACCTTCCGCTGCCGCTTCCCTTGCAAGAATGGCATTGTCTTTTTCACGCTGTGACATTTCTGTGGATGTTGTTCCCACGTACCCTCTTTTTCGCAGTTTCATGATAACCCTCCTTAAAACAGAGAAAGCGCAAATATGCCGAAGCATACTTACGCCTTCTACTTGTATGCTATGTACACACTTTATATTCTTATTTTGTACCGAAAATACGATCTCCTGCATCGCCAAGTCCCGGGCAGATATAAGCATGATCATTTAATTCACGATCAAGCTGTCCGATGTAGATCTGAACATCCGGATGTGCCTCATGCAATCTCTTAACACCTTCCGGTGCAGCGATAACAAACATGCATTTGATATTTTTTCCACCATGTTTTTTGATAAAATCTACGGCTGCCACAGCAGATCCACCGGTTGCAAGCATTGGGTCTACGACTACGATGAGACGCTGGTCGATCGGATCCGGCAGTTTGCAGTAATACTCATGCGGTTCATGTGTCTCAGGATCACGGTACAGACCGATATGTCCGATCTTTGCAGACGGAACCAGAGTTGTTACACCATTTACCATTCCAAGACCTGCACGAAGGACCGGTACGATCGCCAGTTTTTTACCGGAGATCATCGGGCTTTTGCATGTCTCGATCGGAGTCTCGATCTCCACATCCTCGGTTGGCAGATCGCGAAGTGCTTCATATCCCATCAGTACGGCAATCTCCTCGATCAGTTTACGGAACTCATTTGTTCCTGTATTTTTGTTGCGGATCATTGATATTTTATGCTTGATCAGCGGATGATCCATGATAAATACATTTTCCATTTTTTCCATCTAAAAAACCTCCTGGCCAGACTTCTCGTTTCTTCAAGGATAACGGATTGCAGGTGATAAGTCAACCGCATCATTGCAGTTCACACGCGCCATTCGCAAGATTTTCTTGCTCACTTTTTTGTTTTCCATTATACTGATTAGTCAGGGTCTGATGTATGAGTGCTTTGTATACCAAATGAGAGATGACTCCCATCTGATATAGCCTCTGGCTGGATTGCAGAGATGCGCAAAGGAAATATGTCATGCATAGCATGACGCACATCTCGCAGCAAGAATACTGAGAGCATTCTTGATCATCAGAACATGTAACCATAAAATCGTTATAAAAATAGTAGGAGAATGAATTTATGAAAACAAACGAAAACGGCATCTACGATGCCAGAACGCTTGGGCTTCCGAAAATGCTGATCCTTGGTCTTCAGCATATGTTTGCCATGTTTGGGGCAACGATCCTTGTTCCGGTTCTGGTAAACACTTATTTCCACGGCGAAGGTTTATCCATTCAGGTAACACTGTTCTGCGCCGGAATCGGAACTCTGCTGTTCCACTTAATGACACGTTTTAAAGTGCCTGCATTTCTCGGTTCTTCCTTTGCATTTCTGGGTGGTTTCCAGACAGTTGCAAATCTGGATACCGGAATTTTTGCAAACATGGGCTACGGTGAAAAACTTCCATATGCATGTGGTGGTGTCCTGATCGCCGGTTTGCTCTATCTGGTATTATCCCTGATCATCAAGGTCATTGGCGTACGCCGGGTTATGCGTTTCCTTCCGCCGGTTGTAACCGGCCCAATCATCATCTGTATCGGACTGAGCCTTGCACCTTCTGCAATCTCCAACGCCTCCAGTAACTGGCCGCTGGCACTGATCGCCCTTGCTACCGTTATCATCTTCAATATCTGGGGCAAAGGAATGCTCAGGATCATCCCGATCCTGATGGGTATCATCGTATCCTATGTGGCTGCCCTGATCATGAACGCTGCCGGAATGACCTGTGCAGACGGAAGTGCCATCTTAAACTTCAGCGGTCTTGCTGATGCTGCCGTTATCGGAGTACCGCGGTTCTTCCTCTGCAAATTCAACATCACAGCCATCCTTGCAATGGCTCCGATCGCCATCGCATCCATGATGGAGCATGTCGGTGATATTTCCGCCATCTCCGCAACGGTTAGTGAAAACTTTATCGAAGATCCGGGACTTCACCGCACACTGCTCGGTGATGGTCTTGCAACTGCCCTCTCCGCTCTGATTGGTGGACCGGCAAACACAACTTACGGTGAAAATACAAGTGTACTGGCACTGAGCCGTGTATATGACCCACGTGTGATCCGTCTGGCTGCTTTTTATGCCGTTATCTTAAGTTTCATTCCGAAAATGGCAGAGATCATCAGTTCTCTTCCGGCTGCGATCATCGGTGGTATCAGTTTCATCCTTTATGGAATGATCTCCGCTGTCGGTATCCGCAACGTTGTTGAAAATAAGGTAGATCTGACAAAATCCCGTAACCTTGTTATTGCAGCATGTATCCTTGTCTGCGGTCTGGGTTTCTCAAACGGTCTGACTTTCCATGTTGGAGGCACAGCAATTACACTGACCAGTCTTGCTCTGGCAGCGATTGTTGGTATTGTATTAAATGCCATCCTTCCGGGAAATGAGTACAGCTTTGAAAGCAGTACAAAAGAAAACTAAATAACAAAAAAGTCGCTGACATTCTTTTTTAAGAGTGCCAACGACTTTTTTTCACGTACTTTCTATCTTAAGATTTCTCAGCATTCTATCAGCATTTTCCAAACTCAGCATTTTTTATTACATTGAAAGCTTTCCGATTTCTTTTGCATATTCTAACAGTTCCCTGTTTGCTTCATTCAATGGTCCAAATGCCTCCATCGGCAAAGTACAAATGCAGGTTTCACACTGCTCCATCCACTTTTTTGCTTCCTCAATCTGCGCCTTTTCTATCGGATAAAACGCTTTCTGTGAAACCACCTCTGCGGCCAGCGCTCTGGCAGTCGGATATTCCAGATCATTTTTCTGCAAAATACCTGCCACAAAAGGCACATTTTCCCGCTGCAGGCGGTTATATGCCGCAATACCGCTTCCACACCCGCCGATAACAAACACCTTCGGCTCTGACTTTGCTCCCTGCAAAAAGACCTCTCCTGTCACCGGATCAAATGCCGTCTCTGTCACACCGTACAACTGTTGTACATAATCCCCGGAAAAGATCTCCTCCGGTGTACCGATACGATCGATATGGTCTCCTTTCACACAGGCAATGGTATCAGACACCTTCTGCGCCAGATCCAACTCATGTAACGACATGATGATCGCCAGATTCCGCTCTCTGGCAAGCATCCGGATATTTGCCAGAATATCCAGCTTAAATCCCATATCCAGATAAGACGTCGGCTCATCCAGTAACAGAATATCCGTATCCTGACAGATTGCCCGGGCAAGCATCAGACGTTGCCGCTGTCCGTCACTCATTTTTCGAAAATCCTGATCCTGCACATCCTGCGCATGCACCAATGCAATGGCTTCGTCTACTTTTTCCCAGTCCTCTTTGGATAAAATGCCAAACCTGCCGGTGTAAGGATAGCGCCCGGAAGCCACCACATCCCGTCCTGTCAGGAGTTCCGTCTGCAGACGTTCTGTCATAACCATGGAAAGGCTTTTAGAAACTTCGCTGTCCCGCATATTATTCATGGATTCCTGGCCCAGATAGATTGTTCCGCCAATGCGTTTCAACTGCCGGGTAATGGTTTTTAAAATCGTAGATTTTCCGGCGCCGTTTGGTCCGATCAGCGTCAGAACCTGTCCGGAAACAACTTTTAAATTTACATCTTTGATCAGTGGTGTCTTATCATAACCCACCACAAGATTTTCCGTTCTCAGCTCCATCATCTGTTCCTCTGCTTTCTCAGCATTGCTGCAATAACCACCGGTACCAGAAATACTGCCGTTACGGAACTGATACTGATTTCCGTCGGTGCAAATACCGTCCGGGCAATTCCGTCACAAAACAGCGTCACCACCGCGCCACACAGGAAACATCCCGGTATCATAATAATCGGTTTTGCCGTTTTTGTGATCAGTTTTACCAGATGCGGCACCGCGATTCCCACAAAAGAGATTGGTCCGGCAAAAGCGGTTACACAGGCGGATAACATACTGGAAAGCAAAATCAGCCCAATCCGTAACGCTTTTACATTTACACCCATATTTCTGGCATAAGATTCTCCAAGCTGATATGCTCCGATTGGTTTTGCCAGAAAAAAGGTAACCACCATCGTAACAGCCACAATCCACAGAATCATCCGCACATTGTCCCAGGTCATTCCCGAAAAACTTCCCTGAGACCAGTTGTGCAGATTTACAATATTCGAATCATCTGCAAAGGTCACACAGAAATCCGTGATAGCGGAGCAGATATATCCGATCATAATACCGCACACAACCAACAACGACATTTTCGATACCCGAAAGGAGATCAGCAGAACAAACCCCATGGCGATCAGTGATCCCACAAAAGCCGCTGCCACCATTCCGGCAGAACTTAACGTAATACTTCGCTGCAGGCAGACGATCATGGTCAGTGCCACCACCAGTTTTGCACCGGAAGAAATTCCAAGTACATACGGACCGGCGATCGGATTCTGAAAGAAACTCTGCAGCAAAAATCCGGATACCGATAAGGCTCCGCCTAACAAAATTGCTGCCATGATACGCGGAATACGGATTTTCCAGATGACCTGATACAGGGTGGAATCACTGCCTTTTCCGAAAATCTCCGGCAGATCAGACAGAGACAGTTCTACCGTTCCCACACCTACATTCCACAGAAATAACCCGATCAGAGCACATATTAAAATGATAAAAGATATCGTATATCGTTTTTTCACGCTTCGTTCCTCACAAAATATTATTGAATATGCTTCAGAAAATGATAGTCTGTATCATCACTTCCGGTCAGAACCTTATTCAGATCCTCGATAAAATCACAGGTCATGCTTGTCTGCTGATAAAAGTTACTTCCGGTGGTATAAACCTGTCCGGATTTTACCGCTTTAAAATCGGCAAACAGGCTGTTTTTTTTGATCAGTTCATCTACGGATGTCAATTCTCCCTCAATGGTTCCATTATAGATCAGAATATCCGCATCTTTCTCTGCCACATAGAAATCTTCCATCTGCATTTTCATCGTAGACAAAGCATTGTCTTCTTCCGGCAGATAACCGTTCAGGGAATAATTACCGCCTGCCAGCTCGATCATAGAAGACACATAATCGTTCGGTTTGCGTACCGTAATGGTTCCATCGGAAGATACCGCAAAAAATGCTACTGATAAACCGGTATTTTCTTTTTCCAGAATCGGCTGGACACGCTCTGCCTGCTCTCTGAAAAATTTATTTGCCTGCTGCTCCTGATTAAATAATACACCGAACAGACGAATCCATTCCAGACGTCCAAGAGGATGTTTTTCATAACTGGAACGCTCGATCATCACAGGAATTCCAAGTTCTTCCAGTTTTTCCTTTACTTCCGGGTTATGGGTGATCATCGTATTTTCAATGACAAACTGACAGTTATTACTCAAAAGCAGTTCGTAATCCGGCGCGCTGTATTTGCCCGCATAGATCAGTGCGCCTGCTTTCATAGCATCCGCTGCCTCCTGCACGTACCAGTCCTTTTCCTTTGTTCCGGTAAAAGAAATGTGGGAAAGCGCTCCTGCCTTGCTCACCAAATCCATCACCGCGCTGGAAACCAGATACACATCCTTCAACGGTTGCTGCAAAACAACAATGTCCGATGGCACATCCTTCGGAACCGATACTCCCTTTGGAATAAGCAAAAAACGACCGCCATCCACGATCGTTACTAATTTATATGCTCCATATTGCTCTACGCTGAACTGATCGGCATATGAAAGATCCATACGCCCCTCACTGTTCAGCTCATTGAAACTCACATTCGCTGGAAATGAGAATTTCAATGTATAATCGATTTCATGCGGTGTGCTCATAGCAGTGGTATCCCCTACCACATCCATCTCACAAGGCACACCATCAATCGGGAAAGTAAAGGTAGAGTTGCCACCTTCATTTTCATTCATATATTTTTCTCCATCTACGATCATGTAATCGTAATGGGTACTGCTCCAGACGATGGTTGCCCTTGCCTGACCGTCCGTCACGGTTACGGTTGCCGGAGAATCCACGGTTGCTCTGCCGCTGCCGCCACTCAGCTCCACGTTTACACTGTAAGTTCCGTCTTCCAGAACATTCGCATCTTCCGCACTGCTGTCTGTCGCTGCACTGTCTGCTTTTTCTGCATCCGCACTAACTTCGGTAGTTGAAGACGCATCTGCATCGGTCGTATTTTTCTGACCACATCCTGCCAGCATGCCAGCACCTAAAACCATAGATAAAATAACTGCTGCTATTCTTTTTTTCATACGCTATCCTTACTTCGCATTTTACTTTCTTCATTGATGAAATACAGGGAAAGCATGATTTTTCTACTCTCCCTGTATCTTATCTTCTCAATATTTTACCGCTGATCTACTCTGCTTTCTGAGCGTCAGATACGCTTACTTTGTGATCATACCATGTTCCCTTTGTTCCAAGGATTGCCAGATCAAACTCCTGATCCAGTGCTTCCACCGGCACATCAAATGCGTATACTTCTTCCGTTGTTCCGTCACTGTAAGTAACTTCCTCAGATGTCGGCTGTAACAGCTCTGCACCATCTTTTTCTGCATCCGCAGCGGTTCCAACATACAGATTTACGATCTTTTTGGAAACCAGTCTGATATGCATGGTCTTTTTGCCATCTTTGACTGTTAATGTACCACAACCGTTATCTGCCTCATTTACATGGAACATGCTGCTGTCTGTGTTAAATTTTGCAGTATAAGTGCCGTCTTCCAGCGCAGATGTTGCTGTGACTGCATCGCTTGATGTTACAGCATCACCCAGAGATTCAATGGCAGCTTTTGTATGTGCTACATAAATCTGCTGAATTTCCGGAATCTCACCAAGACCTGCGATCTGTGTATCTACTTTGTCAAAATATCCGGCAGCTTTAAACAGGCTCTTCCATGAATCGCCATCATCGCCAGCCATATCGTTGTTTGCATGATCTCCTGCAACAACCATTAACGGTCTTAAAATTACATTTTTGTATCCTGCTGCATGTACTTCTTCGATTACCTGCTCATGAGCGGTCTCTTCCGGCTCACCTTCTACGGTTCCGATAAATACGTTATCGTATCCAAGATCTTTCATCTGAGCTGCCATCTGGCTATAGCTGATTTTTGCTGTATGGGATGTACCATGTCCCATGAATACAAATGCTGTACTGTCTTCTTTTGCTGCCTCTAAGGAATCATATCCGGCTGTCTTTACTGCCTCTGCTGTGATGTCCTGTGCTACAGCTGCTTTATCTTCATTGACAGTTGTGGCATCTGTACCAACTTCACCAAGTAACGGTTCTGCTACAGTAACTGTCTCAAATTTATCTTTGTAATTATCCAGAGTATCAACTAACTCATCATACTCTGCACCATGCATTAAATGTGTCGGCTGTACCACCAGATTTTTTACACCGTTATCAACGGCTCTCTGTAAAGCCTGCTCTACGTTGTCGATTTTTTCACCATCTCTTGCCTGAACGTGGTTGATAATGATCTGTGCGGTAAATGCACGTCTTACAGACCAGTCCGGATATGCAGTCTGAAGTGCTTTCTCAATACCGCCGATATCTGCTGCACGGCTGTCATTGAAGGATGTACCAAAACTTACTACCAGAAGTTCGTTCTCACCGATTCCGTCCTCATTTAACGGATCGTCTTTGGACGCATCTCCGGTATCTCTGCCGAAGTAATCCGGATCTGCATTTTCACCCTCTACCAGCGCCTTCTGTGCATCGGTCAGTTTGTCCCATGCTGCTTTTGCTGCTGCGCACTGCTCATCTGTTTTGTCTGTGCGTTCCTGTACATAGATGGCATCAATCAATTCTGCTACTTTGTCTGCTGCTTCCTGATCTGTCTCTGTCTCACTCTGTGCGCTTGTTACGGTTGTGTCTGCATTCTTGTTTCCGCATCCGCCAAGCATTCCCACTGCCATGGTAAATACTGCCAGTAATGCAACGATTCTCTTTTTCATGTTCTTCTCTCCTTCTTATATGAAAAATAAATTATCCCACAGGGTACGGTATCCACCCGAAAATTTTATCACCCACTCTTTTAAAATATGTAACACTCCACTACTTCAAAAGGTAAAAAATGCCACGACAAAATTTCCACTAAAAGAAAACTCCACTTTACAAACTTGCAAAAAAGCTAAAAGCGGAGTAAAAAGTCATGAATTTTAAATGGAACTCACACCAGCTAAATACGTACATTTATCTGTCTGCATCAGTGATTGACTTCCGTAAACAGTACGACCAATTACTCGTGATCTTGGGATTATCCCGGTACCAGACAACTGGCAGGTTTCCTGGCTGAAAGATCCACATACAGATTCTGCCTTCCCAATGCATTTGCATCAGTGACAAATCATTGAATCTGTACTCCCTTATCACAGTGACGAGATCGTACAGGAATTACACCTGTTTCCCTTTTAACCGTTCCACGTTTTCTGTCTCTGACCTTTTTCTCAGAGATCTGCCTTTTTCTGATTCATTGTATTTTTTCATCGTATTTTCTATTACGCAACGAAATCCGAACTATGCTTCCATCTGCTTCGAAAACGGACGGCACCAATTATCTTTTTCTATGAAATTGTACTTATACTATCACATCTGAAAAACAGATACAACCCTTTTTCTCATCCGCATTCTTATCTGTCACGTGCTTTTACAGGCGAATCTGTTCCCATCCACGCATCATTTGCGACACATCTGCCAGTAACATTTTTCACCTGCTCTCTCAACAGTTAACCCTGCAGACTATAACCGAATCTCCGAAAAAGGAATCCCTTCTTCCAACAGCAATTCCCGTTCCGTCTCCCGACAGGTAAAAAGAAAAATCTGATTCTCCTGCTTGGCAAGCCAACGTAACGTCTGACGCAGACGCTCTGTATCGTAACCTGCAAAAGCTTCATCCAGTAAAAACGGCAGTGGTTCTTCCTTCGCCAGCAGTTTTCCTGCTGCCATGCGATAAGCAAAATATGCCTGCTGCATCGTTCCCTGACTGTATGCTTCCGGCACACGGCTCTTTTGCTGTTCAGACAGTACAATGCCCTGTCCTTCTGAAACCTGAAGCTGCCCATGTGCATTTCCAGTGATCTGTGCCAAGATCTCCGACATGTCCCGGTTCAGCACATGTTCCAGCGATTTCGACATTCCGGCTGCCAGTCGCTGCATCGTATCCGCTGACAGTGCAAGCGCCTGAATATCCTGATCTATCGCCCTCTCCTCTGCCGTCCGAAACTGCAATTCCTGCATCTGATCTGCCAGATTCGCTGCTTCCACTTCTTTTTCCTGAATCTGACCAGTGATCTGATCTCCGGAACCTTCCTGCCTTGCGACCTGCATCTGAAGTGCTTTTCTCTGCTCACGAAAGGTGTCTATCTGCTGTTCCAATACAGATCTTTTCTGTTGAAGCGCTGTAAGCTGCTTTACAACCTTCTGATATACTTCTTCATCACCGCATTCTGCTTCTGCATCTTCCTGTATTGCCTCTGCTTCCATTTCTACTTCCTGAAGTCTTCTGCGTCTGCCATATGCAGAAATAAGTCCTGCCAAGATCAAAACAATACAGATCACGTTCAGAATCGGAACTATTTTCTGAAACCCATCCAAAGATGTCCTCAAAATCGGTGCCAGAATCAAACCAGCTACGCCAATCAGCAAAAGCGGCGAAAAACCTGCTTGATGCTCTATCTTTTGCTTCTGCCCATCTTCCGTTTCTTTCTTTAAATGCTTTCTCTCGATATTTAACTGTGCCTGCCGAATCGCTTTCTGCAATTCCTGTTCCTGCCGGCAAACCGCACGATACTCTGAAAGTACCGGCTCTGCCGCCTGTTTTAGCTGTTTTACCTGCTCCTGCACATTCTGTTTTTGTGTTCCCTGTTTCTCCTGCTGTGCTTTCAGGACAGCAATATCAGATTCCAGCATCTGTTGTTTTACTTCCAGTTGTCGGATATCTGCCAGTCGCTGCTGTTCCAGCTCTTTTTTTTGTTTTTCTTTGTTTTTCCGCTTTTGTTCCAGATTCTGCAACGCCTTTGATAACGGAAAATCACCGCTTCCGGTCTGTGCCAGATTACTGCGTTCATCCTCCAGAAGCACACCCAATTCACGTGCCGGTACCGACTGCTCCTGACCGATACAAAACGTATTTTCATATGCACCGGCACTGACATTTCCAAGCAGCATGTCCAGATCTCCATATTCCACCGAAAGTTCTTCCCCATCGCGGATATTTACCAGACGTGTGCTCCTTTCCTTATAATAAAAATTGCGCTCCAGAAGAAACTGCTGCTCCCCGGTCTCAAAGATCATAGAACCGGAAAAATATGCCGGTGCGTCCCATGGCTCATATTTTTTATATGTATCCAGCATTTTTCTGACCCGACTCTTTTCCAGTCCATACATCATCGCTTTCAAAAACTGCATCAACGTACTTTTTCCGGATTCGTTCGGACCATAGATGATATTGATCTGCGGTGAAAAACGATACTGTTCCTTTTCCAGTTTTCCAAACTTCTGAATCTCTGCCTGTCTGATTATCATCCTTTTGTCTCCCGTCCATCTTCTGCGGCATCCAGCATTGCCTGTACACCGTAATACAATGCTTTTTTCCGTAATTCCAGATTCGGGCATTGCTCCATCACTTCAATATATTTTTGCAGTAACGTGCCATCATATTTCTGTTTTAACAGATCAAACTGATAATCCGGCTCCGTCTCATCTGCCACTCGTACCACTCGTTCCATCTGTGCAATCTCGTCCAGCGGCAGCTCTGTTTCCGCATCGCGATACCCACGCAAAACGATATGTGAAATCTGATACGACTCCCGTTTCTCTAATTCCTGCCGCACCAGCTCTGACACTGCACAGGCAAACAGCTCAGGGGTCACATCGATTTCCTGTCGAATATATTCGCATTTTTTGATTGGATAAAAAGAAACCGATGTACCACGTTCCGTCAGTTCTCCCATCCAGAATCCGTGCGGACCGAAATCGTTGCAATCTGTCGGTTCCAGAGAACCCGCCATCACAACTTTTCCCGGAATCAGTTGCGCCGCTTTGTGGATATGCCCGAAAGCCGCATAGTCAAATCCAGCTTCTGCGATATCATTTGCACGGAATGGATGATGTCTGTCATCACCACCATGACCAAGCAGAATCCGGAAATTTTTCCGTCTCTGATCTGATTGTACCGAATCTGAAAATTGCTCAAATGATCCCCGCGCCAATGACACGTCATATTCTATCTCCTGATGAATACTTACCATATTCCCATTCTGCAGTACCTTCTGCAAAACATCTCTCTGATATACCGCTCTGGTATCCTCCTGATCCCAGAAGCTGCATCCCCATACGGTAGTGTGAATCCGATCCAAATGAACAGCTGTCAGATTCCGTTCCCCTATAAAATGCACATTCTCCGGCCAGTCAAAATTTCGATAATAAGACCTCGGATGCAGATAATCATGGTTCCCCGCAATCAATACTATTTCCGTATCAGGAATTTCTGCAAACCATGCCGCAATCTCTTTTAATTCCCGTTTTAACGGCTGCCGGTGAAACAAATCTCCCGCGATCAAAAGCAGGTCCACCCGCTGCACGCGTGCCTGCTCAATCACCAGACGAAAACTGTTCCAGATGTCCCGGCTGCGCGTCTCACTCCAGAGCATTCCTGCGTCCGGCGTAACGCCAAGATGTACATCCGCGATATGTATAAATTTCATAAAATATTTGTCTCCTTATTTAGGGTGGCTTAAAAATTTACTATACCACATTTTGATAGGAACTCCTGTAATTTTGTCTCAGTCGCTAACAATCGCTCCTTGAGAAAAAATTACAGGAGTTCTCATTTTATTCAATATGGGAGAATGCTTATTCTGCGTTCAAACCACACAATTACCCAAAGCAAAATTTATTGTTCGACTTGTTTCGCCAAAAACACCGCTGCCGCCTGCGCCAGCTTTCCTTGAACTTCCCCGACATTATCCGGCGTTTCCGCGCTGCACAACGCCACCGCACCAATGGCATCTCCCTCACAGATAATCGTCGCCAGCGCCTGTGTCTGATACTGCATATTATCATCAAGTGTCAGCTTCCGACATTCTTTTTCCTGTGCACCTGTCACCTGACACCCACGCGCTTCAATAAACTGTTCCAGTTCACGACTGACCGGCTTCCCGTCATAATTCTTTTTTCCATTTCCGGCTGCTGCAATGATATGATCCCGGTCCATCACGCAGACCAGACTTCCTGACGCTGCTGCCAGTCCCTGTGCATATTGCCCTGCAAACGTACTCAAATCCCCGATAGGGGAATATTTTTTCAACACGATCGCTCCGTTTTGATCTGTAAAAATCTCCAACGGATCCCCCTCACGGATCCGCAGCGTCCGACGGATTTCTTTCGGAATCACCACGCGCCCCAGATCATCGATTCTGCGCACAATTCCTGTTGCCTTCATATTAATAAAAACCTCCTGTTTCTCACAATATATTTTCCATAATTTTGTTGTACATCTAGTATGTGGAAACAGAATCAGATTATACCAATACTTTGTGTGTCAACTCTGGATTTTTACGAATCAGCGTTCTAATATATAGTATTGTAACTTTTTTCTATGTATATACAATACTTTCCGTAACCTTTTTCCGAACTTTTTGAGCCTGTTTTGTAACTTTTTTCCAAAAAAAGAAACAAACCCGAAAATCCGGGAATGCTCCTTTTCATATTGTATCATTATTTATCTATGCTTCAGCCAGGCTCTCTGTATCTTTATGCGTCCGATGCACATGCCGTCTTACAAAGTAGAAGCAGATAACCTGCATAATGATTGTCAGAATCCATGATGCCGGATAGGAAATAAACAGGATCGACAACGATCTGTGATTCGGGAAAATACAGTAAATCCAGAAAATTCGTGTTCCTACCGTTCCGATGACAGACAGAATCATCGGCACCGCAGAATGTCCCATACCACGCAGCGCACCCGGGAACAGATCCATCAGACCGCAGCAGAAATACGTCACCGTTGTATACAGCAGAATTTCCATTGCACACTGAATAACATCCGGATCCGTTGTATAGATTTGCAAAATCTCCGGTCCAAACACATACACACCGACGCCGATCACCAATGACACGCTCACGGTCAGAATGATGCAGTCACGCAATACCCGGTCCATTCGTTTCAGTTTTCCCACGCCATAATTCTGGCTGGTAAAACTCATGCATGCCTGTGTCACGGAATTGACGGACACATACAAAAAACCAAACAAGTTATTTGCTGCCGTGTAACCAGCCATTGCCGTAGAACCAAAAGAGTTTACGGAAGACTGCAATAACACGTTTGACAGGTTGATAACCGTACTCTGAATGCCAGCCGGGATTCCAACCTGAAAAATCTGCAACATGTACTCTTTTTTAATCTTCAGCTTTGAAAAATACAGCCGATAACTGCTGTCCGTATTATGCAGGCACCGCAAAACCAGCACGCAGGAGATCATCTGCGAGATCACCGTCGCAATGCCGACACCTGCCACGTCCATATCAAACTTGATGACAAGCAACAGATTCAGTGCCGCATTGGTACAACCGGAAACCAGCAAAAACATCAACGGTCGTTTCGTATCTCCCACCGCACGCAGAATCGCCGCACCATAGTTATACAGCATAAAAAACGGCATTCCGCAGAAATAAATCCGCATATATAAAGCGGACAGTTTAATGACATCATCTGGCGTTCCCATCAGTTCCAGGGCACCTTTGGCAAAAATAACACCCACAAACGCCATCACAATTCCGCTGACCAACGCCAGCAGAATCGCGGTATGCACGGTTTCCGACATTTCTTTGTCACGGCCCGCCGCAAAAAAACGCGCTGCCAGTACATTTGCCCCCAGTGAAATTCCAATAAATAAATTTGTAAAAACTGCGATCAGCGCTGTCGTAGAACCTACCGCCGCCAGTGCCTGACTTCCACTGAATCTTCCCACTACAATAATATCCACCGCGTTGAACATGAGCTGTAAGACACCTGACAACATCAGTGGAAGTGCAAAGGAGATCAGTTTGTCCATGATCGTACCATTGCACATATCAATCTCATACTTATTTTTCTTCACGCTATTCTCTTCTTTCTAAAGAAACTAAACCTTCTGCACATTTCATCTTTTTATTTTTCATCTAAAGTTCCATATCAGACCGGATCGCCCAACGCATTTTTGTAGAGCGGGCACGTCCATTCTGTGCACACTCCTGTGCGGACGGACGAATGACATCCTTTGCATAATCTGTATAGATACCGGTCTTATAGCCATCCTTTAAAGCTTTTTTCACCAGACGGTCCTCTCCGGAATGAAACGTCAGAATTGCCACACGTCCACCCGGTTTTAAAGCTCCCGGAAGTTTCTCCATAAATTCGTACAGCACTTCAAATTCCCGGTTCACATCAATACGAAGTGCCTGAAAAACTCTCTGACAAGTCTTTTTGACGGTATCTTTACGCTCTTTTTCCGGCAGAAATTCCAGTGTTTTCTCAATGATCTGTCGCAGTTTTGTGGTTGTATCAATCCGGTTTCCCCTGCGAATTTCTTTTACAATTGCCTCTGCGATCTCCTCACAATACGGCTCATCGGAATTTTCATCCAGCATACCTGCCAGTTCCTCAAAGGAAATATGATCCAGCCGTTCTGCCGCGCTGATACCCTTTTCCTGATTCAGGCGCAGATCCAGCGGTCCGTCTACCTTATAAGAAAAACCGCGTTTCGGATTGTCGATCTGCATAGAGGATACCCCAAGGTCTGCCAGAATAAAGTCAAAACCGCCGACTTCTTTTGCAATCTCATCAATGGTGCAGAAATTCTGCAGTTTTACCGTCAGCATGTCCTCACCAAATCCCTGCTCTGCCAGACGTTTTCTGGTCTTTGCGGATTCTTCCGGATCTACATCCGTGGCATACATATGACCTTCCCCCTGAAGGCACTGCATCATCGCCTTTGTATGACCGCCATAGCCCAAAGTCGCGTCAAAGCCAATCTGTCCCGGTTTGATCTCCAGAAAATCCAGAATCTCTTTTACCATAATGGAAATGTGCATGCCTGCCGGTGTATTGCCTTTTGCAATGACATGCTCAATGGTATCCCGGTATTTTTCCGGTTGTAATTCTTTGTACTTTTCCTCAAATTTCTTTGGATATTTTCCTTTATAACGCACACGTCGCTTGTGCGGGGTCTGTGTTTCGATCTCCATAAAATTCCTTTCTAATTGCAGATACTTTTTCATGGTCATACTCATTATAGCGAAGTCCCGTGAGCAAATCAAGAACCGCATTTTTAGATATTATGAACCTGTATTTATGTCAGAATCACAATTTTACACGAATGATGTATTTTTGTGCATGAATAACAGAGAAAGTCGGTAGCTTTTTATCTCTGCTGCGCGTATAATCTAACTTAAGCAGCCAAATGGCGCATTCCTTACTTACTGTTGGGTAGAATTGTGGGAGTACGAACTCGCGGAGCGTTTATCTCAGTCGGAGATTGTACTCCCACTGAGAAAGACTTGTTATTACTCACCACTTGCAGAAGTGGGAGTCTTCTCGACTGAGATAAACACGATCACCGAAAAGGAGGGTAAAAATGAAAATCGCAATCTGTGATGATAACAGACAGGAGCTGTCTCATATATTGTCTCTGCTGGACAATTATCAGGCGAAACAAAACCTGGCCTTTACCATCTGCCCGTTTCACAATAGCCGTGATCTGGCAGACACCCTCTCAGGAACCCGATACGACCTATTTCTGTTGGATATCATTATGCCGGACATCACCGGTATGGAGCTGGCACGTAAAATCCGCAGCTTCGACAAATCCGCGGACATTATTTTTCTTACCACATCACCGGAGTACGCGGTAGAAAGCTATACAGTAAAAGCGACAAATTACCTGATGAAGCCGATCGTGCCGGAGCGCTTTTATGAAACGTTGGATGAAATTCAAAAAATCCGGGAACAGGAACAGGGCAGGTCTCTTGTTCTGAAAAGCAGTATCGGTGTACATAAAATTCCGTTAAATCAGCTTATGTACGTGGAAGCACAGGGAAGAAAAGTCCTTTATTATCTGGCAAACGGAGAACAGGTCACCTGCACAGACCGTTTTTCCGCTGTCTGTGACCAGCTTCTGCAAAATCCGGAATTTATTCTGACACACCGCTCTTTTCTTGTGAATATGAACTATATCCGCCTGATCGGTACTGCGGATATGCAGCTGCAAAATGGTACCGTACTGCCGCTGGCACAACGAAGATTGACAGAAATCCGCAAACATTACCTTGCCTATCAGATGGAGGACACACCATGACAGATCTGTCCGTTATGTTAAACTTTATTAATTATGCCTTTGTACTGTTTTTCGGTATTACCACATCCTTATGTCTCGCAGACATTTCTTTTCGCACACAACGAAAAATTTACCTGCTGTTCTATCTGGCTTTTGGCATGGGACAGTTCCTGTTTTATCTGATTTTTGGCGAAAACAGACTTTATCAATATTATCCGCTGCTGATTCATTTGCCACTGATCCTGTTGATTTGTTTTGGACTGAAAAGGAGTATTTATGTTTCCATGGTAGCAGTTTTGTCTGCTTATCTGATGTGTACCCCACGAAAATGGATCGGCACATTTGTATCCAGCTTTTTCGGTTATGATCCAATTATTTCAGATGTAACAGCCATTGTTGCAACACTTCCGCTTTTATTTCTTGTAATAAAATATATAACACCCCATATCATCAAATTAAAACATGAAAGCAAAACGATTCTGGCATTGTTTATGCTGCTTCCACTGTCCTACTACATTCTGGAGTATACTTTTACCGTGTATACAGATCTGATGTACACCGGCGGTCCGGTTATCATTGACTTCATGGATAGTTTTATTGTACTTTTGTACTTTATCCTCTCCATTATGACCATTGAATTTTCCAGTCAAAGAAATCAGGCAGAACGTGAAAATCTTCTTTTAAATACCGCTGCCGCTCAGGCGCAAAAAGAGATTGCACAGCTGTCGCTGGCAGACAAAAAATCTTCCATCTACCGGCACGACCTGCGCCACCACCTTCACTTTCTTCAGGAATGTATCCAGGGAAATCAGCTGGAACAGGCAATGCAGTATATGGAAGGGATCTGCGATGATCTGGATAAAATTCCAGTAAAAAAATATTGTATTAACGAAGCACTCAACCTGATCTTATCCTCTTATCTGGAAAAAGCTTCGGAGCAGGGTATTCAGACAACCGTGTCTGTAACTGCCACAGATTTTTCCAGATTTCAGATTCCGGATCTATGCAGTCTTCTGGCGAATGCGTTGGAAAATGCGATCCACGCCTGCGAAGATATTGCGGATCCGAATACCCGTTACATTCGCCTGAAGATCTATGAGAAAAACCATCAGCTCTGTATCAATATGGCAAACAGTTACGGCAAAGAACCGGTATTTGAAAATGACATTCCGGTGTCTCATCGTGCCGGACACGGAATCGGTGTACAGAGCATGATCTCTGTCATTGAAAAATATCATGGGATCTACGGATTCTTTGCCTCAACCGGAGAGTTTCGTTTTCAGACGACATTATAATTCATTATAATTTATACAGGAACTATTCGCCTCCTTTCTTTGTAAGGTAATTCATAATACTTATAGAAAAATAGAAGAACGCCCATTATTCAAATGGGTGTTCTTCTCCTTCCGGTAAAGGCACTTCTTTCTTTTTCGGAACCCAGTTCCATTTGGTATCTTCAATTCCATCCACAGCAGGATCTCCTGTATAGAATGGCAGTCCGCCTTCCCTCAGGATCTCCTCTGCTTCAGTATTTTCCAGATTGACCTCATGGATATAAGCATACTTTGGATGCTTCCGAATATCGCATTTTGCTGTCATCACAGGTTTCTGACCACGCACGAACAGATACTCCTTGTCAAGTGGCATCGCCAGAATCTCACCCAGCGGTCTGTTTGCTTTTCTTGCAATCAGATCACCGGTCTGTACATCCTGTCCGCCCAGATAGATCAGCGTATCACAACCATTTAAGATGGTTGTTGCCGCAGGTGCGCCATAGAGCTGCTCCAGCTGTGAAATACTCTGAAGCACAATGCTGAATGCAATATTTCTGGAACGAATAACGGAAATCAGTTTGTCAAAATCCGGGATCAGCGTGTTGGCAGCGAAATCATCAAAATAGAATCGTACTGCCCGCGGCAGTCTGTGTGTCACATAGGTATGGTCTGCCTCATAGCAGAGCAGATGGATTGCCTGTGCATAGAACAGATTAATCAGAGGATCCAGAGAGCGGTCTGTATCCGATACATTGACAAACAGCGCATGCTTACGCCTGCCAAAATCTCGCAGATCTATAGAATTCTGTTCCTCTGTCATATGTTCGATTCCGTCAAAATCGAATCCTGCCAGATGGGATGCACAGATAGAACGGACACAGGAGAACGTCCGCTCCGCAGCACAGTCCATCATGCGGAACTGTTTTGCTGCAAAGCAATTCGGATGCTCTTTTTCCAGTTTTTCCATAATTTGATGGTAATGCGTCTTCACCCCCATTGGTGGATTTCCGGTATCCATGCTCGTTTCCCGAAACAGGCGCATCATTCCCTGCACCGTGCAGTCCTCCTCTTCAGCAAATTCCAGTAAGAAGGAGATGATGCTTTGCAGTAATACCTGTGAAGAACGCTCCCAGTAAGGATCTTTCTGATTTTTCACCGGTACAAGCGTTGCCGCCATCGTCAGCACATCACGTTCATTGAATTTTCCGTCTGAGGATCTGCGAATATACTCGAAAGGATTATATCCGCAGGAGTGAGACACATCATCAAAATCCAGACACTCGACGATGTATCCGGCTTTCGTCAGATACTCCGCCATCTCTCCGTACAGAACCCCTTTGGTATCTGTAATGATCATGCTTTCTTCTGCCTGCATGATATTTGGTTTACAGTAGTTTCTGGTTTTTCCGGAACCTGGCGGACCAATGATCAGATCATTGTTGTTCAGATGCGTCTGTGTTGTATCATTGGAAATGCAGATTCCATCTGCCAGCAGACGTACGCTGGAATGCGCGTTTAAAGCTGCTCCTGTAATCTCTTTTGTATCAAAATTTTTCATGGTAAAGTTCCTCTCTTTCTTGTAGTAATTTTTTAGATTTTTGTTAGGTTTTTTCTTGTTGTAAAGTTTTTTTGTTAGGTTTTTGTAGAATTTTTCTTCGAAAATGTTTGTTATGTTAAATGTTACTTAGTTACCTTTTGTTGTGAAGTTACTGATTGTCAGTCCGCTTTTTTTGCTTCTGACTGCACCTGTGCTCCCGTCTGCTTCTCAAAATCAGAAGCAGTTACGGAGCGGTTGCATTCCGGACGCGTCATTTCTTTTTCCAGATCGTTCGGAATGTGGATCGGCTTCATGGGTTCTTTCACCCTGTCCGCAAAGCCACATTTCACAGCTTCTGTTGCAGACATATAGTAGTCGCGGCACGTCATATTCAAAATCGACTCCAGCGATTTTCCCGTATGCGTTGCCAGTATCTGTGCCATTTTCATGCGCAGCTCCATAATGCGGTCTGCCGTCGTCTGGATTGCCATGGCATTTCCACCGGTGCGCGGCAGGATCGGATCGTGTATCATAAGCTGTGCATTCGGCATCATCGTTCTGCACGTTCCGGCGCAGAACAGCACCGCTGCCATGCTGGCGGCCATGCCTTCGCACACCGTCTCAATCGGACACGATACTTCACGCATGGCATCATAGATTGCCAGTCCGGCGGACACTTCTCCACCGCCGCTGCTGATACGCATCACGATCCGTTCTAATGGATTTTCTTTTTCCAGACACTTCAGCTGGTCAATGATGACGTAGGCCTGCGCCATATCCACCGGACCGCACAGATGTATAATGCGTTCGCGGAACAGCTCATCCTGACAGGAGGTTCTGACCACGCCGGCGTGATTTTCTTTCACAAAATACGGACTTGGCAGAACGGCATTGTTGTACGCTCCGCACATCATCATATCTTCTGTTGTCATCATGTTCATTTCATTAACATTCATTGTCATTGTATTTAAATTCATTTTGTTGTCCTTTCTGCTGCCTTTTTGCAGTCTTTAAATTAATTTTTAAAATTTTTAAGTTAAATTTTGTTGGTACCATTTTCAGGCATCCTAAAAATGCCCTCGTAAACCTTTTATAATCGCTTCTAAAATGCTCTCGCAAACCTTTATATCTTTTTATAATCGGTTCTGAACTGCTCTCGTTCACCTTTTATAACGCTCTTATAATTGGTTCTGTCAGACTGATGAAATGTTCCTGGTACTCCGGCACGCCCCGCCAGTGATAGCGGTCGATATAGTCGTATGCCATTTCAAAAACATCCTCCATTGTCATCCAGGATGGATCCACCTCCGGATTGTCCTTCAGGTATGCTTCATATTCTTCTGAATCTTCCCCGAAGAACTCTGAAATTTTCATATCCATGAAAACCTGTGCCAGTCCCTGGCATAGCGTCACTGATTCAGGGCAAATCAGTTTTGCATATTCCGCCTCGTCCGGAGTATCGATATCATCGATATCAAGGTCAAGTTCGTCCTCTTCGCCGAACTCGAACGGAGTATCCTCATCACCTTCCCTCCATGCCTGTTCGTCCTGGATCACGCCCAGGATTTCATCCAGGCGCTGCTTTTCATTAAAAATTTTCTTCATTGTTAGTTACCTCCTTTTTTCTGTTGGATAATTTTTATGTTAGTTTTTATAAATCTTTCAGACTTTCAGATTTTCTTTTAGTAAATCAAATCTTAAAATCTCAAATATTCACTCGCCAGTGCCACAGGCACTTTGCCTACACGTTTTGTTATTAAGTTACCATTCTGTTGTTATTTTCTGTTGTGTAAATTTTGTTGTTTTATGGTTGTTTTATATTGGCAACCTGCGTGAGCGAAAGGAAACATGTCTGCAACTAATTCCCACGCAGGTGCCAGCATCACATCACACTAACAGAAAAGAGAATTATCATAACTAATTTTTATTACACAAAATCTAAATCTTAATTTTATTAGTTGCAGTTATTGTGGCAAATCAAATTATGCCAAACCAAATAAGGAGAACAAAACCTTATTCAAAAATAAACCCGACGTGCCGTAGGCACGCTTAATTTATTTTGTTGTACTTTCACGTTTTATAATTTTATAATTTTTATAATTTTGTTGATACGTGAATTACTGAAACAGCTCCCGTCCAACGTTGTGTAACAATGTTGTTGACACTTTTGTTGGCCAAAAAACTGCATAAAAAAAACAGGCTGTTTGCGGCAGCCTGTCTTTTCCAGACTGTTCTTCCCAGTCTGTCCTGATATGAGTTAAATTGAAAAGGATTATGATTACACGGTTTCACCCGCAGCAATCTCTGATTGCTTTTGGTTCTCACGTTTTGTTGAATTATTCTGTTGTACAATTTTGTTGTACGTGTAGCGTGCAGTGATTCTGAAGTGATTCTGAGAAGAATATGTCAGCTTTCGCTGACCAGAATCATGCACCAAGTCTCACGAGCGTTCGACTTGAATTTTTTGATGCAGTTTTTCGCATTAGATGCGAAGCATCATTTTTCAGCAAAAGGATTTTGCTGTCAAAAAAATAGGTAACATAAAGCTTTACTTAATGTTACCTATTTTTACATAAATGAAAAATACTTACGGGGAGAAATATATTCGGTATGTATTCGCTATTTTTCCCGCAATTTCATCACATTTTTCATATTTGTTATATTATTAACAAACATTTATTATTTCATTTATTTTCACTATTTAGCACTTATTTTTCCACACAAAGCATTAATTATATCATATATAAACATAATTATCGCATTCCCAAAGCATCAATTCTTCGGTTTTGTTGTATTCTCTTTTTTAGCATCTGTTATTACATTTTTATATTTATGCTATCTGGCACTGGTTTCACCATTTTCTACAGTTTCCGCTTCTTCATTGTCAGCACCGATTTTGCCAGTTATATTAATTCCTACAATCCCGCTGCGCCTGTTTTTTCCTTCCCGCATGCCGGCATCCTCATAAGATTCCACATAACCAATGGCACGATAATAGTCCATGATCCTGCATACTTTCTTATGTATGTCCTGCTTTTTATTCGACCAGGAAGAATCGGATGCGTACTGATTCTGTAAAATTCCCATCAATGGCAAAATTCCTTCCACCACACCAGCTTCTTTATGGGAAAGATAATAATAACGGATTGACACATTCCGAAAATTGTTTTTACTGTTTCGGATCATTTCCAGACGCTGCAGCAAAATATGCTTCAACATAATGACCTCATCCGTATTGGCAAGCTTCAGTGCCGGAATCGTTTGCTCTCCATTTTCCCATTTGCCACAGGTCAGATATTCCATCGGAATGTTGATGATCTGGTTTAACTTCGAAGCATAATAGTATAACGGCAGCGGCCAGTCCAGATTCAGTTTAAAATGATTTGTTCCTTCTATACGTTTTACCGGAATCATCGGTCCACCGATCCGCGGCGACTCCTTTTTCAGCTTACGTACCTCCAGATCCTGCTTCCAGTCAATGGCAATCTCTGTATTGCCCAGCTTTTCCAGCGTCGCAATGATCCTGGCCTCACGGCTTCCTGTCACGCTTTCTTCCGAAGCTGTCTTTCTGGCACGGATGTTACGTGCTCCGGACATAAAGCCAAGCACTTCCGATGGACGCAGAATCATAAAACCTTTGCCTTTCTGAGACACATTATTCTGATGAAACAGCCAGATCGTGTACACGGCATCGCATACGATCTTGTCAAAATAAGTAAATTCCAGCGACTGCCGCAGAGCAAATTTGCAGATAATTGGCTTCTTCTCATTTCCAACCTGCACTTCCTGAAGCTTTTTTGCCGGAATGTTTTTCTTATATAATTCCTGCATAACCTTGCAGTTGTTGATATAAAATTTTTTCGACAGCTCCACGTTTTATTCCCCTTCCTCACAGTCATCCAGCCAGTCGCAATTGTACTCTGACCATTCCATGGATTGATCCTTTTTTTCTGGTTTCTCCTCATCAGAATCCGAAATGGAATCTGTGTCTTCAGTTTCTTCTCCCGGATTTGAAAATTGCATTGCATCCATCGGCTCCGATTCCAGTTCCGAAACATCCTGCTTTTCCTCAGCTTCCGGTTTTAATTCTAAAAATTCTTTCTTTTTCTCTGATCCGTCATCCAATTCTGTAACCACATGTGCTTTCACCGAAAAACTTCTGCTTTTTCCATTACTTTTCACTGTGTCTTCCGAAATATCTGCCTCTGTAACTTCTTCCGCAATGATTTCTCTTGTATTTTCTGTTCCTACCACAGATACCGCCGTTTTTTCCTCTGCTTTCACTGATGCAAAATTCATTTTCATATCCGGTGGCGCCGTCTCTGCTGCATTCTGAGTTTCTCCCCGGGCACCAGATTTCACCGGAAGTTCCTCAAAATAATCATTTCCCGCATAATATTGAAAACCCGCATAAGCATCCAGTCCACACTGTCCGTAGCGCTGTTTTAACACAATCAGGTCAATCTGGCGCGGATTCCTGGTTTTCTCCGCATCACAAAGGATTTCACCATTTTTCTCAATGATCTTTTCCCGGAAAACAGAAAACTGCAATGCCAGCACCACATCTGCGGTATATTCAATGGAACCGGATTCCTTAAATGCAGATGCGGAGATCGTTTTCCCATAACTGCCACGGTTCATGGAGTTGATGATCACCACCGGAATCGCCATTTCATTTGCCAGACGCCGAAGCAATTTTACATTCTGATCTACTGCCGTCCGGATGTCACCGGCATAAGGCTGGCGGCGTCCGCTCTCATCTCTGACTTCTGCCGCAATGATCTGCAGATAATCCACAAATACAACCGCATTTCCTTTTTCTGCCAGCTTCGTCACATCCTCATAAATACTCAGTCCGCTTACCGATGCCGCTTCAAGATCCTCCACAATATAGAGATTTCGCGCTTCTTCCTTTACGATCTGACGGGCATCTTCAATCAGTTCCCAGGTATCTTCACAAAATGCCTGCCTTCTTTTTGCGGAAAGCAGATCATTTCCGGAAATGCTTTTCTGATGATCGCTCTGCACAAACACTTCCCTTGAAAGTGCTTTTGCCACAATATTTACTTTGCGCATCTCCATGGAATAATAAAATACCGGAATTCCCTGCGCGGAAATATTCTGCGCCATCTGCAACGCCAGCGTGGATTTACCCATGCTGGAATGTGCTCCCAACATGATTGTTCCCGCTGTCAGACCGCCACCCAACAATTCGTCCAAATGTGGAAATCCTGTTGGAATGTGCTCCGTGGAAATTTTGCTGATATTTTCTCTGGAAAAATTATCCAGAATGTTCTCTATACTGTAATCGGTAAGTTTCTTTTCACTCATTCTGCTATTCTTGCTCTTTCTATCTTTCAATTTTATCAGATTGTGTCATGATTCCTGCCACTATTGTCTTCACTAAGCAAATCTCTGTATCGTATCCATCGCAGGGAATCTACTCACTCCAGTGAAACAACCGTGCAATGGTATGCTACATGGAAATCCCCTCATTTTAGTTGAACGCCTGCACAATGGCATCCTGCACGGATATCGTTCCCGCTGTCACCTGCATGTTATCCTTTTCATCCTGAATCATCTGTTCCACCTGCTGCATCTGCACATAACGGGCGATCTGATCCTTCACATTTTCATACGCGACCTGACCGTCGGCTTCTTTTTCAACACATTTCATGACACAGATTTTCCCATTATCCGCGTAAGGACCGTATACTTCCCCCTCAGATAGATTTTTTGCAATTTCCCAACGATTCCGATATACACCGCTCATGCCTTCCTGTGTATCCAGAGAATTCAGTTCCAATGCCTGTACATCCGCGTATGTAATATTTTGCAGATCATCTTCGTTGGTGGCTTTCTGCATCGCCTGTGCCAGTTCTTTTCCCTTGGCTTCCGCTTCCATAACCTGATCCGTATCCTGCTGCGCAAGCTCTGCATACAAAATCTGTACGTCATCGGTATAAGTAAAATCTGTCAGATGCTCCGAATAATACTTCTTGCAGTCGGCATCTGATGCTTTTACACTATTTGCAGTCAGAGAATTGGTAAGCTGTGTCTGAAGATTCGAATACCAGTAGCTGTAATACGTACTCATGTCAAAATTATTCAATCCATAGGTCGTATCATCATTAGAATCGTCCCCACGGGAGGCATTTTCCTGCTCCATTTTAGCCGTCAGATCTGCATAGGTGTAATCATCCGTCACCTGTTCCACTACAGCCAGATGCTTGATGGCATAATATTCCTGCAATTTGTCCTGTACAATCACTGCCAGTGCATTGGCAGGAGTCTCCCCATCGATCTCTGTCGTCCAGAAATCCGATTGATTCACCTGATCTGTAGCATATTTCATCATGATCTGGTTTTTATATTGTTGTGCAATCATCGCATATTCTTCCTGTGATACCGGATCTCCGTCCAGATACAGCACCGGATTTTGTACCTCATCCGCTTTTGTCGGTACATATTTTGCTGTTTTGTCCAAATTCTGTTCCGCTGCCTGCTCTGACACCAATTCCGATACCGTTGACCCTGTTGTCCGATTCTGTGTGTTTGTGCTACATCCACCTGCAAAAAGCAATGTGGCAGTGAGGATTATCCCCACTGCCGCATGTCCTGCAGGAGTTCTCTTTTTCATTCCCAACATATAAAACTCCTGTCAAATATTACTTTCGTATGACTGCATCTAGCCAACTACTTTTCCGCTTACGATATGGTATCTGATTCCATTATATCTAATATAACCATTATAAGAGAAATCTACCTTACCACCACGGAGATACCACCAGCCGTTTTCGTTTAATGCAATACCGTTGAAGTTGAAGTTTACTTTACCGTTTTCAATTCTCCACCAGCCGTTTGCATTTTTTGCAACTCCTGTGTAGTTGAAGTCTACTTTTCCGCCGCGGATGTACCACCAGCCGTTTTCGTTCTTCTCTACACTGTTGCAGTTGAAGTCAACTTTACCATTGACAATTCTCCACCAGCCGTTTGCATTCTTTGCTACTCCTGTGTAGCTGAAGTTTACTTTACCGCCACGGATGTACCACCAGCCGTTTTCGTTCTTCTCTACACTATTGCAGTTGAAATCAACTTTACCGTCTACAATTCTCCACCAGCCATTCTGGTTCTTTGCTACTCCGGTATAATTGAAATCTACTTTTCCGTTTGTAATCTTCCACCAGCCGTTTGCATTCTTTGCTACTGTATTGGCATAAGTAACTTTGCTGTCCACTACATAATACCAGTTTCCTTTGCCTAATGCTCCGGTTGTGTCTTTGATTACATCGTTTACGTTAAATTTAACGGTTCCGTCTGCTACATACCAGTCACCATGCTCATTGGAAGCGAATCCATTGTAATTGAAATCTACTTTTCCATTTCTTACATAATACCAACCATTTACATTTTTCGCAACGGTTGTTACGTCTGTAGCAATCTTGTTATCTTTGTAGTAGTACCAGTTTCCGTCTGCTGCCTTGCTGTCAGCAAGTCCATCCGGATGTGTCTCGATCGGTTTCTGATTTTCTTCAGATGCTGCTTTTGCTTTTGTTACAATGTCATCGATCAGCGTTTTGGCGATCTCAACTGCACCCTCCGGATCGTTCTGAAGATCCATTTCTACCTCATTTGCGACATTGCTTACCTGTCCCTGGTAGTTGCTGATCTCATCTGCACTTAATCCGGCCAGCTTGCTGATTACTTCATTCTGAGCCGCGATATATGCAGCAATTTCTTTTCTTGCAGCGGTTTCTTTTGTAATTGCCTCATTTGCACCGATATCAATCTTGCCATCGCTAAGTGCTGTTCCGTAGTAATCTACTGTTGGAATTGCAGCTTCGTTCTTAACAAGCTCGGTACCAAATGTATCTTTGTCTGCGTAAGATGGTGCTTCCGGTAATGCTCTACCGGCATCAATTGCCGGTGAACCTGTCTGGATCTTGAATCCATCTGCAGTTCCAAGTGTTGTCTTGCCATCTGCCCATGTTCCGGTTGTATAATCTTCTGTATTTACAAATTTCGGATCTGCATAAACTGCATTTGCATCATTTGCATTCGCTTTGTATACATCCTGTGCACTTCCATCATCACTGTATACGAGGTTGTTTGCATAAGATACTTTAGAACTCATGCTGTTTGCTTTTGCCGGTCCGTAGAAGATATTATTAAATACTGTTACAGCTTTGATAGTGCTGCCTTCCCATGCAGAATCCGGTGTCATAGCCATGGTATAACCACCATTGTTCTCCCAGTACATGGTATTGTTGTAAATCTGGATACCAAGAGAACCATATTTACCAGTTCCCATACGGATCATCGGTGCACCATCGTATTTACCGTCATTTACGCTGACATTGTAACGTGCAATGTTGTTTACAGATGCTCCCGGTCCCGGGCAAAGCATCAGGAATCCGCCCAGATTGTCATGACTGTAGTTGTACTCATATACACAGTTCTGTACACCATAGTCAAAGTCGAATGCCATACTGTCGTTTCCTACTGCGGAACCGATAGAATGTTCGGATGTATTAAATGCTTCATTGTAACGGAAAGTTACATTGTTGCTATCCCATGACCAGAGTGCTGCATGGTTCGGGTTTGCACTGTAATCCCAGTTGCTGTCTGCAGAGTTGTCGATCAGGTTGTACTCTACCGTTGCATCCGTTGTATTGATTGGTACAATACCGTCACCGGCCACATCATGTACATAGTTGTTGTTGATTTTTACATCACTGCTTCCGATCCATTTACTGTTGCCGGCATTCTGGTAGGTTGTATCACTGTATGTTCCACCAACCAGTTTACGGCTTGCCCACACGCTCTCCATATAGATTGCTTCGTGGCAAACATTGTAAACTTCGTTTCCGTCAATGGTTAATCCTGCGTAGTAAGATTCTACTTTTCCGGTATGGTTGCTGCCACCGCCTGTTACCAGAACGACCAGTCCTCCTGCGCCTTTATTGGCACCACCCTGCATCTTACCATTGACATCATGGATCTTGTTGTTGCGAATTGTTACATTTACAAGTTCTCCTGCATCACGGTTTTCCACTACCAGACCGGATAACAGTTTACTGCTCTGTTTGTAAGTTCCGATAGCACCTGCAGATGCATCCCAGTTTGTGATATCCAGATTTTCTACTACAATATTCTGGCTGTTCCTGATATGAACGGCTGCCAGATCTTCTTTGGTAGCATAAGTCCAGTTTGCACCGTTACCGTTGATGACAGGTTTTGCACCTTCACCATAGCTTCCGATAACAACCGGTTCATCGGCAGTACCTTCTGCTCCGTTTACAAGTAACTGCTCATCATTCCATGTGCATCCTGCTTTCAGTAAGATCTTACCACCTGCGGTAAGTTTACGGATGGAAGAAGCTTTCTTCAAAGTCTTCCATGCTGTCTCCGGAGATGTTCCATCGTTATCATCATTACCATTTACTGCATCTACATAGTAAGCCACATCACCAGTCGGCTCATGGATGGAGATCAGTGCAGCCTGTGCATTTTGCAGTTTGGTGGTCATTTTACGGATTGCTTTCTGAGTAGTTTTCTCATTTGCAGATGCTTTAAATTCTTTGGCTTCTGTTACAACTGCCTGGAATGCATTCCAGGAATCTTCTGTCCAATCTTCTGCCTTTAATTCATCTGCTGCTGCAATTGCGGCATCAAATGCAGTCCAGTTAAGTTCTGTACTTGCTTTTACCAGTTTTACGTTATCAAGATAACCATAAATGCCATCGTCAGCCCATGTATAAACATCAATTGTTGATGTATCAGAACCGGTTGTAAATTTAACTTCAAATGGTTTCCACTCTGTTGCACTGTTGATTACCTGAACAGCTAACTTCTTATCTGTGTTTGTTGTATCTGTGTAATCACTGTCAGAAGAATATACAGCATAATTTTCTTTGCCATCTACTCTTGCACCTACCCAGTAATGTTTTCCGCTTGCAGAACTTACTTTTGCATATCCGGTCAGGGTATACTCTGTATCCGGTTCTACCGCAATTTTACTCTGGCTGCTTCCATCACCCCAGGAGTGTGTACTTCCATTATCTCTCAGATAATGTGTGCCATCCTGAGCAGACTCATCCTCTAAAACAGAGGAACCGGAACCAATACTCCATCCCGTTGTTCCGTTTTCAAAACTTCCGTTCTGAACCAGATTTACGTTCTCTGTGGATATACCTGTCTGAACAATACCGATCCAGCTTAATACCGGATCTCCACCGGAAGCTTTTGTAACTGTTACAAGAATGTGATCTGTATCTTCCGGTACAACAATATCCAGATTATTTCTATCCTGTGTCTGGCTGGAAGAAAGGCTTGCGCTTCCACTTGCAAGTACTGTACTCTCGCCATCCCCATCTACAGAAGAAACAGTAATCGTAATGCCTCTGGTACTGCCCCACCATTCATTAAATCCTGTAGAAACAGTGTATGTTCCAGGCTCTACCTCAAAACCATATTCAATTTTTCCTGAGCTTGTTGCCCACCAGCCGGTGTCGAAGAATTCTCCGGAACCTTTGCTTCCCATATCTTCAGAAGCGCTTCCGCCAGATGCGCCCGGAGTACTTGTATAACCCCATTTCACACCATTGTCATCGCCATATTTCTGATCAGATACGGTATTAAGAAGTCCTGATGCACTTGCATCCAGTTTGTTAAATAATAAAGAAGTATTATCTCCGTTTGTATAGCAGTCTGCAAAATATACCAGATTATTCGGGCAGCAAACTACCTGATAAGAAAATTCTTTATTATTTAATTCTGTTAATTTACCGGTTACTGTCACATATCCAATCGCATTTTCACCTGCAGATTCATCCACAGTCCATGTTACCGGTGTATTTTCTGTAGTCTTTCCGCTTAATTTAACACTGATTGTTGCCGGAAGCTGTCCTTTCAGTTCTGTCAGACTTGTTGCGGTCTCAGGAAGATCTGTTAATACTTCAACAGCTCCTTTTCCTTCCAGGTCGCTTAATGTCCAGTCGGAATAATTTTTCAACGCAATCGTATTATTCAGCCCAAACTCAATCGGAAGCCACATATAGGTCGGATGAGCACTCAGATTATTTGTATTATCATCTGTCCAATGATCACCCATGTAAATGAATTTTCCATTTTCAGGATCCACCGGGATCACACAGGTACTCTGACTGGAGAATGTATTACCTGCACTGTCACCTACACATGGATCACCCATTCTGGTCCAAGGTCCTAACGGGCTGTCTGCAACGGAATAAGCTGCCTGATTCGGTGCCCATCCGGTACATCCTGATGTGATCAGATAATATTTACCCTGATACTTAAACATTGCAGGACCTTCTCGGGAATCTGTACTGCTGATGCAGAAATCTTCTCCCAGTTTCATTTCTTCTGCGTCTTTTGCAAGTCCTGTATATTCCTCATTCAGTTTTGCAATATACATTACTTCATTTCCTTCAGAAGAATACATTACATATGCAGTTCCGTCATCATCTTTGAACAGGTTCATATCTCGAACGTGTCCACCCACAGAATCAAATCCATGATTTGTACGACTTTGATCTGCTGTCAACATGTAACTTCCTACCAGTTTATACGGCCCGTTTACATTATCGGAAATTGCAATACCCGCTTTTGCTTTTGCATAGTTTGAGCTGCTGTCAGAAGCATACGGACTTGTTCCATCTGCATGGAACCAGATGACATATTTTCCTGTCTTTTCATTATAAAGCATCTTCGGACGCTCCATAACGCAACCCTTGTCAGAATCTCCTGCCCAGAGATCCACATAAATATCTTTCTTCTCCTGATCAGTCAGATCACCATACAGGCTCTTGAAATAAGGGTCTGTATCAAACTGTTCTTCGTTATCCATGGTCTTTAAGACAACGCCTTCATCTTTCCAGTTATACAGATCCTTGGAAGAATACATATGGATACCAGGCATCGGTCTGTAACCATTGGTTCTGTCCTCACCAATCCAGTAATAGGTATCACCAATTTTCTGCACCTGGCCACCATGTGCCTGAATCTCTACACCATTGGTATCATAAATGATCTCTGCCTTTGTACCTGAAATAGAAGAATAAGTTTTAATCTCTTTCAGGTTATCAAAAGCTGTCTCAATAGCAGTTTTTGCATCGCTGATTGCTGTTTCATCTGCTGACTCAGCTTTAATCAAAGCCTCTGCATCTGAAATTGCTTTGTCAAAAGCATCTTTTGTTGCTGTTGAATATTTCTTTCCTTCTGTTTTCTCTTTGTAACTTTCTACCGTTGCTTTCAGAATGTCCAGAGCATTTACCTTATCTCCGCTCGGAATTGCTTTTACGGTAATATAGTTCACAACCGGATCGTCACTTGTGCTGGAACGGCTAGTTGCCTGAACAAATACATTCAACGTTCCGTCATCAACCGTTACATCATAAGTTTTCTCGAAATCTTTTGCTGTCAGATTTGATTCTACTTTCTCACCTTCCAGAAGAATATCTTCGTGCTTGGTTCCCCATTTACTCCATGGATTATCAATACCAACCGTTACCTGATATTTTCCATCCGGCAGATCAAAGTCGTATCCGATACCGGATTTTCCTGCTTCATAGGTAATCTTATCAGACTGATAACGATAAGAACCTTTTAAGGTAGTGTCTCCACCTCTGGATGTTGCAGAATAAGTATCATCTTCCACATAGCCCCAGCTATATCCTGCTGCATCATCTTTGCCATATGCCTGATCCAGATCTGTCTGATATAAACCATTCTTCGTTCCGGATGGTGTCACAGTTACATCAGATGTTCCGCAGTTTGCCTGATAAAGAATGTAATCATTTGCTGCAAGTTCTGTTTCTGTCAAACCCTCTTTCTGGTTTAATGCTTCTTTTGCATCAGCTGTACCAGTTTCTGCATCACCTGCTGCGTAAGGTGCTGTTACATTTGCCGCACTTGCCGTAACCATTGATAACGGCTGCAATACCATTGCTGCTGACAATACACCGGATAACACAACTTTTTTGTTTTGCCATCGCTTACGCTTGTTATTCTCCATGTTTTCTCCTCCTCTTTATGATGAATTTATACTTTCTGGGGGAAAGTCATAAACTTTCACCGCTTAAGCACCAGTATAAAGTAAAAAACGGCCAAGATATATCAAATATCTTAGCCGTTTTTTATATTACTTAGATTTTTTATAATTCTGTCAGACCTAGATCATTGCTTTTCCATTGACAACTTTGCATCTGACACCACGAATGTTTGCATAACCGTTATAGGAAAAATCTACTTTTCCTCCACGGATATACCACCAGCCGTAGTTGTTCTGTGCCATGCCGTTGAAGTTGAAGTTTACTTTACCATTTTCAATTTTCCACCAGCCGTTTGCATTCTTGGCTACTCCAGTGTAAGAGAAATCTACTTTTCCGCCGCGGATGTACCACCAGCCATTTTCGTTTTTCTCTACGCTGTTGCAGTTAAAGTCTACTTTACCATTAACGATACGCCACCAGCCGTTTGCATTTTTTGCAATTCCTGTATAGGAGAAATCTACTTTTCCGCCGCGGATGTACCACCAGCCGTTTTCGTTTTTCTCTACGCTGTTGCAGTTGAAATCAACTTTACCATCGACAATACGCCACCAGCCGTTCTGGTTCTTTGCTACTCCGGTGTAATTGAAATCTACTTTTCCGTTTGTAATCTTCCACCAGCCGTTTGCATTCTTCGCTACTGTATTGGTATAAGTTACTTTGCTGCCTGTTACATAATACCAGGTTCCTCTGCTTAATGCTCCGGTTGTATCTTTGATAACATTATTTACATCAAATTTCACACATCCGTCTTTGACATACCAGTCACCTTTTTCGTTGGAAGCGAATCCGGTATAAGTAAAATCAACTTTACCGTTCTTCACATAGTACCAGCCGTTTTTGTTCTTTGCGACCGTTGTTACGTCGGTTGCTACTTTGTTGTCTTTGTAGTAATACCAGTTGCCATCTGCATCTTTTACATCAGAAAGACCATCTGCATGTTTCTCATCCGGTGTTGGCTCAGGATCAACAGGTTTCTTAACCAGACCGTTTACTGCATTGGTCAGTTCGGATATAGCATCTGCCACATCTTCATCTGTTGCATCATCGTTAGCAAGAACTGCTTCTGCTGCTGCAAGTGCATCTGTGTATACTTTGTAGCTGTCTGCCGTATAAGCATCGCCTGCGATATCTTTGTTCTCATTATAGAGACTTCTTAATTCGCTGATATCTACCATATTTCCTGCTGCATCCCACAGTTTTTCAGTTGCTGCATTGATTTCATCCTGGGTGGTCGGATCCTCCAGTAAGCTTTCTGCTGCTTTCAATGCTGCTTTGAACACTGCATAGCTGCCTGCCGTATAGTTTGCTTTATTTTCCTGCATTCCTTTTACAGCATCGTATGCTTTCTGCAGATCAGCAATATCACGTTTTGTTACATCTGAGATACTGATCCAGCTTAAAATCGGATCATCACTTGCTGCTTTTTTCACAGTCAGAGTCACAACAGATCTTTCTGTCAGAGAAATGGTTCCTTTTGCGTAAGACTCTGCACTCTTTACTGCATCAAAATCACAGAGTTTTGTTTCGTCAGATCCATCTACAGAGTAATATACGTCCATCTCACGGTTCATGCTCCACCAACCGGTGTTTCCAAGCATGATCTCATGGTCACCTGCCGGAAGTGTTACCTGATAGGTAATGTTCTTTCCGCTGCGTGCCCACCAGCCGCCTGTATATGGATCAGATACACTTGACTGACTGAAACCTTTGATATCTCCGGAGTCACCTACAACACTTGTGTAACCCCAGCTGTTATCCTCTGTCTTAGCCTGATCTGCCGCATCTTTATTCAGCAGTTTTTTGCTTGCAGATTTTACATTTTCCCATGTAGTAGAGTCAGCATTGTTGCTGTCGATCATATACTCTACATTTTTCGGAATCATCTGAATACTTGCTGTTGCTGTTTTTCCGGTTTCTGTTGTTCCGTTAACGGTTACATAGCTGTACGGATTTACATTATTGAAATCTACACCATCTAAGTTCCATGATACTTTTACCTGTGTTCCGCCAATAGCTACTGTCTCCGGAAGTTTCGGTGTCTCGCCAAGTGTTCCTGCGGTGTTCACTGTTTCCGGTGTACCATATGCTTTCATGATTGCATTATACTCATCTGCAGTTACACGGATCGGTGTACCATGTCTTGCACGGCTTGGCATCTTGTATGTACCAGTCTCTGGTTTTGTGAATTCTCCACTTTCCAGATCAGTTGTGATTAATGGATAATATCCGCTGCCGCCAAAATCATCTACCAGCAGACACCATGTATCTGTTGTTGCATCATCCTGATTCAGTTTAAAGATGGTCGGTCCCTCTACATACTGATTGCTGTTCAGGGAGTCAGATTTAATCTGTTCAAATGTACCTAATACACTGTTGCTCTTCTCTAAGAAGATTGTCTTGGTTTTTGCACCAAGTTCATTTGTGCTGTCACCTTCGTTTTTGGTAAATCTGTAGTAGGTACCATTGTTGTCAATCATGGTTGTATCAATGCTGGACTGATCTTTCTCAATATACAGTTCCGGTTTTGTAAATGTATAGAAATCTCTTGTCTTTGCATAATACAGACGCTGTTTTGTATCCACATTCGGTGTTCTGGATGCCCAGTATACAACATATTCCCCTGTTTTTGCATCGTAAGTCGCTTCCGGTGCCCAGGTACATCCTGCATCAATATCTGCAGATACTTCTACCATTCTCTGATCAGACCAGTTTACCAGATCAGTAGATTCCCAGATCATCAGGCTCTGACTTCCGCTGTTCTGTGCAGCATCCCATCCGTTTCCGCCATTGATCTTCAGATCTGTTGCGATCAGATAGAATTTATCGCCTTCCGGAGAGCGGATAATGAACGGATCGCGTACACCTTTCTCGCCCAGTGTAGAAGTCAGTACCGGGTTATTGTTGTTCAGATCATCCCAGTTCATTCCGTCATGACTGGATGCAAAGTAAATCTGCTCGCCATCGGAATATCCTTCTCCTGCAAAATATGCAAAGAAATAATCGGTATAATCAGAATCTTTGATTTCTTTTGCTGCTGCTTTTACCTGAATCTCAATCTCTTTTACAGCTTCTTTTCCTTTATAGGAAAGTGTTGCTGTCATTTTGACCGTTGTGTCTTTTTCCGGTCTTGTAACAGTACCTGCCGGTGTTGCGTCGTAACCGCCATTGTCATGTGCAGCCACATCTACGATTTCCGGATGATCCGTTGTCCATGTAATTTTGACACCATTTTTTTCTGTTGGAAGTGTGATATTTCCACGTACATCATCTTTGTTCGGGATATCTACACTTGCAAGTGCTTCGTTCATAGTAGATTCAATGTTCTCACCCGGAACTTTCAGACTGATGCCTGCAGTCTGATCGCCATAAGCGACTTTAAGACTTACATATACATCATCATCCTGAACGGTTACTTTTCCATCTGATGTGATTGCATCATTTTCCGGAACAGTCCATATCAGATCATATCCGTCAATGGAAGTTGGTAATGCGATATCTTTTGTTACTTCTGATGCTGAAGCATTTCCGTTTAATACAGCTTTGCGGATATCTGCCAGAACCATTTTCTTCTTCTCTGCTGTGGTCGGAAGAACTTTCTGTACAGCTTCCTCTGTTAATGCTGTGTTCCAGAATTTCATATCAGCTACGTTTGCTGTCAGTAACGGATCCGGACTATACAGAGATTTTCCGATAAATCCAAGTTCACCACTTGCCGGAATAATTTTTGTAATGTCTTTACCATGATTCTTCAGTGTAGATACTAATGTTCCATCCATGTACATATACAGATTCGTTCCATCAGATACAAGTGTTACTGTTGTATAACCAGCGCCCGGAGTGGTTGCCGGTGCCGGCATTCTTGACTCGCCACCAGCACTAATCGCCGCAATTGTATTTCCTTTATAACTATCCTGGTTAGAATCTACACCAACAAACAAATAATTATCCACATTTGGCCATGTAGAAACGGTTCTTCCAAAACACCACAGCCAATGATCTGCCTGTGTCTGCGTACTGAAAGTTGCCTGAACAGTGAATTTACCGTCTGTTCCAGCCAAACCTGCCGGAATGTCCGCATATCCATCTTTCTTAAACTGCAATACGCTTTCTTTTCCATAAGTAGCTACGCTGCTCTCATCAATATCATGTAACGCTGCATCGTTGCCTTTTCCGGACACATCTGTTAATTTTCCTTCCGATACGGACATATCATAATGTGCTGTCATACTGGTTGCAATTGCATCTGTCAGTTCATATACTTTTAACTCAGACAGGTTACAGTTACCATTGGCATCAACAGAATATTTAATATAACGATAAGATGGTACACCGGTTGTCTTAAAATCGGTATAATATACCATAGTATCTTGTTTTTCTGCCGGTGTGGAAGAAATCGTGTACAGATCCGTCCAGTTTTCTCCGTCATTTGATCCGGAAATCACAGCACCGACACAACGACTTGCATAACCTGTTCGCGGTGCATAAGCGATAGCACCGATCTGTGTCTCCTGACCAAGATCTAAGGTAACATATCCATTGCTGACACCATCAAAGAATGTACCGTAATTATTATCTACAACATCAGATGCCACATTTGTGGTACCATTGTTCCACGGTGCACTTCCGGTTACCTGATTTTTTGCAATTGCAATCTGTCTTACTTCCGGTTTTTCCGCTGTGTTATCATCTGAAGTATCTTTGATTCCATTCACACCTTCTACGATATAAGTAGTAATGGAATTGCCTTTCATCGTTGCTGTAAAGCACTGTTCATCTGCATCTACAACAATGTTGTCACTCTTGGTTACATCTTTCCAGTGCTCACCGGTTTTCAGATCTCCGCTTGTACGGATTGCAGTAACTTTATTTCCCATTTCTTCAAAACCGGACATGTCAAATTCCCAAGTCTGATCGGAGCTGGATGTATTGATTGCAACGATAATTGCTTTATTTCCATCCACATCATATGCTGCCAGTGTTTTTCCTTCCTGGTCAGATCCAATGATGGTATCGCCCGGACGAATATATCTGGAAAACTGTCCGTATGCATAGTATTTCTGGCTCAGTACGATTTCATTATTATTGTGATCTGCAGCTGCGATTCCCCAGTAACCATTGGAGCTCTGGGATTTCCATGCTTTTTCCAGATCTGTCATAGTCAGATAGTCGTTTTCGCTTCCTTTATTTATCCACTTCTGACCATATTCGCTACTGTCTGCATGCATATCAATGGCATTCCAGAGGATCCATGCAGAAGCCTCCAGTCCGTTGACATCTGTCATCATACGCTGTGCCAGACCAAGTGCAGCGGTCATTTCGCCGGCATTGCTTCCTGCAGTGTAAGCGCCGTCTACCTCAGACATCCACAGATTCTTTCCAGCATTTTGTGCTGTTTCTTTTAATCCGGAACGATTGGATCCACTATAAGTATGGGTATCAATTCTGGAAATAACATTTTTTGCTTCATCTGTTAATTTATTATAAGAAGTAATCTGTGTATCAATGCTTGTTTCATCCGTACCACTGATGATTACACCTTTCAGACTTTCTCTGTTCTGCAGTTCTTTATTTAACGCTACCAATACTCTTGACTGAGATTCTCCCTGATCAAAATGGCAGCCTTCCTGCTTGTTACTATTTGCACCCCAATAATCTGTATAAGGCTCATTCATCGGATCTACACTCTGGAAGTTAATCACGCCTTCTTCCTGCCAGTGTTCCATAACATCTGCCATATATTTTGCAAATGCATTGACAGAATCAGCACGCAGATTGTCTTGGGATGAATTTATATTTCCTGAGGAGCATCCGCTGACTGTCATAAAATATGGCGGTGAATTGGAGAATGCCTCTGCGATGAAATCATTTCCGCTGGCTTTTGCAACTGCTTTCAGTACGTTGACCTGATTCTGATCTGCTGTCCAGTCATACTTCCATGCATAACCGCAGTCCTCATCGTACTGATCAAAATTATTTTTATCAGCGTAATAACTGATGTCATGCTTTGTTGTATCAATTTTAGTAACTTCTGTTGCATATCCCGGAACGCCACCATCGGAACGAACGATGTGTGACTGATGTAAAAACTCATCTTCTTCCGGAAGTTCTGCCAGATCAGAAGTCTTTACGACTGCCATCTTGACAAAATCCAGTGTCCAGTCAGACTTTCCGGCAATGTTAATGGTATTTTCACCTTTCTTTAACTGTACTCCGGAAATTGTTACGCAAAACAGCATACAATGGCTTCCGTTATTGGTACCCTCTGCAATAATACTGCTATTAATGTCACTTGAAGAAATAACTTTATCCTGAGTGCTGTCGTCATTAACACGGATTGCCACATCTCTGCTGTTTGTTCCTTCCAGTGTCAGCAGAAGTTTTACGGTATATTCACCAGCTTCTTCTACGTTTACGTTATAACGCAGATTATCGCCTGAACCAGCAGCATCGTCAAGTTTATTGATCCAGCCAAGTTTGTTGAAAGAACCAACTTTCTCCCCTTTGGTAATTCCGAACTCAGCATCGGAACGGGAATAAGTCATATCCTTCATTTTGGTATATGTCTCTGCTTTTCCACTTGTTCCATTGTAAGTATACGTTCCTGCTGTCAGATCATAAAATGTTGCATTCTCATTTACCGGTACCTTTGTAGTAGTCACAGTATCTGCTACATCATCACCGCCGCCAATATTATAACGACCGATGTTCATGTTCAGTCCATCCGCACTGAAAAACAGGTTTGCTGCCTGCTCTGTTAATTTGTCACTGTAACCGATTCGATTTGCCCACCAGCACAGGGATGTGCCCCATCCCTGAAATTCGCCAAGTCCATCCTTATTCGTATCATTGAATGTAGATGCTTCCGCCGGTTTCAGTTTAACCGTAGTATCTACTGTCGGTGTGGTTGCTGCCTGTGCCTGTACCGTCCAGCCGTTCATCGGAACACTGGTGACAACCATAGCCGCTGCCGCGATCAGACTTGCAAATTGTCTCATCCTTTTCATGTGATCTCTCCTCCTCCTCGTTTTGGCAGTTTTACTTTTCTTTGGGGATATAAGAAAAACTCCCTACCTTAATATCCAGTATAAAATAAAAAACAGCCAAAATATATCAATTATCTTAGCTGTTTTTTATATTTCTTATTTCTTTTTTACACAATCTTCCACTTCGTACGATGTACAAACTGCTTCCGGTAGCGTCCCGGCGTCTCTCCGGTCATCTCCTGAAACACCTTGCAGAAATGGCTCTGGGAACTAAATCCCAGATAAAAACTGATCTCCTGAATCGAATAATCCGAATACTGCAACAGATTCCTGCTCATTCGGATCTTCTCCTTCAGAATATACCGCTTGATGGTGATATTTTCCTGCTTTTTAAACAGATGTGACAGGTAATCCGGATTCACATTCAGATGTTTTGCAATATCCGCAATCTGAATCGAATCATGAAAATGTCGGAAGATATAATCCTTTACTTCACCCACCAATGGATTTTTATATCCTGACTGCTCTGTCTTCTGTTCTTCGGCAACAGCTGCCGCATAAAGTCGTTGTGCTTCACGCTTAAATGCCTCTACTTCCACTACATTATCAATTTCTTCTATCTGTTGGATAAAATTATCTGCCATAGTAAAAGATTTTTCCACACTGACGCCAGCCTCTACTGCCGTTCTGGATGCCAGTGTAATATTTCCGACTGCCACATTTTTGTGATGGCGCAGCGAATCTTTTGCCAGTCGCCCAATCTGTCCTTCATAGGTCTCTGAGATGCTTCGGTTCAATGCCGCAATATCACCATGTCGGATTGCTTCCTGTTCCCGCTGTTCCTGTTCATAAGGATTGTGCAAGCCAACCCCTTCTTTTTCCTGATACCGAAACAGATTCTTCGCCATCTCTTCCCGGGCGCCTACAACCTTTGGCATAGATTCTTTATTATGTGCCCAGAACTCTGCCACACTCAATTCTCTGCCGGTAAGGAAATAAAAGCACAGTAAAATACCCGTCACAAAGGTATCCAGCTCACACATCTGCAGGTTCAATCCGGCTTTTTTCAACATGTGATACTTCTTGTTCGCATGAGTAAAGCGTTTTTCCGACGTTGGTGCCAGAACAATCGGTCCAAACAAGTTCCATACATTCGGCGCATCCTCATGCAAAATCTCTGCCACCAGAATGTCAGATTCCAGCATATAAATGTTCGGATATTCACCATGCTGAAATTGAAAGCAATCTTCCAAAATCTTCTTCTGTTCTTCCGAAGCCATGTATGCTTCCTGCTTCTCGCCAAAATTCTGACAATATCCCGTACTGGCATCATACCTGCAAATAGATGCTTTCATCAGTTTTACGAGCTGTGTTCCTAAAAATAACTCCCCCACAAACGATCCTTTCTCTGGCGGTCTTATTTACAATGCCCGCATGATATAAATACAAGATTTCTTTGCATGATCACTGCGAAGTCCATCCCATTTCCCGCTGAGGTCAGTTCTGTTTCTGCTCCAGTGAATATTTTACCAGTTTTTCAAGCAGATCAACGGTTCCCTCAATACCATAGCATGCACTGTTGATGCAAATATCAAAATCTGCCGGGTTGCCCCATTTTTTACCGGTATAATAATCATAGGAAGTTTTTCTGCGTTTGTCTGTCTTACGGATAAACTCCTCTGCTTCTCTGCGGTCCTGATCATTGAGCAGCATTTTTCTGCGGACACGGTTTTCATATGGTGCACCAATAAATACGCTCAAACGCGGAACATTATTTGTCATCAGTACATGACCGCAGCTGCGTCCTACAATGACACAGTCTCCGGCTTCTGCAATGGATTTGATCACGCGGCTCTGCTTGATAAAATGTGCATCTTTGCCGCCAATTCCCGGCATTTTCTCATCCAGTTCATCGATCATCAGATCCAGCACAGAATCATCGTAAAAGGAAAAACCAAGACGTTTTGCCAGTCTGGAACCAATCTCGTGTCCGCCTGCTCCGGTCTCTCTGGCGATGCAGACTACGATATGGTTTTTTTCTGTCTTGTACATCAGACCAAAATGATCTTTTGTAAAATCTCTGGAAATCTGATCACGGAATCCTTCATCCTCCATCACATCCATCACATCTTTGCACAGATGCTGATAACGAATGAAAAATTCCTCATAGCGGCCCCCCCGCTCCTGAATGATCTTGATCATGTTTCCAATCAGGATCAGCTCGTCTTTGATTTTCTCATCATTCTCCCGTTCAAAATCCTTCAGAATCTGTTTTTCTGAAATATGTTTCGGTCCCGGAAATACTTTCCCCAGTTCACTTCCGGATGCTTCGTATACTTCTGTATCCAATGCATAAAAACGTTCTGCCAACTCTCTGTAGTTTACCTTGCTTCCCTCTGGTTTCATAACTTAACTCTCCTTCCGCTTCAGGCTCATTACTGTATTGCCATCTTCATTACTCAGAACAATACTGTTCTGGTCATCGTCTGTCTCATAAGTATATACAGATGATCCGCTTGCCCCAATCAGTTCAAACTGCTTTTTGTCCGCTGCATAGGTCATATGCACACCAAATACAAAGGTTCCATCCTCATTCAGTTTTACAAACGAACCTCCATCAGATGCATATTCTGCTGCAAACTGCTCTCCGGTCATGATCTGATCATCACCGCCGGCACAACTCATCTGCGTTCCTGTTGTAAAATCCGGTGTCTCTCCTTCTTTATATTTACATCGGGTGTAAGTGCCGTCCTCATTCTGCTGAATGGCATAAGAATCATACGCAAGCTGGCTTTCGCTGTTGTTTTCTGCGTTTTCTTCTCCATAATAGATCAGATTCAGGATCCGCATTCCGTCCTCGTTTGTAAGCAATTTGTACATACCGATATATCCATAATCGCAGGTTCCTTCTTTCGTAAGATCCATCTGAATCTTCACGGTATCTCCGGCTGTATATGTGCCATCAAACTTCACCTTCGACTTTACCGAAGCCTGTACGGTCTCTGCTGAAGCACTTCCGTCTGCTGTTCCTGCATCCTTTGTTCCACATCCTGCCAGAGCCAGCATGGTGATCAGCAGCACACTCAGCAGTCTTCCTACGATTTTCTTCATGATAAATATTCCTCCAAAATTTTATCCAGTTCACTCATCACATATATCGGTTAATTCCTCATGCAAACATGATTATTAACCGGATACATGTGATGAGTGAACTGTATAATATATTTTACCACTTTTGTCTATTTCTCACAACCCGTCACCACTTTTTTGCCGTTTTTTCACACATTTTTCATTTTTTCTGCTACAATATAATTGTTTTCACAACGTTTTTCAGGGCATGTATTAAATGATGCGCATCGTATAGTAAACATGTCCGGAATATTTTTGAATGATCAAATTTTATCTTCTGCATTTATTTTCTGAAAGGATTTTTTATATGAGCAAAAAGCAACCACGCAACACAAAAGGAAAAATCATCTCCGCCGCATGGAAACTGTTTTATGAACAGGGATACGACGATACAACCATCGACGAGATCATTGCCGAATCCGGCACCTCCAAAGGCTCTTTTTACCACTATTTTGAGGGAAAAGACGCCCTGCTTGGATCTCTCTCTTTCCTTTTTGATGAAAAATATACCGAACTGGAAGCTCAGCTGGTGCAGTTCGATACCCGTTATGAACAGCTGATCTATCTGAATCAGGAACTTTTTTCCATGATTGAAAACAGCATTTCTCTGGATCTTCTGGCGCGTTTGTTGTCTACCCAGCTGATCACAAAAGGCGAAAAACATCTGCTGGACCGCAACCGCTACTATTATAAACTGCTGCGCCGCATTATCCGGGAAGGGCAGGAAAGTGGAGAATTTCGTACGGATCTGTCCGTCAATGAAATGGTAAAACTGTATGCGATTGCAGAGCGTGCGCTGCTTTATGACTGGTGCATCTGTAATGGAGAGTATTCACTGAAAACTTATGGTTCCACTGCGATGCCAATCTATCTGGCACAGATTCGCATTCAAGTCGAACGCTCGTGAGACTTGGTGCGTGATTCTGGTCAGCGAAAGCTGACATATTCTTCTCAGAATCACTGCACATCCTCGCGGAGCGTTTATCTCAGTCGGAGATTGTACTCCCACTGAAAAAGACTTGTTATTACTCACCACTTGCAGAAGTGGGAATCTTCTCGACTGAGATAAAAATGTCGCTGATTAATATATATATATCAACTTTTTCAATAGACTAACATTGTTAGTCTATTTTTTATTATCACATATGTAAAAATACCGTTTTCTTTTGTATTTATTTTTATTCTATGTTTTCTTTCACATTTTAGTCTGCTTCTGTTTCCCCTTTATTTTAGCATATTTAATGCATATTTTTCGCTGTATTTCTGTAATGTAGTCTATACTTCATTCTGTATTGCAGTCTGTTTTTATTCATGGTATACTGGCAGAAATTTGTTGAAGTAACGTAATAAAGGAGATTGATTTTATGAACGCAAACACAATTGGAATGCTGATCATCATGATTATCTATCTGGGTGTTATGGTATTGATTGGCGTTCTCTTTTCCAGGAAAAACAACGACACCAGTGATTTTTATCTGGGTGGTCGAAAACTCGGCCCGATCGTAACCGCCATGAGTGCGGAAGCCTCTGACATGAGCAGCTGGCTTCTGATGGGACTGCCGGGTGTCGCATATCTGTCCGGTTGTGCCGAAGCGGGATGGACCGCCATCGGCCTTGCCATCGGAACTTACTTAAACTGGCTCATCGTTGCAAAACGTCTGCGCCGCTATTCCCACAAAGCAAATAATTCTATTACGATCCCGTCCTTTTTCGCAAATCGCTATCGGGATAAAAGCAATTCCCTGCTGGCAATTTCAGCTATTATGATCGTAATTTTCTTCGTACCATACACCGCATCCGGATTCGCAGCCTGCGGCAAACTCTTTGCCACACTCTTCGGTGTTCCGTATATGCCTGCCATGATCGTAAGTGCCATCATTATCGTGGCTTATACTTCCCTGGGCGGATTCCTGGCAGCAAGTACCACTGATCTGATTCAGAGTATTATCATGACCGGTGCCCTGGTCGTCGTATTGATCTACGGCGTACATATGGCTGGTGGCATGGATGCCGTTATCACAAATGCACAGTCACTGAAAGGCTACTTAAGTATGACTATGTCTCACGATGCAGCAACCGGTGGAACCACACCGTACAACGGACTGACCATTGCCTCTACGCTGGCATGGGGCTTAGGTTACTTTGGAATGCCGCACATTCTGCTGCGTTTCATGGGTATTGAAGATGAAAACAAATTAAAAACATCCCGTCGTATTGCTTCTGTATGGGTTGTGATTTCCATGTTTATCGCAATCTTTATCGGTATCATCGGAAATGCCATGACAAAAGCCGGCACCATGGATGTTCTGGAGAATTCCTCTCAGGCAGAGACACTGATCGTAAGAACCGCTGTACTGCTGAGTAATCACGGATTCCTTGCCGTATTAATGGCAGGTCTGATCCTTGCAGGTATCCTTGCAAGTACCATGTCCACTTCCGATTCCCAGCTGCTTGCTGCATCTTCCAGCATTTCAGAAAACCTGCTGCAGGATTGCTTCGGAATTAAATGCACAAAAAAACAGTCCATGTTGATGGCACGTATTACTGTTCTGGTCATTGCAGCCATCAGTGTATTTCTGGCCCGTAACCCGGACAGTTCCGTTTTCCGTATCGTATCCTTTGCATGGGCCGGATTTGGAGCGACCTTCGGTGCCGTTATGCTCTTTGCACTGTTCTGGAAACGTTCCAACCGAAACGGTGCCCTTGCCGGAATGATCGTCGGTGGTGCCATGGTATTTATCTGGAAATTCCTGATCGCACCGCACGGCGGACTGCTTGGTATTTACGAACTGTTGCCTGCATTCCTGTGCTCCGCAGCTGCCATCGTAATCGTCAGCCTGCTGACCGCTCCGCCATCACAGGAGATCATCGACGAATTTGAAAGCGTTTAAACAGTTCACGCATGTCCTGTTTAGGTGCTTCCGGGCTTATGCTTGCATAAAGCCCGAAGCACTGGCAGAGACATGCAGGGAGCGCCAGCTTTCATGAGCAAAATTAGTAGCGAAGCTACGGAAAAGCCCGGAACGGGCGTTTTGCGAATGGGCGCGGGTGAACTGAGCAAAAAGAATATCAGAAATGAGCCTGATAGAAGTGATTTATCATTTTCTTTCAGGCTCATTTCCTGTATACTGATTTATAATCAAAACGTTATTCCGCTTAGAAGAAAGGCAAAATTATGACTTCAACTTTAACAATACCCGCACTTGCAATTTTTGACATGGACGGTCTGATTTTTGACACTGAACGCCTATTTATGACGACCAAAGATAGCGTCATGAAAGAATACGGTTATACCCAACAAAAAGACGATTATATCCACACCCTCGGAACCTGCGGACAACAATTACTGGATATTCTGCACAGACTTTACGGGAACGATTACCCGGCAGAAGAGATCAGTCAGAAATGCCGTACACTTGTCACAGAAAAAATCCGCCGCGATGGACCGCCGGTGAAACCAGGGATCCCGGAACTTCTCGCATGGTTTGCAGCCAACAACGTTCCCTGTTGTGTGGCATCTTCCACCAAACATGACATTGTTGCTGAATATCTTCATCTGGCAAAACTCGATAAATACTTTGCTTTTGTCATCGGTGGTGATCAGGTACAGCGTTCCAAGCCAAATCCGGATATTTTTCTTGCTGCCTGCCAGTGCGCAGATATCAGTCCGGAACATGCACTTGTACTGGAAGATTCCGAAAACGGTATTTTGGCCGCATCCAATGCACATATCCCGGTAATCTGTATCCCGGATTTGAAAGTACCATCCGAAAATATTGCACAAAAAACTGCGGCAATCGTATCGACCGCCGCAGATGTAATTCAGTTATTTAATTAGATGTTCTTCATCAGATTTACCATCTCAATAGCGGAGCAAGCTACATCATAACCTTTGTTTCCGGCCTTTGTACCTGCACGCTCGATAGCCTGCTCGATATTGTCTGTAGTCAGGATACCAAACAGTGTCGGTACGCCGGTCTCAAGGCCCACCATTGCTGTTCCTTTGCTTACCTCAGCACATACATAATCATAATGGCTTGTAGAACCTTTGATAACAGCGCCTAAGCAAAGTACTGCATCGTATTTTCCGGAAGCTGCCATTTTCTTTGCAACGATCGGAATCTCAAATGCACCCGGAACCCATGCCAGATCGATATCCTCATCTTTTACACCGTGACGTACACATGCGTCCTGTGCGCCGCCAACCAGTTTTGATACGATAAACTCGTTAAAACGTGCTGCTACAATACCGATTTTAATGCCCTCTGCTACTACATTTCCTTCTAAAACTCTCATTTTCTTATCCTCCTGATTTTTTAATTTCATTGCAACTATTTATAGTCTGTCATGTGATCCATTTTTTCCTGTTTTGTTTTCAGGTAAAAATAGTCAAACTTCTGTGCTTTGATCTGGATCGGCACACGCTCCTCAATGGTAATGCCATATCCAGCAAGTCCTGTGATCTTGGTTGGGTTATTTGTCAGCAGACGCAGACGTTTTGCTCCGATGTCACGCAGGATCTGTGCTCCCACGCCGTACTCACGCATATCTGCCGGGAAACCAAGTTTGATATTTGCTTCTACGGTGTCATACCCCTGCTCCTGCAGTTCATATGCTTTTAACTTGTTAATCAGACCAATGCCACGGCCTTCCTGACGAAGATATAACAATACGCCTCTGCCCTCTTTTGCAATGGCTTTCATGGCTGCATCTAACTGTTCACCACAGTCGCAGCGGCTGGAACCAAACACATCTCCGGTCAGGCATTCAGAGTGTACCCGGCAAAGTACCGGTTCTCCGTCTGTCACATCACCCATAACAAGCGCTACGTGATGATCACCATTCAAGATATTTTCATATCCGTAAATCTCAAAGTTACCATATTTTGTCGGCAGTTTCGCATCTGCCTCACGGCGGATCAGGCTCTCATGCTGCAGACGATATTCAATGATATCAGCAATCGTAATAACAGTCAGATTATGTTTTTCTGCAAACTGTAACAGCTCTGTGGTACGCATCATGGTTCCGTCCTCACGCATGATCTCACAGCAGAGTCCACACGGTTTCAAACCAGCCAGTTTTGCCAGATCCACGGTTGCTTCTGTATGACCGTCACGCACCAGTACGCCGCCTTCTTTTGCACGCAGCGGGAACATATGACCCGGTCTGCGGAAGTCTGCCGGTCTTGCGCCATCCTCTACACATTTCAATGCTGTGTAAGAACGCTCTGCGGCGGAAATACCGGTTGTAGTGTCCACATGGTCAATCGATACAGTAAACGCAGTGCAGTGGTTATCTGTATTTACATTTACCATCTGATCCAGGCCAAGTTTATCGCAGAGTTCACCGCTCATCGGCATACAGATCAGGCCCTTTGCTTCACATGCCATAAAATTTACATTTTCCTGTGTTGCAAATTCAGCTGCACAGATCAGATCGCCCTCGTTTTCTCTTTCCGGATCATCAATTACCAGAATTACTTTTCCATCTCTTAAATCCTGTAATGCTTCTTCTATGGTTCCAATTTCTTTTGCCATCTTTTTATCCTCCCAGGTTTTCCTTAATTTTCATTCATTCAGGTTTTTATCATTTTTCTATAATTTTTTCCTTATTTGCTTATCGTATCTCTGATTTCTGCAAATTTAGAATCCATATTTTTTCAAAAAGTCTTCCGTGATTCCACTTTCTTTTTTTGTTTCCATCGCTTCTTCTACCGCTGCCGGCTGTAACAGTTTTTCCACATATTTTCCAATAATATCGCATTCCAGATTGACGATGTCTCCGACCTTTCGGTCGTGCAACGCTGTTACCTGCTGTGTATGTGGAATGATGGATACTTTAAAACAATGTTCATCCACATAAGCCACTGTCAGGCTGATGCCGTCAATGGTGATCGAACCTTTTTCTACAATATAGCGAAGCAAATTCGGCTTTGCTGCAATGGTGTACCAGATTGCGTTGTCATCCGGCTCAATGCCCTGCACTGTTCCGGTGCCATCAATATGTCCCGATACAATATGTCCGCCAAATCTGCCATTTGCAGGCATCGCCCGTTCCAGATTCACACTTGCCCCGGTACTTAACTGCCCCAGAGAACTGCGGTTCATGGTCTCTGCCATGACATCTGCGGTGTAATAACTACCACCCATGCTCGTCACGGTCAGACACACACCGTTGACCGCAATACTGTCTCCAATCTGACTTCCTTCCAGCACCTTTTTACAACCGATGGTCAGTACACAGGACCGGGCGCCGCGTCGTACATTCTGAATGGTTCCCACTTCTTCAACTAATCCTGTAAACATATATGATCGCCTCTTTTCAAGTTAACTTTCAATTTTGTAAATATTATGATTTGGGTGTCAAAACACCCAAATCTTGATTACACGGATTGTTCCGTGCTTTGCACTCCCACTGACATAAGCATCCCCTTACCCACCGCTTAGTGCTCTATGCACTTGAAGCGGGGGGAATGCTTATTCTGCGTTCACATTTTTCCATTCACTAGCTTATAACAGAGTAATTATTTTACATATCCCACGATACAGAAATCATCGCCCAGCCGTTCTATTTCCATATCTTTCAATGTGATTGCATCTGCCATGCGGTCGATTCCCATTCCCTCTACCGGAGAGCGGGCATCCATGCCGCCGATGAGCTTTCCTGCTATGTAAGCATATACTTTATTTACAATGCCATCTTCCAGTGCGGACGCATTTAACGTTCCGCCGCCTTCCAGTAAAATACTGTCGATGTTCTGCTCACCAAGTTTTTTCATCAGTTCCACCAGATTGACTCCATGTGCGCCTTCCGTTCCGATCAGTTGAATTCCTGCCTCTTTTAACTTCCTGATTTTTTCCTGCTTTCTCTCTGCTTCTAATGCTTCCTGACTGCAGGCCACGATTGTCTCTATTTCTGATGCAGTTTTCACGATCTGACTTTCCAGCGGAATGTGCAGATTGGAATCACAGATGATTCTCACCGGATCCACACCACCTTCCACGCGACAGTTCAGCATCGGATCATCTGCCAGTACCGTTCCGATTCCTACCATAATGCCCCGATAACGTCCACGCATTCGATGCACCTGAGCTCTGGCGATTTCACCGGTCACCCACTTGGAATCTCCGGTGGCACAGGCGATTTTTCCATCCAGCGTCATGGCATATTTCATAACCACAAACGGTGTCTTTGTCGTGATGTAATGATAAAATACTTCGTTTAATTTCAGGCATTCCTCTTCCAGAATTCCGGTTTCTACATAAATGCCATGCTCTCTCAGGATCTGTACACCTTTTCCTGCTACCAGCGGATTGGAATCCATACTTCCCACAAAAACTCTGGCAATCTTTTTCTCAATGATAATGTCCGTACACGGTGGGGTTTTTCCCTGATGACAACACGGCTCCAATGTCACATACAGATCCGCTCCTGTGGTGTCCTCCGTGCATCTCGTCAATGCATTTCGCTCCGCATGAAACTCTCCGTATTTCTCATGATACCCCTCACTGATGATCCGTCCGTCCTTTACTACCACGCAGCCAACCATCGGATTCGGTGATGTATGACCTTCTCCCTTTCGCGCCAGCTCCAACGCCCGTCTCATATATTCTTCTTTTTCCTGCATAAAAAAATCACTCCCTTCAAGCTTCCAGGGATTTTCTGCTTCCATAAATCTTTGCATTTCCTGATTTGTCTGTTTTTCATCGTCTGATGTTTTTGTTAGTTTTATACAACATGCACATCCCGACTCCGAATTTTTTCAGATCAAAAATTTATGGTAAAAGAAAATCCCTGAGAAATAAATCTCAGGGAGTGAAAATCTTTTTTGTTAAATGGACTTCAAAACATTTGTTTTTTCTGTCTCATTTAAGTATTTATTTTCGCTTGTTCTTCTTTCATCCAGACTATACTGTCGGCTCTGGAATCTTCTGCTTATCAGAATCACCAGATCAACGCTTTCACGCTCGCGGGCTATACCGCCGGTCGGGACTCTCTGTTTCGAATTACATTCGGTTCAGATCACCCTGCCCTGAAGATTTCTTTGCTTTTTCTGCACATATGATAGCACATACTTTTTTCAAATGCAATAGCTAATTTTTTACTTATTTATGCCGATGCAGAAACTTACTAATCACAATCAGCACACCGCCCACTACAAAGGGGAAAATAAAGGTTGCCACACGGTAAAGTACCGTGATTGCACCGGCTTTATGCACACCAACCAGTACAGCAAAAAGGTTCGTCATGATCAGTTCCACCGCTCCTACTCCTGCCGGTGTCGGAATTACCGCTGCCGACATAACAGACAGCGATGTAATTGACAAAGAATCCAATATTGAAATTTCATTTGTTCCAAACAGAATTAAAAACGGAATACAATACCAGAAGCACAGTTTTGCCAAATTTTTCAACACCATGGAAATCAGCGATGGTACATCCTTCAACAAGCGAGATGTTGATTTTTCCATGATATCGCAGCTTTCTTCCAGTTTTTTCAATGCCGGAGTCAGTTTTCCGCTTTTATTAAACTTACGCACGATCCACAAAATCAGCTGATGAGATTTCGCCGATACCGCAAAAATGATCAACGCAATACTGATGATCGCAGTCAACGCATAAGCAAGTCCCAGATACACGCCATATTCTCTATAATTCACAGACATTACTTTCCAGTTCAAGATAAATAAAAGTCCGCTGAACAGTGCCACACTGACTTTGTGCACCATGTACTGAATCATATAAAGTCCGGTTGCTTCCGAATAGCCAACACCTTTTTTCCCCAGATACACGATTGCTGCCACACCGGAGCCGCTTCCCAGTGTAGATAAACGGTAAAAGGAACAGTAAAAAGCACAGTAAACGGCTTCCCGGAACTTGAATTTTGGATTATATCTGCGCGCCAGTGAATAGGTGATCCATGCCTCAAATAAATGATAGATCACGGTTGCAGCCATAATCGCCACCAGCACAGCAAAAGATGTTTTCTGAAGCTGTGCAACAATATCCCCAGCGGAATCCTTAAATGTATACCAGATGATCAGAAGCAGTATCGCCACAAAAATCAGCTTCGCCAATCGTTTTTTATTTTTCATAAAGATACGTTCTCCTTCCATCGTAACCTATGTATTTTCATCCATCGCATTTTCTCATTATTTTTGCTTAACTTCAAAAAGCTCCTTCACCTGATGTAAAATAATGTCCATCAGACGCTTGCGTGTCTCCACCGCTGCCCATGCAATATGCGGAGTAATCACAAGTTTCTCGCTGTCCTTGATCCGGCGCAGTGGATTATCTTCACGCATTGGCTCCGCGTCCAGCACATCCAGACCTGCCGCCGCGATCTCATCCTGCTCCAGCGCATCAGCCAGATCCGCTTCCACCACGATCGGTCCACGTCCCACATTGATAAAAATCGCACTGTTTTTCATTTTTTCAAACGCTGCCGCATTCATCAGATGCTCGGTCTGCTCCGTCAGCGGTGCATGCACGGACACAATATCAGATGTCTTAAGCAAGGTATCAAAATCTACGCGCTCGTAGCCATCCTCCGTATGGTTTCCGGAAGTAGAATAATAGATCACATGGCAGCCAAAAGCCTTTGCCAGATCTGCCACCCGTCTGCCGATGGCTCCCAGACCAATGATGCCCCATGTCATACCGCAAAGCTCATGAAAATGATTTGCAAAATGTGTAAACATAGCATCATTTACATACTTCTCTGATTTAACATAATTGTCATAATAGGGCATTTTCTCCAGCAAATAGAACAGTAACGCAAACGTATGCTGCGCCACACATTCTGTAGAATAGCCTGCCACATTTCTCCACGCAATATTCCTTTTTGCCAGGAACTCCTTGTCCAAATTATTGGTACCTGTAGCAGTCACGCACACAAGTTTCAGCTTTTCTGCCGTTCCGATGGTCCGCTCGTTGATCTCCATCTTGTTGATGATGACCACATCCGCATCCTTCACACGCTCCGGAACCTCCTCCGGCTTACTGCTTCCGTAACGAACCACTTCACCCAGAGACTCAAATCCACTGAGATCAATGTCCGTTCCAATTGAATTATCATCTAAAAAAACTATCTTCATATCTTTCACATTCCTTCTGTACTATCTGCTTCTGTTATCTATCTTATTGTGGATTTCAATGTTTTCCCTGTCACATCTGTTATTTTCTGTAACATTCCTTACATTCATCCATTTTTATCACCCTTTACCGATGATTCTTTTCTGACTTCGCCCATTGTAACTCATTTTATAAAAAAAAGAAAGTGGCAGTCCCACAAAAGGACTATTCCACTTTCTTAATTTTTTATGATCTGATATTCTATTATTTATTTTGCTTTCGGTCTGCGTACTCCGAAAGATACAACAAAACCAAGAACCGTTACGATGATCATCATGAAAATAGTTGTCATGAAAGATCCGCTTGCGTCATACAGTTTACCTGCAATAGCAGAAGCAAAAGATGCAATCAGCAGGTTTGTATTTATCAGTGAGAAGTTCATGGAATAGTTCTCACGTCCGAAGAAATCACTGATGATAGCAGAGTTTGTTGGTGTAACTCCACCATAAGCAAGTCCTCCTACAACGAAACCGATCACAATGAATGCAAAGTTTCCGCTCATCAGAGCAAGTACAAGAATCAGAGCAGCAACGATAAAAATGATCATATCAAGGATCATTGTAAATCTGTAACCTTTTTTATCAAATAATCCACCAAAGATTACACGTCCGATACCGTTGAAAATAGAGATCAGACCTACAACAGTAGCAATGTTTCCATCAGATACAGTAGTTCCAACCTGGCTTGCGATACCACTTGCCTGAGAAACCAGTGCAAGACCTGCAGCACTCACCAGAATAGCCCAGATATAGTAGAACCAGAATGTCGGCATCGTAGCCATTTTTCCTGTGTTTACTTCACAGGCCGGCTCACGGACTGCTTTTTTCTGAGCAGATGCAGCACCCGGATTGAAACCAGCTTCCGGTTTTACAAAGAAGAAGCTGCAGATCACCATTACAACTACGATGATAATACCGAGAATACGGAAAGTTTCCTGCCACTTGTCTGTTCCATCAGACGGTGTAACAGCTGCAAACACTTTACCAATGATAAAGCTGCTCAGACCAAATCCCATCAGAAGAATACCTGAGATCAGACCCTGTTTGTCCGGGAACCATAAAGACATGGTACTCATAACTGCGTTATAAGCAAATCCTGCGCCAAGACCACACAAAACACCGAATCCAAGATACAGGGTAGCCGGTGAAGTGCCTGTGGTGGAAGCGATCATAAATCCTGCCAGAAATAAAATTCCTGAAAGAATGATGTAGATCTTCGGACTGACTTTTTTTGCCATCATACCGGCAATCAGACATCCGATACAGAAAAATGCCATAACCATGGTAAATGTCATAGATAACTGTGCTGCTGTCCAGTCCGGACGGGAAGCACCGATAGATTTGGACATAACGGACCAAGCATATACCAGACCTGCGAGAAGCAGAGTGATAACACCGATGATCGCATATACCCAGCGATTCAAGTTTTTCATACTTAATTTCCTCCTAAATATATTACTTATATTCCTTAAAAAACAGAGAAACTTCATTCCCCCCTTGCAACTTTTCTATTATAATTGAAAATCTTATATCTTGCAAGATTTTTTCTTCTAAATTCATAGCCCTTTTCTGGTAATTGTGTGTAAATTTGCATATTGCTATCTGACTCCTCATGTTTTACACCTGTATTTCTCTTTTCAATACGTCCTCTTAAGTGTTTTATCAACAAACAGTATCTCTTTTTCCCAAATTCTGCTATAATAAGAGCACACCAAATCGTAATGACACAATGATATAAGGAGCAACATTATGGCAAATCAAAATATGAGGGAACAGCTCGCCCTGTCCCTATCAAATGATGTACTGACAGGCGCGCTCGTTCAAAAGAAGAAAGCCGGATACCAGTTTGGTTTTCACATTCACACGACCATTGAAATTTACCGAATAGTTTCCGGAAGCTGCCATATGGATATTGCTTCTGAATCTATTCACTGCAAGGCTGGAGACTTTATCATGATCCTGCCAAACGTTATTCACTCTTTTCGTGTTGATTACAGCGGGGACTGTGAATATCAGCAGATTCATTTCCGCCCGGATACCTTCACAAAAATCATCTTGAGTGATGATGGCATTTATCCCATCGGTATGATGCATGCGATCCGTTTTCACTGTCAGACTTACTATCGACAGGAATCTGATCAGGTACTGGATGACTGTGTAAACAAAATTATTTCGCTGCACTCCTCGACAGACAGTTTATTTACTGCCGCAAATATCAACATATCCATTATGAGCATCATGCTTCATATTCTGGACAAGAAGCGGCCGAATCACGATTTTACTGATCCGAACCTGCAAAACAGCTATGTGGCATACACTCTGGATTACATCCACGAAAACTATATGCACAAGATTCTTCAGGAGGACATCGCAAAGGAACTTCAGATTTCCGTCCGTTATCTGAGCAGCCTGTTCAAAAAATATATGACGATCACACTGTCCAACTATATCAATATTTACCGCATCAACAAATCCATTGATCTGATGCAGGATACAGATAAATCACTGACAGAGATTGCTCAGATGGTTGGTTTGAAAGATTCCCAGCATTATTCCAAACTGTTTATGACAGTGATCGGGGAATCTCCTTCCAGCTACCGGAAATCCTATATTAAAAACTATTACAACTAACACACATACAGAATGATCAGATATCTTTATCAACGATATATATGATCTGCAATATTTTGTAAAGTGTGTTCGACTTGATTCAGACACAACAGAAGCGGCTCTCTTTCGAAAGCCGCTTCTTTTTTCAATCAGTACACTATGGGGTAATTAATTCTATATCGATTATTTACTAATTGAACACTTTATAAATTTTTCCATTGATTCTGATGTCATCGCGATTGGAGAAGTCCACTTTACCATTCTTAATGTACCACCAGCCATTTTCATTCTGGGCAAGTCCATTGTAATTGAAGTTTACTTTTCCGTTTTCAATTCTCCACCAACCGTTTGCATTCTTAGCTACTCCTGTGTAGGAGAAATCTACTTTTCCATTACGGATATACCACCAGCCGTTTTCATTTTTCTCTACACTGTTGCAATTAAAGTCAACTTTTCCGTTGACGATTCTCCACCAGCCGTTGGCATTCTTTGCGATTCCTGTGTAACCAAAGTCCACTTTTCCTCCGCGGATGTACCACCAGCCGTTTTCATTTTTCTCTACACTGTTGCAGTTGAAATCAACTTTTCCGTTGACGATTCTCCACCAGCCGTTGGCATTTTTTGCGATTCCTGTGTAACCAAAGTTTACTTTTCCTCCGCGGATGTACCACCAGCCGTTTTCGTTTTTCTCTACACTGTTGCAGTTAAAGTCAACTTTTCCATTGACAATACGCCACCAGCCGTTCTCATTTTTTGCAATTCCGGTATAGCCAAAATCTACTTTACCGTTCTTTACATACCACCAGCCGTTTTTGTTCTTTGCAACAGTTGTAACTCCAGTATCAACTTTGTCATTTTTGTAGTAATACCAGTTGCCGTCTGCATCTTTTGTATCAGATAATCCGTCTGCATATGCTTTTAATGTCTTGAATGTCACACTTCCTGCCTCAGAACGATTGCCTTTTGCATCCAGTGCGTAAACTTCTACTTTATAAGAAGTATCCTGCTTCAGATTGCTAAGTTCATATGCCGTGTCTTTTACCAGTGCATCGTTGTCTTTCTTGCCGTTTACATATACATCGTATCCTGTTACGCCTACGTTGTCGACAGATGCTTTCCAGCTGATTGCTGCGCCGGCTCTGGTAATATCTGCTGCCGCAACGCTCGCCGGTGCACTCGGAGCTTCTCTGTCTGCCTCTGCAGTTGTAAAGGTAACTGCCTCTGATGCCTCAGATTCATTTTCTGCTGCATCTACAGCGGTAACTGTTACTGTATACTCGGTATTATCTGTCAGACCTGTTACAGTATAGGAAGTATCTGTGATCAGTTCATCATTTACTTTTTCACCGTTGACATATACGTTGTAACCTGTAACGGCTACGTTATCCAGAGCTTCTTCCCAACTAATGGCTGCTGTTGACTCTGTTACATCAGCAGCGGTTGCATATTTCGGTGTTTCCGGTACTGTGGTATCTGCTACCGCTTCATCTACATAGGAGATAATCGGAGTGATATGAGCAGATGGTTTTGATGGATTCCCATTTGATTTTGCAACCACACGGATATAATCGCCTGCTTTTACTTCCAGCGCATCAATAGATTTCCACTCACCTTTCTTTTTACTTTCAGAAAGTGTTACATTCTGCAACTCGGTATCATTATGCATCAGAGTCAGTGTTGTGCTTCCACCGGAGTTTCCGTTCTGACGCAGATATGGCTCATCATCTTTAATATTAAAGGAAATCACGCCACTCTTTGGTACACGGTATGCCATTGCAGTATAAATATCTGTTTTTGGTGGTGCAGAGATCAAGCCATGGTTTTTCTCAAGATTTGTTGCTTCCTGATTGTATGGGTTTCCATCTACACCTGGTCCATAATAAGTATTTACAACCCAGTTTGGCCATGTGGAATCATAATTTGTCATATTGTTCCAGGAATCATCACTGTTGTTTTTGATCTGACCAAACCATACATTACCCTGCTGATTATTTACATAATCTAATACCCAATGATAGTCGTTCTTTACTGCGATCTCATAGTCGCTTGTTGTACCATCTTCTGCCGTAATGCGAAGTGTCATTCCATCCGCAATTGTATCTGTGTTTGCCAGTACTTTGTCATCAGAAATTACACTTACGGTTGCGGTACTGCTTGTTTTTACATTCTGTTTTACTTCGCTGACAGTTGCCGGATTCTTCTCGGTAGACGGAATCTTGATTGTTGTTCCTGTCATCATGTATACAGTAGATTTTAATTCGCAGTCAGAACTTGCTACAATCGTATATGTTTTGGATTTCTCGCCATAGGAAATTGTTACTGTGCATCCACCGTTTACTACATCATTTTCAGCTAAAACTTTGTCACCGGATTTTACCGTAACCTGTGTGTTGCTGTCTATATTAAGATTCTTCAGTAATTCTTTGACTGTTGTATGTTTTGCCAGACCACTGATCTGATCATTTGCCACATTATATACATTAGAAGTAGCAGTTACTGTTACATAATCACTTTCTGCTGCTCCAATCTCCGGGATATCTGTCAGTGCATGTCCGAAGAAATCATGCTCCGGATCATATCCGTTGTTGTCTGTGATCACTTTACCTGCATTAATTGCCGGCGAATCTTCTGCCAGTTTATAACCGTCAAATACAGATGCATTCTCTTTGATATAAGCAATACCTGATGTATTTGAAGATGGACCGGATCCTGCATCTTCCAGAACTTTTGTACCTGCATTTACAACAACGGCATTCTTATCTCCGCTTGGTGTATTTGCAAAGTTATAGTACAGGTTATTGTCATACTGAAGTGTTCCGCCCGGATACCAGTTCTGATTTAACGGCGTTGAGCCACCATAATAGAAAATATTATTCTCGAGCACTGCATTTCCACCGGTACGGTCAAAAATACTCTTAATATTCTCATTCATATAGAATGTATTGTTATAAATATGAGCATCCGGATTGCCTGGTAAATCTAACGGACCTGTCAACTCGTTCTCACTGATATTATAACGGAATGTTGTATTCACAGCCTCTGCTCCACAGAACATGATTGCTCCACGGGAGTTTCCGTGACTGTAATTGTACTGATAGAGTGTTCCGTCTGTCCAGTCTGCATCCCATGCCTGACCATCGCCATTACCATGATAAGCATACTGATTATTATAACATTCATTATACTGGAACACAGAATCTTTACATTTCCAAGGCCAGATTCCGGCTGCTACACGCTGCCAGCCACTTGGATAATCTGTCGGATTCATCTGACGGGAACAATCCTCAGCCACATTGTACTGAACCAGTGGCTGATCTACATACATGGTTGTGATTGCATCACCACCGGCAGCTTTAATGTAATTGTTCTGAATTGTCACATTACTGGAAGCATATTTTTCCAATGCTGCTTCATTCAAATGTGCACTGTTAAGCTGTGCCCATGCATAAGTATAGGCTGCTGCGATACCCCAGCGGTTTGTTGTTACAACACTACAGTTTTCAATTGTCAGATCATTGAATTTGGAAGCGCCGGTAGCATTCTCATCTGTTGGTTTCTCTACAATAAAATAAATACCACCATTTGCCATATGTTTGTTGATAACATTGCCGTCTACATCATGAACATACAGATCATCCAGAACAATATGATCTACCGTACCTTTATCCTTCGCTACACCAGCCACACCGGTACGATCCATAACATTTGCGTCGTTATATTTTAATCCATCGTCTACTTTACTGGTCTCTCTGTCATTTGTCAGCTCCAGACCTCTGATCTCTATGTATTCTACATCTTTCAGCAAAATGGTTGAAGAAACATTTCCCTTCCATTTATGTCCTGTATTATCCAGATGATTTCCATAATCCTGATACCATACACCGGTGCCATTGGCGTCAATTCGTGGTCTGTTGCCTTCACCATAAGTAGAAATCTCTATCGGTGCCTCTGCACTTCCGCTTCCCTGTACATGAAGGTACTGATCTGTAAATACAGATCCCTTCTCCAGAAGTACTTTATCTCCCGGTCCTAACGTAATCTCATTAATTTTATCCAGCGTTTTAAACGCTTTTTTCTCCGATGTTCCATCATTGGCATCATCACCATTCTGAGAACTTACATAATATGTAGTCCCCTGCTGTCCGTCAGCTTCTTCTGCATGTGCGATGTTTGCCGGCATCATGCTTACTACCGTAACACCGGTCAGCATCATTGCAAGTAATTTGCTCGCCCATTTTTTTCTCATGTTTCTTCTCCTCCTAATTGTATGACTGTAATCACCGGATATAATTTTTTTATACCAAATTCCCCATAGTCCAATTGATTACAGTTGTTTCAAAGTAAACTGAGATAAAGCATCCATATCTCCGTCCACTTCAGCAACCTTTGCTTTTTCTTCTGTCATTTCCTCATATTTTGCACGACGCAATTCATCAATGACTGCTGCACGCGCTTCTGACAGATCCACCTCTCTGGCTTCTTCTCCGACAAACCAGTCATCATTATCATAATGTTTCTGAATTTCCTCCTCGGTAAAATTCATATCTTCATTTGATTTATCATTCATATATGTTTCCTGAAGATAATTCAGTTCATAATCCTGATACATTTCTGTGGAATATTCTTTCAATCCATAGACAGTCTCACCTTTTTCGATTTTCTCACTTCGTGACTGATTTTCCTGCTCCATACGGTTCAGCATCCCCTCATAGGTCGCATCTTTAATATAGCCTTTGTCTTTTGCGATATCATATACTGCATGCATATATTTCAACTGTTCAACTGTCTGCTGCGCCAGATATTCATATCCGGTTTTTCCATTTTTATAAGTCGTCGTCCAAAGTTCATCTTCTGAAACATCATGCTTCTCCGAACGAAGGGTTACCATCGTGTTGTACTGCACCAGATTCATGCATTGAATGTACTCTTCTTTACTGATCTGAGTCCCGTTAATTGTCAGTGAAAATGCCGTCTTCTGTGCATGTTTCCAACCTCCGACACAGGTTATAGCAATCACTGCTACTGTCAGAACCAGTACGATCAGCCATTGCTTTTTCTTTCCTTTTTTCATATGAAATACCCCTGTTTTTTGCTACCACTTTCACAGCGTTTTTAACCTTATTATATCCTTTTCACTCCTTAAAAACTTGGTGTTTTCAACTTTCTTACCGTCTCTTTTTACATAATTCGGAACTTCAAGTCGAACGCACGTGAGACTTGGTGCGTGATTCTGGTCAGCGTAAGCTG
>OGDF01000425.1_pt1 | contig 68087 bp, 55 predicted proteins | sample 1570141 | NCBI WGS metagenome assembly OGDF01 (sample SAMEA4370581, study PRJEB24528) | human gut metagenome
GGATATAGGAAATTTCCTTGAGCTTCAGGGAACCTTCCATGGAAATCGCATAATCCAGCCCTCTTCCGATGAAAAAGACATCCTTCGTATGGGAAAATTTGTTGGCCAGCCACTGAATCCGCTCTTTTTCATCGAGGATCCGCTGAATTTTTTCCGGAAGCTTCAAGAGCTCCTGGATATAGTGATCTGCTTCCTCTCTGCTGATGCATTCCCGCACCTCGCCGAAAAGAATGCCGATGAGATAAATCGCCGCCAGCTGAGTGCTGTAGGCCTTGGTCGTTGCCACGGAAATCTCCGGTCCGGCCCAGGTGTAAAAGACGCTGTCCGCCTCTCTCGCAATCGAGCTTCCCACCACATTTACGATGCCAAGCACAGGAAAGCCCCGCTTTTTTGACTCCCGGAGAGCCGCCAGGGAATCCGCCGTCTCGCCGGACTGGCTCACAATCACCACCAGCGTGTGCTCGGAGAGAATTGGATTCCGGTAGCGGAATTCAGAAGCCAGGTCGATGTCCACGGGAATGCCGGAAAGCTTTTCCAGCACATATTTTGCCGCCGCGCAGACGTGGTAGGCAGAACCGCAGGCCACCATCTGGATCCGGCTGATTTTCCGGATGTCCTCATCAGAAAGACCAAGCTCCTCGATGACAATTTTTCCATCCTTGATCCTCGGATGAATCGTATCTGCCACGGCTTTCGGCTGCTCGTAGATCTCCTTCAGCATAAAATGCTCAAAACCGCCTTTTTCCGCGGATTTCGCATCCCACTCCACGGTCCTGAACTCTTTTTCCAGGACCTCCTGGTCCACGTCGTAGAAAGTGATGGTATCTTTGGTTAACTCTGCGATCTCCATATCGGAAATGTAGCAGACGTTTTTCGTATATTTCAGAATTGCTGGTACGTCGGAAGCGATGAAGTTTCCATTCTCCGACCGGCCGATAATCAGCGGGCTGTCTTTCCGCACCGCATAAATTTTTCCCGGCTGGTCTTTGAAAAGGATACCCAGCGCATAGGAACCGCGGATACGGCCCAGAGCCCGGGCGATAGCCTCCAGAGGATTGCCTTTATAATAGTAATCGAGAAGATGGGCCACCACCTCGGTGTCTGTCTCCGACAGAAAGACAAAGCCTTTTTTCTGGAGATACTCCTTCAGCTCCTTATAGTTCTCGATGATGCCGTTATGGACCACAACGATCCGTTTGTCTTTGGAACAATGGGGGTGAGCGTTTGCCACTGAAGGCTCCCCGTGGGTTGCCCAGCGGGTATGACCGATACCACAGGTGCCGCTTACCGCTTTTCCATTGTCCGTCATCTCCTTCAGCGCCTGGAGCCGGCCTTTTGCCTTAAGAATCTCGATCCGGTTCTCGCCGTCCCGCAGGTCAGAAACCGCAATACCGGCGGAATCATAGCCCCGGTATTCCAGTCTCGAAAGGCCGCTTAACAGCACCGGCGCTGCGTTCCATGCTCCTACATATCCAACAATTCCGCACATCCGTCAGTCCTCCCGGTAGCCCTTTTTCACGATCACGTCGATAACCTCATCCACATATTTTTCACAGAGAGCTTCCTCCCCGGCTTCCACCATGACGCGGACCACAGGCTCAGTTCCGCTCTCACGCACCAGGATGCGGCCGTCAGCTCCCAGCTTTTCGCCCACAGCCTTGACTGCTGCCTGGACGTCCGGATCGTTCTGGGCTGCCGCTTTGTCCGTCACGCGGATATTTTTCAGAACCTGGGGATAAACAGGCACCGGAGCTGCCAACTCAGCCAGCGTCTTTTTCTTCTCCAGCATAACTTCCATCATCTTGATGGCCGTCAGGATACCATCGCCGGTGGTTGCATATTTCCGGAAAATGATATGACCGGACTGCTCGCCGCCCACGCGGTAACCGTTGGCGGACATATTCTCATAGACATATTTATCGCCGACAGCCGTTTTCTCGTACTCGATTCCTGCCTCGTCCAGAGCCTTATAGAGACCGAAGTTTGACATCACCGTGGTGACAACCTTGTTTCCGGCCAGCTTGCCGCGCTCTTTGAGATAACAGCCGTAGATATAGATGATCATATCGCCGTTTACCACGTTTCCGTTCTCATCCACGCAGAGACAGCGGTCCGCATCGCCGTCAAAGGCAAAACCGACATCCAGGCCTTTCTCTTTCACCAGCTTCTGCAGGCCCTCGATGTGGGTGGAACCACAGTTCGTGTTAATGTTCGTGCCGTCCGGCTCGTTGTTGATCACATAGGTCTTGGCTCCCAGCGCATCGAAAACGCTCTTCGCAATCATCCAGGCGCTGCCGTTCGCACAGTCGAGGCCGACTTTTTTGTTCTTGTAGGAGCGGGTGGCCAGGGAAATCAGATAGCCGATGTAGCGGTTTCTTCCCATGGCGTAATCCACAGTACGGCCGATGTTTTCCCTGGTTGCAAAAGGAATCTCTCCGGAAAGGCCGTCGATATAAGCCTCAATCTTCAGAATAGTCTCCTCATCCATTTTTTCACCATTACTGTTGATGAGCTTGATTCCGTTGTCATAGTAGGGATTGTGGCTGGCGGAAATCATAATACCACAGTCGAAATCCTCGGTTCTTGCCACATAGGAGACAGAAGGAGTCGTGGTTACATGAAGCAGATAAGCCTCCGCACCGGAAGCAGTCAGGCCTGAAACCAGCGCATACTCAAACATATAAGAGGAAAGGCGGGTGTCTTTTCCGATAACGATCTTGCACTTCTCGCCCTCTTCTTTATTTCTTCCATAGTACCAGCCCAGGAAACGACCGATCTTGTAAGCGTGTTCAGCAGTCAGGTTCTTATTGGCTTCCCCACGGAAACCGTCTGTTCCAAAATATTTTCCCATAATATTATTCTCCTTAACGATTTTTTTCAATGAATAAAGGCTATGGACTAAACTACAATTATCTATACTACCATAGATTTATACTTTTGGCTAGTTTTTTTGCACATTTTTCATTTTTGTAAAAATCCACCAATTTTTCTAAAGCTATGATGTAAAATATGAGTAGAAGAAAAAAAAGTGCGCTTCCCTTCACAAGTGAAAAGAATGTGTTATACTAAAGACCATAAAAATCGCAAAGGAGGGGACTTCTGGAAAGATGAGCTACTGGATTTTAGAATTTATCCGGGTAGGGATCGGATACATTTTTCTGATGTATCTCTGGCCATCCGTCGTTTTCCGAAAACACTTATCCGGGAAAAGCCTGACTTATCGTTTTGCTTTCTGTTCCACAGTTTCCGTTTTACTGATCAACACGCTTGTTCTGAGCCTGGGACTCTTTCATATCTTAGACGGACGCATTGTATTTTTCCTTTTTTATGGAATCTTTATCGCATCCATTCTCAAAGAAAAAAGGCTTCGCCTGCGTGTATCCGGGCAGCTCAGAAAACTTTTTGCCGGAAAGCTGGGCTGGAAATCTTTCCTTACAGCTCTGGCCGATGACAGTAAATATCTTCTCGTCACATTTTTCCGCAGATTGAATCAGAAAATAAAAGGTCGAAGACTGGAATACGGCATTTTAAGCGTGCTTATCCTTTTTGCAATTGCCTATTTTTCCTATGGAGCCTTTCAAAACCATTCCTATGGCTGGGGTGACATGTACGTTCATCATGCCTGGATCTACGGCCTTAAGGAAGGCAATATTTTCTCGGCTGGCGTTTACCCGGAGGCCATGCACTGCTTTATTTACAGTATGGATGTGCTCTTTGGAATCTCTATATACAGCTGTCTTCTCTTCCTCGGGGAAATTCATGTGGCGGCTCTCCTGGTGGCCGTCTACTGCCTGTTCCGGGAAATCCTGAAATCCAGGTATACAGTTTACCTGATATTAGCGGCATTTCTGACCATAGACGTTGTCTGCATCGATGAGATTTACGGCATGGCCCGGCTGCAGTACACGATTCCCCAGGAGTTCGGCTTATATACGCTATTCTTATGTACGCTGTATTTAGTCCGCTTTCTGAAAAGAGAGAACAAAGGCTTTGACGGAAATCTTTTTCTCTTTATGACCTCTCTGGCCGCTTCTCTTGCCATCCACTTTTATGTCACAATTATGGCCTTTTTCCTCTGTGCTTCTTTTGCCGTTTTCGGCCTGAACCAGATTTTTCGGAAAAAGAATTTCGGTGTGCTGGTGACGGCTGTTATCCTGGGAGTCGTCATTTCCACCCTGCCCATGGTGCTGGCTTTTGCCTCCGGAATCCCGCTTCAGGGATCTCTGAACTGGGGCATGAACATTATAAACGGTACGGACACCAAAGAAGGACGAAGCCAGGCGGTACAGACGAGCACAGAGGAAAGTACCGAAGCGATGACCGGAATTACAGCGGAAAAGGGCAGCGAAAATGCCTCTTCCCTTCCGTCCCAGTCCCAGCTCGACAGCCAGCAGGGCACAGTCATTGAAATGGAAAGCAGCACCAACGTACCGAAAACGCCTCTTGTCAAAAAGGTGGCCGATGCGGTGATCCGCAGCCTGAAACTGGTTTACCAGTACGGCTATGTGCAGCTCTACGGAAGATCCCGGGCTGGCTGGCTGCTCCGTTTTAGCATAATTGCGGCAATCCTCACCCTCGTAAATGTGGTGATTTCCATTGTGCGCCTGAAAAAAATATCCTTTAGCATGTATGCTGGAATAACCACAGCCTCTTTCCTTTTCATGCTGCTTTATGCGGCGCCTTTCCTCGGCCTGCCGGAAATCATTGCCGGAGCCAGACTCTGTCTACCGGAACAGATTCTGCTTCTTGCCATGATGGCCATTCCTGCGGACGAGCTCTTTTTCCTGTTGGAAAAAACGAAGGCCGGACATTTTGCCCCGCAAATCAGTCTTGCAGGTGTCCTCGCAATCTATGCAGGCACCAATTATTTCGGGGTGTTCCACGGCTATCTATACTACGAACTGACCAGATATAATGCCGCAGTGGAACTGACCAGTGAAATTATGGACGCTTATCCGCAGTACAGTTATACGATCATCTCCACCACGGAAGAACTATACCAGTCGGTAGATGACGCCAGACATGAGGAAATCCTTGATTTTTACAATAAATCCCGGCTGGTGGACTATTACATTCCTACGGAATACCTTTTCTTCTATATAGAGAAGAACCCGATTTACTATGCCCAGTATCACTTTTTCTCCGGCCCGCGCTGGCTGGCCCAGGATAAATATACGAAATATTACGAATATTCCACTGCGGTTCTGAGTATCGGCGACGGCATTGAACATTCGGAAATTTCGGAGGAAGCCGTTGGCGAGTCTCTTTTAACCACAAGTAAAGCTTCCGACGCCTATTCCGTCATCATAAACCGGACGATTCTGGAATCGGAGATGTACCACTGGTGCCAGGAATTTAAGACCCGTCTTCCCAATGAGATCAAGGTCTATTACGAAGATGAAAATTTCATCTGCTATGTGGTAAAGCAGAATCCGGCGCATCTTTATAACCTTAACCTTGAAAAATAACCCCCGAAAGGAGGAAAAAATGAAAAGAAAACGCTGGCAGCTGCAGGCCGCAGGAGTCATCGTGCTGACTGCCATGCTTGCAGCAGGCATCTGGATCTTTTCTCAGAAGAACACAAAAGAATACGAGCCTTCCGATGAAGCCTTTGGAAATCCCCTCATGGGATACGCTCCCTGCGCCTGGAATGCCGAAGTCCGGGAGGACGTTTCCCTGCTGTATATGGACATCACCTGGGCAGAACTGGAGCCCGAGGAAGGCCAGTACAACTGGGAGGGCATCGAGAAGGAAAATCAGTTGGAACGCTGGCGGGAGGAAGGAAAACACATCGTATTAAGATTCGTCTGCGACGTGCCCGGAAGCGAGACGCATATGGATATTCCGGAATGGCTCTATGAGAAAACGAATCACGCAGGTACCTGGTACGACGTATCCTTCGGCAAGGGCTTTGCTCCGGATTACAACAACGAGATTTTTATCTCCTGCCATCAAAAAGCGGTGGAAGCCATGGGGGAACATCTGAGGCAGGACGGACTCATCAGCTACATTGAGCTTGGAAGTCTCGGGCACTGGGGCGAATGGCATGTCAATTACAGTGTCGGCATCCAGCCTCTTCCGCTGGAAGACATAAGAGAACAGTATGTGGCGCCCTGGACGACTGCTTTTCCCAACGCGATGCTCCTCATGCGCCGACCTTTTTCTCACGCCGCAAAATATGGAACCGGCCTTTATAATGATATGACGGGAGAACCGAGCGAGACGGCCGCATGGCTCCGCGAAATTGAAAATGGCGGCAATCTGAGTCAGACAGATGAAAAAAATGCCCTCTCTCCCATGACGGATTTCTGGAAAACCGCCCCCGTAGGCGGAGAGTTTACCAGCTCTCTTTCCATGGAAGAAATGCTGACTGCCAGTCTCTCCCAGACTGTGGAGCTGATTCAGGAATCCCACACAACCTTCCTGGGACCGAATGTAGCGAATGCCAAATATCTGGAGGGGTATGAAACTGTACTGAAAAATATGGGCTACCGTTTATGGATCTTAAAAGCCACGCTCTCCTGGAGCCTTCGCGGAACGAAGCTGAGTCTCATCTGGGAAAATGACGGGGCGGCACCCTTCTACAGGGACTGGCCGGTGTGGGTGTATGTGACGGATGAAGACGGGAATACCATTGAGAAAAAGCAGGTGAAACTTTCCCTGTCTTCGATTCTTCCCAGAGAAACCATAGAGACGGACACTCTGCTTGACACCAGGAAGCTTTTCGAGCTTGCGGGCGAGAACTACCATATCAGCATTGGTGTAGAAGATCCCATGATAGGAAAAACAGGTTTACGCTTTGCAATGCAGGGCGATTACAAAGATGGACAAAATTTTCTGTGGTAATCTCCTTTTTTTGTAAAAAATTACCCATTTTGAGAAAGTATGTTGTAAAATAGTATGAGAAAAAACGGTGCAGTTCGCTGCACGGATGAAAAGGAGGAGCTTATGAAACTGTTGAAAAAACTCTGCTGCCCGCTGCTTTTTTCTCTGTTCTTTGTGGCAGCCCTCTTCTTTCCCGTTGCTTTTGCCTCAGCCGACGATACGGTGGATCTGAAGCTCTCGGAAGGAACCTATCGCTATGATTATGCCTATGAAGTGTTCAAGCTTGTCAACGAAGAGCGCGCCAGAGTCCATCTGGAGCCGCTGGTGATGGATGCAGAGCTGACGGAAGCCGCCATGCAGAGAGCGGCAGAAACTCATGCCATTTACAGCCATACCAGACCGGATGGCAGCGGCTGCTCTACCATCTGCCCTGCAAGAATGCGCGGTGAAAATATCGCTTATGGGCAGGACTCCCCCGCAGAAGTTATGGATGCCTGGATGACCTCCTCAGGTCACAGAGCAAATATCCTGCATTCCGGCTATACCAACATCGGCATCGGCTGCTTTGTACAGGATTCCTGTCTTTTCTGGGTTCAGGCTTTTAGTTACGACACCACAACCGGCGCTTATGTCCAGCAGCCCAACCGCAAAGTATCTCCCATTATTACCGTCAGCCTGCAGAATCTCAACCTCGTTTTCGGCGAGACGGAACCATTATTTTTTACAGAAGAGACAAAAACCCTGCAGATAAAATTTGCCTCAAAGAAGGAACCAGGCTTAGTAAGGCTTGATCCTTCCAACTTCGACTGGAGCATTGCCGATCCCAATGCGGCTTCATTGGATCAAAGCGGTGTCATGCGGCTGAAAAACGGCGGCGCCACCACGGTCACTGTCTCCCTGAAAAGCCGGCCTTCCATTCAGGTTTCTGTCCAGGCGAATGCTTTTTATGATTTGTCAAAAGCTTCTGTCACCAGCGGCTTTCATACTGCTTACACTGGCAGCCCCATCACATTTTCACCCACTGTCACATACAATGGGAAGACACTGACCGAAAATACCCACTACACGATAAGTTTCAGCAACAATGTCAACTCCGGAAAGGCCTCCTTTGAGATCAAAGGTCTGGGACTTTACCAGAGCACTTACAATGGAACCTTCATCATCAACAAAGTTTCCATACAAAATACTTCCATCAAGCTTCCCTATAGCAGCTATGCCTGGACCGGGAAACCGATTACGCCTGTCCCCACCGTCACCTATGGGGGGCTGACACTGAAAGAAGGAACGGATTACACCCTCTCCTGGAGCAACAATACGGATAAGGGCACTGCAAACGTGATTATTACCGGCTGCGGAAACTTTACCGGTACGAAATCCCAGTCCTTCTCCATTCAGCAGTTTCTGATCAGCAAAGCCACAATCAGCACGATCTCTCCTGTGACCTACACATGTCAGCCTGTTACCCCGGAGCCCACGGTCAAGCTGAATGGAAAAGTCCTTCAGAAAGACCGCGACTATAAACTTACATACTCCAACAATATCAATGTTTCCAAAAAAGCTCAGGTAACAGTGACCGGAATCGGGAAATATTCCGGCAATGCCACGAAGTTTTTTGAAATCAAGGCCCGGAAGCTCTCGGGTGAGACGATCCAGTTCCCGGATTTTTCCTACAGCGGAAGCAGTCCTTCCGGTTATGTCAGCAGCAATCTTTCCATTCTCTATAAGGGAACGAAACTGACCTGCGGTACGGACTATACGCTCTCTGCCACCAAAGATTCCAGCACGAAAGAGATCTCTTCCATCCGTATCACCTTCTGCGGAAACTATACAGGAACCCGCTCTTTTGTTTCCCTGAAAAGCTATGGACGCGTCACCGCAATTCCGGATCAGACTTATACCGGAAAAGCGATCACTCCAACGATTCGCGTCACTTATAATAGCAGGACCCTCACAAAAGGAAAAGATTACACGCTCACCTTGGCCAACAATGTGAACCCCGGAACGGCCAGCGTTACCATCACCGGAAAAAATGGATTTTTTTCCAGCCAGACGGTCACTTTTAAAATTGTGAAAAAAGAATCCGGAGATAGCAGTAATACCGGAAACACTGGCAGTAATGGCAATTCCAATGGAACCACTGGCAACACTACCATCTCCCTGACAGCTCCCGTGCTTTCCGTAGCTACCGCCTGGAATAAGGTCACGCTCCGCTGGAACAGAATTTCCAATGCAGACAGTTATCTCCTCTATAAAAAAACGAACAGCGGCAGCTATGTACTCCTGAAGACCATCTCCAAAAGCAAACTGGTCTATAGCGATACGAAAGTATCCGTTGGAAACACTTACCGCTATATGATCAAAGCCGGCAAAACTATGGCCTCCGGCAAGAAGGTCTACAGCAGCTTATCCAAGACAGTAAGCGCCAAACCGGCCCTCTCCCGACCGCTCATCACGATCCGCAGACTCTCCGGAAAACAGCGAATCACCTGGAGAAAGGTTTCCGGAGCCACCGGCTACATTCTCTATCAGAGAACCGGCAGCGGAGTCTTCCGCAAGATCAAAACTCTCACTTCCAGAAACACCTCCTGGAGTGTAACAACGAAAAAAGGAACCTCCTATTCCTACAAACTGGTTCCCTACCTCAGAGTAAACGGAAAAATTAAGACTGGCCCTTCAAGTGTCATCAAGACAGTAAAGGGCAGATAACACGCAGAAATCCCCGGGAACGGCAAAAATTCCCGGGGATTTCTTCTGTCAGTTTTTCTTCTTTTTCTCTTCCACCACGCCAAAGGCCAGAAACAAAGCCCAGATATAGGGCGCTCCAAACACGTTCAGCGTCTTCGGGCCGGTAATACTTTCGGGCTCTTCCTGCACCCTTATGTATGCTTTTTCAAAGGTGCTGCGGGTGATCGATTTCCGCTTGCGGTCTGTGAAAAGCTCGCCGCCTTTGATCGTGTAAGTGAAGGGAAGGTGCTTTACGGTGAGGAAGGTTTCACCCTGATGACTCTCAATAACCTGCCATAAATTCTCTACGGTTATTGTCTCTTTCTTCTTTATCTTTTGTAACTCATCCATAGTATCCCCCATTTACTTTTGGTTTCTACAGCCGATACTCTTCCCCGTCCTTCGGGAACCAGACAGAACTCTCCATCCGCTGCTGCTCCACATACTGTTTCAGCTCCCGGCGGCTCACCATGCTATTGGTATGATCCGGACATCCCGTCGTTATAATGTGGGCTCTTGGATAACTTAAATGAACGGCTGCGATTTCTTCCCGATTCATGCCAAACTGCCCGCCTGCGCCACTGCCCTCTCCATCCTCAGAAAAACCGGCGCTCACGACAACCAGACGCGGCTTCCAGGTCTTAAGGACCTGCTTCATGCCATCGTACCAGCTGCTTTCTCCCGTCAGATAGGCACTGTTTAATACCGGATGGGAAATCAGCACGCCGCAGCCTTTCTGATCCATCGTAGAAATTCCGTTCACTTTATAAAAAGCCGGTGTTTTCCGTATGCTCAGATGGCAAAATTCTGTCGTTTCCGTAAGAATCTCCAGATTTGAAAAGCCATCCATCGACAGCGAATCCGCATCCGCCTCATTTTGCACAAAGACCTTCATCCCCCGCGGAATCAGCCTCCTGGCCTCCCCGTCAAAGGCTCCTTTCGTAAGATGGGTTGCGATTACCGCATCCACATCCAGAAGGTCGCTGAATTTTATCTCTTCTTTCGCAGCCCCTTTTTCCAGTCCTCCCATAATCGGGTCCACCAGGAACCGCTGCCCCGCATAGTCCAGGAGATAGGTGCTCTGCTGCACTTGTTTGTATATCATAAAAATTCTCCGTTCTGCTTTATTTGTAATTGCATCTATTCTTCCATGGTAATATAAAATTATAGATAAGTAAAGGGAATAGAGATGGTTTTTCAGAATATATGTGCCGGATTTCCCGCTGGGAAGGCAGGAAGGAATTTCTCCCGTTTCAGGGCATTAAAAAAGACAGAGCCTTGCAGTTCATCTGCCTGATTCTGTCTTTTTTTAATTTTATTTCATTGTAACATTCTCAGCCTTTTCTTCCGCAGCAGCGTTTATACTTCTTTCCGCTTCCGCATGGGCAGGGCTCGTTGGGGTAAATTTTTCTGCCGAGGCCTACGGACATGGCATTTCTGGTCACTTCGGAAGCCATATGCCCCTTGTAATCCCAGCATCTGGTCATGCAGCCTAAGCGGCGGATCTCTTTTTTCACATCCTCGACCTGTCTCTGGGTGGAAAAATAACAGCCGTGCTGATAGAGCATCGCCAGAATCTCTTCCTCCGGAATATTCATACGGATGGCTTCCTGTACATCATAGAAGATCCGCAGAGCATCTGCCTGATTCTTATGCTGCTCATCCATCATATCCTTGATGAAAAATACCGTATTCTCGTTGGGTTCCTGGCAGGCCAGCTGACCGTAGCTTAAGAACTCTTCCTCTGTCTCCGGCACATAATAGTCAAAGGTATTCTGCACCTTCTGAACTTCCTGATACACATCGTTTTCAGCAAGATCAACATCCATCAGAAAACCATTTTTCAGCCGGACAACACCGGATTTCCGGTCCAGCTCTTCCAACTGAGCTTTTACTTCTTCTGCATCTTTGATACCTGTATGATAAGTTCCGCAGATCTCCACAAACTTTTCCAGCGAAATCACACCGTACAGATATACCACCGATTTTGCATAATCCTCCAGACGATTTCTGTCCGCTTTTTCTGCCTGCATATCAGGTGTGCAGATTTTTTCGTATGTGGTCTCCACATCCTCTGGAACCAGATACAGTTCCTGCTTCGGATCATAAGCTCCGTAAGTGGTCAGAAGCAGCGAATCTGCCACCAGCTCCTGGCTGATGAGGATTCCCTGTTCCTGAATTGCACTCTCAAAAAATCTGGTCTCATCTGCAGAGGCCTGCTTTACGATTTCTCCCATTACTGCCTCATCCAGAAGCTGGTCCCTCAGCCATTTTGCCAGATCCTTTTTATTCCATTTACTGAAGCCTTTTAATCCGTGTTTCTTTGCAATATCCTGGAGGTTATCTTTTGTATAGCAAAGGAAAACCTGCTCCAGGCTCTCCGGTCTTGCCGTTCTGTATTCTGTCATAACGCACATCCTTTTCTATTTCTCATCTTGAAAAAAGCGCCTTGAACTCCACTTTTTCGGAAATCCCACGCGCAATAAGTCTATGTTATCTTAACAGACTCAGGCCAAGAAATCAATGGAAAAACTTTTCTGTTTTTTCAGATTGCTATAGACGAATCGAAAAAAACAGTTAGAATAGAAAGAAGAAATTCCATCACACCGGAAAACACATCTGAGGGAGGTAGCTTATGAAAGAAACTATTCCGGAAGAAGGACTTGAACATTTTGACGAGTACCTTCAGAACTATTCCAAAAACGAGAATCATCCGCTGAAGATTCTCCTGGGCTTTTACAAGGGGAAAAAGCTCCAGTGCGCCAAGGGATTTTTCTGGCTGATCTGCCAGCGGTCCCCTGTCTGGGTCACGCCGATCGTGACCGCGAACATCATTGACATCGCCACCAATCCGGGCAAGAACAGTATTCAGCGGATTCTTTTCAATCTGGTGATTGCCCTGCTTTTTATCAGCCAGAATGCCTTCAGCAACTACATGGCTACCAAGCATTTTTCCGGGGCCAACCGGGAGATTGAAGGATCTTTGCGAAACGCGCTGGTCCGGAAGCTCCAGCAGCTTTCCATCATGTTTTATAAGGAAATCCAGTCCGGACGGCTTCAGTCCAAGGTCATGCGTGACGTGGAAAATGTCCAGGCCCTCTTAAACCAGATGGTCCGGACACTGTTTTTCTTCATTCTGGACGTCATCATCGCCTCTGCTGTCACCCTCTATCACAGCCCCCTGGTCTTCGTCGTCTTTCTGGCTGCGATTCCTGTGGCTGTGGCCGGAATCTACTATTTCAAGAAGCCGATTTCCGAGCGTAACCGCGCCTTCCGTACCGAGATGGAGAGCACCCAGGGCGCGGTGGCGGAAATGCTTGAGATGATTCCCGTCACGAGAGCCCACGGTCTGCAGGAGGTGGAGATCAACAAAATGCAGCGTTACCTCAAGGGCATCATGCATCAGGGCTTTCAGCTCGATCTGATGAACAACCTTTTCGGCGCTGCCAGCTGGGTCGTTTTCCAGAGCTTCCAGATCCTCTGCCTGGCCTTCACCGGCTGTCTGGCTGTCAAGGGAAAGATCGGCGTCGGCGAGGTGGTTCTGTTCCAGACCTATTTCACCCAGATCGTGGGACAGATCTCCACTCTCATCAATATTTACCCGGATCTCTGCAAGGGAATGGAGTCCGTCCGTTCCATCGGCGATATTCTCGAAGAAAAGCAGGTGGAGCCCAACCATTCCATCGTCCCTTTGGGCGACCTCAAGGGAAACGTCCGTTTCTGCAACGTGGATTTCAAATATCCCGATGGGGAACGATATATTCTGAAGGATTTTAACCTGGAGGTCAAACCCGGCGAGAGCATCGCCTTTGCCGGAGAATCCGGCACCGGAAAGTCCACGATTCTGAACCTTCTGATTGGTTTTCTGCCGCCCACAGACGGCAAAATCCTCATCGACCGGATCAATATGGTAAACCTCGATATGAACGAATACCGGAAACAGATCGCCGTTGTTCCCCAGAACACGATCCTTTTCTCGGGAACCATCCGTGAAAACATCACCTACGGCCTCGAAAACATCTCCGATGATGAGATCTGGTCTGTGATCCACGAAGTCGGCCTAGAGGACCTGCTCGACAAAATGCCCGACGGCCTGGACACGCCCCTCGGCGAGCACGGCGACCGGCTCTCCGGCGGTCAGAAGCAGCGAATCTCCATCGCCCGGGCCCTGATCCGCAAGCCGAAGATCATCATTTTCGACGAGGCCACTTCAGCCCTTGACTCCGCCTCCGAAAAGAAAGTTCAGGAGGCCACCGACCACATGATGGGAAAATGCACCACCTTCATTGTCGCTCACAGGCTTTCCACCATCCGCAAGGCCGACCGTATCGCCTTTATCAAAGACGGCAGCGTCGCCGAGATCGGAAGCTATGAAGAGCTCATGGCGAAGAAAGGGTATTTTTACCGGCTCAAGAGCCTGCAGGAATAATACATAGAGAAAGCTCCGTGACCACCACTTTTGGGGGTAATCACGGAGCTTTTTATTCAGCAATATTTCCCGCCAGATAATCCAGAATGTTCATCCCGTAGTAGGTCTTTTTGTCGATCCGGCTGGCAAGCCTTGGCATATTTTCGATCCAGAGAGAGAACCCTGGAGGCGCACCAGTGATAAAAATTATTCATGTTGTTGATCAGCGTATCAAAATCCCGCTCCTCTTCCAGATAAAGATCATAGGGGAAAAATTTTTCGTCAAAAATCAATGCCTCTCCTCGGGTGTTGATCTCTGCGATTTTTATCACAGAAGTCATCAGCTGATTCAGCTTCTGCCGCTGTAAAGCGTTTCCTGCTAAAAATCGGCCGCCGCACAGCAGAAAACTGCCGGGCAGCGGCCGGAAAATTTATTCGCCCAGAGCCTCGAGAGCTGCGGAGAGAGCTGCCACTTTTTCCTCGGCATCTTTCTCGTCAGCGCCTTTGATTCCTGCGTAATATTTGATCTTAGGCTCGGTTCCGGACGGACGCACGCAAACCCAGGCCTTGTCTTCCAGCTCGAAATAGAGCACGTTGGACTTCGGCAGAGTCAGCTCGGAGGTCTCTCCGGTAGCAATGTCGGTGCGGATGCTGGAACGGTAATCTTCCATAGCAAGCACTTTGAAGGGGCCTACGCTCTTCGGGGTGTTGGCGCGGAAGCTCTCCATCAGAGCGTCGATCTTTGCTTTTCCTTCCATTCCCTTGAAGGTCTGAGAGATCAGGTTCTCTTTGTAATAGCCATAGGTCTTGTAGAGGTTCTCCATCTGCTGGCAGAGGGTAAGACCTTTGGACTTATAGTAAGCGGCTGCTTCGCAGAGAGCCATAACGGCAACAACGGCGTCCTTGTCTCTTGCGTGGGTTCCTTCCAGGCAGCCGTAGCTCTCCTCGTAACCGAAGAGGAACTCATGGCTGTGATCCTGCTCGAAGAACTTGATCTGCTCGCCGATGTATTTGAAACCGGTCAGAGTCTCGATCAGGGTTACGTTGTAAGCCTTTGCGATCTCCCGGGCCATTTTTCCGGACACGATGGTGGTGACAACGGCGCCGTTCTCCGGAAGGATACCCAGTTCTTTTCTCTGGGAAAGGAGGTACTCCAGGATCAGCATACCGGACATGTTTCCGGTAAAGCTCTGGTACTCGCCGGTTTCCGTGTTCTTTGCGTAAACGCCGAGACGGTCAGCATCCGGGTCGGTAGCGAGGACGATATCTGCATCCACCTCTTTGGCCAGCTTGAGGGCCAGAGCGAAAGCTTTCTTATCCTCCGGGTTCGGATAGCTGACAGTCGGGAAATCACCATTAGGAAGCTCCTGCTCTTTTACCACATGAACCTGAGTAAAGCCAAGCTCTTTTAAGACGCGGCGTACCGGCAGATTTCCGGTTCCGTGAAGCGGGGTGTAAACGATTTTCAGTTTGTCAGCCTGCTCTTTGATGGCTTCCGGACGAAGCACCAGTTTTTTCAGGGCTTCCATGTATTTGTCGTCGATCTCGCTTCCGATGACTTCATAGAGGCCTGCGGCTTTGGCGTCTTCCTCACTCATGGTCTTCAGTGCGCCGTAATCGGTGATAGACTGCACTTCATTGATGATCTCCACATCTTTGGGAGCGGTGATCTGGGCGCCGTCCTCCCAGTAAACCTTGTAACCGTTGTACTCCGGCGGGTTGTGGCTGGCTGTCACCATAACGCCTGCGGTGCAGTGGAGCTCACGAACGGCAAAGGACAGCATAGGTGTCGGACGAAGAGACGGAAAAATGTAAGCTTTGATTCCGTTGGCTGCCATGCAGAGTGCGGTCTCTTTTGCAAATTCCGGGGACATGTGGCGGGAGTCAAAGGAGATGGCTACGCCCTTTTCCTGGGCATGTTCTTTGATGATAAAGTTTGCAAGTCCCTGGGTCGCTTTTCTCACAGTGTAAATATTCATACGGTTGGTTCCGGCTCCCAGAATACCGCGAAGGCCTCCGGTACCGAACTCCAGCTCTCTGTAAAAACGCTCGGTGATCTCTTTCTCGTCGTCCTTGATGGCAAGGAGCTCCGCTTTGGTGGCCTCGTCAAAATAAGGGGAGGTGCACCAAAATTCATAATTTTTCATTGCATCCATGGCAATATCCTCCAGATTCATAATCTTTCTGTTTTTTTGGAAAAAAGTTTGTCAGGACTATTTTAGCATATAATGTAGGCTTTGGTAAAGCGTAGAAAAAATAACGAGGGGGAAACCATCAGAGTTGCGCCAGTCCTGGTTTCCCCCTCGAGCTCCCCCTTCCAGGGCACGCTAGAAAATAAGGGGCTTACGTCATACTGGAAATGCACGATGATATGGTGGGTGGTGTCTCATGGTGAAAGCAAAACCGGGAGATGTTACACATACTGCTGGCTTAAGTTGACTATATATTGCAAAAAATCAAAATAAACCAACATAAACAAAGAGATAGATTGACTTCATATTGTAAAATTTCAATATAAGTCATTAAAAACAGAGAACTCTGTTGACTGCAAATCCAAAAATCCCAAATACAGTCAAAAAAATCCGGTAAATTTTTGACTGTAAATTTCCAAACTCCAAATCAAGTCAATCAAAACCCTAAAAATACATGACCATAAATCCCAAAACTCCAAATCAAGTCAATCAAAATCCCAAAAATACATGACCATAAATCCCAAAACTCCAAATCAAGTCAATCAAGCCACCAAAAACACATGACCACAATCCCCAAAAATGCAAAATCAAGTCAAATGTTCATCCAAATCAATTGACCGTAAACTCTAAAACCTTCAAAACAAGTCAAAATCTCACCGTCATTTCACGCACTCCCAGTCTGACGTAAGCCCCCTATTTTCTGCGTGCCCTAAGAAAGGGGGATGCAAGGGGGAAAACCAGGACTTGCGCAACTCCGATGGTTTTCCCCCTTGCAAGGTTTCCCAGTGGCTTACCACAAGCCACCCTATAGAATCTTTACTTTGATTCAGCCAGAATCTCCAAATTCTTCTGAATCAACTCACACCTCTGCTTCACACAATCCGGTGACCGATGCGGATCCCGCGGCGTGTTAAACAGATAATCCTCCAGTTTATCCACTGTAGTCGTCGCCACATGCATTCTTGTATCACAAGATGCATAATAGATATACACATCCCCATTCTCTCTCGCGATCGCCCCATTGGTGAACACCACATTGGACACGTCGCCGACTCTCTCATTTCCCAGCGGTACCAGGAACACCCCTGACGGCTCCGCAATGACTTTAGAGGGATTTTTCAAATCCGTTCCAAACGCATACAGCACATATCTCAGTCCTGCTGCCGTATTCCTTACGCCATGGGCGATGTGAATCCAGCATTTCTTTCCTTTGAAAGGAACTGCTCCTGCTCCGTTCTTGGACTCGGTCAGCGTATGATAAACTCTGCGGCTGATGATCTTCTCCTCGTCGATAACCGCATGCTCGATGTCATCGCAGAGGCCAAAGCCAATTCCTCCGCCGCTTCCGGTTTCGATGAAACCGTCCATCGGGCGGGTATAGAAGGCGTATTTGCCGTCCACAAACTCCGGGTGAAGCACCACGTTTCTCTGCTGCGGGGACCGTAAGGTCTTGAGATTGTCCAGTCTCTCCCAGTTCTGGAGATCATGGGTACGGACGATGCCGGCCTGAGCCACTGCGGCGGAGAGATCCGGATTCGTGGTGTCCTTGCTCTCGGAGCAGAACACGCCGTAGATCCAGCCGTCCTCATGCTTGGTCAGACGCATATCGTAGACATTGGTCTCCTCCGGGCAGGTGTCCGGCAGAACCACCGGATAATCCCAGAAGTGGAAGCCATCGATGCCATTGTCACTTTCTGCCACCGCAAAGAAGGATTTCCGGTCATTTCCTTCCACACGAACCACCAGATAATATTTTCCGTTGAGCTCGATGGCTCCGGAGTTCATCACGGCGTTGATGCCCAGACGCTCCTCAAAATACGGGTTGGTTTCCTCATTGAGGTCATATCTCCAGTGCACCGGTGCAAACTCCCGGGTCAGGACCGGATACTGATACCGGTCATAAATTCCATTGTAAAAATCACTCTTCTGATTTTTTCTGGCAACAAGCTTGTCCACCTTTGCCTTTTCCACATAATACTGTTTATGAAGCATCGCTCATCCTCCTGATCACTTCCATACACATTCTTCCGTTATGATACGGGCATTTCCAGGGCTCTACAATTGGTTTGTGAATCGGCGTTCCGTCCGCCTCCACGCACCAGAACCACTCGGAACCCTCTCTGGGATCGACGAGATATTTCCTGATGTACTCCCACACATCCTCAGCAGCCTGAAGGAACTTTTTCTCCCCGGGCTTTTTCTGCCAGGCGTTGATAAAGCCCACCACCGTCTCCGCCTGAATCCACCAGACCCGGGTGGTATCGTCCACGCCTTTTTCCGCCTCGTTCATGAGGGAATGGTTTACATAGGCCTTCTCATAGATGGCCTCCGCAATTTCCTCCGTAATCGGCGCCAACTTCTCCGTGTAAGCCGGATCAGCCAGTACCTCCAGGCCTCTGTCCATCAACCAGGAAGTCTCAATATCATGGCCGTAGGAATAAAGGTCGATCAGGCTGTTCCAGGTCCGATCGAAAAAGACCTCCTGCCGTTTCAGCTCCCGGTTATAAACTTTATCTGCGAAAAGATCCATCATAAAGCGGAGTCTCTCTCCCGTGAAGGGATCTTTCGTCACACGGTAAAATTCCGTATAGGCCTCAAACACATGAAGCAGCGTGTTCATCGTCTTCTCCGCCAGTACACCGTTCTCGGAAAGCTTTTCGTTGCTCTCGGGCCTGAAATCCCGGGTGAAAGCTTCGAGATAACCGTACTCGTCGGTCATTTTTTCCTCGATGATGAGCTGCAGGCCTCTCGCGATATCGAGGGCGTCCTTGCATCCGGTCGCATTATAATAGGAAGAAAGTGCATAGATCGCAAACGCCTGGTTGTAAGTATGTTTCGTGGTATCCTTCGGTTTTCCGTCATAGGTCACAGACCAGAACACACCGCCGTACTCCCGGTCGATGCAGTAATTTTTCAGAAACTCATAGGCATGATCTGCATCCTCTTTTAAATTTTTCTCCTTGAGAAGCTCATAGGCGCTGGAGAAAAACCAGAGAATCCGGCTGTTTAAAATGCAGCCTTTTTCATACTCTTTGTCAAGCTTCAGATCATAGCCGAGCCAGCCGTAATAGCCGCCGTACTTCTGGTCCTTTAAGCTCTCCCAGAAGGGGATGAGCCTAGTTTTCAGATGCTCTTCGATTTCCTGAACAAACGTATTCATATGAACCCCCTACCTTTTGCCGATCTCCGTATCATCGGCTCTGACTACACTGTTTTCTTTGATATAGGCAACGATCTGATTCACCGTGGTAAATGCAAGACCCACATAGGTGTCAGCCGCGCCGTAGTAGATGGCAATTTTTCCGCTCTCTGCGTCATGAATCGTCGCGCAGGGGAAGGTCACATTGGGAACGAAGCCTCTCTCCTCATACCAGTCCTCCGGTGTCAGAAGAAAGTTCTGGCAGCGGTATTTCACGATGGATGGATTGTCGATATCCAGGATCGCTCCGCCAATGCTGTAAACGTAACCATTGCAGGTTCCACTCACACCATGGTAGAAAAGAAGCCAGCCCTCTGTTGTCTCAATCGGAGCGGCACCTCCGCCGATCTTTAAAGACTCCCACCACTCACTGCTCTTTCCCATGACATGACGGTGCTTGCCCCAGTAGGTCATATCCGGACTCTCGGAAAGGAAAATATCTCCGAAGGGCGTATGGCCGCTGTCGCTGGGACGGGAAAGCATCACAAAATTGCCGTTGATCTTTCTGGGAAACAGAACTGGATGGGATTTCTGCCGATGACCGGATTTTCACTGTAACGCCAGACCGGTGCGCCGTGAAACTCCTTCGGGCCTTCCTGCCAGGGTACGTTGGGTACGGATCCCCCTAAAATTTTTACCTCGCTCATTTCTCTATTCTCCTTTGCTCTTGTCATTTTTCAAATCAGCCCTTTACTGCACCTGCTGCCATGCCGCTGTATACCTGCTTCTGGAAGATCAGGAACAGCACGAAGATCGGAATGATCGTGATCAGCACGCCTGCACAGATGTAGTTGTACTGGTTTCCGTAAGGGCCCGTAAATTTATAGAGGGCGGTGGAAATGGTCTTCAGATCCTCGTTCTGCAGATACAGGTTGGACATGTAGTACTCGTTGTAAACACCCACACCTTTCAGTACCAGAGAAGTCACGATGGCCATGGCGCAGGCCAGACCAACTTTCTGGTTCTCGTGGGCCAGACGGTTCATGATTACGAAATAAGTACCGGTTCCCATGGTACCGTTGGTGATAACGTAAGGCGGCTCGAAGGCGCTTAAGGAACCGCTGATGGAAAGAAAATTGCCCCCTCCGTTTTAAGTTTTTTTAATTTTTTTGTTCTTTCTGATGTTTATTTTTAAGTTAATTTTATTCTAGCATGTTTGACTTAATTTTCAAGTTATTTTTACTTAAAAAAGTATCTCTGTTACTTGTGTGAAAATTTTAAGTTCTTTTTTTATGTAAATCTTACAATGAATCTTATTGTTTTCCATCGTTTTTCATTGCTTAATCACTGGTTTCTTTTTACTTAATCAATAAAGTGGTTTTTCTAAAATCGACAAAAAAATACTGCCTGTGAAAAAAGATTTCTCCTTTTTCACAGGCAGTATTTTTCATTTATTTCCGTGCGATAGGTTTCCTACACTTTCTTTCTCTATGATCTGACCGGAAACAACGTTCAGTCCCCTTCCGGAAGAAGGATTCTTCAGTCGTTTCATAACCTTCTCCAGAGCGATCTTTACCATCGCCCTGGTATTTACCTCATACGTCGTGATCTTTTTATCCGGGAAACCGGGGTAGAGGAAGTTATCGAAACCGATGACCGCCACATCCCCGGGAATCTTGTAGCCCATCTCTTCCAGCTTTATCATGAGGATTCCCGCCGTCAGGTCACAGTTGCAGACAAAGGCCTCGGGAAGCTTCTCCGGTACGGAAAATTCCACATTTCCGGTCCGGTCGCGGTCCTCGATCAGCCACTCCGCCGGAAGTTCTTCCCCGTGCTCCAGCAGCGCCTTATAGAAACCACAGTAGCGGTCCATGATGCTGCTGGTCCGGTGGATGCTGCCCACATAGGCGAGCTTCTGGTATCCCCGTTCAAAAAGATACTCCGTCAGAAGGTACATCCCATAGAAATTGTCGGCAATCACCGCATCTTCCGACAGCTCCTTGTCGTAAAAATCCAGGAAAATGATCGGAAGCTTCGTCTGCTCCTTCATGAAATGAATGTAATCTTTGCTGATCTCTCCCATGACGATGAGGCCTTCCACCTGATTTTCCTCCACCATCCTGGGAAGGAGCAGGTGATCCTCCATGTCGTGCTTTAAGATCTCCACAGCGGCCATACAATTTTTGTCCGTGGCCACCAGAGCCAGCTCCTGATACATTTTCCAATAGAAAGTCGTATACTCCGCCAGGTATTTCTCGTGGATCAGAACGCCAATGCTTTTCAGCATCCGGCTCCGCTCCTGTCTTCTGGCCGCGGAGACCGGCCGGTACCCCATCTCTGCCGCTACTTTCTGTATCCTGGCCCTCAGCTCATTGCTGACGCCTTTCTGTCCGGTCAGGGCGTTATGCACCGTTACCGTGCTCACCCCGACCTGGGCGGCAATATCCGCCAGTCTGACTTTCGCCATTTGTAATACCTCCCTACGCAGTTTGTGCCTGCCGGAAAGTTTCCTCTCCGCCAGGCAAATGTTCTCCCCCGTAAATACAGTTTTTTATACTCTTACGAAATGATACAGCTTACTCTTGAAATCTCCGTGAAGTCCGCGGATCAGGAAGCCGGCCTTCATCAGCATGGAACCGGTATAAACCTCCTCGGTTCCCTCCAGACGGTAGGTCGCTTTCTCGTCGAAACCGTCCAGATAAATTTTTCTTGTGATCGGATTGGGGACACCGAGCACCTGCACATAGGTCACAAGCACCTCACTCTTATCCCCGGCAGCCACAGCCCAGCAGTCATAGAGATGATTCTCCCTGTAGGAAGCGATGCGATAGTAGTCGCCCTCCCGTACCAGATCGTGATATTTATGGTACATTTCCACCTGGGCCGGAATCATCTTCCGGTCTTCCTCCGGGATCCGGGTTACATCGAGTTCATAGCCGAAGGTTCCGGCAAGGGCCACATGGCCTCTGGTCTCAAACGGTGTCACACGGCCAACGGTGTGGTTCGGGCAGTCGCTGACATGAGCACCCATAGCGGACAGCGGATAAATGAGAGCCGTTCCTTCCTGAATCTCCAGCCGCTCGATAGCATCGGTGTCGTCGGAGCACCAGATCTGGGGGCTGTAGTAGAGCATACCCGGATCAAAACGGGCTCCGCCGCCGGAGCAGTTCTCCAGAAGCAGGTTCGGGAATTCCTGTACCAGCCGCTCCTGCATCTCGTAAACGCCCAGCACATACCGGTGATAAAGCTCCTGCTGATGCTCTTTATCGAGATAAGAGCTGCCGAGGTCGCAGAGCTGGCGGTTCATATCCCATTTTACATAGACGATGTTGGCGCTTCTTAAGATCGAAGCCACGCACTCGTAGGCATAATCGCGCACTTCCGGACGGGAAAGGTCGAGAACGTACTGCTGACGGCACTCTGTCGCCTCTCTTCCCTGGATCTGGATTGCCCAATCCGGATGCTTCCGGTAAAGTTCGGAATCCGGGGAGATCATTTCCGGTTCAAACCAGATACCGAAGGCCAGGCCAATCTTATTGACCTCGTCCACCAGATGTTTGAGACCGCCGGTGATCTTCTCGGTGTTGACAGTCCAGTCGCCTAAGGAGCAGTTGTCGCTGTTTCTCTTTCCGAACCAGCCGTCGTCCATAACCAGCATCTCGATGCCGCATGCTTTCGCCTGACGGGCGATGGAAAGAAGCTTGTCGGTATTGAAATCAAAGTAAGTGGCCTCCCAGTTGTTGATCAGGATGGGGCGTTTCTTGTGGTTGTAGGGGCTGCGAATCATATGGTTCCGGTAAAATTTCTGGTAGCTTCTGGTCATTTTTCCAAGACCGGCTCCGGAATAGGTGAGAATGACCTCCGGAGCCTGGAAAGCCTCTCCGGAAGCCAGCGGCCAGCAGAAATCCTCCGGACTGATGCCCATAGTCATACGAACCGTATCAAACTGGCAGCGCTCGGCCTGAGCCACGAAGTTTCCGGAATAAACGAAATGCATGCCGTAAACCTTTCCGCTCTTCTGGTTGGTTCCCGGTGTCAGAAGAGCGATGAAGGGATGCTCCTGATGGCCGGACTCTCCGCGGAAGGAAGATACCAGCTGTTTTCCGTAAGCCAGCGGCCGGGTCTGGATGTGACGCTCTCTCGCCCAGGAACCGTGAAGACTCAGCATCTCGAAATCTTCGTTGTCCATATCCACGCAGGCGCTGTAAACTTTTTCCACTTTCAGCGTCTCGCTGCCCTCGTTTATCAGGCGGACGCTTCTCGCGATAATGTCCTCTTTTTCAAAAATGGAATAGCTCAGGATAACCTTGAGACCCAGGATCGGGTCTTTTAAGATCAGATCCAGCGTCTCCACTTCTTCCTCGGTTCCAAAGGAGGCGGGCAGCCCCTCGAGTTTTTTCTTTCCTTTGTAGATCTCGTGGCCTTCATAGAAGATCTCGCAGCCCCGGCGTCCGTCGGCATTGCGGACATTGAGGCAGCTCTCCCGGAAATCGCCGACACCGCCGGTGGGGTACTCGGTCGGGAAACGGTCCAGGAAGGATGATTTCTCTCTTTTTACCACGCTGGGAGTGAAGGGATGCTCATCGATGCGAAGCAGATAATTCTCCACTTCTCCTTCCAGGCGGTCGCCGTAGTAAATGTGGCCCACATAGCCCTCGGTGGTAAGGCCGATGAGATAGGTGCTGTTTTCCGTATCCAGACGGAAGATTTTTTTCTCTTTTTCGTAAGAAACTGACATTTGTAATCTCCTCTCATGCAATATACGTTTTGCTTTAACCCCATAGTACTAGCTTTTTCGTGCAAGCCCGAAAAGCTTTTTGAGCTTTTGCCCCTGGTATCATTAAGTTTATTATACTTAAAAGAGATTAAATGTCAATTAAATATCTTACATACTTTTCGAAAGCCAGTGTAAAAAATTGATATAAATTTCGGGAAACAGCCGGATCGGTTCCTGATTTTCCTTGTGTTCCCCGATCATCTGCTCCATCCAGACCATATCGTACCAGCGGTGAAATTTATAGCCGCACTGATAAAATTTTCCCACCAGGCGATAGCCCAGATGCTCGTGAAAATAGATGCTGTCATTGGTGAGGTGCTCGTCCTCCTGATCCGTACAGGCGATGCAGGCGTTGACGTTTAAGATGCCCTGCTCTTTTAAGCCCTCCTCCAGTGCATCATAGAGGATCCGGCCCAGGCCCCGCCGCTTCTGATCCATCCGGATGTAAATTGAAGTCTCCACGGCCCAGTCGTAGGCCGCCCGGGTCTGAAAACGGCCCGCGTAGGCATAACCCAGAATCCTGCTCTCATCCTCCGCCACCAGATAAGGATAATGCTGCAGCGTGTTCTCGATTCTTCCGCGAAATTCCTCCACGGAGGGCACTTCATACTCAAAGGTGATGGCAGTCTTTTCCACATAGGGCGCATATACTTTAAGAATTTCCTCCGCATCCTCCGGCTTCGCGATCCGAAGGTGAAAGTTTCTCTTTTCCATGTCTTTCATCCTTTCTGCAGAAACAGTTCAGGCCGCGGAAAATCTTCCGCAGCCTGTCTTAAATACTTTTCTTATTTTTCTAAGGAAAGCGCTTTTTCAAAAGCCATTCTTGTCTCGTCGGTTCTTCCAAGGAAAATGGTTCCGCAGTGGACAAAGCCATGGCTTCCAAGCCAGGTCTGCATAGGCACATTATCCCGGTGGGTGTCCATCCTGATCACAGAAAAACCATTCCCGCGGATCTCTTCTTCCATCGCCCCAAGAAGCTTTCCGGCAATTCCGTGTCTCCGGATCGTAGACAGCACGGCAATCCGGTGGATCGTCGCATAGGAAACATTGCCGAGCTTCCACTCGCCGTCATAGATCCGGTCATAGTCAGGTTCTCCCCGGAAAGAAAGCATAGCGGTGCCGAGGATCGTTCCATCCTCCTCCCAGACTCTGCTCTCTCCATTTCTGATGTCATCACGGATAATTTCTTCAGACGGATAACCGTCCTGCCACTGATCCAGTCCGGCCTCTCCCATAGTCCGCTGGGCATCATGGATAACTGCCATGATACCCTCAAGATCCTTTTCCTCTCCTGCTCTGTATCCCATGGTCTTATTTGGTTCCGAAGATACGGTCTCCGGCATCGCCCAGACCCGGGCAGATGTATGCGTGCTCATTCAGGCAGCGATCCAGATGACCACAGTAGATCTGAACGTCCGGATGTGCCTCGTGAAGTCTCTTCAGTCCTTCCGGAGCTGCGATGATGCACATGAATTTGATGTTGCGGCCGCCCTGTTTCTTTACATAGTCCACAGCTGCCTCGGCAGAACCGCCAGTTGCCAGCATCGGGTCAACGATGACATTGATACGCTCGTTGATGGACTCAGGAAGTTTGCAGTAATACTCGTGAGGCTCATGGGTCACAGGATCACGGTAGAGTCCCACATGGCCAACCTTTGCGGACGGAACCAGGGTCAGAATACCGTTTACCATTCCAAGGCCGGCACGAAGCACCGGAATGACAGCCAGTTTTTTACCGGAGATAAAGGGAGTCTTGCAGGTCTCGATCGGAGTCTCAATCTCCACATCCTCGGTCGGAAGATCGCGGAACGCCTCGTAGCCCATAAGAACAGCGATCTCCTCCACCAGCTTACGAAACTCGTTGGTTCCGGTATTCTTGTCTCTCAGCATTGAAATCTTGTGCTGGATCAGCGGATGCTCCATAATGTAAACTTTTTCCATTTGTTTTCTCCTCCTGTGTATGATATTTGCCCAAAACTGCATACAGTGTATCATATTCCAGTGAGGTCTGCAAGGAATATCCTTTCTTATTTCAGGATCTCATGAAGCACTCTTCCGTCTGTCCCTTCCATGGTAAAACCAAGAGCCGCTGCAAAGGTGGGGGCCTCATCCACCAACCGGCAGTTTTTCAGGACAGCGCCTTCTTTGATGGAAGGACCGAAGGCGATGAGAGTCGGCGACGGACCACGGTCCGGATGATGGCCGTGGGTGGCGTGGCCGAAGCGGTAATCGGAGGTATCGAAGCCCCGGACCACCGGCCCGTACCAGCTTCCACTGAATGAGGTATAGCCGTCGGTCTCCAGCACGAAGGAGAAATCCCCGGCCAGATGCTCTTTTTCCCGGATCTCTTCCGTGGTATAAACCTGGCTGATGCCGTAGACGCCGGCCTCACAGAGTTCCTTCAAAACCGCATAGGTCTTCTCCCAGGCCTGCCGGTCCGAAGGATCTTTAAGGAAAACCTGGGCGGAGGCTCCGGTGGACTTAATCATGGCCGTGTAGTCTTTGACTTCATGATTTTCTCCCAGCGTAATGAGGCCACGCTCAGCCAGAAGCACGTTCGGGCAAACCACCCGCTCGATATTGATCTGGCCGTGGTCGCTGACGATGAAAAAATCCGTATCTTCGCAGGTTCCCGCATCCTGGGTCGCCTTGATGAGCCAGCCCAGCCAGTTGTCAATCTCGTGGAGGCCGTGCGTCACCTTCGGGCTGAAGAGGCCGGTCTGGTGGCGGTAGCCGTCGATGTTTGCCGGATGAATCATCAGAAGATCCGGCTGGTAATTCCGGATGATACTACAAGCGCTCGCGGTGATAAATTCGTCGCAGTAGGGATGAATCCGGTGTTTGAGCATCCAGAGGTTCGGCTCGATGCAGTTCTTCACGACCTCCTCAGAGCTTCCGCTGGCCCGGAAACAATGCTGTGCCGTCTCCGTCTCGCTCTGGGGCCAGTATTCATCGATGAGATAGTCGATCGAAGAACAGTTTCCCGTCACCGGCCAGAAGACAGCCGCCGTGGAGAGTCCTTTCTCCTTCGCTCGATCGAAAATCGACGGAACTTTTACCTTATTATAAAACCAGTTCCAGTCCGAAGAAAGCTCCTTCACATTACTGAGTTCATTATTTACAATGCCGTGGCGGTCCGGATAGCAGCCCGTCATCATCGTGGTATGGCAGGGGTAGGTGAGGGTCGGATAAATGCTCCGCACCTGCTCCACCCGGGCGGCCTTTTTCCAGAGCGAACCGAAGACCGGCAGCTGTTCCAGAGTTGCCGTATCTTCATAAATCAGCGCGTCCTCAGAAATAACAATCACATGTTTTCCCATAAAAAATCCCTCCTGTCACTTAATCCCATTGTAAGTAAAGGCTTTGATGATCTGTTTGCTTCCAAAACAGTAGATAATCAGTATCGGCACAACCAGAATCAGGTTACCCGCCATGATGAGATTCCACTGCAAGCCCTGCTCCGCATCCTGCTTGAGTTTTTCCACATAAAGCGTCAGCGGGCGGAATTTATCGCTGTTCGTCATGACCAGCGGCCAGAAGTAGGAGTTCCAGATTCCGATGACCGAAAACATCATCGTCGCGATCAGGGAGGACCGACACATGGGCAGCGCCACCTTCAGCATGATCTTCCACTCCCCGGCATCGTCCATCCGGGCCGCCTCGAAGACTTCCGGATTGATCTGCCGGAAAGACTGGCGAAGCAGAAAGATCCCGAAAGCGTTGGCCCCGAAGGGCAGAATCTGGGGCAGAAGCGTGTCGATGAGCCTTGCCTTCGAAAACATCAGGTACACGCTGATGTAGGTAATCTGCTCCGGAATCATGAAAGCCACCAGCACAATGCCGAACAGCGCTTTTTTAAAGGGGAACTCCCTTGTGGCAAAGGCATAGGCCGCCGGAACCATGACCAGCACCTGAATCACCACCACCGACGCCGTAATGATCAGGGAATTGCAGGCGTAGCGAAGAATATTGTCCGCACCGGTAAAAATTTCCTTCAGATTTCCCAGCGTAAACACCTCAGGGATCAGCGTAGGCGGCGTCCGGATCGCCTCCTGATAAGTTTTGAAAGCTGTGCTTCCCATCCAGTAAAATGGAAAGACAAACAGCAGAATCACAAAGATCTTCAGCACATCTCCCGGAAGCTTCGGAAGATATTTTCTCAATTTTTCTCTCAGCATCTTATCCTCCACTTCACTGGTAATGTACCCTGCTCTCCAGACATTTGAAATATACCACCGTGACCAGAATCAGGATCACCATCAGGACAACACCTGCTGCGGAAGCGATTCCCAGGGTATTGTTTCTCTGGAACGCGTAATCGTAAATGTACATGCTCAAGACTCTCGTACTGTCCCCGGGGCCGCCGTTTGTCATGATCCGCATGGAATCAAAAACTTTGAAGGAGCCCGTCGTGATCGTAATGAGAAGGAGAAACAGCTGCGGCGACAGCATCGGCAGCGTGATCCGGAAAAATTTCCGGAAGGGTCCCGCCTGATCCAGCATGGCTGCCTCGTCAATCTCCTGGGGAATGGATTTTAAGGCCGCCAGAATGATCAGGGCGTTATAACCAATGGATTTCCAGACATTCACGGCGATGACACAGTTCATCGCCATGGAGGAGCTGCTGAGCCAGTTCTGGGGCGGGATGTGAAACCAGCCGAGTACCGTATTGAATAAGCCATAAGCATTTTTGTTGTAGAGCCAGGTCCAGATGAAGGCGCAGGAAATGGATGCAATCAGATGCGGTGTGAAGATCAGCACCTGCGATACCTCGTTGATCTTCCGGTCCGCCCTCATCCAGAGGGCAAAAAGAAGAGCCAGCGTGAGAAGTATCACTACCACCATCATAGTATAGTAGCCCGTGTTTTTCAATGCGGTCAGAAAATCTGTTTTCACAAAAAAGAGCTGCCGGTAATTGTCCAGCCCCACAAACTGTTTCAGCGGCTTCAGCGCATTTCCCTTAAAAAAGCTGAGCCGGACAATATTCAGCATCGGATAGATTGTAAACACCAGGAGAAAGCAGAGGGCCGGCAGAATCATCAGCCAGGAACCCAGCCAGTCCTTCCATTTTTTCCTGTGGTTCCGGCGCTTTCTTTCTTCATCCATGATACTCACCTCTGATTCTCCGAAGATAAGCCTCCCGGTTCTCCCCTGTTTCCAGGCGGATCCGCTGTCCTTCCCCGTCAAAAAACAGGACAAACTCATCGGGAACGGAAAGATGACATTCCTCTCCGGCCTCAAACTCGCACTCGCGGCTTTTTACCATCATGATACCGTCCCCGGTCTCCACTTTGTAAACGGTCTCGCTTCCCAGCATCTCGCAGGTGATGATCCGGGCTTTTCTCCGATAGACAGCCTTTCCGTTTTCCGTCCTGGAAAGCTCTGCCCGCTCCGGCCGGAAGCCCATCTGGATCTTTCCATCGCAGGAAAACACATTCATGGGCGGCGTTCCCATAAACTGGGCGGTAAAGGTATTGTCCGGATCGTTATAAAGCTCTCTCGGATTTCCTTTCTGCATGATTTTCCCTTTATTGATGAGGACGATCATATCCGCCATAGCCATGGCCTCCACCTGATCGTGGGTCACATAGACAAAGGTGGTTCCCAGGTTTTTATGCAGCTCGATGAGTTCGGAACGCATGGAGTTCCGGAGCTTGGCATCCAGATTGGAAAGCGGCTCATCCATGAGAAAAACTTTCGGCTGCTTCACCATGGCCCGGGCCAGAGCAATTCTCTGACGCTGACCGCCGGAAAGCGTCGAGGGCCGCCGGTCCAGAAGCTCCGTAAGACCGGTCATTCTGGCCACCTCGGCGATTCTCCGCTGACGCTCTGCCTTTGGAACTTTTCTGTTTTTCAATCCGAAATCAATGTTGTCCCGTACGGTCATCATGGGATAAATCGCATAATTCTGGAAAACCATGGCGATGTCTCTTTTTCCCGGGTCAAGATCGGTGATATCCTGCCCATCCATCAGAACCTGCCCGGAAGTAGCCGGTCCCAGACCTGCGATCATCCGTAAAAGGGTGGTTTTTCCGCAGCCTGAAGGCCCTACCAGTACGGTAAATTTTCCGTCAGGGATGACCAGGTCTAGACTGTCGATGACGCGGACCTGATTAAAAATTTTCGATACATGATGCAGCTTTATTTCAGCCATATTTATGCTCCCCTTTTTAAAGATTTCGGGGGCAAACTTCTTTGCCCCCGACTGCTGTCCGCGGCTGGCTGCCGCAACCTTCATTTCTTTCGGCTTCAGCCAAAGAACTCAGCGCTGGTGTCTTTAATCTGCTGAACGGCTTCCTGCGCGTCGATGCTCTGGTCGCAGATCAAAAGAGAAACGGCATCCCAGCAGGCCTGAGTGAAGTCCTGAAGGTACGGGCTGTAGGGCTGCTCCTGGCAGTGTCCGGTAGCGGTCTGGTCGTAAGCGACCTTGTACAGCGGATTTTCGTTCCAGAAATCTTTCATCCCCTTGTAATCAGCTACAGATTTGGTCACGGGCACATAACCGGTGTGCATCGTATTGTAGGTCACTTCCTCATCGCTCATCAGGAACTGTACGAACTCCCAGGAAGCCTTAATCTGCTCGTCAGTATTGCCCTCGGAGATGATGCAGACGTTTCCGCCGCCGATCATTGCCACCGGTTTTTCGGCATCATAAGTCGGATACTGGCTGGCTCCCAGCTCAAAGCCGTTGTCCTTCGCATTCTGGCTCAGGGTTGCCAGCATTCCGGAGCTTCCAATCATGCTCGCAAGCTTCTGCTGGGAAAATTCCTCGGTCATGACGGTTCCTGCATCGGTGGCATCGTAGGCTTCGCACCAGCCCTCGTCAACCCAGCTTCTCCAGTCACCAAGGACCTTTTCCATGGTTCCGTCCTCCAGCGCCGGGGAAGAATTTCCGTCGTCTGCAAGGTAAGCGGAACCCAGCTGATAGAGGTGTGCTGCCTGGAGATAACCGAAGTCGTTTCCTATGCAGAGACCGGACACGGAACCTTCCTCGTAGAGTGCTTTACAGAACTCTTCCATCTCCTCCACGGTGGTGGGAGCAGTCAGTCCCTTTGCATCCGCCATGGTCTTGTTATAGTAAAACAGCGGAGTGGAACGGATATAAGGCACGGAATAAAGGGTTCCGTCGGTGTTTCCGTTGATCTCCTGGAAGGGATCCAGCATGTTATTTCTGTCCCAGCCGGTCTCCTCTGCCAGCGGAGCCATATCTGCCAGCACGCCGTCCTCCAGAAGATAGTTTACAAAGGTGTTTCCGGATACGACAACCTGGGGAGCCTCCCCGGACTGAACTGCCAGCTGGGTCTTGGCGAGAATGTCGTTGTAGTTTCCGATGAAAGTTTCTTCCACGGTGATTCCTTTTTCTTTTCCGATGGTGTTGTTGAACTCTTCTACTTCATGCTGAACCACCTCATAATTTGCTCCTGAACCTCTGGTGTGCCAGAACTGGATCGTGATAGGTTCTGCGGTCTCGTCTGCTTTTGCTCCGATGGAAAATGCCTGTGTTTGGGAAAGTAATACTGCACCTGCTGCCACAATGGCTCCTGCTTTTTTCAGTCCTTTTTTCATTTTTTTATCCTCCTCTTGTTCGGATTTTCCTCCGATGGCCTGACTATAGCACAGGAACGAAAAAAGGCGCAAGACGCGCCACGGATTATGAAAGATCGCTCAGATGGATGATCGTTTTTTACAAAAGCTTCTGCATTTTTTTACATTTGGGGATTATGCTGGAAGAAACAGTAAAGGAAGCCCATGGCTTTTCAGAAAGGATTTTATGAATACAGACAGAGAAAGAAGTATCTTAAAAATTTTGGTTCACGATAAAAAAGTCACCGTCAAGGATCTCTCCACCCGGCTCTTTACCAGCGAGCCTTCGATCCGTAGGGACCTGGTCTCGCTGGAGCGGCAGCATCTTCTGAAACGCATCTACGGCGGGGCCATCCTCGACGACAACGACGTTTCCCGGCAGCGGATCCCTTTTCTCCTCCGGGAGCTGGAGCAGTCGCAGGAAAAGGTCACGATTGCAAAAAAGGCCGCCTCCCTCGTGGGAGACGGCGCGGTCGTCTTTCTTGACGCTTCCTCCAGTGCCTTCAACCTGATTCCATTTCTGGCTCTGAAAGAAAATATTACGGTCATCACCAACGGCATCCGGGCCCTGATGAAGCTCTGCGAATATAATCTCCGGGCGGTTTCCACCGGCGGAATCCTTTTAAACAGCAGCTGCGCCCTTTCCGGCGAGGAGGCCTACGCCACCATCGCCAGGTACAACGCGGATTTTTTCTTTTTCTCCTGTCGTGGTCTCTCTGACAACGGAGAGCTTACGGATATCTCCGAAGCCGAAGATTATATCCGGCTTCATATGATGGAGCGGTCGAAAAAAGCCTATCTCCTCTGCAACAGCAGCAAATTTTCCACTCGCTGCTTCCACCACCTCTGCCACGCCTCAGAGCTTTCTGGCATCATCAGCGAAGGAGAGGCGCCGGAGGGGCTGGGGGAGTATTTTCTTTAAATGTCCTCTTTTCCCCCATTTCTTGAGCGGATCACCAGCAGCACGCACACCATGAGGACAATGCAGACTGGCAGGGCGATCCAGGAGAGGCCTGCTGCGCCCGCGGCCTGAAGAATGCCGATGATAAAGTATCCGACGAGGCAGATAACTGCCACCAGAATGGCGTAAGGCAGCTGGGTGGAGACATGGTTGACATGCTCACAGTGACCGCCGGCGGAGGCCATGATCGTCGTATCGGAGATCGGGGAACAATGATCACCGCAGACAGCTCCTGCCAGGCAGGAAGCAATAGAGATCACCATCATCTGACCGGAGGGGAAAACTCCGATGACAATCGGGATCAGGATGCTGAAAGTTCCCCAGGAAGTTCCCGTAGCGAAAGCCAGGAACGCAGCCACGAGGAAGATCACCATCGGAAGGAAGCCCTGCAGGGAACCGGCAGATTTTTCCACCATATCGGCCACGAAAACTTTCGCTCCCAGAAGGTTCGTCATACCGGACAGCGTCCAGGCCATCGTGAGGATCAGGATCGGGGCGATCATGGATTTAAAGCCCTCGGGAATACACTCGGTAAATTCCTGGAAGGACAGTACATCGCGCATCATGTAGTAAATAAAGGTAAAGACCAGAGCCACCGCTCCGCCGAGAACCAGACCTACGGAAGCGCTGGAATTGGCAAACGCATCCACAAAAGAAGCGCCGCTGAAGAAACCGCCGGTATAGATCATGGCTACGATACAGCTCACAATCAGGACAGCCACCGGAAGCACAAGATCCAGCACATGGGAATTTTCCTTCTGAATCTCTTCCTCGTTGCCCTCGTAAGGTCTTCCCGGCGTCGTGAAAAGATCGCCCTTGATGGCGTTCATCTCATGCGTTTTCATCGGACCGAAATCCACCCGGAGAAGGGTCGTAGCGAGCAGCATCACCAGAGTCAGCAGTGCGTACAGGTTATAGGGTATCGTCTGGATAAAGACGGCAAAGCCGTTGATTCCGGAATCAGACGGAACGGAGGAGGTGACGGCTGCCGCCCAGGAACTGATGGGGGCGATGATGCAGACCGGAGCCGCCGTGGCGTCGATGATATAGGAAAGCTTTGCTCGGGATACTTTATGACGGTCCGTCACCGGCCGCATAACGCTTCCCACAGTCAGGCAGTTGAAATAATCATCCACAAAGATCAGCACACCCAGGATCATAACCGAAATCTGGGCTCCGATCCGGGTTTTGATGTGCTTTGATGCCCATTTACCGAAGGCTGCGGAACCGCCTGCCCGGTTCAAAAGAGATACCAGGATTCCCAGCATAACCAGGAAAACAAGAATTCCCACGTTTCCGGAGTCCGAGAGCTTGTAGACCATTCCGCCCTCTTCATTGAAAAGCATCGTATTGATCATAAGCTCCAGATTAAAGTTTGCATAGAGAAGGGCTCCTGTGATGATACCTGCCAGAAGAGAGGTGTAAACCTCCTTCGTCACCAGAGCCAGGCCGATGGCGATCACCGGCGGAAGCAGAGACCAGATGGTCGCGTAAGTGCCGCACTGGTACGTCTCTCTGTCTGCAATTGTTCCCGGTGTCTGAAAAGACACCACCAGAAAGACAGCGATAATCGCAATGAAAATCAGCATCGCGATCTGTTTTTTCTTCATTTTCACGTTCGTTTTCTCCCTCTTTTTTAGATTTTGCGCCTGTTCCGGCGCTTTCTTGTAGCATCAGTATAAAGTGATACATTCCAGAAATCAAGAACTTTTTCCATTAAGATATGCTTTTAAAAATTCATAGATTTCCTGCTCTGTCGGCGGGCAGCCTGGACAGGAATGAGCAAACTTTCTCGTGCAGTTTCCCACGCCGAGAGTCCCTTCTTTTCCCCGGTAGCCCTGACCGATGGAGATTTTTTCATGGAGCTTCCCAAAAAGCCCCTCATCCTTGAGCATGGCAAGGGCCGGAATCAGGTAGCCGTAGCAGGCACTGCAGGATTCCACCTCTTCCACCGCGTCCTTAAGCTCCACCACCTTACGGGATTCCGGCAGGCGTTTCTTATCTTCCGCTTCGCTCTTCTCGCCGCCGACAAGCCGGATCTCTAACTTGGAAAGATCCGCGCTTCCCACGCTGAGCTGCTCCGCCATCGTGATATAGGGAATGTCCGAGGGCTTATAATAGAGAAGGTCCGCCGCGTGAGCATCCACAAGAACCGGGTCCACAGCCGCCATAATGCAGTTTCGCACCACCGGATTGCCCCCGTCCTCAAAATCCAGATCCCCGCAGATATGGTCCACGACGATAAAATCCTGATGAAGGCCGGCGCTTAAGTGGGCGATCGGCTTGTGAAGGCCCATCGCATGAAAATGGCGCTTCTCCTGGTTTGGAATCAGGCCCTTCATATTTTTCAGGGCGCAGGTCAGTTTCGTCTGGCAATGGCCTTTCAGCACCGGCACATTAATGAGAAAATCAAGGCCCGCCGCCCCGTCGCAGAGGTTCAGCTCCAGCCCTTTACAGTCGCGTACATGAAAAGAGTCCTTCTGTGTATCCACAAAAGAAACTCCATATTGCCTGCAAAGGTCCAGATATCCACATACTTCGGCAGATTCCGAAGTTTTATCCCCAACCCAGGAGCCTTCCAGCACAAGAAGCTGTGTAAAACCTCTCTCCTGAAGGTATTCGATGATACCGGCCACGATCTCCGGGTGGGTCGTCGCTCCCCAGGAAGCCTCCGAGGGAGCCACCAGGTTCGGCTTGATGCCAATCCTGGCATTTTTTGCCGGGATCCGGCTCTCAAGCTCCGCTTCCGTAAGCAGAAGCTTTGTCATCTCTTTATAATCGGTCCCGTAAATTTTCAGGATCTCATTTTCTTTCATAGATCTGTCCTTTCGCAAAAGCAGGTTGAATCTTTACAGATCCAGCTTTAGGTCATTTTCTTTAATCCAGCCATTTTTCCGGAAAGGTACTGCGATGAGAAGGGTCAGCACTGCCGGAAGGATGAAGCAGATCAGGATCATGCCGATCCAGTCAAAGGCTGTGATTCCGGCTTTCGTGCCTGCTGCCACATCGTTGACCCAGCCGGTGTAAACACCGATCTGCCCCACCAGGCCGCAGGTTCCCATTCCGGAAGCCACAGCGGCGCCGTTCATTTTCAGATGGAAAAGACAGGTAGCCAGAGGGCCCGTGATGGCGGAAGCCAAAGTCGGAGGCAGCCAGATCCGGGGATTCCGGACGATATTTCCCATCTGAAGCATCGAAGTACCGAGGCCCTGGGCAAAAAGTCCGCCCCACTTGTTTTCCTTAAAGCTCATCACTGCAAAACCGATCATCTGGGCACAGCAGCCGGCTACAGCCGCTCCGCCGGCAAGGCCGGTCAGTCCCAATGCCGCGCAGATGGCCGCGCTGCTGATCGGAAGGGTCAGTGCCACGCCAACCAGCACAGAGACGAGGATGCCCATGAAGAAGGGCTGAAGCTCCGTCGCCCACATGATGGCATTTCCCACAGAGCTTGCGGCCTTACCGATGGCAGGCGCACAGGCCAGGGACAAAAGCACACCGATGGAAATCGTGACGGCCGGGGTGACGATGATATCGATTTTTGTCTCTTTGGAGACGATTTTACCGCACTCGGAGGCGACGATAGCCACCACCAGAACGGCCAGAGGACCGCCTGCTTTGCCGAGCTCATTGGCTGCAGCACCGACGGCAATCAGAGAGAATAACACCAGCTGCGGCGTTTTCAGGGCGTAACCGATGGCGACTGCCATAGCCGGACCGGTGGCCGCCTTCGCGTAACCGCCGATGGTCACAAGAACAGCGATCCCCAGCTGCTCTCCCAGGGTGCTTAGGATCGTTCCGATCAGCAAAGACGCAAACAGTCCCTGTGCCATAGCTCCCAGGGCGTCGATGCCGTAGCGGCTCGCCGAGAAGACCACATCTTTTCGTTTCAGAAATGCTTTCACTTTTCCATTCATAACTTTACCTTCTTTTTTTATTTTTTCTCTGCGTGAAGTTCTTCCAGGTCTCTACGTTTCTTGTTAATCACAGAGAAGAAAGAATCCACCACAAAAACCGCCAGGGCAATCATGCCGGCAATCTCCAGAGTCTGGAGCATATAAAAAGCCGCCATATCCTTGGTTCCAAGAAAAAGCTGATAAGCAGAACGGAAAAGGCCCGCTCCGGGAACCAGAATCAGAAGGCCGGGGATCAGAAAGACCGTCACCGGCGCTTTGAAGACACGAGCAAACACATGGGCCATGATGGCAAGAGCCAGGGAACCGAAAAAGTTCGCCATGACCGCCCCCTGGGCAGGCAGGAAGATCAGGTAAACAAACCAGCCCACCGAGCCCTCCAGTCCACAGTAGAGAAGAAATTTTTTCGGCACGTTATTTACCACCGAAAATGCCAGAATTGCAAAAAATGCGCTGATTACCTGTACGATCATAAGTGAAATCCCCCTGTCATAATCATTCCAAGACCGGCGCCCACCACAATGGCCGCCACCTTGATGAGAGACTCCAGCACTTTGGCGCTTCCGGCCACATAGTCTCCCTGCAGCGTGTCCCGGATCGCGATCGTAAAGGCCGCACCGGGAACGATGGGCATGATGGCTCCGATGATCACCGTGTCCACATTGATATCTATGAGCCGGCTCATGACCACTGCTCCCGCCGCCAGAAGCACAGAGGAGAGCATCGTCTCCATAAAGGCGTTAAGCGAGAGCCATTTGGAAAAACGAAGGGCCAGAACGATGAGCACACCGTCGATTCCCGCCGCCAGAGCGTCCCTCCAGGAGCCGCCGAACACCAGGGCAAAAAAAAGAGCCACTCCGATCACGCCCAGAGCCTTCTGAAATTCCGTATACTGCCTGGAATCCAGGTGCTTGAGATCATGGAATGCTTCCTTCAGCGTCATCTGCCCGCTGCAGAATTTTCTCGAAATATCGTTGACAATGCTGACCGTATTCAGGTCCGTACCGCGACTCGGAATCCTCTTAATTACAGTCATGGAATCCTCCTTGGGATCGTCCAGTGTGACCATGATTCCGGTGGCCGTCACATAGGCCTCTGCCGTCTTAAGGCCGGAGACAGCCAGCATCCGCTGGATCGTGTCCTCGACCCTGTAAATCTCCGCCCCGTTCTGGAGCATCAGCTTCCCGGCCAGGGTCGCTGTGTCCAGATACAGTTTATAGTCTTTCTTTTCCTCCATTTCTTCCCTCTCCAGTTATTCTTTTTTAAAAAGGCTGAGCACAAAAAGTACCAGGAGCACCGGCAGCAATACCGGGAGCAGCGCTCTCAGAATTGTGAACAGCAAAAACAGAATCGCCACAAGGATCAGAAGAAACAGCCATTTGTTCCACGGATGGCTCTTATCCCCCTTTTCTTCTTCCTTCGGCTCCTGTTCTGTCCGTTTTTTTGAAAAATCCGTGGCCCCGCTTACATGGGTATCCAGGATCGTTCTCGCAATCAGAAGCGGACTTCCCAGTTCATCCAGGACTTCCTCCTCCGATCTTCCTTTTCGTGTTTCCGAATCAATGTATTCGCTGTAATAACGAAGGGTCTTTGCGACCGTGTTCTCATCCAGTTCGCCGGTGAGCTTCTGCTCCATCATTTCCAAGAATTCTGCTTTCGTCATCGGTTTCCTTTCTCAAAAAGGCCGCTAAAGCTTTCCTTTAACGGCCTTTTGCACTACTACTGATTTGCCAGATATACATCTGCATACTGAACGCCGAAATTCGTGGCGTCCGTATGACTATTCATATAAATATCCACATGTCCGTAAGGGGTTCCGCGGTCCTCCACGGTATAGATGAGGCCGCCGATCACCAGCTTGGTGCCAAAAGGCACGCCAGCCATGGCCACTGTACGTCCCTGTACCGGAACCGTGCCGCCCGCCGTCGCTCCGCCGGACCATTTGCCGCAGCAGATCGGGCAGCTGCAGTATGCGGTGAGCTTGAATCTGCCCAGATAATTGCCGGAATCGCCGGCTTTCGCCTTGGTGTAGGCCACACCTTTGGCCGCGTTGTCATTGACCTGCTCGATCTTATCCGAATCGCTGTCGGAGATGATCCGGGTCGCCCAGACTGCATGAGCCGTATCCACCACAGAGCAGATGATACCCTGATTGCTGTTGGCCGCCTCAATGGTCTTTCCGTCGCCCATGTACATGACAACGTGATAAACGGCTCCATCCTTCGCATAGAAGATCAGGTCGCCGGGCTTCGCCTCGGAAACCGGGATCTGCATGCCATACTGGGCCTGGGCCTCTGCCACTCTGGGAATGCTGTAGCCGTAAGCGGAATAAATAGTCTGGACAAAACCGGAGCAGTCCGCTCCCAGCGTCAGGCTGGTGCCGCCCCAGACATAGGGATTTCCGATAAACTGGGAGGCATATTTCAGCATGGATTCCCGGATGGAATCGGAAATGCTTCCTTTTTTAATAGAAGTGATCGTATAATAGCAGGCCTTGTTTTCCTTCGCGGAAATCTTGAGATCCGCGTAAGAATAAGTGGACTCGCCATTTTCCAGGATCTGATTTTCCACGCCGTCTCCGGTGGAAAGGTACTCTCTCTTCACAAAGCCCCGGACATCGCCGGACTCCACAAAGATCCATTCACTGCCGGCATCCGCCAGTATGTAGCAGAGCGTATTCTGCTTCATGACGCCCACCACTCTGGCATCTTCTGTGCGTCCTTCACGGACATTTACGCCGTCTGTGGTACAGAGAGCATACTGTTTTCCGACCACAGTGCTGCGGACGGTGGTTTTCGTATAGGTGTAGGCACTGTTTTCCATCGGCTCCTTGGAAGCCGTGGCAACTGCCAGGTTCGTCTCCCCTTTTTCGGCAACGTAAGCGTCAGCCTCCGCTCCGGTCAGAAGATCCGGAATCCGCACGAAACCTCTGACCACACCGGACTCCACATAATACCAGGAAGGGTCCTGATCGTTGAGGACATAGCAGACGCCGCCTTTTCCCAGGGTTCCCACCACATCGGAACCGGTACCTTTTCCTTCATAAATCTGAAGAGTTCCTACGTTGGCGATGGCGTAATCCTTTTCTACTGTGACAAAACGGAAGGACTCCTCAATGGCCGGAGGAATCACAATCTTCTGGAGGGCAATGAGTTGCTCGTTGGTGAGAGCCGGCTTATCCTGATTGTCCTCTTTTTTATCTTCATCCTTTTTATCCGTATCTTTGGTATCATCCGTCTGGGGCTCTGTATCAGCCGTCGTCGGTTCTTCGGTATCCGGTTCTGTCACCGGTTCTGTGACTGGCTCCGTCACGGGTTCATCCGGATCCACCACCGGCGGAATATCCGTCGTCGGCTCTGTCGCCGGTTCGTCAGGATCGATCACAGGCGGCACCTCTGTATCCGGCTCTGTGGAAGGATCCACCACCGGCGGCACCTCTGTGGAGGGCTCACTGGTCCCCGGTTCTGTAGTCGGTTCGCTGCTGCCAGTACCTGGCTCTGTGGCGGGCTCGCTGCCTGGCTCCGTACCGGACGGATCCGTGGCAGGCTCCGTGCTGCCGGTGGCCGGCTCTGTGGCCGGTTCACTGGCTCCGGTATTTGGCTCCGTGGCCGGTTCGCTGCTGACCGGTTCCTGTGCGGCTGTTTCTGTCTCTGCTGCTGTCGCTAACCCTGTTGTCTCTGACGTCTCCGCATCTCCGCTTTCAAGCCCGGCCGCATAGACATGAGCCGTATGCTTTTCATTATGATCCATAGTGAAACCTGAGGGAGCTGTCACAGACAGGGCAATGGTCACTGCCAGCGTCTTGTATACCTTTTTTAACTTCATCGAAATCTCCTCATGTTTTCCTGCAAACAAAAATCCCCAGACTTCTGTCTGGGGATACCGTGCGTTAGAGGATTCGAACCCCCGACCTTTTGGTCCGTAGCCAAACGCTCTATCCAGCTGAGCTAAACGCACATCTTTTTTCTTTTCGTTCCGGTGTCTCGCTCGGAACAATGAAGATTATATCTCACTACCCAGTTCTTGTCAACACTTTTTTTGAAATTTTTTAAATTTTTTGAATTATTCAGAGCCAAATCGAGATGGCCCTGAATAATTCTTCCGCGCAAAAGTCCTGTCCAGCGGCTATGCATTCTGGCAAGCTTGCCTGCCAAGATGCATAGCCGCTGGACAGGATGCCTCACCCGGTTCCGATTATATCATCTTCCTGCCGCCCGCCGCAACCTCAAAACCCCTTATTTTTTTCTTATGCAAGAACTTTTACAATCTGGTTACAACTATCGATTATTTGCTTCCTCCACCTGGGCCACGCGGGTCACATGAAAGCCCTCGCCAAGCACCTCGTTGGATTCCAGAATAATCATGAAGGACTTGTCGTCGATCTCCTTCACCGCCTGCTCGACCAGATACATCTCCTTATTGTTGCAGGCGCACATAACCACCTGCTTATCCTCCTGCCGGTAGCCGCCGCTGGCATGAAGAATCGTCGTGCCACGGCCGGTCCGCTCGTCGATGATCTCCGTGACTGCCTTTCCCTGCTCCGTGACAATGAGAGCAAGCTTACCGGAATTGATGCCGTACATTGTCTTATCCACCACCAGTGACAGGAGCGAATTGATGATCAGACCGTAGATCATTCCATCCACATCCTGGAAAATCACGCCGCCTAAGAGCACCACAAGAAAATCCATGGCAAAAATAATTTTTCCCAGGGAAAGATGAGGCTTCACCGCTTTTAAGGACATGCTGATGAAATCAGCGCCTCCCGTGGAGGAATTTCTCATATAAATCAGCGCATAACCGATTCCCGAAAGCACGCCCGTGCAGAGCGCCGAGAGCATACGGTCCCCCTGATAGACCGGAAGAAGCGGCGCGATGACATCCACGCAGACGGAAGAGATCACCATACACCGGAGCGATCTTAAGAAAAAGCTTTTTCCCAGCACCCGGAAACAGAGAATCGTCACCGGTATATTCAAAAGGATCGTCGTCACACCGATCGGCAGCCCGAAAAGCCGGTAAATGATCATAGCCAGCCCCGAAAAGCCCGACATCGGAAACTTCGCCTCCAGCGCAAAGTTATAAAGTCCCAGCGCGATCAGCATGCTCCCCAGCACCTCCGCCAGGATATCGACCGCTATCTTCTTCCATTTTTCGTTCTGCATCTTTTACATCCTCCCAAAGCCTGTTCCTACGAAAAGAGGTTTCTTCTATTTAAGAAGAAAGAGCGACTACAAATACTGATCTTTCCAATCATTATCCGCAATCGCTCTTGTTCTTATGTATTTAGTATAGCACTTCGAGGGGAGTTCCGTCAATCCATCCTGTTCATCTGATATTTTTTTCGGAAAGCCAGAGGAGTAATCCCTTCGATACTTTTAAACACCGCGATAAAATATTTATCACTCTGATATCCGATCTCCTCATAAATTTCGCAGACACGCATATCCGTATGAAGCAGCAGACGTTTTGCTTCCTTCATCCTCGCGCAGGTAATATATTCCATCACAGTCATCCCTGCTTCCTGCTTAAAAAGCGTAGAAAGATAGGATTTGCTTACATGTAGATATTCCGCCAGGGAAGCCAGGGTTGTTCCTTCTTTCAAATGTTCCTTTATGTAAGTCTGTGCCTGAAATACCAGCTCACTTTTCCCGTGATACTCCTGTTGATCCAGCAGTTCCGGATGCTCCGTCATCAGCTTCTTTACCTGCTCCACTTTTTCTGCTTCGTCCAGCTTCTGAACCGCTGCCTGAGTTTCTTTCAAAATATCCTCTACACTGAATGGCTTTAAAATATAATTTTGAATACCATATGGAATCAGGGACTTTATTGCCTGAAAATCGGCGATGGCCGTCAGAACAATGATTGGCATCGTATACTGACGGGCACGGATTTCTTTTACCAGCGCAATCCCATCCATTTCCGGCATCCTGAGATCCGTAATGATCATATCCGGATGAGCCATTTCGATGACATCCAGCGCCTCTTTTCCATTTTCCGCTGTCAATACCTCCGACAGTCTGTTCAAAGTACAGGCAAGTACATTTTTCATTCCATACAGAATATTTTTTTCATCTTCCACCAGTAATAAAGAATATTCTTTACTCATACTTCCTCCGGACAATACTCCATAAAAGCAAAATCAGCCTTCGCTGACCGATACAGCATATCATGGCAGCCAATTCCCACCATAGCGCCCGTATAAGCCCCTTCTTCCGGATATTCATCGGATATTTTTGACGCATCCCAGACGCCGCCTACATTATACCAGACTTTTCGATCATAAGAAAATGAAAAACTTCCCTCTGTATTTTTCACCCGCACTTTCAAATAGACAAGCCCATTCCCGGAAAGTCTCTGTGTCCCCTGATAACTGGCTTTTCCATGATCCATTATCATGCAGTCAATGATCCTTTTTCCCTCTGTATCGGTAGTGATTCTCAGGTAATAGAAATCACATTCATCATAAAAATACAGAATTCCTGCCATCTGTCGCTCTGAGATCGGTGAAAATTCCATAGCTGTCTCAAAAGAAAAGCAAAAATCTTCCTGTCTTCTCATAAGAAGAGTCTGCTCAAACCGGGAATTAGGCGAATCCTTTCCGACGAGACGAAGCCAGCCGGGTCTTGCAGTAAGAGAGGCCGCTTCCTTCAATGGAATCCGTAGAGAATGAAACTCAGGAAGAACCATTTCCTGTGTAAATACATACTCTTTTTTTTCCGGCTTCCGGTGCTCTACCTCCCAGGAAACCTCTATCTCCTCGCTCGGCTCCGGTCCATTAACCACATAAGGCCAATCGTTTTTCCATGTTACCTTCTGAATTGCTGTCTCTCTTCCCAAAATACAACGCCGGTAAGGTGGCAAGGGGCGACCAGTCAGATGAACCAGATACCACTCACCATTTTCTGTGGAGACAAGATCTGCATGGCCCGCTTTCTGCAACGGAAGATCTAGTCGATTTCTTGCTGTCAAAAGAGGATTATCCGGTGCCCCCTCATAAGGTCCATCCACGTTTCTGGCTCTCGCCACGGTTTCTGCATGGCCATACTCTGTTCCGCCTTCCGCTGTCAGAAGATAATAATATCCGTCCTTCTTATAAATATGAGGTCCTTCCGGTACAGAAATTCCACTGCCACCCCATATTTCTTTCATTTCTCCTGTCAGACATTTTTTCCCCGGATCATACTCCTGCAGCATAATACGCTGAATACGGCCGTCTCGATAATGCCGCATAATACTTGACACCCATTTTCTTCCATTGTCATCATGAAACATGGATGGATCAAAACCTGCGCTGTGAAGGTAAACCGGCTCTGACCATTCTCCATAAATATCCGGCGTTGTCACGAGATAATTATGACAATCCATAAACTCGTACCAGTGGGTTCGCACATTGGTATAGATCAGATAAAACATTTTTCCATCGTAAGAAAGGCAGGGAGCAAAGACACCTCCCGAGGCATCATTTCCTTTCATATCCAGCTGCAAAACCTTCGTCAGCGCCCGGTTGATCAGCTCCCAGTTCTGAAGATCTTTTGAATGATAAATGCATACCCCAGGAAACCATTCAAAAGTGGACGTTGCTAGATAATAATCATCCCCCACACGGATAATAGACGGGTCCGGATGAAATCCGGGTAAAATTGGATTTTTTATTGTTCCCATATAATTCTCCCCCTTTAGCTTTTTACTGCACCAGTCACCATACCTGCCTGTATTCTTCCAGACATAGCAATATAGATAGCAATGATTGGAAGAGCAGAAAGGACAAGTGCCGCACTCATAGCAGCATAGTTTGTGTTATATGTTCCTTTCAGAGATAATAATCCCACGGGCAATGTTTTATAATCTGGATTAGTGATCAGAATATTTGCAAAAATAAATTCATTCCAGATACCAATCGCTGTCAGGATCGTACTTGTGGAAATAACGGGTTTTGCCAGAGGCAGAAAAATTCGTACAAACATTTGAATAATACTACAGCCATCTATCGTTGCCGCTTCCTCCAGTTCTTTCGGAAGCTGCTGATAATGGCCATAAGTCAGGAAAACAGCCATCGGAATAGAGGAAGCCACATAGGGAAACAATAGAGCTATCAGATGATCCACCCAGCCCAGGCGATTCATAATGGAATAGAGCGGAATCAGGGTACAGTGTACCGGAATCATCATTCCCGCAAAAAAAAGACTTACCAGAAGATTTCCCCCTTTAAACGGGAAACGAGCTACCATAAAAGAAAACGCACAACTTATCAGGATTACAATAACAATCGTTAAAACTGTAATAAAAACACTGTTCAGCATATAACCCTGAATGCCTTCCTGCCAGGCCGTCACATAGTTATAAAACCTCGGCTCTTTCGGTAAGGACCATGGATCCACAAAGAAGGAAACATTATCTTTCAATGCTCCGTGAACTGGATTCCAATATGCAACAGTTTTGTAACGCCATGCCGGTTCAGGAAGCTCTTTCTTCTTCATTGCCTGCATTTTTATCTGCCGGATGATCTCATCTCCACTGAAAGATATGGAAAAAGTCATGGCCCACACAGAGGACAGGCTACAGCCTAACTTCAAAAAATACAGTAACACCGATATCAATAATCTGAACGCCAGCTATAATGCCATGGTCGATGCTAACAATCAGCTCATTGAAGAAGTCTATGAAAAAGAACTTCTCCGTACTCAGGCAGAAATCAAGGCCTTGCAGGCTCAGGTTAATCCTCACTTTATTATTAACGCACTGGAATCCTTATACTGGGTGATGATCCAAAATGGCGACCTGAAAAACGCTGAGGTTCTCCTTTCTCTCGCCCGCCTGTTTCAATATATTCTAAAGGGAAAAGACTGGATCTCCCTGGATGAGGAGCTGCATTTTATTGAACAATATCTACAAATTGAAAAATTCCGTTTCGGTCACAAACTGTCCTGGAACTACGAGGTGAACGAAATGCTGAAAGAAATAAAAATCCCTAAGCTCTTTATTCATCCGCTTGTGGAAAATGCCGTTAAATACGCAGTTGAAACAACAACTAAAAACGTTGAAATCCATATTGAAATTAAAGGAACCCCTACTGATTATCAGGTTATCGTTTCAGACAACGGAAACGGCATCCCACCTGAAACCATGCAGAAAATTCTCCTCTCCTTTAAAGAAAAGAATCCTGTAGGCTCCGTTTCCTCCAGTTACGGCCTGGCCAACCTCTACAAAAGGATCCAACTCTACTATGGAAAAAATTCTTCTCTGACTATTACCACTGTCCCGCAATTTTCCGGAACCCAGGTGAAAATGCGGATTCAGATCTAAAAAAATGCCCACCGCTCGTTTTGGAGCGCTGGGCGTATTTTATTTTTTAACGGATATAATTCGTCTTAATCGCCGGCTCCCTCTCCGGGAAGGTGATTCCGGCTTTCTTTCCGGCCTCGATGCATTTGATGAGCCAGGCCATGTTGTTGCCGAGGGTACGCATGGTCTGGAGGCCTTCTTCGTCCTGTCTGACCTCGTCGGGGGTGTTGCCGTGTACCATGTTCCAGTACTGGGATGAGACTACGGGCATGTTGTTGATGGTGAAATATTTGTTGATCTGGTCGAAGCCTGCAGTTGCGCCGCCTCTTCTGCAGCTGACCACTGCCGCTGCGGGTTTGCCGGCCATCTTGCTGCCACCGCTATAGAAGGCCCGGTCCATAAAGGAAGTGAGCGCTCCGGAAGCGGAAGCATAATGAATCGGAGAACCGAAGATATAACCGTCTGCCTCTCCTGCTTTCTTCACAAATTCATTGACTACATCATTGCGGAAGCATTCGCCGTTTTTGCGACAGACGCCGCAGCCCACGCAGCCTGCCACGGGCTGGGTGCCTACCTGAAAAATCTCTGTCTCGATGCCCTGTTTTTCCAGAGCGGCTGCTGCTTCCTGAAGCGCCGTATAAGTACAGCCCTTTGCCTTGGGGCTTCCATTTACCAAAAGTACTTTCATTATCTTTTCCTCCTGTTTTTCTAATCTCCCGGTCCGGATTTTCCCGATCCTCTCTCCATTATAGCAGAACCTTTTTTCAAACTCAATTTCAAAAAATACCTTCATTTTTATTCATTCATATCATACCTGTATGAATTATACAATATATTTAATTTTATTATTTTAAATACAGTTTTTCAATCTTTCAGTTCTCAGCAGCACTGCTTCAATGCGGTGATTTGATATATTTTTCACAGTTTTTCTCTTGTAAATTCCTTTATTTTTCGTTACTTTGTACTAAAATCTTGTCTGTTTTTTTGTTAGCTTTATACGATTTTCATTTATTTTTCATTTTTCTCTTGTTTGTTTTTCACAAATCGTTTACAATACCAACATGATGATTCGCGCGCGCAAAAATGAGTCACTATCAACCATACAGAAAGGATATAAACATGAAAAAGTTAGTAGCTCTTATGCTTACCGGCGCTCTGGCATTCAGCCTTTCCACCGGAGCACTTGCTGATGAAGGAGCAAAATCTCCTGACAATGACATGGTCGTAGCCCTTCAGGCAGACGCGACTCATCTGGATCCCCACGTTTCCAGTAACGGTTATTCCAACACCATCACCAACGCAATGTATGAAACTCTCCTGACCTTTAATGAGAAATCCGAAGTGGTTCCCCTGCTGGCAAAGGAATGGAGCGTATCCGATGACGGTCTGTATTACACCTTCGTACTGAACGAGGGCATTCAGTTCCACGATGGCGAACCCTTCAACGCAGATGCTGTTGTTGCCGTTTATGAGCGCGGTCTTAACGACGATAGCCTGACCTTGAAAAGAAGCATCTCCAACTGGGAAAGTGTAACCGCTGACAGTGAATATCAGGTTACGATCAAATTAAAAGAAGCAAACAATACCTTTATCAATAAAATCACACAGGTTCGTATGGTCAGCCCGAAAGCAATGGAGCAGGGTAAAGATTACCTCGCAAAGAATTCCGCAGGTACCGGCCCCTTCATCCTTTCCGATCGTGTAGACGGCGGCTATACCAAACTGGTCCGCAACGAGAATTACTGGCAGGAAGGCCCGGGCGTTGACACCCTTACCTTCACCGTAGTTCCCGAGGATGGTTCCCGTATCGCCATGCTGCAGACTGGTGAGGCAGACATCATTGATCCGGTTCCGGCTATCGACGTTGCCAGAATCGAAGATGATCCTACCATCGTAGTTGACAACTTCCCGGGTATCACCTACCGTTATGTAACCCTGAACACCGAAATGGAACTCCCGGACGGCAGAAAACCCTTTGCCGACAAGAGAGTCCGCCAGGCTCTGAACTACGCATTCGACAGTAACGCTTATGCACAGGTTGTATTCAACGGTTTTGCCGTAGAGCCGACCTCCATCTTCTCTCAGAACATTATGTACTATTCTCCGCAGACTCCGTACACCCCGGATCTGGACAAAGCAAAAGAGCTCATGAAAGAAGCCGGCTTTGAGGATGGTTTTGATGTACAGATCATCGTAGATAACACCACAATCGAAATGAAAGGTGCTGAGTTTGTAAAACAGCAGCTCTCTCAGATCAATGTAAACGTTGAGCTTCTTGCGAACGAGTCCACTGCAAATGCAGAACTGACCAGCGCTCCTCTTGAGGATACCACCGTTCAGATGTGGTATGTAAACTGGGGTTCCGGTTCCTACGAGGCAGACGGATCCATGAGAAATATCCTCCACGGCGATAAGATGCCGCCGGAAGGCTATAACACCGCATTCTGGAACAATGAAGAGTTCAATGAACTTCTGGACAGCGCCCTGAAAATGACTGACACCGAAGAGATCGCAGAAGCTTATGCAAAAGCTCAGGCTATTGCTTGGGAAGAGTGCCCCTGGATCTTCCTTGGAAACAACAACACACTGACTGCTCATAAGAGCTATGTATCAGGCATCAAATATAAACCTGCCGGTGAGCTGATTTTCCAGACCATCAGCATGGATCACTGATCCTGAAATAAACGGTAAGAAAGGGAGTGTTGCAGCACTCCCTTTTTAAATGCTTAATTTCAAAGATGAACTGCCTGCAAAATCCGCAGTCCATCCTGACGGAGGTATGTATGAATCGCTATTTTGTCAGAAGGTTGCTTGCAACCATTCCACTGATGTTCATCATTTCGATCTTTGTCTTCATGTTCATTCATCTGATCCCCGGTGATCCGGCAAAAACCCTCGCAGGCGTAGAAGCCAGCGTGGAAGAGGTGGAAGCGATCCGTGAAGAATTCGGCCTGAATAAGCCGATCCTCGTCCAGTATGTGGACTATATGAAAAATCTTTTCCACGGAGATATGGGCCGCAGCCTGAAATCCAATCTCCCCGTCACGGAAATGATTGCATCCCGTATGCATTACACCCTGAGGCTCGTCGTCGCGGGCATGATCTGGGCACCTTTCCTCGGAATCTTCATCGGCGTGCTCTGTGCGATCTTCCGTGGAAAATTTTTCGACCACTTCGGAATGCTTTTCGCCATCACCGGCCTTTCCGCTCCCGGTTTCTGGCTGGGTCTGATGGGCATCGAGCTTTTCTCCGTCCGTCTTGGCCTTCTGCCCACCACAGGTCTTGACACCTGGAAGGGTTACATTCTTCCTTCCCTGGTAATGGGAACCGGAATCATGGCTGTTCTGGCCCGTTACTCCCGTTCCTCCATGCTGGAGACCCTGCGTGAGGACTATGTGCGTACCGCCAGAGCCAAAGGTCAGAAGGAATTCTGGGTAATGTTCTCCCACGCATTCCGCAACTCCCTGATCCAGATCGTAACGATCATCGGTCTGCAGATCGGAGGTCTTCTCTCCGGTTCTGTTATCACAGAGAACATTTTCTCCATCCCGGGACTTGGCCGTCTTCTCGTAGACTCCATCGGCTATCGTGATTATCCGGTTATCCAGGGACTTCTGATGATTTTTGCACTGCAGTACGTTCTCATCAATCTGATCGTAGACATGCTTTACGGCGTGATCAATCCGAAGATCCGCTATGACTAATGGAAAGGAAGATTGCCATGTCAAACACAACAAACGAACAGGACCGCAAAGAATTTTCCTTTGAGGAAAATTTTATCGACGAAACTATCATTGCTGACAAGAGCAGCAAAACCAAAGAATTTATCAAAAAATTCATGAAAAGAAAAACCGCAGTCGCCGGTTTTATCGTAATTGTTTTCCTGGTATTTCTGGCCATCTTCGGCCAGTACCTGGCTCCCTATGATCCGGACGCTTACGACTATTCCAACATGCTGGCAGGCCCCAGCGCCGCCCATCTTTTTGGAACCGACCATTACGGCCGCGATATCTTAAGCCGTCTTCTCGCAGGAACCCGCCTGACCTTAGGCGTTTCCCTCTCCTCCGTAGTTGTGGGTGCAGCCCTCGGAACCGTCCTCGGACTTCTGGCCGGTTATTACGGCGGCATCATTGAAAGCCTTGTTATGCGTGCTTCCGACGTGCTTTTCAGTTTCCCGGACATCCTGCTTGCCATCGCCATCGTAGCTCTTCTGGGCCCTGGTATCATCAACGTGTTTATCGCCGTTATGGTCTTCACCGTGCCCAGCTTCGCCCGTATCATGCGAAGTGCCACCCTGGCCGTCAAAGGTTCCCTCTATGTGGAAGTTGCCCAGAGTCTGGGCTGTAAGGACAGTCGTCTTCTGTTTGTACATATTTTCCCGGGAACCATTCAGTCCCTGATCGTCAACTTTACCATGAGAATCGGTTCCGCCATCATGGCAGCTTCCTCCTTAAGCTTCCTGGGCTTCGGAGCAAACGTGACCGACCCCGAGTGGGGAGCAATGCTCTCCCAGAGCCGAAGCTACCTGAACGTGGCGCCGCATATGGTGTATTTCCCGGGTCTGGTAATCTTTGTCACAGTTCTTGCCTTCAACCTTTTCGGCGACGGACTCCGTGATACCCTTGATCCGAAGATCAAATGATGAAAGGAGCAAACTTATGTCCCAGGAAAATTTACTGGAAGTCAAACATCTTCGCACGGAATTTTTTTCCAGCAAAAAGAGCAGCGTCACCGCTGTCGATGATGTGAGTTTTGATATAAAAAAAGGAGAGATTGTCGGTCTCGTAGGTGAGTCCGGCTGTGGAAAAAGCGTTACCTCCCTCTCCATCATGCAGCTTTTAAAAGATACCCCGGGTAAAATCACCAACGGAGAAGTCATTTTCCAGGGCCACAATCTTCTTGATGCCTCCAAAAAGGAAATGCTGGACATCCGCGGCGACAAGATGAGCATGATCTTTCAGGAGCCCATGAGCAGCCTGAATCCTTCCATGCGTATTGATAAGCAGATGATCGAGGGAATCCGCCTCCATACCCCGCTTACCAAGGCTGAGGCCAGAAAAAAAGCGGCCGATATCCTCTCCCAGGTCGGTATCCCTGATCCCCAGCGTGTGCTGAAAAACTATCCCCATCAGCTCTCCGGCGGTATGAGCCAGCGTGTCATGATCGCCATGGCCATGAGCTGCGAACCGGATCTTCTGATTGCCGACGAGCCTACCACCGCTCTGGACGTTACCATTCAGGCCCAGATCCTGGAGCTGATGAAAAAGATCCAGCAGGACAAGGGCATGAGCATCCTCCTCATCACCCACGATCTCGGCGTTGTGGCTGAGATGTGTTCCCGCGTCATCGTTATGTACGCCGGAAAGATCGTCGAGGAAGCTCCCGTGGAGATCCTCTTTGCCAACCCGACCCATCCTTACACACAGGGCCTTATTGCCTCTGTGCCGAAGCTTGGTTCCGGCGTAAAGGTTCTTCCCAGCATCCCCGGAAGCGTACCGGATCTCTCCGCTATGCCCAAGGGCTGCCGTTTCGCTCCCAGATGTAAATACGCCACCGAAAAATGTCATCAGGAACAGCCTGAACTTCTTTCCGTAGGTGAAAAACAGAAATGCCGCTGCTGGCTTAAACACTAGAAAACGAGGGATAATTTATGGAACCGTTACTTTCTTTAAAACATGTGTCAAAAACCTTCCCGGTGGGCAAAACGATCCTCGGAAAACCGGATAAATTTGTCCATGCGGTGAATGACGTCAGCTTTGACGTATACAAAGGAGAGACTTTCTCCATCGTTGGAGAGTCCGGCTGTGGAAAAAGTACCACCGGCCGTCTCATCAACCATCTTCTGACTCCCGACAGCGGAGAGATCAAATTCATGGGCCAGGAGATCTCCCATCTCACCCAGGATCAGATGCGTCCTTTAAGAAAGGATGTCCAGATGATCTTCCAGGATCCGGCAGGAAGCCTGAACCCGCGTATGCGCGTGGAAGACCTCATCGCAGAGCCGCTCCTGATCCACACCGATATGAGCAAAGCCGAGCGGATGGAAGTTGTTCATGAGCTCCTCGGCATCGTAGGCTTAAGCCCGAAACACGCAAAGCGTTATCCTCACGAGTTCTCCGGCGGTCAGAAACAGCGTATCGGAATCGCCCGGGCCCTGACCGTAAAACCGAAGCTCATCATCGCCGACGAGCCCATTTCCGCTCTGGACGTTTCCATCCAGGCCCAGGTGCTGAACCTCCTCCATCATCTGCAGGAGAAATTCGATCTGACCTACGTTTTCATTTCTCATGACCTCTCCGTCGTGGAAATGATCTCCGACCGGATCGCCGTTATGTACCTCGGCTTCGTTGTGGAGACTGCTCCCAAGGAAATGCTTTATCAGGCTCCGATGCATCCTTACACCCAGGCTCTTCTCTCCGCCGTTCCGATTCCGGATCCCGGCCACAAGAAAGAGCGGATCATCCTGGAGGGAGATATCCCCAGCACCATCAATCTCCCCAAAGGCTGTCCCTTCGCTGCCAGATGTAAAAAATGCATGCCACAATGTCTGGAGAAACGTCCCCAGACCAAAGAAGTGGCTCCCGGCCATCTGGTTGCCTGCCATCTCTACGATAAATAATTTCAAAGCCTCAGCTGACCTGCTTCGTCAACTGAGGCTTATTTTTTGCATAAAGTGCTTGAAACAAACATGTGTTCGTGTTATACTTAGGACACGACAGGGGCAGGCCCTTCTACTATTGAAATGAGGTTTTCTACTTATGAATAAAAAAGAAATTGCAGAGATCAAAAAACAGTTCACCCCGGACCGCTGTGCCATCACCCGGATCTGCGGCTGCTATGTGAACTCCGAGAAGGAGAAGCAGCTGGAAATGAAAGAGGCTTTCCTCTCCCTCTCCGACGAGGAAATGTTCAAATATTTCGATATCTTCCGGAAAACTCTCTCCGGCACGATCGGAAAGAACCTTTTAAATATGGAATTTCCGCTTCAGCAGGAGCTGGAGGGCGGCACTCAGGAATTTCTCCTGAAGCTCCGTGACAGCGGACTCAAAGACGAGGAACTTGTGACCCAGTTTTACAATCGGGTGATCTCCTCCTATGATTTCGGCGAAAATTATCTGATCCTTCTCATCCACGCCGCCTACGACATTCCCGGCAAAACCAACGACGGCCTCGATATGGACGATGCCTCCACTGACGTCTACCAGTATGTGCTCTGCAGCATCTGCCCGGTGAAGCTCTCCAAGGCAGCTCTCTGCTACAATGCCCAGAATAACACCATTGAGGAGCGTATCCGGGACTGGATCGTGGATATGCCTTCCCTGGGTTTCCTCTTCCCGGCTTTCAACGACCGTAATACCGACCTTCACAGCCTTCTCTACTATTCCAAGAACGCTGAGGAGCTCCACCAAACCCTCATCGACGAGATCCTGGGCTGCGTGACGCCTCTCTCCGCCAAAAGCCAGAAAGAGACCTTCAATTCCATCATCCAGGAGACCCTCGGTCCTGACTGCGACTACAAGGCCGTAAAGACCATCCATGAAAAGATCACAGAAATGGTGGACGAGCATGCCGATGAGCCCGAGCCCCTGACTCTGGACAAATACGAGGTGAAAAAGCTCCTCCAGGAGGGTGGCGCGACGAAAGAGGATCTGGAAGATTTCGACGAACGCTACGACGACTCCGTCGGAGAAAAGTCTTCCTTCCTGGCTTCCAACATCAGCAGCGCCAGAAAATTTGAGATCAAGACTCCCGACGTCGTGATCCAGGTGAATCCGGAACGCACCGACCTCGTGGAAACCCAGGTCATCGACGGCAGAACCTATCTCATGATCGAGGTCACCGATTCTGTGGAGGTGAACGGTCTCAGCGTCCGCCCCATCTCCCATAACAGAAAAAAAGAACCCGATTCGGCTCTTGACTGACACGTTTTCCCATGCGAAAGGGCAGCCTTATCAGCTGCCCCGCATCTTAAAATTTATCCCACTTCTGCTGCTCCTGTGGAGCTGTTTTCCGTCTTTGGAAAGCTCATTCTCGCCTTGAATAGATCACCATCCGCTTCTATATGGAAGCTTCCCCCCTGAAGCTCCACAAAGCTTTTTACAATCGCAAGGCCAAGGCCGCTTCCTTCTGTATTTCTGGATTTGTCTCCGCGCATAAACCGTTCCGTCAGTTCCTCCACATCCATGGTCAGCTCATCCCTCGAGATATTTTTCAGGACGATCTCCGCCTGATCTCCCTTATCATAGAGATTCAGGTAGGCCCTTGTCCCGGGCAGCGCATATTTGCAAACGTTGGTCAGGAGATTTTCCAGGCAGCGGTAGGTCTTTTCCCCGTCCAGCTCCAGATGGATCTCCTTCTCTGGAACCGAAACCCGGCAGTCGATCTGCGCTTCCTTCAGCCGGTCCTCCAGCTCGAAAGCCGCCTGCCGCACCAGCTCGGTCAGGTTCAGCACTTTCTTTTCTATCTTGATATTTCCGCTGTTCGCCTTGCTCACCTCGAAAAGATCCTCGATGAGCTGTTTCAGACGAAGAGATTTCCGGTCCAGAATATCAATATACTTCTTTCTGTCCTCTTCTGAAATGGTCTCGTCCTTCAGAAGATTTACATAAGTAATGATAGCCGTCAGCGGCGTCTTGAGGTCGTGGGAGACGTTTGTGATGAGCTCCGATTTCATATTCTGACTCTTGAGCTCTTCCTCCACAGCCTTCTGAAAGCCCGCCTGTACCTTGTTAAGCTCCTGCTTCAACGGCTCAAAGATTCCCGCATCCTCCGTAATCACGGTCTCCAGATCTCCTGCCGCCAGTTTTCTGGTGCTCTCCAGCAGGATCTGATATTTGCTCCTGATCACTCTGGTATATTTTTTCAGCACGAAGAAGAGAATCACCGTGTAGACAAGCAGCGCCATCACGCCGAAATTTCCCAGAATACAGCAGACCAGAACAATGACCAGGTTCAGCCCCAGGACCTTAAACAGGATCCGGTCCGAGGTGGAAGTAAGGTCGATATCCTCCAGTGTCACCGCACAAAGTCTGAAAAAGCCCTTTATCTTCCAGTAAATCCATCTCACAGCCTTTACCACCGTACCGATGATCGTCTTCCAGAACCAGCGGACCAGCTGCACGGTCCATACCCGTTCCAGAAAATAGCGCTTCGGCCCCAGTGTCACCACCGCCCGGAAGCTTAAGACCGCCACAAACCAGAAACTGTAGAGCAGTGTCCAGAGTCCGAACTGAATAAGATAAGAGAACTGCTCCAGCATATAAAACTCATCTGAATAGAAGAAAAAGTCGCTTAAGATTCCCAGCATTGCATAATAAGTATAGAGGGGCGAGAGAGCCAGAAAAATATTGAGCTCCAACGGCATTTTTCCAAAAATCCCGGTCCCGACCCCCAGTGAAGGGATCAGCGGAAGCAAAAGAGCCGCCAGCGCCAGAAGCACAGTCACACAGCCCACCAGAATCGGAAGACCGGACTCCGCAAGAACCGTTCTCCAGCTCACATAGATCCATTCGTCATAGCTGTTCTTATAAACGAAGTCCTTTGTCTCCACATAGGGATTCTCATAATAGACTTCCAACTGGACGTCCGACTCTGTGTCTGTCTCCGTTTCCGCCTCAATGGGCTGATCCTCCCCCAGGTTTGCGGAAGTCTCTGCCTCCGCTCTGTCCCGGTAAACGTTCATCCGCTCCTCAGCCCCCATCCGTAATCTTGGATAGCAGATGATCGTCCCCGCCGCCAGCACCACCACCACTAGAATACAGAGCAGATTGCCCAGCCATTTTTTACTGTTTTTCGATTTTGTATCCAACACCCCATACCACCTTCAAATATTTTGGATTTTTCGGATTGACTTCGATCTTCGTCCGGATATTCCGGATATGCACCATGATGGTCTCCGTGCCGATGGGTTTCTCATTCCAGATCCGTTCATAGATCTCCTCCGGAGAAAAGACCCTGCCGGGATTTCTCATGAGAAGAGCCAGAATCTTAAATTCCAGAGGTGTCAGCGTCACCGGATTTCCGTCCACGCTCACCTCCACGGTATCCTCGTTAAGTTCAAGTCCCCCAACTACATAGAAATGCTCCTTCGGCTCTTCCGTTCTGCTGCCCGCCGCCAGTTTAAGATACCGGCTGTAGCGCCGAAGCTGGGAATTGACCCTGGCCATGAGCTCCATCGGTGCAAAGGGCTTCGTCACATAATCATCCGCCCCGATATTGAGCCCTGTCACCTTGTCGATCTCCTCGGACTTCGCCGAGAGCATAATCACCGGAAAATCGTAATGCTCCCGAAGCTTCATCGTCATCGTGATTCCGTCCATCACCGGCATCATGATATCGATGATCGCCAGATGAATCTCCTCTTTTTCCAGAATCTTCAAGCCCTCCAGGCCGTTCTGGGCCTTGAAGACCTCATATCCCTGATTTTTCATATAAATACCCACGCCGTCCAGGATCTCTTTGTCATCCTCGACGATCAAAATATGGTAAGCTTCCATTTTCTTTCTCCTTTAACTCTTTACTCGCAGTCTTTGCCCTCCCGATATGCACCTCCTCATTATAAAGAGTTTTCCTTCTGAGCACAAGTATAGCGCCTAAAGCAAAAAAACAATCGACGGAAAATCGAAAGATTTCCAAAAGAAAACTGCCGGATGCAAAGATTTCTCTCCACATCCGGCAGTTCGCCGTCTCTGATCAGGAACGCAGTCTGTCGCTCTCCACAGACAGCTCTTCCACTTCTTTTTCCTGTTCCCGGATCTTCTCAAACATTTCCTGATTCTCCGAGAGGAACTTCTGCTGCCGGACAAGTTCCGGCAGATAATATTTCCGCTTCAGTACAATGTCCTTCGTGATATAGGGCTGAACGCTTCCCCGCTTTTCCGCGTTGAAATGAGCCGCCCGAAGAACCAGAAGCAGGAAATCTTCCTCCGCCTCGTTCTCCACAGCTCCCGCCAGCATGACGTTGTCAGAGACAAAACCTTTCGTCCAGGCCTTGTAGACCGCTCCGCAATAGCTTCCCACGCGGCCGATCAGGATTGCCTGCTCCTCCTTCATCGTGGCCGTCCGGGCGCTTCCCTGGACGCCTGCCGCTCCGTAGACGCGATAAGGACCGTCCTTCTCTTCCTCGTCCAGACGCTGGCCGCTCCAGATTTTTAAGAAGGTTTTTCCCTCTTTCTCCGGCCATTTTTCCTTGCCCGCATCCCTTAGAAGGCTACACTCCAGAAGCCCGTACTCGCAGTCCAGAATCTCCTTGATAACCGCCTTTCTGGTCTGGATTCCCTTCTGACAGGGGAACATACCGATCTGTCCCAGTTCATTTTCATAGACGGAAGGAATTTTCTCAGAAAGCTGAGCCAGCCGTCTTCGCAGTACCCGCTCTCTGGAGAGAAGAGCCCGCTCATCCACTTTTTCCTCTCCCAGGTATTCCTCAGTAGAAAGAATATACTGGTGCTGGGAGAGAATCGTCCGGTTCAGCGTGCAGACCGGGCCGCTCTTTCTGTAAATTTCCGGCAGACTTTTCAGCTTCTCCGGCTCCACCTTCCGAAGGTCATAGAAACGGGTCATGCCGTCCCCTTTTTCCTTCGCAAAGATAAAGATTCCCGTACGCACCTCCGCATAGGGCAGGAAGGCTGAAATCGGCAGAAGGATTACCTGCTCCACATGAAATTCTTCCACAAAACGTTTCCGAAGCTCCACATCTTCCGCCGCCGTCCGGTTCAGAAGACCGCCGGGAACCACAGCCGCGCACCGACCGTTCTCTGCCACACAGTCTGTCACCTGAGTCAGGAACTGGCTCTCCAGTCTCACCCGGCCCTTATTTCCCTCTCTCGTATAACCGAAGGGCGTGTTCATCAGTACCGCGTCGAAAGTCTTTTCCTTCGCTTTTTTTCCTTTTTTCTTCTTAAAATACTCCGCAGCCTTCTCCGTCGGTCCGCAGACAAGAAAGTTTTCTCTTCCATCGGAGGTGTCCTCGGCTCCGGTCCAGTTTTCAAACACCAGAAGCTCTTCCTCTGATTTCTTCTGCTTCATGGCCGCTGCCCGGAGAAGAAACTCCTCGCTTCCTCCGCAGATATCCAGCACCGTGCCCTCCCCAAGAGGCAGGGCCTCTGCCATGAGCCTTACAATTTCCAGCGGTGTCTGATAAACCGCCTTCGTCAGATATTCTTTCGTCAGTTCCCTTAATGCCATATCATCTACTCCGCTTCCAAAATTTCCGGCAGGAGCCGCCTCTTTGTGCGACAACTGCGTCTTATGAAGGGATTATAACACAAAACCTGTCGAAAAAGATATCTTTTTCTTTATTCGTAGATATGGTCTTTCCGGTAAATCAGATTGCCGCATTTTCCGTCCAGCCGCTTCATCTGCGGGGTCGCCTTCTTGGCGATGAAGGCTTCCATTCCCATGAAAGAAAAAGGCACATCATCGGTGGTTCCGGCCTTTATCTCCTCGCAGAGCTCGATCATGTTCTCCATGATCTCCGCTCCCGTCTCCATATCATGATGAGAAATAAAGACCCGGCTGTATCGCCCTTTCGTCCGCTCCAGCACCTTTTTCGTCGTCTCCTCGTAGGCCTCCACAGAGGTGGTCTCCGCCCCGAAAAGGAAGGTAGAATTGTTGCAGGCATCTCCGAGAATCAGGATTCCATCCTCCTTTAAAAGGAAGGCCGTGCTGCCTTTGGTGTGACCCGGATAGGCGATGGCCTCAATGGTCAGTCCTCCCAGATCAAAGATCATGCCATCTTCCAGCGGAAGAAACTGGTAATCCGGCGTGGGCGGTACAAAATCTTTTTCCTCAATCCCGGCGAAAACCTCCGGTGCCAGACCCATCTGCATATAGCCCTTCCGCTCCGGCAGCGGACACTGGGCCTGATAGAGACCAAGATCCTTATGATTCATATAGACCCGGTCAAACTCCGGCGCTCCCAGCGCATGGTCGATATGGCCATGGGTCAGAAGAACCAGAAGTTCCTTGTCCGTCAGCTTTTCCACCAGACTTCTCAGATGACCGACGCCCAGACAGGTGTCAATGAGCGCCGCTTTTTCCTGCCCTTCCACCAGATAAAGAAGCTCTCCGGTGATGCTTCTAAGCAGTGTTATATGGTCGTTTATCTTCTCCGTACTGTAATATTCCATCTGTTTTTCCCCCTTTTTCCACCTACTTTATCACTTTTGGAAGGAAATTTCCACAGTTCCTACAATACCCGTGGGGGACAGCGGGCCCGGAAGTCCCATGCCGTTCACATCGGCTCCGATAGCTCTGGCCTTCCGCTCCACCGTGGTGGCCACCTCGATGACAATGCTGATCTCTCCACTAAGATTTCCCAGCTCATAGCGGTAAGGTCTGGCTGTCTTCATCCCTGCAGAAATACCATTTACAAAAACCTCTGCTGACTCGTAAACATCCTCAATCGTGAGAACAGCTTCCTTCCAATTCTCCGCCTGCACCTTCGTCTCATAGCGGTAGAAACCGGAGAACTCCGGGTGAAGCTCTGCCATTCCATGAAGGAGATCTGCTTTTTCCTTCCCCTCAAAGGCCGGATAAGCTTCCGCCTCGCAGCGGAAAACCTGGAAATCAGTGAGAAGCTGCTGCTCCCGGCTGCCACTCTCTTTTTCTTCCGTCTCTTCCGGCAGAGTCCCTTCCACGAGAATCATCATTTCCAGCGGAACCAATGAAACATGGACCTTCGTCTCGCCATTTTCCTGTTTTATTTCTGCCTTTTTTAGACGGTTCTCCCAGGCATCATAGATGACATAGCTTTTGTTTCCCGGGATTGTCACCCCCTGATCAATGGTTTTTCCGTTATCCTCATTTAAGAAGAAATAGATCTCCTCTTCATTTTTATAATGATAAACCGTGAAGAAGCGTTCCGGCTCCTCCAGTTTCGCCGTACGGCAGGGGAAGTCCCCAAAAGCTTTTCCAAGCTCTTTCACCGGTACACAGGACCAGTTCTTCCGGAAAGCTTCTGCCAGAGCAGCACTTTCTTCCGCGGAACGATCACTGACGCCCAAGGGATAATGACTGGTAAAGACTACCCGGAACCCATTTGCTGCGGCTTCGGCGATAAACTCTGCTGCCGGTCCTGTAAGATAATCACAGCCAGACACCACCAGAGCATGAAGCTCCTGGCCATTCACCCGAAGCACCTTCTTTTCCCGATCGAAAACCGTATGGAAATACTCTCTTGCCTCAAAGACATCCGCCGGAAGAATCAGGAAATTGATCTGCGCCTCCGTCAATGCCCGGCAGGCAAGGATATTGCTCTCATAACCGCCGGCCCACTGGCTCTCGCCATGGTAGAGAAGACCTACCGCCGCCTGATCTTTTCCTCCATCCAAAAGATGGCAGATCCGGTTCGTATAAGCCATGAGCTCGCCGAAGACCCGGTACTGTGGATTTTTTCCATGGGCATAGAAATGGGGCGGGCAGTCCGGGTCCGGAAATTCCTTCGGTGAAAAGGCATGGGGCACGAAGCGATTCACGCCCCGGGCCAGGAAGTGATCCATGAGATATTTCTCGGTCTTCACACCCATTCTCCAACCATAAGCGCCAAAATTCTCACACATACAACGGCCTTTTTTCCTGGGATCAATGGCTCCCATGGAAGCCCCCATTCTTCCCAGCATGTAATGGTAAAAGCCCGCGTCATCCTGACACATGGAAGGCAGTCTCCGAGGCATATCCTGAGCTCCCGGCCATACCTGGCCTCCGATGTTGTCGATGCCCGCCATGTGCTGACCGGCCAGTCCCCGGAAGAAATGGCCCATGCTCGGCCCCAGATTCGCATTGGAATCGCAGTCCTCCAGCATGTGACCGATATACTCCACTCCATGAGCCTCGCACCAGTCCCCCAATTGTCTCGAGAAGCACTCCTCCACCTTCCGGCTCACAGCGTTCATGTAGGCAGTCCGCATCCAGGCCTTCTCGTGATCGTCCTCTGCCTCACTCCAGAGAAGGTTCAGTTTCCCTCTCCAGTCTGCAGTTCCGTAAGCCTGATCCATGGCCTTCTCCATCTCCTTTGACCAAGAAAGAGGCATATCCGGCTTTCCGATGAGGTCGCCTCCCGTATAACCCGGCGTGTTTCCGACGGGCGGCTCGTCACTGAAAAAGCCTGCGATAACGTTTCCGAAATATTTCTCATAACGGGCAAAATGCGGCTCATAAACCGCGTCGATGAGAAGACGACAGGAAGCCTTATCCAGGAAGTTGATGTAATCGTTTCTTCCCTTGGCATCCCGGGTGAGATAAATCACATAGATTTTCCAGTAACCCTCCGGCACATCCCAGGTCAGCATCCCGTCCTTCACCTGAGCCGTCAGATCCACCGTTTCTCCGTCTTTTCCCTCCTCTCCCACTTTGCTGGCCAGCAGACGGAATAAATAATCGTCATGCCATTTTTTCAGTCCGGCAGGTTCCGGCGGCATCCAGGGTGGCGCCGGCTGGGGTTTTGCCCAGGCCTTAACGTCAATGGTCATTTCCTTTGCCGGACCTGCCACACCCAGAAGGTTGTGATCCAGATACTGGTGCGTTAGCTCCATATCGGCCTTTAATACCGCTCCGGCCGCATAGCCCGTCGGGAAATGCTGGTCATCCAGAATCCAGACCCGCATCCCGCGTTTTTCCGCCTCTTCCAGAATGATATCCATATCCCGCCACCAGTCCGGCCCTGCAAAGTCCGGATGGGGACGGCTTTCCACGCAGACCTCCCGGATATTTGCCTCCCGGATGGCCCGCATGTAATCTCTCAAGACGCTTTCCTCTTCGCCGTGCTGCCAGAAAAAGGGGAAGATATAGTTTCCGCCGTTTCCCTCCAGCACCTGTTTCAGTCTTTCTTTCAGCTCCATCTTCTTCCCTCCTTACTCCTTGACACCACCCAGGGTGATACCTTTGACAAAATATTTCTGGAAAAACGGATACGCGCACATGATGGGCAGAATACCGATCACAGCGATTGCCATACGCATCGTGGTGGAAGGCAGCTGTTGGGCAGCCTTCGCGGCCACATCCGAGTTATTTGCCAGGAAATTGATGTTCTCATTGATCCGGTTCAGTACCAGCTGGATCGTGTAATACTGGGCACCGCCGTTTTCCGTCAGGTAGTAAAGACCGTTGGTCCAGTCGTTCCAGTAACCAATGGCCGTCATCAGGCCCACCGTCGCCATGATCGGCACAGAAAGGGGCGTAACAATCTTCGTAAACACCGCGAAAACTCCGGCTCCGTCCATTCTCGCCGCCTCCAGAATACTGGGGCTGATGCTATTGGAAAAATAGTTTTTCACGAGAACCACATTGAAGGGACTCATCAGAAACGTGGGAACGATCAATGCCCAGATCGTATTTTTGATGTGAAAAATGTTGGAATATACATAGTAGCTTGCCACCAGACCGCCGTTGAACAGCATGGTGAAAATGCAGAGGAACATCAGGATTTTATGACCCGGCAATTTGTCGTTGCTCACGGCGAAAGCAAAGGTGCTGGTGATGACAAGGCTTAAAGCCGTACCGATGACCGTTACCAGAATCGTCATAAGGTACGCTCTTCCGATAGTCGCCCATTCGCTGGCGATGTACTGATAAGCCTCCAGGCTCCATTTTTCCGGAGTAAAGGAATAGCCGTTCACCAGAGCGGTCTGGTTGTCAGTAAAAGACGCGATCACCAGAAGGATAAAGGGAAGGATCGCCAGAAGGCTTCCGATGATCATGACTGTATGGGCACCGATCTGCCATGCGGTGCTTTCTTTCATAACTTTCTTCTTCATGCCGCTACCTCCTAGAATAATGCGTTTTCTTTGCTGAATTTACGGATCAGGGCGTTGGCGCCGATGATCATGATGAAGCCGACAACCGACTGGTAAACGCTGGCCGCACTGGACATACCAAAGTCGCTGCTCTTCATCAGGGCGTTGTATACATAGACGTCGATGGTTCTGGTCACACTGTAAAGGGTACCGCTGTTCATCGGTATCTGATAGAACAGACCGAAATCGGAGTAGAAAATTCTTCCGATCTGTAGCACAAACATCGTGATGACGGTGGGTTTCAGAAGCGGCAGGGTGATGCATTTGATCTGCTGCCATTTGCTGGCTCCGTCCAGGGTGGCTGCCTCATAATAGTCCTGGCTGATGCCCACAATGCTGCTGAAATAGATGATCATGGCGTAGCCCAGGGATTTCCAGAGACTTACGAAAGTCAGGATAAAGGGCCAGTATTGCGGGCTGTTGTACCAGGAAATTCCCTTCAGACCCAGTTTTTCCAGAATTGCGTTGTTCACAAGACCGGTCTCTGCGGAGAGGAAGGCGTAAACAAGGTAACTTACAATAACCCAGCTCATCAGATAGGGTAAAAGGATCAGGCTCTGATAGAGACGGCTGGCGAAACGGCTCTGGATCTCGTTGACCAGAATCGCAATGGCAATGGCCAGAACCGTGGTCAGCACGATAAAGGCCACGTTGTAGAGAATCGTATTTCTCGTGATGGTAAAGGCATCCTTGGAGGCAAACAGGAACTTGAAGTTATCCAGGCCGCACCAGTCGCTTCCAAGGATTCCCTTACGGAAATTCAGGTTTTTAAAGGCGATAATTACACCGAACATCGGCAGGTAATTGTTGCAGATCATATAGATCACGCCGGGAAGAGCCAGGAGATAATAGGGTAAAAATTCTTTCCAGCGGATTTTTTTCTTCGTTTTTCCGGACATAAAGGCTCCTTTCTGGCAGAAAAAGCCCCGGGATGATCCATCCCGGGGCCGTCCCACTCATGACACTTTTCTTTTTACTGCTGTGCTGCTTCCCATTCTGCGTACTGTTTCTGGTTCTCAGCGATGACATCATCGATGCCTGCTGCTTTCAGTGCGCTGCGGAAGTTCTCCATCTCGGAGGCGGGATCTACAACGCCCATGCCAAGAACTGCTTTGTACTGGGTGATGACATCATTGACTGCTGCATACTGAGTTTTTACAGAATTGCTGTTGAAGCAGTAGCCCAGTGCTCTGGAGATATGATCATCTGTGATGGAGCTGTTGAAGTTCTTCATTGCATCGTAATAAGTCTCATCCAGCGGAGCCATTACATAGTCTTTCATCTTGTCGCCCCAGACGTTCAGAACTGCGGAGTAGGGAGTGTTGCTGGCATCGATGCCTTCCGGATACTCTACGACACAGTCGCTTCCTTCAACAAAGTTGTAATGTGTTCCTTCGATTCCACGGTACAGAAGGTTTACGATATCTTTGTCTTTGTAAGTCAGGTTCAGGAATTCCATGGTCTTTTCCGGGTTGTCACAGGTGATCGGGATCATCCACTGCGTTACCTGGTAGAACTGGGTCATGGATGCCGGTGCGGAGGTGTAAAGCGGAACCACATCGGTACCAACATAAGCCTGCATGTTGACACTGTGGTTGGCGATCATATCCGGCTCTGCGTTGCTGAACATTCCGAGATAATTTCCGGTCTGCATCTGTACCAGAGAAGAATCTGTGGTGGTGTTGCAGTCCTGGGAAAGATAGCCATTTTCAAACCAGCTGCGGACGGTATTGCAGTAGTCTTCAAACTCCTGGGTCTCAAAATAGTTTACGATCTCGTCCTCGCCCTGACCGTAATCCATCAGAACGCCGGATGCATAGCTGGCTCCCAGCTGATCGGTGTGATCGAAGTAGGAATAAATCGGATCCTCACTTCCGTTTGCTGCGATACAGTGGAAGGCATCTCCCTCTCCGGCCTGAACAGTAGCAAAAATCTCGCTTAAATCTTCCAGTGTGTAAATCTTATTTTCATCATACTCGATGCCGTATTTGTCCAGCAGGTCTTTCCGGCACTCAAAGGCTTTTACACGGCCCATTTTTTCCTCGGTGGGAATACCGTAAAGAGCTCCGTCAAAATATCCGCCCTTCATAGCCACGCCCTCGGCCTCCACGATGTCCTGACCGTACTGGTCTACCAGATCACCGAGCTCCAGGAGCATGCCTTTGTTCGCATAGTTGGCAACGCCGCCTTCGAAAATGCTGATAGCCAGATCCAGTTTCTCACCGGAAGAAACCATAAGGCTTGTGGTGTTGTTTGTCTCAAAAGCGCTAACCGGATAAAAGGTTACATGGACGCCGATCTCGGACTCGGTTCTCTCATTGATGGCATCCTCCACCTTCTGAAGATCGGAAGGGGTGGTTCCCAGAGTCGGGAACTGTACGACTACTTCGTAGATATCGTCGTCTGCGGATACCGGCATTCCTCCGGTGACACCAAGAGTCATGGCTGCTGCCATGGTAAGGGCTGCTGCTTTCTTAAATTTCATTCTTTCTTCCTCCTTTATTGGGATTCACGTTTTTCTTGATGTCTGTATTCTATCTCTGATTCCGCCTTCTCTCCACAGCGGAAATCGACTGTTTTTTTCAGATTTACGACTTTCCGACTTTTGAAAAAACGACCTGCTTTTTCGTTTTTCCGACTCCGGATTTTTTTGGAAAAACGACTTCAATTTTCACTTTTCCGACTTACTCCTCGTCTCCGCCGTGCTCCTTCTTGTACTGCATGGGCGAACAGCCGTAGCAGCGCTTAAAGGATGAGGCAAAATAGGGATAATTCTGATAGCCCACCTTCTCCGCCACCTGATTGACGTTTGCCTTCGGCTCCTTCAGAAGAAGCGCCGCCAGCCGCATCCGCTCCTGAATCAGGTACTGACTGATAGAAATTCCATGGGCCTTTTTGAACACCCGATTGAGGTAATCCTTATTTAAAAACATCTCCTCCGCAATACCCGATACCAGAAGCTCGCTGTCCGAGAGATGCTGCTGAATGTACTCCTCCGTCTGCCGGACGATCTCCTTTGCGGAGCGGCTGCCTTTTCCGGGTTCCATTCCTTCCTCGGGCCCGGAAAGTTCTCTGGAACCGTACTTCACCAGCTCCTGCTCCCGAAGCCTTCTCTGAAGCCCTGCACAGACCTTTTTCACGCGCTCCGCGATGACTTCGTAGGGTGCAGGTTTTAAGATATAATCGCTGCAGCCCAGAGAAATTGCATCCTGGGCGTACTCGAAATTCGCATGGCAGGTCAGAAAAATGCAGGCAATCTCCTTATTGATCCCCCGGATGCTCCGAAGAAGATCGATGCCGTTATCCCCGGACATCTCGATATCGCAGAGCATCAGATGAATCTCCTGGGTGTTCAAAATTTTCAGCGCACTTTCCGCACTATAGGCCGTCCAGATCTTTCCGTCGATGCCGCAGGCCTTCCAGTCAATGCCATTCATCATTCCTTTTATCGTAATCACTTCATCATCCACAATCAGTAAGTTCATCGTCTGCCTCCCTGGGTATTATAATCTGGAAACAGGTGCCCTCTCCCGGCATGGATTCCACCGAAAGTTTTCCTCTGTCCCCATAAAAATAATGGATTCGCCGGTAAGAATTGGCGATGCCCACATGAATCCGCCCTTCCTTTTCATGAGGAAAGACGCCGTTGTTGATATTTTCCACCATCTCCGGCGCCATGCCCGGCCCGTCATCGGAAACCGTAAAAACTGCCTCCTCGCCGTCCACATAGGCCTCCAGCCGGATATGGAGCTTCTGCTCATAGTTCATCACATGCTTGAAAATGTTTTCCACAAAGTTGTGGATCAGAAGGGGCGGCACTTCCACCTCCAGCGCCTCCGGGTCCACATCGTAGACCACCTCAAACCAGTCCGGATAGCGAAGCTCCGAGATCTCCAGATATTTCTGGATCAGCATAAACTCTCGCTCAAAGGGCTGGAGATCCTTTCCATTCTGAAAAATGTGCCGGAAATAATCGGAGAGATAGAGTGCCAGTTTCTGAATGCTCTGGTAATTTTCGATCTGAGCAAAGCTGTAGAGCAGATTAAACATATTCATGAGAAAATGAGGCCGGATCTGCAGCTGGAGATTGCAAAGCTCCATCCGCTGTCTCGCCAGCTCTTTCTCATAATTTTCAATTTTCAGCGTCTTTAAACGGTCCGCCATATCGTTGAAAGTCTCATCAATAACCAGAAATTCCTCGGAGGCCTTCCGATAAGGAATCCGATAGTCCTGATCTCCGCCTTTTAAGAGGATCATCGCATCCCGGATCGCCTTTAAGGGCTGCACCACCAGCCTGTCCAGATTCAGAATCAGCACCGGAATCAAAAGTACATAGAGGATCATCAGTACGATGCAGAGAAGCTGAATCCAGGGGAGCCGAAAATAAGCCTCCGATTTCGGCACGACCAGCTGAATCAGAAGATTGGCTTTCTCCGGGACACAGCTCACGGAAAGTTTTTTTCTTCCTGTCTCCGCACTCCCCGTTCCCTCCAGAAAATGCACCTCCATATCGGAAAAAGCAGCGCTTTTCAGCAGTTCTTCCTCCGAAGCATCCAATGAAAACAGGCCACCGTAATAGATATCTCCTGTCACGCAGACTCGAATCAGCCATTTCATTCCACCGAGCTCGATGAGGCCCCAGCGGGCATAACCTTTTCCCCGCTCTTCCTTTAGCCAGTCGATGAGCTCTGTTTTCACCTGCACAGCTTTCATGGAATTTACCCCGAAAAGATCCGTCAGCCCCGCAAAAGAAGTCCCCTCCTCAGGTCGGTACCAGAAATAGCCGTCCGTCGTGACTCCGTTCTTTGCATTGCTGTTCAAATAAGAAGCCAGGCTGGTCTCCGCCCGATAATAGGTTCCATCCCGGATCTCACGCTCTGAAAAAATCTTGAAATCATCCCGCTCCTTCAAAACGGAACTCAGGAAGTTATTAGCCGCCTCGATGCGGTTCTCCAGCTGCTGGGCCGTGAGCCGCACCAGACTTTCCATCGTCATCTCTGTCTGCCGGCAGGCATTTCCGATGGAAGTGCTGGCCGTATAGAGCGCCGCCAGGTTAAAGGGTGCAATAAAAAGAATCAGTAGCATCACAATCTTCCAGGTAATCGAATTTTTTGAAAAACGAAACTTCTTCCTCATAAACTCTCCCCCGCCTTGTGTTTTCTTTTTATAGTATAAGCAGGAACAGCGCTTTCTTCAAGTAACAAAAAGCAGGTGATCTGTGTCAAAAAAGTGTCAGGGATAATGTATGGACAAACAAGAAATGAAAACAGAAATTCAGGCAACAAAAAAACCCTTGAAAATCAAGGGTTTCTAAGTATGCCGGCGACCGGAATCGAACCGGTACGGGAGGTTAGTCCCGCAGGATTTTAAGTCCTGTGCGTCTGCCAGTTCCGCCACGCCGGCAATCACACTCACATATTTCTATATGAGTAAATGGGGCCTATAGGGCTCGAACCTATGACCCTCTGCTTGTAAGGCAGATGCTCTC
>OGDF01000432.1_pt1 | contig 67476 bp, 58 predicted proteins | sample 1570141 | NCBI WGS metagenome assembly OGDF01 (sample SAMEA4370581, study PRJEB24528) | human gut metagenome
CGTAGCGGGCGGTTTTCTCGGCGCGGCTACGCACGCGCCAGACTAAAGTCAACAACGAAAGAGCCCGCATCTGCGGGCTCTTTTCTTTTTTGGGAAATGCGCGGCAGGGCGAAACCGCGTACGACAACGGGAAAACGCGGGGACATGCACCGCGGCCACAGCAAGAAGCAAGGGCGTGCGCGGCGGCTTCGACAAGATGCCGGGACGCGCGCGCCCGCTTCAGCAGGAAGCCTACGGGCGGTCGCGGCGAGAAAACCATGCGAGTACGGCGGCAGCCACAACGAGCAGGCAGATCGTCGCCACGCGTCCGACGCTTAAAGGCTGGTACCCCACAAGAAAGATGCCCGCCCCGAACGCCGCCAGTACCACGCAAAGGACGGAGAGCCATTTCAGGTAGTGTTTCCTCTCCATGCTACGCCACGTCTTTCTCGCTCAAGCGGCCACGGAACGTGCGGTAGACGATGACGTGGTACACCAACACGAGCGGCACGCCGATACACGCGATGCCCGTCATCCAAGCAAGGGAAATCTCCGAGGATGCTGCCGTCGCCGCAGTGATCGAGGCGCCCACGCCGGCGGGATCGGCAACGACGAGCGTCGGGAACATCGACGTCGCCAGAAGCCCGATAAGGCAGACCGCGCCTGCGGACTGGGCGAGAAACGCGCCCAAGTCGCTTCCCTTCGTGCGGCCCAGGTATATCGACACGATGAGAGCGATTGCGAAGAGTACGGCAAACACGCAGGCCACTGGCCACATTGCGGGCTCAATAGCGGGACGGATGACCCCGAGCGTCATAGCACCGCAGACCGCGAACAGCACGAGCGTCACAATCTGCAGAATGCCCCCGAGCTTGCGTGCACGCGCGCGAAGGTCACTCCCCTCGGGCGTCTTAAGCGCGATCCACAAGCACCCCGCCGTCAAACACATCGAGAAACCGAGAAGCCCCACGAGCAGCGTGTATGGGGTAATGAGCCCCAGAAGAGGGACGCCTGAGTAATCCCCGTTCGCCGCCATGGGAATACCCGCGAACGCATTGCCCACGGCAACCCCGAGCAGAAGCGCCGGCAGAAACGAGCCCACGATGAAGCACACGTCCCACACGCGCGACCAGCTGGCGTCATGGGCGCGGAATTCGAGCGAGACGGCGCGTACGATAAGCCCGAAGAGCACGAGCATCACCGCGAGGTAGAAGCCCGAGAACGTCGTGGCGTATGCCGCGGGAAACGCCGCGAACAGCGCACCGCCCGCCGTGAGCAGCCAAACCTCGTTGCCGTCCCACACAGGGCCGATGCTGCGGCGGATATACGCGCGCTCGGTCTCGTCCTTCGCGAGGACCGGGTAGAGCACGCCCGCGCCCAAGTCGAATCCGTCGAGCACGAAATAGCCCGCGATCAGCACGAAAATCAGAAAGAACCACAGTATCTGGAGAATCGTCATTACTGCTCACCACCCTTTTCACCCGCACCGGCAACCGCAAGATTCCCATCGGCCGCCTTCACGGCACCCTCATCAGGCCCCTGCTTCACGAAATGGGAGATGACGCGCACCCAGCCGATGAGGAGGAACAGGTAGACCGCAAGGAACAGCCCCAGCGTGATCAAAAGCTCGGGCGCCGACACAGATTGGGAAATCGCGTCGTTCGTCAGAAGAGCCACGCCATCGGGACCGGTCGTCGAAGGATAGACGACCCACGGCTGACGGCCCACCTCCGCCGTGATCCAACCAACTTGAATGGCCACGAACGGGAACAGCGGCGAGATGACGAACAACTTCTGCAGCCAGCGCATCGAGCGGACGCGCCCGCCGCGCATGGTGAAGACAATCGCAAGGATCGCCGTCACCATGATGAGCCCATACATGGCGACCATCAGATGATACGTCTGGAACACAAGGTTCACGGGCTGGTCGGCGACATTCATATCGGAGTACTTCTCCTCCTGCGCGAGCGAGTGCAGGCCCTTGTACTCGGTATCCCACGTGCCGGTTGCAAGGAAGCTCGTCCCGCCGGGAATCGCGAACGGGGTGATCACTTTCTCGTTTTCCTCGTCCACCCAACCGAATGCGTAGAGCGGCGGCACTTCGTCGTTGTACATGCCCTCCATCATGGCGAGCTTGGTGGGCTGCTCTTCGGACACCTGAACGGCGGACGCGTGCGCGGTCACGATCATGGCGCACGAGGCGACGATGCCGACGACGGCCCCGATGCGCACCGTTTTCATGGCGAAGTCGGTGTGCTTGTTCTTGAGCAGGTACCACCCGCCCAAGGCGAGCGACGTGAACGCACCGATGATCAGCAACGCAACGATCACGTGGAAGTAGCGCGGGGCAATCGAGGGGTTCATGGCTGCTGCGAGGAAGTCGGTGATGATAGCCTTCTTCCCATCGGCTGCGAGCTCGGCGCCGGCGGGCGTCTGCATCCACGAGTTAGCGATGAGGATCCAGAGCGCACTCAAAAGGGAGCCTGCCCACACAAGCCATGCCGACACGGTGTAGAACTTGGGCGAAACCTTGTTGCGACCGAACAGCAGCACGCCCAAGAACACCGACTCCAGGAAGAAAGCGAACAGCGCCTCTGCGGCAAGCGGGGCGCCGAAGATGTCGCCTACGAAGCGCGAGTAATCCGCCCAGTTCGTGCCGAAGGAGAACTCCATCGTGATGCCCGTCGCCACGCCGATGGCGAACGTCGCGGTGAAGATCTTCACCCAGAGGCGCACCGCCGCGCCGTCCTTCTCGTCGCGCGAACGGTAGTACTTCGTCGCGAAAATCGCCGTGATCAGGCCCAGCCCGATCGAGAGCGGGACAAATATGAAGTGGTACGCAACGGTGAGCGCAAACTGGATACGTGAGAGCAAAGCAACGTCGGTCAAGATATCCATAACGCAACCCCCTCCTCTTCGCATATGCGATGGTTGATTATTGGATGTCAGGATAGCACATTATCGATAACGGTTCTCATTATTATTGGGAACTATTTTCGATAATGTCACTTACAGGAAATCCCTCTGCAAGCGAACAGCAAAAGTCTAGCCCCGTCGCGCGCAGTAGCCAAGCGCCGTATATGCGAAATGTTGTCGGGAAACCCTACGGCTGCAAAGAGTCGCTATCCGCAGCGCGAAGAAACGCCGCCTTGACATCGGCAATCGAATAGAGGCTGCCGAATGCGCAGATAAGGCCTTCGGAGCCGGCGATTTTGCGCGCAGCAGAGACGGCATCGTCGAAATCGCCCGCAACCTCAATCGTTGCGCGAGCGCCGAGTTCACCGCATGTCTCGCGAATCGCCTCAGCGAGATCGGCCGCATCGAGAGCACGCGGATTAGGCGGCGTCACGCACACGAAGGCACTCGCCAGCGGCGCGACTGCCCGAAGCATCGAGCGATAGTCTTTATCGGCAAGAATGCCCACAAGGAATACTGGCCGCTTATCGGGGAAAACATCCCACAGCGAATCGGCGAGCACGCCCGCGCCCTGCGGGTTGTGGCCGCCATCGATCACCACGGTCGGCATACCCGCCGGTTGATCAAGCACCTCGAAGCGCGCAGGCCACCGCGTCTCGGCAATTCCGCGCACGATAGCCTCATCGGGAATCTCCCAGCCGCGCTCGCGCAGCGCACCAGCTATTTCGATAGCCATCGCCGCGTTCGAAGGCTGATACGACCCCAAAAGCCGCGTCGCATACTCACGCCCGCGATAGGAGAACTGACGCATGGGAACACCACTCTCGACCTGCGACATAGGGGTTCGGTGGGCATATGCCATGCTCAAACAGTCCTGAGCTCGCACGAACGTGCCAGAGGGCACGTTCGGCTCGTGCGGAACTGCGCGTGGCATACGCCCACCGAACCCGGCATCGAACCCTGCCCCTGCCTGAAGCTCTTGAGCATGAGGGGCGTGCTCGAAAGCGGTCCCGCAGCCCAAATCATCAGCGGCCCCCACCTGGCGACCCCGCGCGGGGGGTTCCGCGCGCAGTTCCGCAGCGAAGCGAGGACTGTTTGAGCACGGAGCCTCCCGTGCGGGGTCGCCAGCCTCGCAGGTTGAGCCCCCCTCGGCCCCTGCCTGGAGCTCTTGAGCATGAGGGGCGTGCTCCGCGCGCAGTTCCGCAGCGAAGCGAGGACTGTCTGAGCACGGAGTATGCCCCTCGTGCTCAAGAGCGGTACCACGGGTCAACAGCGCAGCGCCCCTCGTCACCTTCCCCACCGAAAGCAGCGAGAAATCAGGCACGACGAGCTTATCGCCCGCGCGCCGTGCAGCATCTTCCACCACTTCCATAGCGGAAGGCTCCTGCGGCCATGACGCCACGGTCGAACCCTTCTTCACGATGCCCGCCTTCTCGTGGGCAATCTCGGCAAGCGTGTTGCCGAGCAGGTTCGTGTGGTCGAGCGCAATCGACACGATTGCCGCAACCTCGGGCGCGGCGATGACGTTGGTCGAGTCGAGCCGGCCGCCAAGCCCCACCTCGAGCACCACGATATCGCAGCCGACGTGCGCGAAATGCACGAGCGCCACAGCAGTCATCAGCTCGAACTCGGTGGGGTGCTCCCCGCCTTCCGCCTCCATCGCCTCGGCACACTCGCGCACACGAAGCGTTGCAGCCGTGAGGTCCTCATCCGAGATGTTGCGCCCGTTCACACGGATGCGCTCATGGAAGGTCTCCACGTAGGGGCTCGTGAAAAGCCCCGTCTTAAAGCCCGCCTCCGCAAGGATTGACGCCGTGAAGGCGCAGGTCGACCCCTTGCCGTTCGTGCCAGCGACATGGACGAACTTCAAGCGGTCCTGAGGGCGCCCCAGCCGATCGAGAAGCTCGCGGATGCGCTCAAGGCCGAGCCGGGACGTCAGCCAACGGGGCGTGTTGATGTATTCGATTGCGTCGAAAGGCATGCTTCCACCTTTTTAGAGAAGTTTTTGCTGCGAGAACGATTCATTCTCTTTCACTGGAGAAGATCGCGGCGCAACCCCCAACTCATCAGGGGGAACAGGAGCGACCGAGCGCACTTGCGGCACGCCGTCTTCCCCACCTGGCTGCGAACCATCGGGGGCAGCGGCAACGATGCCAGCCTGTCGCAAAAGCTCGCCGAGCGTCGCAAAATCGTTCTCCAGCGCCTCGCGCTTGCTGCCATCGTAGAGCGCGGCCGCGGGATGGTAGATCGGGAAGACGCTGAAGCGGCCCGCATGCTGCAAGGTCCCATGCAGCCGAGTGATTCCCACCTCGGTCTTCAGGATGAACTGCGTGGCGAACTTGCCGAGCGTCACGATGAAGTCGGGCATGATGGTTCGCGTCTGTTCGCGCAGGAAAGGCGCACACAGCTCAATTTCCTCAGGCCTTGGGTCGCGGTTTCCGGGAGGGCGGCATTTCAGCACGTTCGCGATGTAGACGTTGTCGCGGGAAAGCCCCGCGATCGCAAGCAGGTCGTTGAGCATGTGCCCAGCGGCGCCCACGAATGGTTCGCCCTGCAAATCCTCATTGCGACCAGGCGCTTCCCCCACGAAAAGCACGCGGGCGCGAGGGTTTCCCACCCCGAACACCGTTTGCGTGCGCCCCTGCGAAAGCGGGCAGCGGCGACAAGCTTCCACCGCGGCGCGAATCTCGGGAAGGGGTATGTGCGGCTTGCCCATCTATACGTACACCTTCGGCAGGCGCATTCCAAAGGCGCAGGCCAGCTCGTAGTGGATCGTGCCGAGCTTGTTCGCCATGTCGTCGAGCGTCACCACGGAATCTCCCTGGCGGCCGACGATGACCACCTCGTCGCCGATCTGCGGGTCGAGGCGGCGACGGGTGCCGTACGTGCGCAAATCGACCTCGAACATGCACTGGTCCATGCAGATGTTGCCCACCTGGCGCACGCGCGTGCCGTCGACGATGAAGTCGGTGCGACCGGAAAGACCTCGGTTCAAGCCGTCCGCATAGCCGACGGGCACCGTGCAGATCTTCACGCTGCCGGGGCTGCGGTAGTTCAAGCCATAACTCACGCCCTCGCTCATGGGAAGCGTGCGCGTGTCGGTGATGCGCGCATGGACGCTCATCGCGGGCTTGAGGTTGATCATCGAGCGCGTCTCCTGGCAGGTGTGCAGACCGTAGAGCGACACGCCCCACCGCACCATGTCGAAGTGGACCTGCGGATAGCGGACCGTCGCGGCGGAGTTCGCGCAGTGCACGATGCCGGGGTCGATGCCCACCTCGCGCAGTGCGGAAATCGCCTCCGTGAAGCGCTTCACCTGGATGCCGAAGTCGAGCGTACCCTCGCAGTCCGCCGTCGCGAAGTGCGTGAACGTGCCCACCAGATCGAGCGCACGATGGAAGCTCACCTTCCGCATGAAATCGACCACATTGTCATAGCGTACGCCGATGCGGTTCATACCCGTGTTCACCGCCAGGTGAAACGGTGCGCGAATGCCGTACTCGTCAGCCTTCTCGGCGTAGGCAATGGCGAACTCGGGCGTGTAGATGGACGGCATGATCTTGTAGGCGAGCAGCAGGGGCGCCGCCGTCGCAGGAGGCTCGGACAGAAGCACGATTGGCGCTCCCACCATGCCCTCGCGCAGCTTGATGCCCTCGTCTACCGTAGCGACAGCCAGGTAGTTCGCGCCCGATTGCAACGCGGTCTTCGCAACACGCACTGCCCCGTGGCCGTACGCGTCGGACTTCACCACGGCGAGAAGGCGCGTGCTCGGCTTGATGAGCGATCGCGCGACACCGACGTTGTGGCGGATGGCCGAAAGATCGATTTCCACCCATGACCAACGACGATCGATTTCGGGAATCAGGGCAAGCTGGTCGGGATCGAACACAGGCTTTTCCGCCTGCTCATCCTGGGCTCTGGCCGCGTTCGCCTCGTCGGGACCTTTCGGGCCAGACCGCCGTGCAGATTGTTGTTGCTGCTGTTGAGCTTTGCGAGCGAACCCCGTGAAGCCGTTGATGAGCTCCTCCACCGCTTCCAAGCCTTTCTCGTAACCTGTTATCGGTTGCAAAGTATAGCACTCATGAAAAACGCGCCCGAGCAATCAGGCTGTTCGGGCGCGTTTCGAAACAAAGCGGCAATAAAGCGGCAGGGGAATTAGTGCCCGCCGCCGGCCATCATCTTTACCGCATGGGGAAGCGCGGCGACGATGCCGTCCCAATTCTCGCGAGCGGCCTTCTCGCTTCCCGGCAGGTTGATAACGATGGTGTTACCGCGCTGCATGCAGATTGCGCGCGAGAGCATCGCGTAGGGAGTGATCTGCAGGCTGTGGTAGCGCATAGCCTCGGCGATGCCGGGAACCTCGCGCTCGCACACGTCGCGCGTCGCCTCGGGGGTGTTGTCGCGCGGGGACAAGCCGCTTCCACCGCAGGTGAGCACGATGTCGACCTTCAAATCGTCGGTACAGCGCTTGATAGCGGCGGCGATTCCGGCGCGGTCGTCCTTCACGATCATGTGCGTACGGCAGGCCCAGCCCTGCTCCTCGATTAGCGATTCAAGCGCGTCACCTGCGGTATCGCACTCAGGGCCGCGCGTATCGGAACAGGTGATGATGGCGAATACCGGTTTCTCGACACTCATGGTTTTATCCTTTCATCTTCCATCGGCGCCTCTGCGGCGCGAAATCGTAGGGTTCTTTTAGATCAGCACTTCCTCGGAGACGTCGAGCAAGACGCAGTCGATCATCGAGCCTGCTGCACGAGACTCCAGCCCCTCGGGCATGATCGCCATGCAGTTGCTGCGCTGGATCGGCCCGAAAAGCCCCGAGCTCTGATTCTGCGCGGGGGTGACCAGATAGCCTTCGTCGTCTTTCGTGAGCGTCGCGCGCAAGAAAATGCGGCGCGGATCCTTCTTCTTGGTGTCCTGGGACAAACGTGCGCGAACGACAGGACGGTTGAAGTGGCTATAACCCTGCATCTTGCGCAGCGCCTGACGAACGATCATCTCGAAGCCACAGTACGCCGCGGCGGGATTGCCGGGAAGGCCGAAGACGGGCTTACCCTTCACCAGGCCGAACGTCTGAGCTTTGCCGGGACGCATGTTCACGGTGGTCATGAGCAGCTCGCCCGTTCCCTCCACCACCGGCTTGATGAAGTCGAAATCGCCATTCGCTGCACCGCCGGTCGTGACGACGAAATCATAGGTTTCCACCGCGTCGAGCACCGTCTTCTCAAGCGCCTCGTAGGTGTCCTCCACGATGGGAAGGATGGTGGGAATGCAGCCAGCAGACTTCGCGCATGCCGCGATGGCAAGACTGTTCGAGTTGCGGATCTTTCCAGCAGAGGGGACCTCGGAGGGGTCGATGAGCTCCGATCCAGTTGCCGCGATGGCGACCTTCGGACGTCGATAGACCGGCACCTGCAACACGCCACAGCCAGCAAGGAAGCCGACACCGGCGGAGGTGATGACCTCGCCTGTATGGACGATGGCCTCGCCTGCATGGGCCTCTTCGCCCGCTTCGCGGATGTTGTTGCGCAGCTTAGTCGGGGCGGTGAATGAAACGCGGCTGCCCGGCTTGCCGTCGCCCGAAACGACGCCGACGATCTCGTATTTCACCACTGCGTCCGCGGCGTCAGGAACGGGCGCGCCCGTCATGATGCGCACGCACTGGCCCGCCTCGATCGGCCCGTCGTACACTTCACCAGCGCCAATCTCGGCAATGACATCGAGTTCCACCGGCGCGTCCTCGCTCGCGCTCTCGAGCTCTGCCGCATGCACCGCATAGCCGTCCATCGCCGAGTGCGCGAAGGGCGCGATATCGATGTCGCTCGCCAAATCGGCGGCCGACACACGGCCCACGGCGTCGAGAACCTCGACCACCTCCGTCGAAAGCGGCGCCACGTTCGCGAGAACGAGCGCTTGCGCCTCTTCCAGAGAAATCATCTCTGTCATCGAATCCCCTTTCATAGAAAAACGCGCCGCCGCGAAAGCGACGGCGCGCACACGTTCGATGGCACCTATTATAGCGGTTCGACTCGAAAGGCCACCGAGCGATTTCTTCTTACGCTTGCGGCGCCTTGATGTTGTAGAACGCGGAAAGGCCTGCATATTCGGCCTGATCGCCCAGCTCTTCCTCGATACGGAGAAGCTGGTTGTACTTCGCGACGCGATCGCTTCGACACGGCGCGCCGGTTTTGATCTGGCCGGTGTTGCAAGCAACGGCCAAGTCGGCGATGGTCGTGTCCTCCGTCTCGCCCGAGCGGTGGCTCATGACGCACGCATAGCCCGCGCGCTTCGCCATCTCGATCGCCTCGAGGGTCTCGGTGAGGCTACCAATCTGGTTCACCTTGATGAGGATCGCGTTCGCGCAGCCAAGCTGGATGCCCTTCGCAAGGCGCTTGGAATTCGTGACGAACAGGTCGTCGCCGACGAGCTGCACCTTGTCGCCGATGCGGTCAGTCAGCGCCTTCCAGCCGTCCCAATCCTCCTCGGCCATGCCGTCCTCAATCGAGATGATGGGGTACTTCTCGACGAGCGCTGCCCAGTAGTCGACCATTTCGGCGCTCGAAAGCTCGCGGCCTTCGCCCTTAAGCTCGTACTTGCCCGTCTCGGCGTTGTAGAACTCGGTGGAAGCCGGGTCCATCGCGAACATGATGTCGACGCCCGGCTTGTAGCCCGCAGCCTCGCATGCGCGGACGATGTACTCGAGCGGCTCCTCGTTGGTGGTGAAGTTCGGCGCAAAGCCGCCCTCATCACCCACGCCACCGCCAAGGCCGGCCTCGTGCAGGACCTTCTTCAGCGTATGGTAGATCTCCGCGCACCAGCGCAGCGCCTCGGCGAACGTGGGCGCGCCAACCGGCATGATCATGAACTCCTGGAAGTCGACGTTGTTGTCGGCATGCACGCCGCCGTTCAGGATGTTCATCATCGGCGTGGGCAGCACATGAGCCCCGATGCCGCCGACGTACTTGTACAGGGGAAGCTGCGCTGATTCGGCTGCCGCCTTAGCACAGGCAAGCGATGCGCCCAGGATGGCGTTCGCGCCGAGCGCACCCTTGTTGTCGGTGCCATCGATCTCGAGCATCGTCGCGTCGATAGCGCGCTGATCCTCAGCCTCGAAGCCGATAAGGGCCTCGGCGATTTCCTCGTTGACATGGGTCACAGCGTCCAGAACGCCCTTGCCCATATAACGATGCGTGTCGCAATCGCGCAGTTCGACAGCCTCGAATGCGCCCGTCGACGCGCCGGAGGGAACCGCAGCGCGGCCGAACGAGCCGTCGTCAAGCGCCACTTCAACCTCAACCGTCGGGTTTCCGCGAGAGTCGAGAACCTCACGCCCGAATACGTCGATGATCATGCCCATGCAAAACCTCCCTGAAGGATTCTTTTCGTCCGACCGACGCAAACGCGGCCGAAACCTAACAGGGAAACTATACCACTACAACCGCGTATAGCTTCGCACCCGCACCTGAACCGCCCGCCTGGGCGCGTCTGCGGGGAACGCACACAGGCGGAACGGCGTTCTAGAAGAAGAGGGCGAGAAACGCACAGGCCGCAATACCGACGACGATTGCCGCCACCCCCCGAATGCCGAGATGCGATTCCTCAAGGGCGCTTCGACGCCCATCCTTCGTCGGAGCGCCGTAGCAGCGTGCGTCCATAGCTGCCGCCAGGCGATCTGCACGGCGGAAGAGCGCAACGAAGAGCGCGACGAACACGCGCCCCCATGCGCGCAGCGTCTCGACAACGCCCGACGCCGAGAAGCGGGCACATCGCGACCACTGCGCATCGTGAACCCGGCACAGCTCCTCAGCCGTCACGGGAATGAAGCGAAGCGCGATTGAGAGGGCGCACGCAGCATCGTCAACGGGAATTGGCGTGCGTTTGAGGGGAGCCATGAAGCTCGATGCCGCGCTCATCATCTCCGTCGAAGTCGTCGTGAAGCTCACAAGCAGACTTGCATACACCAAAATCACGACACGGATCGCGTTAAACGCCCCCTTGGCGAAGCCAGCGGGAACGAAGCCGAATGACCCCGCAACGGCAATGGGGCCAAATCCCGCAAACGGGGCAGCCATGGACACCTCGACGTCTGTAAGGTATATCGGCGACGAAACATCCCAGGTGAAGGAGCAGAATGCAATGGCAACGGCAACCAAGACGTACGTCGGCGCCGCAAGCACGAAGACGCTTCTGAAGGGGACGCGACTTATCGCATGAGCGAGCGCGTACAGCACCGCAGCAATCGCGAGCCCCGTCCAGGTCTCAAGGAGAAACAGGGTGATAGAGTACGCGAGGAGCAGCACGATCTTTATGCGCGGATCAGCCCGATGGAGAGGCGATGTCCCGAAATGATATGTCTTCACAGCTAAATGCACGCAAGCAGTATACCGACCAAAACGCGCAGGACAGCGCTAAGTCGGCCCAAATGCAAAAAGAGAGCCGACGCAATGCCTCGACTCTCTCGTACATCCCATAGGGGAAAGGCTACTCGGCCTTCTCATCGGTTGCGGCCTCCTCGGCAGGAGCAGCTTCCTCGGCTGCAGCTTCCTCGGCGGGAGCAGCCTCTTCGGCAACTTCCTCGGCCTTGGCTTCCTCAGCCTTAGCTTCCTCAGCAGCCTCGACCTTCTTCGGAGCAACCTTCTTGGCAGCCGGCTTCTCCTCGGTCTTGGTCTTCTTGGAAACAGGCTCAGTGCACAGCTCCATGATGACCATCGGAGCATTGTCGCCCTTGCGGAAGCCCAGCTTCATAATGCGGGTGTAACCGCCCTGGCGATCGGCGAACAGGCCCTGCTCAACCTTCTCGAAGATCTCGCGAACGAGCTCTTTGTCGTTGCCAAGAGCTGCGATAGCGAGACGACGGGAATGCAGGTCGCCCTTCTTCGCCCAGGTGATGATTTTGTCGACGTCAGGACGGATCTCCTTGGCGCGCGACTCGACCGTCTTGATGCGGTCGTTCAGGAAAAGGGCTTTGACAAGGCTGCGCTTCATAGCCTTAGTGTGGCTCCAGTCGGTGCCGAGCTTGCGCCCCTTCTTGTTGTGTCTCATGATCTCGGTCTCCTATTGCTTCAAATTGAGGTCCATGGAAATGAGTTTGTCCTTCACTTCCTCGATGGACTTCGCACCAAAGTTCCTGATGTTCAGCAGGTCGTTCTCGGAGAACTCGACGAGCTGACGGACGGAATGAATGCCAGCGCGCTTCAAGCAGTTGTAGGAGCGGACGGAAAGGTCCAGGTCCTCGATCTGCTTGTCGAGCTCGGCATTGGACTCCTGACCCTCGGGCGCGAAGATGGAGGGAGCTTCCTCCCCTTCTTCCTCGTCGGTATTCGAAAGGCTCAGGAACGCGCCCATGTACTGGTTCACGATGTTCGCAGCACGGCACACGGCCTCAGTCGGGGCGATGCTACCGTCGGTCTCGACTTCGAGGACGAGCTTGTCGTAGTCGGTACGCTGACCAACGCGCGTATCGGACACGTTCAACGTGCAGCGGCGAACCGGCGAGAACAGCGAGTCGACATGGATGACCCCGATGGGATCCTCCGTGCGCTTGTTGCGCTCGGCGGAGACATAGCCGCGGCCGACGCCGATGCGAATCGTCATGTCGAGCGTGCCGCCGTCGGCGACCGTCGCGATGACGTGCTCGGGGTTCACGAGCGTGAACTCGGTCGGAACGTCGAGGTCGGCGCCGGTAACCGTGCACGGACCCTCGGCGAGCACGTGAGCAGTCGCCTCGGTGACGTCATCGTTCAGAGCCGAGAAGACAAGGCCCTTCACGTTCAGCACGATGTCGGTGATGTCCTCGATAACGCCCTCAGCCGTGGTGAACTCATGCTGCACGCCCTCGATCTGGATGGCGGTCGCTTTCGCGCCGTCAAGAGAGGAGAGCAGCACGCGACGCAGGCTGTTGCCAAGAGTATGGCCGTAACCGCGCTCGAGAGGCTCGACAATGTAGCGAGCCACCGTGTCGTTGACTTCTTCCGTTGTTACAGTAGGCCTCATGAACTCTGTCATGTTTTAAAAGCCTCCTTACTATGCTGCGATTACTTCGAGTAAAGTTCGACAATAAGCTGTTCGTTAATGTCCAAATCGATTTGATCGCGCTGCGGAAGGGCCAACACGTTGCCCTGGAGTTTCTCGATGTCAACCTCGAGCCAAGCAGGAACCTCGAAACGAGCGTTGGAAACGAGAGCGCTCTTGATGACGAGGAGCTCCTTGGATTTCGGAGCCACGGAGACGACGTCGCCGGCCTTCACGCGGTAGGAAGGAACGTCGACACGACGGCCGTTGACCATGATGTGGCCGTGGGTGACGATCTGACGAGCTTCCTTGCGGGTGCGGGCGAAGCCGAGACGGAAGATGACGCTGTCGAGGCGGGACTCGAGGATGCGCATCAGGTTCTCGCCGGTGATGCCCGGCATGGCCTTCGCCTTCTCGAAGTAGCCATGGAACTGCTTCTCGAGAACGCCGTAGATGAACTTCACCTTCTGCTTCTCGCGCAGCTGCATGCCGTACTCGGATTCCTTGCGGCGACGCTTGGGCTCGCGCTTGGAGGTTTTAGAGCTGCTGTACCCCAGCACAACGGGATCAAGGCCCAGCTGGCGGCAGCGCTTAAGAACCGGAGTTCTGTTAATTGCCATGGTTATATGATCCTTTCAACTACACGCGACGACGCTTGCACGGACGGCAACCGTTGTGCGGGATGGGGGTGCAATCCTGGATGCTCGCGATTTCGAGGCCAGCTGCCTGCAGGGAGCGGATTGCGGTCTCGCGACCGGAACCGGGACCCTTCACGTAAACGGCAACCTTCTTGAGGCCGTGCTCCATCGCCGTCTTGGCAGCAGCTTCCGCAGCCATCTGCGCCGCGAACGGCGTGGACTTGCGGGAGCCCTTGAAGCCGACGGTGCCGGCGGACTGCCAGGAGATCACATTGCCCTGAGGGTCGGTGATGCTCACAATGGTGTTGTTGAACGTGGATTTGATATGTGCGGCGCCAACGGCAATGTTCTTGCGCTCGGAGCGCTTGATGCGCGCACGCACTTGTTTCTTAGCTGCCACTTATCTGCTCCCTTACTTCTTCTTGCCGCCGATTTGCTTACGCGGGCCCTTGCGGGTGCGTGCATTGGTGTGGGTACGCTGACCGCGAACGGGCAGACCCTTGCGGTGACGAAGGCCACGGTAGCAGCCGATTTCCATGAGGCGCTTCACGTTCTGGGAAACTTCGCGGTGCAGGTCGCCCTCAACCGTGAGGTTCTCCTGGATGTAATCGCGGAGCTTGCCGAGATCCTCTTCGGAGAGGTCCTTCACGCGGACGTCCGGGTTCACACCGGTTTCCGCAAGGATCTTCTTGGAGGTCGTGAGGCCAATGCCGTAGATGTAGGTCAAGCCGACTTCAATGCGCTTATCGCGAGGAAGGTCGACACCAACGAGACGTGCCATAGGTTAATTCCCCTTCTTTCTTCCTAGCCCTGACGCTGCTTATGACGAGGGTTCTCGCAAATTACGAAGACCTTGCCATGGCGTCGGATGATTTTGCACTTGTCGCACATTTTCTTGACCGAAGGACGTACCTTCATTTCTCAATTCCTTTCGGTTATGCGTTCTCTTCTATATACAAACGTCCAGCCGCAGACGTTATTGCCGAGATTCGGCGAGGAAAACCCACGGTTCCCCCTACTTGAAGCGGTACGTGATACGCCCGCGATTCAAGTCGTAGACGGACAACTCGACCGTGACCTTATCGCCAGGGAGGATCTTGATGTAGTGCATACGCATCTTCCCCGAAATGTGGGCCAGGATCTCGTGGCCGTTCTCGAGCTCGACCTTGAACATCGCGTTCGGCAACGCTTCAAGGACCGTGCCCTCAAGCTCGATGACATCTTGTTTCGCCAACTGTGCTCTCCTCTTAATGTGGACTTAAGACAGCAACATGAGATGATATCAAACATATGAAGTTGTGTGGGAGATTTGAGCGTAAAAGCACACAAAACCAACAAACCTGTGGTTTTCGAAATACCTGCTTGCCAGGCCCGCGGTCATGCCGCGCGATTGTCGCTCCGCTTTATCCGGAGTGGAATCGCCAGGTATTCGCGCTTTCGAGAAGCGCAGCCGCCTTGTCGGCTTTTTTGACTGATGCCAGCTTGTTCCAACGGCCCCAGTCGATGCTGCTTTGCTGCATCCAAGATGGCTGGGGTACCAGGATTCGAACCTAGATAGCTGGTACCAAAAACCAGAGTCCTGCCATTGGACGATACCCCAGTCTGGATTGGTGCAGACCCAAAGCAGGTCTTACGCATTTGGAATGGTGGGCCGTCGGGGATTCGAACCCCGGGCCTTGGGATTAAAAGTCCCCTGCTCTGCCAACTGAGCTAACGGCCCTCTTATCCAATAGCGCAACTGTATATACTAGCGTTCGATGGATTCCTCGTCAAGAGAAAAACATTGCTTCCTGAACTCGCACCCAGTTTCCTTGAAGTCGTTAATTTGAGAATTGCCACTTATACGCTTTAACGATAGGCAATATCGAATTAGAGAGCATATTGACTTACTTGCCAGTTTGCATGATCGCATTATTCAGTAGCAGATAGAAATTCGCGTCTCTCAATCAAATTACCTCAATGTCAGGACGTTTGCTTCCTATTTGCAAATCACCTTGACGCCAATTAGCTGGATCCCCGATTTCGTTCAGACGCAAATGAAGCAATCAGAAAGACCCCGTAGTATAAATACCATTTCTATCTTCTCCTGCTGACTTCACGAAATCATACCCTCTGCCCTACCCTAAAGGCTCTGAATCGAAATCTATATCGCAGAACTCGTTATAGTCAATAGGTCCGCTATACTCCTTGAACAGTTCCCTCTCGAAAGCTCGATCGTATTCGAAAAAGCCCTCATACGAGTCCTCTCCAGACTCGTAAGGGTTGCATTCCACATATCGAACCTTCGCATATGTCGTGTCTTTCTCAAGCTTTGTCAAGGCGTCGCGAAAGTAATTGTCGATTTCCCCTGGCTCAAAAAACATCGGCACACCTAAGCCATCATCTAAGAAATCGAAAACCTTTTTCAACTCCGAAAACTTACGAGGAACGATTAACCGATCAATACCCGCATCGTCGGAGTCATACATCCTGAGACGAACACGGGTCATCGACTCTATCCACACTTCACCCCCGTACATCGCCAACTCGTTAGGAGCATCCGAATAAAGCGAGCCGTCATCGCTTACCACGTCCTCTGCCCAATCTTCCTCAGGCACGTCCAATCGATTTCTGCACATTTCATTGAAAGCCTTAGCGATTTTTTCGTTGTCAAGTGTTAAGAAAAAGCACATCGCGCTTTGCATGGTACGACCCTCTCTTTTTAACAACCCTCGGCTACAAGTATTCGACTCTGAAAAGTGCTCCCCACCACCGAAACGAGCCAGCTGGGAAATTTGCCATATGCAATAGCTTTAAAAATTATACGCCGTGGCTCGAGCAGAAATCCATGTGATACCTACTATATTTTGAGCGTGAGCGTATCGAGTCCGCAAGCTTTACGCGTTTTCGCGGAAGATGACCTCGCCGGTGTTGGGATCCATCGATTCGAGGATTGCGAGCGACTCCAGGTGATAGCCCTCCTCGCGCAGCTTGTCGCCTCCGTGCTGGAAGCCCTTCTCCACGGCGATGCCGATGCCCTCGACCGTGGCGCCCGACTCCTCCACCAACTCGATAAGGCCGTTCAGAGCGCAACCGTTGGCCAGGAAATCGTCGATAATGAGCACATGGTCTTCAGGGCTTAGGAACTTCTTCGAAACGATGACGTCGAAGATGCGGCCGTGGGTGAACGATTGGATCTTGGTGGAGTACATCTCGCCGTCGAGGTTGATGGACTGGGCCTTCTTCGCGAACACGACGGGCGCGTTGCCGAAATGGCGCGCGACCAGACATGCGATGCCGATGCCCGACGCCTCGATCGTGAGGATCTTGTTCACGGGCGCATCCGCGAACAGTCGGGCGAACTCCGCGCCCATCTCGTCGATCAGGTTGACATCGATCTGGTGGTTGAGGAAGCTATCGACCTTCAGCACGCCTTCCGACTTGACGACGCCATCACGCTTGATGCGTTCTTCCAAAAGCTTCATTCCGTGCCCTTTCGTGCGCTTCCGAACCAATGAATCATGCTCGAACAGTGTAGCAGAATTAGAACACGATGCCCGCAGCAGAGACAATCGCTCCTGCCACAATGCCGACGACGAGGAGTATCGCCACGATGATGAGGTTTTGCTTAGGACGGCGGTTCGCTCGGAAGAGGACAAGCAGGCCGACGCCCGCCGAGACGAGCAGACCCGCGAACATGGCCCCCGCGCCGAGCACGCCTTCCACATACAGGTCGGCGATAACGACGCTCGCTGCGCAGTTCGGGATGAGGCCCACGATGGCCGCCACAACGACCGAAAGCGCGCTGTTCGAGCCGAGGATCTGCGCCAGCGCGTCCTCGCCTACCGTTTCGAGCACCACGTTCAAAAGCAGCGTGACGATGAAAATGAAGACTGTGACCTGGGCAGTGTGCTTGAGCGCGCTCTTCACGATGGAAGCGCCCGCATGGTCGTGATGGTGTTCCTCGTCCTTTTCCGCCTCGTAGGCAAGCTCGGGATTCTCCTCGCAGGCGTGACATTCGCCGTTGCAGTGGCAGTGATCGCGCTGGCAGAGCTCATGGATGCGTAGATGCTCTTCGGGACGATGGAGCAAGCGAAGCACGCCGTCGAGCGCAAGGCCCGCGATGATGCCCACGACCACCTTCGCACCCAGAATAGCGCCCATGGTGGAAAGGGGCACCTGAGCCGCGAGGAAAATGGGGATCATCTCGTCGGATGTGGATAGAAGCACAGCGATGAGCGTGCCGACCGTGATGACGCGGCCCGCATAGAGCGTCGACGCCGCCGCCGAAAAGCCGCATTGGGGCACGACGCCGAGCACCGCGCCAATGACGGGGCCCGCCTTCCCCGCGCGCTTGATGGCGTTTTGCGCCTTGTCGCCCGCCTTGTGCTCGAGCCATTCCATAGCCAGATAGGTGACGAACAAAAACGGGATGAGGTAAAGTGTGTCTTCAATTGAGTGTTCGAGGACATGCCCCGCGATATGCATGATTTCTTCCATAGCGAGGTATTCTAACGCAGTGACTTTCGCGCGGGCAGCAACGTGCGCGCAGTTTCGCCAAGTGACAAGAAAAACAGAAGGAGCAAACACGGCCATGATCGGAACCGTCGTCAACACCGCCGCAATCGTCGTAGGGAGCGCCATCGGAAGCCTTGCGAAACGCGGACTTGGCGAGAAATACCAGAACATCCTATTCTGCGCGATGGGTCTTGCGGCGACGGGCCTTGGTCTTCATTCCGTGGTCGAGGGCATGAACGGAAGCGTCTATCCCGTGCTGTTCATCGCGAGCCTCGCCATCGGTGGCGTCGTGGGCACAGCGATCGACATCGAGGGACGCTTCGACCGCCTGACCGAGCGCCTGTCGAAATCGAAGGTGGACGAAAGCGGCGGAACAAACCTCTCACGTGGTCTTTCGACCGGCATCGTGCTGTTCTGCTTCGGCACGCTTTCCATCTTGGGGCCGATCAATAGCGCGCTTTACGGCGACGAGACGTTTCTGCTCACCAACGCGACACTCGACTTCGTGACCTCGATGGTCTTAGCGTCATCATTCGGCATCGGCATGGCGCTCGCGGGCGTGGTGCTCTTTTGCTGGCAGGGTTCGATCTTCCTTTTGGCGCAGTGGCTCGAACCGCTTATGACCGCGAACCTGATGTGCGAGATCACCATCGTCGGCGGTTTTCTGATTCTCGCATCGGGCCTGTCCATCTTGAAGATCAAGGAGATTTCGGTCATGAATCTCCTACCCGCGCTCTTGGTGCCGCCCGTCTGGTTTGCCATCCTACCGCTTTTGCCCCTTGGGTGAGCTATCTTTGACATCGAGCATAAGTCGCTCGTGCCTCGCGGGAGGTGTCTTAAGCGCCTCATTCCCCTTTGCTGGACGCGATTTCCCCAATTGTTTTTTCCAGCTTACGCTTGTAAACAGAATCGGCGGCATAAAGCACTGAACAGGGGTTATGCACCGTCATAAAATCCTTTGCAACCAAGGTCACTGCGGGCGCATTTGAATATTTGCAGAAAAGCGCATCGTGTCCTACGCAAATTCCCATCAGGATATTCAGATCCGTCTTGGCATCGTTGAGCAACAGAGCCTGCATGATTGGATTGCAGATAACACTATCTTCCGCCAATGAAGGCGCGCCAATGTTCAGGTCGGCTTTCATGTTGCTTTCCAACTTGCAGCCAACTACCTGCACTTCAAACCCGGCCTTCCTGAGAAGCTCTGTCAGGATACGCGTTTCCCTCAACATTGCCGTGCAGGTTGCTATGCCAACAAGAGACGCCCCCATGCAGGACGCAAACTTGATCGTGTCCTGAACACGTGTCGAATTAACCGTTTCAGCGCTGACTATCGCGGCGGATTCCATTATGAGATGGTTCTCGGGTTCGTTGTAGAGACGCAGCGCCTCGTCATGCATTTCTTTGGTAATTGATGTTTGAACGCAGAAATCAGGCGCCGTCTTGTCCAGGTGTTCGCAAGCTACAACCCGGCAACTCTCGCAAGCAATATCGCTCATCATCCTCAACGCCTTTCGATTCCGCATTGCACTCAATTCCGCAAGGGAGCGAAGATGCCCCGTCTTGCGTCGTTACACTCAGCCACAAAATAACACCCAGCAAGAGGAAAGGCAATTCTTGACAAGTGCTCCGACCAGGGCACCCTGCGCAAGGGGGAAGTGCGAAGCGCCACGCTCGCTCCGAAGACAGCGAGGGCCCGCCTGGCGAGTTCAGATGGCGCGAAAGGTTGAGGACGCGTACTTCGGTACGCGACGAAACCTTGGAGCGCCAGCTGGACCGTCAGACGGGCCCGCAGCGTCGAGCTGTTGCGATGATCGTCAGATCATCGCAACCCTATTACATCATGCCCATGCCGCCGCCCTGGCCTGCTGCGGCGAGAGCGGAGAGGTCGGGACCGTCCTTGGGGATCTCGTTGATCGTGGCCTCGGTGATGAGAATGAGGCCGGCGACGGAAGCTGCGGACTGGAGTGCCGTGCGGGTAACCTTGACCGGGTCGTTCACGCCCATCTCGATCATGTTGCCGTACTCGCCGGTTGCGCAGTTCAAGCCTTCACCAGTGGGCAGACCCTTGATCTTCTCGACCACAACAGAGCCTTCGAAGCCGGCGTTCTGGGCAATCGCGCGAATCGGGGCCTCGAGGGCCTTGCGGATGATGTCGATGCCGACGAGCTCGTCCTTATCGGTGGTCTCGATCTTGTCGAGCTCGGAGACAACGTCGAGCAGAGCGACGCCGCCGCCAGGAACGATGCCCTCTTCGACAGCTGCGCGCGTTGCCTGCAGCGCGTCCTCGATGCGGGACTTCTTCTCCTTGAGCTCGGACTCGGTTGCAGCACCGACCTTGAGCACTGCCACGCCGCCGGAGAGCTTGGCGAGCCGCTCCTGGAGCTTCTCGCGGTCGAAGTCGGACTCGGTGCGATCGAGCTCGGCCTTGATCTGGGCGATGCGGTCCTCAATGTCCTTCTTCTCGCCCGCGCCGTCGACGATGAGCGAGTTCTCCTTGGTGACCTTGACGGTCTTCGCGGTGCCGAGCATGTCGATGGTGACGTCGGCGAGCGTCATGCCGAGATCCTTCGAGACGACAGTCGCGCCGGTGACGGCGGCCATGTCCTCGAGGATGCGCTTGCGGCGATCGCCGAAGCCGGGGGCCTTGATGGCGACGCAGTTGAAGGTGCCGCGCAGCTTGTTGAGCAGGATGGTGGCAAGCGCTTCGCCCTCGACGTCCTCAGCGACGAGGAACAGCGGGCGGCCGGTCTTGATGATCGACTCGAGCAGCGAGACCATATCCTGGATGTTGGTGACCTTCTGGTCGGTGAGCAGGATGAACGGGTCCTTCAGGTTCGCTTCCATCTTCTCGGCGTCGGTCGCCATGTACGGAGAAATGTAGCCGCGATCGTACTGCATGCCCTCGACGATGTTCACGTCCATGCCGAACGTCTGAGAATCCTCGACGGAGATGGCGCCGTCCTTGCCGACAGCTTCCATAGCCTCGGCGATCTTCTCGCCGATCTCGGGGTCGCCCGCGGAGATGGTGCCGACGTTGGCAATCTGCTCTTTGGTGTCGATGGTCTGGGCGTTCGCCTTGATGGCCTCGACGACGGCGTTGGTCGCCTTCTGAATGCCGCGGCGGATGCCGAGCGCGTCAGCGCCAGCGGTGACGTTGCGCAGGCCCTCATTGACGATGACGTCGGCGAGCAGGGTTGCAGTCGTGGTGCCGTCGCCCGCGTCGTCGTTGGTCTTCACGGCAGCCTCGCGGATGAGCTGGGCGCCCATGTTCTCAACGGGATCTTCCAGCTCGACTTCCTTCGCAACGGTGACACCGTCGTTGGTGACGACCGGCGCGCCGTAGGACTTCTCGAGGGCGACGTAGCGGCCCTTGGGGCCAAGCGTGACCTTCACGGCGTCGGCGAGCTTGGAGACGCCGGCCGCGAGAGCGGAGCGGGCGTCAGATTCGAACTTGATATCCTTAGCCATTTTTAGGCTTCCTTTCCTTGAAAGAACTCAGCAACGTAAAGGACGGGCTTTGGGGTAGATCCTGAAAGCGGAAGCGCGATGCGTTCGTGCCGTATGGCCTTGTGACCAGGCAAGAAAGCGGCGCGGTGCGATTTCGGGACAACCGCGGAAAGCCGTCGGGAGAGCTATTCGAAGACCGCGTAGATGTCCTCGGAACGAAGAATCATGACCTCTTCGCCATTGACCTTGACTTCGGTTCCGCCGTACTTGCCATAGAGCACACGGTCGCCTTCCTTCACGGGCACGGGAACGAGGTTGCCGTCCTTGTCAAGCTTGCCCTCGCCCACCTTGAGGACGACGCCCGTCTGGGGCTTTTCCTTCGCGTCGTGCGCGAGGATGAGGCCACCTGCGGTGGTTTCCTCTGCTTCGTCCTGCTTCACGATGACGCGATCGCCGAGCGGCTTCAGGTTCATCATTGCTTGCCTTCCTCTCATCAACCTTGAATCGATGGTTGCTAATACCGAGCTTTCGAGTGCTAGCACTCTTCGAACGTGAGTGCTAACAACATTGGGTTACTATAGCATCTGGGAAGGCGAATGCAAGCATTTTGCAGAAAACTTGAGCGATAGGGACTTAGGTTTTATCGAATCGCCACACTGCGTTCATATTTCAGTTCGCACGCGGGGAAACGAGACCGCTCTCATAGGCGCACACCACGAGCTGCGCCCGGTCGTGCGCATCGAGCTTTCCCATGATGCGGGCGACGTGTGTTTTCACCGTTGCGGGAGAAATCACCAAATCATCTGCGATTTCCTCATTGGTAAGCCCGCGCGCGACCAACGTGAGAATTTCTCGCTCGCGGTCGGTGAGCGACCTTATGGCCTCCCGTGCGTGCGAGCCCTTCGGCATGCCCGCGCGAGGGCGCGACGCCACGAACGTCTCCACCAAGCGTCGCATGACCGAGGGCTGGATGAGGGCATCGCCGCGTGCGACGATGTGGATGGCCTCGACGATGTCGTCGGGCTCGGCGTCTTTCAACAAAAAGCCGCTCGCCCCCGCAGCGAGCGCGTCGTAGACGTACTCGTCGATGTCGAACGTGGTGAGAACGAGGACATGCGTGCCCGAGAGCAGCGGGTTTGATGTGATGTCGCGCGTGGCGTCGATGCCGTTTCGCACCGGCATGCGGATGTCCATGAGCACCACGTGGGGGCGGATCTTCTGGGCGAGGTAGACCGCCTCTTCGCCGTTGCGCGCCTCACCTTCGACCGACAACCCGTCGTAGGAGTTGAGAATCATGCGGAATCCGCTTCTCACGAGATCCTGGTCATCTGCGATGAGGATGCGCAGTGTTTCCCTCGATGGAGCCCGGTCGCTTGTCTCACGGGCTCCGCCGGCATCGCATTTCCCGAAGCCGGAAACCGCAGGAAAGCTCGCCGCCTTCTGCCTATCTTCGCTCATGGAGCCCCCTTTCCCCGCGCGCAGCGCCAAAACCGGAGGACTCGTCGCCGACGGGGATGGACGCGCGAACGCGAAAGCCGCCGCCGGGAAGAGGGCCCGCGTCGAGGGTGCCGCCGAGCAGCTTCGCGCGTTCCCTCATGCCGTCGATGCCGTGTCCGCCCGTCGGGGACGCCCCGTCCGCAGCGCCCGACGAGCCGTCGCCATCGTCTTGCACAGTGAGCAGCGCCCTCGCGCCGTCGCTCACAAGGACGATCGACGCATTTCTCGCGCGGGCGTGGCGGACGATGTTGGTCGTAGCCTCGCGAGCAATGCCGAACAGCGCGATGTCGATGAACGCCGGTGTCGCTTCCCGATTGTAGCCCGACACGTCGAGCGTCGTTGTGACCCCCGCTTCTTGAAGGTAGTCCGCCAAATCCATAAGGCGTGCCGTGCCCTCGGTCGGTGTGGTCTCGACGGAGGAATCTCCCGTCTTGAGCACGCCGATCATCGCGCGAATCTCCTCGAGCGCATCTTTCGCCGTCTCGTGCGCGAGCGACACCGCCTCCCTTGCGGCGGCGGGATCGCGATCGATCAGGCGCTCGGCTGCTGCAGTCTGGATACTGACCGCCGAAAGCGAGTGCGCCGTGATGTCGTGGACCTCGCGAGCGATGCGGACGCGCTCCTCCTCGACGCGACGAGCCGCCACCTCCTCGCGCGTGCGCTCGGCCTCTTCGGCGCGCTGCTCGGTGGCCCGCACGGAATCGCGATGGGCACATACGGCAAGCCCGCCGAGCGCCGAGACGACCATGAGCACGAGGTTTTGCACGTATACCCAGAACCACAGCGCAGCCGAGGTTCCGCCGTACGTCGCCGCCGCAAGCCCCAAGGCGCTCGCGGCGCAGGCGACGCCCATCTCGATGCGCGAGCATTCCACAACAATGGTGAACAGAGCAACCATCGGCCCAAAGACGGCGAGCATGGACCCATGGAAAGAGTTTTGCAATCCGACGAACGCCACGAGCGTGAACACGAAGACAAGCCAAGGGGATTTCCTGCGCGCCACGAGGGGAAACGTCGTAAGTGCAAGCGCGATGAAAGACGATGTGGCGGGAACGACGGCCTCGATGCCGAGCATGCGGCGCAAAGCCTCGTCGGGAAGGATGAGACTCGCAGAGACCATTAACTGCACGGCACCGAAAGCAAAGGCGGCAAGCGCCACCGCGACGTCGACCGCCCAATCGCGCGGGCCCATTTCCCGATTATGTATAAGCACACCGTCCATGCCCCCCATTATGCGCAAACCCCGCACGACGCGCCATACGCCATGCGGGGTATCCGAGCAAAATCAGAGTTGAACGGGAGGGCAAAATGAGCAACTCCGAAAAACTGTGGAGAGGTCGCATCCGACCGCGTTTCAACCCGTGGCACGCTAGGCCTGCGGACAAATTCGGCACTCCGGGATATTGGGAGACGCGGCGAGAATCCTGCCCGATGGCAAGCGGGGTGAACTCGCTAGGCGTTAGCGGCAGCGGCCTCTTTCGCCTTCGCGGCCTTCTCGGCTGCCTCCTCGGCGCGCACCTTGGCGATCTCGTCGAGCGCTTCCTGCGGGGTGTACTTGCAGTGGCCGTCGCCCATCTTGGTGACGACGATGGCATCGCCCACAGATACCGTGCCGCCGGTAACGACCTCGAAGAAGATGCCCTCGCGCGGGAAGATGCAGTCGCCCGCCAGGTAGTAGATAGCGCACTTCTTGTGGCACACCTTGCCGATCTGGGAAAGCTCGAGCACAACCTCGTCGCCGATCTTCACCTGGGTGCCGAGCGGCAGCGCGAGCAGGTCCATCCCCTCGGTGGTGATGTTCTCGGCGAAGTCGCCCTCCTTCACATCGAGGCCCATCGCGCGCGCCTTCTCGATGGATTCCCAGGCGAGCAGCGATACCTGGCGATGCCAGTCGCCGGCATGGGCGTCGCCCGTCACACCATGGTGCGGGTCGATATGGATTTGCCCACTCTCAACTGGCTTTTTACGCGTGCCCTTGCGCTCGGAAACGTTGACGGAGCGAACGTGGCCGGTGTTTTCCATGATGGTTTCTCCCCTCAGTGCGAAAAAGGCCGCCAGTCCGTGCGAGCGAGCTCGCGGCGAGGACTTGCGGCCTTTACGTAACTTCTAGTAACTGAGTAGGAATAATAGAACGCTTCGCTATTAAACGCAAGAAGGAATAATCGTTTTTCCATCGTTGCGCGATTTTCGTTGCGTTTCGCGCCTTTTTGTCACGTTTCACCTCAACACAGGCTGGGAGGTCGCGGACATCTCTGCGAGGGCGTCTGGCTCGCGCGTACGCGGGCGCAGGCGGGCATGCCTGGACGCTCGCTGGAAGGGACACCCCCTTAGCGCAGCTTCGCGCGGCGCTGCTTCCAATCGGGCATAAACGCGTCCATGAGCTGGTGGAACCTTTGACCGTGGCCGCGCTCCAGCAAGTGACACAGCTCGTGGACGACCACATATTCCAAGCATTCCGGCGGATAAAGCGCCAACCGCACATTGATGCAGATGCGCCCTGTCGCCGGTTGGCAACTGCCCCAGCGGCTCGTCATGTTGCGATACGCGAGCTTGCCCGCCTTCACGCCCATGATCGGCTCCCACGCGGCCACGAGCGCGGGCACGCATGCGCTTACCGTTTCGCGCCATGCGGCGACTTCTTCGAGAGTCGCCTGGGCCGCACACGCCATGGGAGTTTGCGCGGCTTGCGCCATGTGAGATGCGATCCACGCGCTCTTCGACCTGATGAAAGCCTCGACTTCGGAATCCGAGACCCACGAAGGTGCCGACACGTCGACGTGCGATCCGTCGCGCGCGATCCGCAGGTTTACGTTTTTCACGCGCTTGCGGACGATATGCGCCTCGATTCCGTCTACGACCGCGATTTCGCCCGAGGGCGAGGGAGCGGGGGCGCAGGCACGTGCCCCTTTGTTGGAACGTTCGCTATTTCGCACGCGTTTTCCCTGGTCGAACGCTTGTTTTTCACGTTCGGTCATTTTACGCGTGCGCACGGGCCCCGATTGGTTGGAATACGGCACAATGCAATCCTTAGGCGTCGAGCGCAATCTCGTAGGCGGCGTTTCGGGAAAGCCCGAACTCGGCAGCGATCGCCTTGGCGATTTCTTTGTTGCGCGCGCCTTCGGCCTTGAGCTCGGCGGCCCGGACACGGGCGGCCTCGGCAGCGTCGAGCTGCGCTGCGTCCTCTTCGGCAGCGCTCGGCTCGTCGATCACGATGGCGATCTCGCCTTTGATGGAACCCTCTTGCGCGCGTCGAGCGAACTCGTCGCGAAGATCGGGCAGCGGGGCGCGCACCACTTCCTCGTGCAGCTTGGTAAGCTCGCGGCACACCGCTGCCTCGCGCAAAGGAAACGCCTGGGCCATCGACTCGAGCGCCGATGCCACGCGATTGGGGCTCTCATAGAAGATGAGCGCAGCATCGAGAGTGCGCAGCGCGTCGAGCGCCGCCTTACGCTCGACATCCTTGCGCGGGAAGAAGCCGCCGAAGTAGAAGCGGGGACACGTGCAGCCGCTTGCCACGTATGCCGTGGCACAGGCGGATGCGCCGGGGAGCACCTCGACAGGCGCGCCAGCTTCACGAGCTGCGCGAACAAGCCGAAGCCCTGGATCGGACACGCCCGGCATGCCAGCGTCGCTGCAATACGCGATCACCTCGCCGGCAAGCACGCGCTCTACAATCGAGGCTGCACGATCGCCGATGAGCGCCTCGTCCAAACGCTCGAGCCTTTTCTCGATGCCGAAGGCGGCAAGCAGCTTCCCCGTCACGCGCGTGTCCTCCGCGCAAACGACGTCTGCCTCCCCGAGCGCCGAAACCGTGCGCTCGGTCATGTCGCCTAAGTTGCCGATGGGCGTCGGACAGATGATGAGTTTTCCAAGTGTGTTAGCCATGCGCGTTAGTATAGCGCGAGCAAAACCACGGTGCGCAGAAAGGAGCGCACCCAACATGAGAAAAGGGCGCCCGCCGCGACGCAAATCGCAACGGGCGCCCTTCGCGCGAGCCTCGGTGGAACTTGGAGCCGAGAGCTGTTACTTCTTGATAGCCTTGAAGGCCTCGGTCTGGGCCTTGATGCCGCGCTCGGCAGCCAGGCGCTCAATCGAGGTGGCGCCGAAGAAGCCGTCGATGCCGGGCACGTGCTCGATGACGTACGCCGCGTCCTTCGGCTCGGAAATCGGGCCGCCGTGGCAGATGACGAGCGCGTCGGGGTTGATGTCCTTCACGACCTTCACGATGCCGGTGATGATCTCCACGCAGTCGTCGAGCGTGCGCGCGGTCTCGGCGCCGATCGTGCCGCCGGTGGTGAGGCCCATGTGCGCGACGATGATGTCTGCGCCGGCCTTGGTCATCGCTGCCGCCTGCTCCTCGTCGAAGACGTACGGGCAGGTGAGCATGTCGAGCTTATGAGCCTCGGCGATCATGTCGACCTCAAGGCCGTAGCCCATGCCGGTCTCCTCGAGGTTCTTGCGGAACACGCCGTCGATAAGGCCCACGGTCGGGAAGTTCTGCACGCCGTTGAAGCCCTGGTCTTTCAGCTCGGCCAGGTACTTCTTCATGACGCGGAACGGGTCGGTGCCGCAGACGCCGGCGAGAACCGGGGTGTCCTTCACGACGGGCAGCACCTCGGCGCCCATCTCGACGACGATCTGGTTCGCGTCGCCGTAGGAAAGCAGGCCCGCGAGCGAGCCACGGCCGGCCATGCGGAAGCGGCCGGAGTTGTAGATGACGAAGATGTCGGCGCCGCCGGCCTCAGCCGACTTCGCCGTGATGCCCGTGCCGGCGCCGACGCCGAGCAGGATGTTGCCCTCGGCGAGGGACTTACGGAAACGATCGAGGATTTCCGCGCGGGACAGTTCAAGCATGGTGTTCTCCTTCTTTTCGAGTACTACCTTTTTCTTGCCGAACATATGCGTTCACAGCGCGCCCGCGAGTTAGAGCGGACGACGCCGATGAAGCCTGGGGGAAGGCGCCGCCGCCCCGCAGCAAGCCCGACAACGACGGGATGGCTGCGATCCGGCGCGGCGCGGTGCCAGGGAGGGGAAGGCGGAAGCACGTCGCCCCGCCTTCCCGGTCGTGCTATTTCTCCATGAGGTCGATGAGCTTCTGAGCTGCGGCGATCGCGAACTCGTCGTCGTTTACGTGCGCGTCCATCTCGACGACCTCGGCCTTCGCGGGGTCGATCTCGTCCTTGAGCGTCTTGAAGAGCGCCGCGTCCTCTTCGGGACCGTAGAACGGCTGGCCCTCGGCGTCGATCATCGACACGCCCTTGAGCGGCAGCATGACCGCGCACGGGCCGATCGACATGTTCACCTTTTCGGCGATGGCATGGCCGATCTGCTCGTTTTCCTCCGCCGTGGTGCGCATGAGCGTGACCGTGGGGTTGTGCTTGTACAGGTTTCGGGACTTATACTGCTCGGGAACGGTTTCCCACGGCCCGAAGTTAACCATGTCGTCGGCGCCGACCGACACGACGGCGGGCACGCCGTTCAGGGCAGCCGCGCTGCAGCGGTCGGGGCCTGCGGCAAGCACGCCCCCGACGACCTCGTCGCACCATTCGGTGGTGGTCAAATCGAGCACACCCTTGATGAAGCCGCCGTTGACCAGCGCTTCCATGCATTTTCCGCCCGTGCCCGTCGCATGGAACACGAGCACCTCGAAGCCCTTCGACTCCAGATAGGCCTGCGCCTTCTGCACGGCAGGGGTGGTCACGCCGAACATGGTCGCGGCAACGAGCGGCTTGTTGTCCTCGTGCTTGGGGGCAACGTGCTCGAGCATGCCCGTCATGGCGGCGATGGCGTTGTTGAAGATAGTCGCCGAGAAGGAATTGATGCCCGCCACGTCGACGATCGAGGGGAACATGGCGATGTCCGACGCGCCGATGTAGGGCGACGTGTCGCCAGACGCCATAGTGGACACCATGACCTTCGGCACGCCGATGGGCAGCTTGCGCATGCCAGCGGTCGCGATGGTGGTGCCGCCCGAGCCGCCCATGGAGAACACGCCGTCGAAGCGGCCGTTCGCGTAGAGCGTGGGCAGAAGTTTCTCGACGCCGCGCGTCATGGTCTCGGTGGCGAAAGCGCGGTCCTTCTTCTCCACGATGGTCGACATCTCGATGTCGACCGCCGCCGCGACTTCCGTGTTGGGAACGTCGGGCATGGTTTGCGGGTCGAAGACGCCGCAGTGGATGGTGAGGGTGTTGATGCCCAGCTCCTCAAAGCGGGCTTTCACATAGGCGAATTCCTCGCCTTTCGTGTCGAACGTGCCGATGATAGCAACTGTTTTCACACAGGCCTCCTGACGTAGGGTTTCGACTCGCTGCCCAGTTTAGTTCGTGCTCTACGGTTTCGAGGCCGCGTTCGCAACTCGCCACAGCATCACGACAATTCAGCGAGGGGCGCAAGCGCGACGGCGGACGGCAGATGGGCCTGGCGAACGGAAGCAGAACGCGCGGTGGGCGGCTGAAGGGCGAGAGAGCCAGGGGAAGAGGGAGAACAGCGGTGAGGCATGCGGGGTAGATGCAAGCCGCCAGCCAAGCGGCAGGCCGAAGCGAAGCCGCGGTCTGCAACCCAAGAACAGGGCAATGAACAGGTAATTGTCTCTTTTAGCATAGCTAAAAGAGACTGACTGGACAGTCAATGCGGGAAGAAAGGATTCCTATGGGAAAACACCAATCAGCTTGAGCCCTCGGCATTCCGAGCACCGTCAGCCATGACCAGATCACCCCTGGGGAGGAATTTTATGACCGAAGAACAAAAGAGCTCCGAGACTAGCGCCAGTGAAACCGACTGGGAAGCCCCTCGGCAAAACAAAGCCGTTGATACATCAAATGCAACTTCGAACGAATCCCATCAGGCAAACACTGCAGAAAGCGTCGAAGAAACAGCAGAGGGCACGCAGCCGGCTTATGGTAAAAACCCGAATACCGCAGCCGCGAGACATACCGGCGTAATCAGGCAAACACCGACCACGAAGTTTTGTCCCAAATGCGGAGCTTCATTGAGGGAAGGGATGCCCTTCTGCGGCACCTGTGGCGCGAAAGTCGGAAGCGCAGCCTCCGCACCAACGGAGACGAAGAAAAAGAGCAGCGACAAACTCAAGGCGATTGCGGGAATTGCCGCCACTGCAGTCGTTATTGTCCTAATCGCCATCTTCGCGATACCCGCCTTGACAATATCGCCGCAAGAGCTCATCGCCCAAGGCGATTTTGAAAGGGCCTACAGCAAAGCGAGCGACGACCAGAAGCAAGATGTGCTCGTCGCGAATCTTGCAGCGGTCGTCTCCAATGACCTGATCGACAATTTGAAGGACTCGGATTCTTACGAACTCAAGAACATCTATTTTGACGAAGATGCCCACGAAATGATTCTGGAAGTAAGTGCAAACAACAGCTTCGGAGGTCGTGTTTCGAACTGGTACGACTATCGCTTCGAGGAGGACGACAACGAGTACCAGCTCTACCTTTCCGTCGGTGATTTGGAAGATGAGACTATATACAAATACGCAGACACATTCTCCGAGAAACTCGAGAAGGCCCTGAAGAACGATACGCGCAAAGAGATGCGCAAGATTATCGCCGATGACGATACAAAGATACCCGGCGATTACGTTGACAGCATAAACGAACTGCACGAAACCGATGCCAAATTCAAAAACGCCAAGCTTATAAGCTCCATCAATAGCATTTATCCGAGCGACGCTACCGCGTAGGGCGAACAAGTAGCGAAAAAGCGCCGAGGAGTCCCCCGACTGAGGAACGAACCCGAAAGGAGTAGCCGCCAACAACCAACATCGCGAAAACAGATTCTTAAGACAGACCGAAGTCCCATTAATCAACAGGAGGTTGCATGCGATACGCAATCAAAAAGCCATTACTCTCCCTAGCCTTTGTTCTTGTCTTGCTTTCCGCAATCGCCCTTGGCGGCTGCGGAAGCGTACCGAACGGCGGCGCAAGCGACTCGCCCGCCGAAGAATCCCTGAAACCAGCCGACATCAGCGGTTACTGGATAGTCAGCGAAGCCGACGGAATCTCCCTTGACGACACCCTTGAGCTGGGAATGTTCAGCGCTTTGCAGTTTGACGAAAATGGCGGATTGAAGCTTATCACCCACCTTAAAGATTCGAAGGTGGAACGTGAGGGAACATACGAAATCGATGGGAAGAGTCTTTACATCAACATTCCTGAAGCAGAAGAGCAAAGCGCCGGTGCCATATCCATCTCTTTCAAAGCAGTCGAAAACGCTGAGGCGACAATCGACGGGGACACTCTGACAACGAACGGTATTTCAACAAAGGGAGGTGAAACCGTCGCGAATAAATCCACGGACGAACAGTACCAAGAATACGTTGATCGGGTTGTCGCGTTGGGACCCAAAAAGCTTGCAGTAGGCGAAACGGGCACCATAAACTTGGCGACATTCACCATCGATTCATTATCCTACGTCGATGAAGTCTACCCTTCGGACACCTCTGGTTTTTACAGCTACTATACTCATCAGGATGGCAAGTCCTACTTGCTGGCAAGAGTCACTTACACGAACATCGGCACAGAGTACGCCTTGCCTGGATATGCCACCGAAGCATCCTTCGAAATCGCTGGAAACAAATACTCAGGTAAGATTGAAATCGATGCTGGACCTCGCTTTGGGAGCAATTACCGCGTCGAAGCGAAAGATACGGCAACTGTTGCTATTTATTGTCTCGTTCCCGATTCTGTGAAAGATTCGGGCGAAACTAAATTGACATGGAGCATTCCCACCGACCAGCAATATATGAACACGTACTACCGATCGACCTTCCCTCATGATGATTTCGTTATCACCATGTAGACCGGTTAAATGAGCTAAATAGGTTCGAGTTGCGCTTTCCTTTGCGAGCGGAATTCGCAGGGTTTCCCTGGTTCGGACTGCAAGGCCCGTCAGGGGAACCCTTTTCCGCATCGTCTTCCGCGTTGACAATTGAATTAGATTGGCTCTAGACCAAGCCCGTCTTAGCCGTCGTCGAGCGTTCGTCTTTATCGCACCACGAGTTCAACGCCAAGCGTCGCAAGCGGCCCTTGCCCTGCACCTTGGCACCCGCGCTCGGGCGGCCGGCGGACTGCGTGCGAGCGGTTGGCGTGTCCTGTGCCGCTCCACCCATCAGAGCGCCCGCTCCGCACGCACCACGCGACGGGTTTCGCCCCTAGCAATACGGCATCGCCCACAGCCGGCACAACGGCAGCTCCAGACATCCCGTCTAATTGCAACGCCTTTAAAAACCGTAGTTAAGGCGGTATAATTTGCAAAAACGTGACTTTATACCGCCTTAACCGTCATTTTGGAGGGCTTGATGAAACTTTTCCACCGCACATCGTACTTAAAGAAGCTCCGACCTTTTTACGACAGCGACCTCATTAAAGTCGTAACCGGAATTCGCAGATGCGGAAAATCATGCCTTCTAAAAACCGTCATCGAAGAACTGAAGGGGGCGGGCATCGAAGAAAGCCGCATCGCCTATCTCGACCTCGACGCCCGCGGCAACCGCAAAATCACGACACCCGACCAACTTGATACGCTCATAGAGCAGTCGATCAATCTTGGTTTGCCCGGCACCAAATACCTCTTCATAGACGAAGTGCAAAATGTCAGCGGTTTTGAAAAGGTAATCAACGGCTATCGAGAGGAAGGCGACATTTCCATTTTCATCACCGGATCGAATTCCTATTTGCTTTCGGGCGAGCTCGCCACGAAGCTCACCGGCCGTTACATCGAAATCGAAATGTTCACCTTATCATTCGCCGAATATCTGGAAATGAAGAAATTCCTCGGCCGTACGCTTTCCCCCACCGCCCAAGAATTTGACGAGTACCTCACGTATGGCGGTTTCCCGCAGACCCTTGAGTTCACCGATGCGCAAGCTAAAGCTGACTACATCGAGAGCGTTGTCGCGCAGATATTCGACAAGGACATACGAGAGCACAGCAAAGTGCGCAATAAGGAAGCGTTCGACCGCGTGCTAACGTACGTGATAAACAACTTCGGCGCGCCAACAAATTTCGGAAACATGGAGGAGCATTTCAGAAACGTCGAGAATATCGCCATTCGGAGGGAAACCATCGCCCGCTATGTCGACCTGCTCATAAACGCGAAAATTCTTTACAAGTGCGAGCGCTTTGACCTGAAATCGCGCAAAAGCCTGCGCGGAGACGAGAAGTACTACCTGGCCGATCCGGGCATATATTTCGCGCGCAACACCGATGCGCGCATCAATTACGGCCCAGCGCTGGAAAACGTGCTGTTCGTCTACTTAAAAACGCAAGGGCTTCGGATAAGCGTCGGGCGCATCGGCAAGCTGGAATGCGACTTCATCGTTCGCAAACGCGAAGACTACGCCTATATCCAGGTGTCCATGACCATCGCCGATCGCAACGTCGAGGAACGCGAGTATCGCCCTTTCTCGAAGATAAAAGATGCCTACCCCCGTTATCTTTTCACGCTCGACCCCTTGTTGCAAAAGCGCGATGGAGTAAAGCACCTCAACCTGCTGCAGTTCCTTGAAGAACAAGGGGAAATCCTGTAACCGCCACCGCCGTCAGGCACCGTGCGTTGCCCGCCAGCAAAACAGTCATCGCGAGCGCGACTGCGACCCGGCAGCACGGCATTCCCCTAGCATAAAAGGCTTAGCCTTCCCTGATGTGGATTACTCGGATTGGTATGGCAATGCGGTCTCGTTTGTTTCGGCAAAGGGCCTTATCACGGGCTACACCGACGGCGAGAAGGCAGGTTTTTTCGGCGTGGGCGATACGCTGACGCGCGCGCAGTTCGCCACGATTCTCTGGCGCAATGCCTGCCCCGACGAGTACGCGGCCTACGACCCCAAGACCGCCGTGAACACAACGGGGATCGAGGGCTCGGCCGATGGCATGTACTACACCGCCGCCGCGAACTGGGCGGTTGTCAACGGCTACATCACCGGAATCGACAACCTGGACGGCACGTTCGACTTCGCCGCCGATAAACCCGTGAGCTTCGAGCAGATGGTTACCATCCTCTCGCGCATCACCGCAACCCCCGACGAGGTCGCAGCGTCGAGAGGCGACCTGTCCGCCTTCGTCGACGGCGATATGGCAAGCAGCTGGTCGCGCAATCCCCTCGCATGGGCGCATAACCTGGGCCTTGTTGAGGGTTACAACGACCCCGACAGGGCTAAGCTCCTCTGCCCGGGCGAGAATGTCGAGCGCCAGCGTGCGGCCACCGTCCTCGCGCGCGCCTTCACCATGGGAGTCCTGAAGTAGCGCGGTGCCGTATAATGCACGTAAACGATTTTGCCTGAGGGAGGTGTGACATGCTCTATCAGCTGATGAACAAGAACACCGTCGTCGCGACGTACAAAGAAGAGAAAAGGATCGACGACTTCCGCTATACAGAGGTCGAACGCATTGACCCTTATCTCCCCTACGGGTTCATCGGCATCAACGACTGGATCGACGGGCGAGCCATCGCCAAGCACCGAACGTCGATCGAGAAGCTCATGCGAGAGCTCGGCCTTACCACCCGCCATAACTTCATCGGCATGATACACTGCCTGTCGCTGACCGACACCTTCTGGATGAAGCGCGAAGACGAAGCTTTGACCTGGGACGACGTGTCGCTCTATCGCAATCCCTTCGATGACATCATCGCGCGCATCGCCTTCGACGGCACCGGCATGTACGGGCGACGGAACTCCCCCACCTCCCCGGAGTTCGCGACGTCGGGTTCGTTTGCGAAATGCTGGATTCGCGAAGACGGGCAGATCTCACTTTTGAAGCGCGGTTCCACCGGTTATGCGAACGCGGGGTTCGAACCGTATTCCGAGAAGCTCGCATCCGACCTGCTCGACGCTGCAAAAATCGACCACGTTCCCTATTCGCTGCTTCGATTCCACAAAAAGCTCGCCAGCAAATGCCCCCTGTTCACATCGGAACGCGAGGGATTCGTCTCCGCTCACCGCTTTTTCGAGGGTCCTTTCGATGCCGACGACATGCTCGCCTTCGCCGCCGAACACGGCACTGAAGAGGCCTTCCGCGAAATGGTCGTGATGGATGCGGTCATGGCAAACGTCGATCGGCACGCAGGGAATTACGGCTTTTTGGTCAACAACGCGACAGGTGAGATTCTTCGCATGGCGCCGCTGTTCGACCATAACATGGCATGCCTGCCCATGATGATGGAGATGGACGACTTCGACGAGTACATCCGCCTCATCGGGCCGAAGATCGGCACCGACTTCATCGCCATCGGACGCGCCCTCATGACGCCCGGCATCCGCGCGAAGCTTGTCGACTTGAAGGACTTCGAATACGAAGACCCAGGCTTCGATTATCCCAAATGGAAGCTCGATGCCGTGAACAAGCTGAAGAACGTCCAGATCGAAGCACTGCTGACATAAGGAGTCAAGGCTCCCCTATGTCGGGGTCGAAGGCTCCCCGAAAGCAGAGAAGGCGCCCCGCATTGTGCGGGCGCCTTCTCTGCTTTCATTGCAGCTACCTGGCAAATCGCGATTCGAGAGCCGCGCAGCGCTCCTCTATCACACGCCCCATCAGATCGCATTCGGAATCCTTGCATCCGTTTCGCTTGGCAAACGCGCGCCAATGGCGAACCGACGCAAGCGTTCCCCCCACAATCTGTGCCTTTGCCTCAGCTGACAGTCCGCAGATTTCACCAAACGAATCCAAGCCCTCGACCTCGCTTTTTCCCGCTTCCCCAAAGATGGAAGTGGCACGAACCCGCGCGGCAACGGGATTGATGTTGACATCGAAAACAGGAGCCAACACCCATCCGCTCTTCTTTCGAATGAGGCCCAGGTTTCGAAGATGGTCATCGGTGTTATGCAACGCCACGGAAAACACGACTCTTCGGAAGAGTTCCGTCAGCTCGCAACTTGGGCTTGACGCCCAAACCGACAAGGCATCGGCAACGGTCGCATAGTCGCAATGCTCACCATCGTACGCACCGATCAGACTCATCGCACTCAAATAGGGAATCCTCTCACCCTTCTCAAGGGAACCTGATCGATCGAAGCGTTCGAGGAGCAACGCCGAGTCGCCTCCAATTCTCACAAGCTTCGAGGAAGGAACCGCCATACCCGCGGCGCCCGCAATATCAAGCGCCGTTTTTTCCCACGCAATCACGTCCCATTCATCCCCTGGATGGGAGAATTTTGCAAGGAGAAGTTTCCCCTCGTCGACAACGGAAGCTTTTGGACGAGCGCCGCCCAAAGAACCCGATCCAGCATCGAGAAGCTCTTTTATCTGGCCGTTTCTTTCGTTGCCCCGAGCTATTTCGTTTGACGCGAAAAGGAGCCGTTTGAGCTCGATAATCGGAGGGACCTCGTTACTCGCAGACAACCAATCGTCGGAATCGGGAACGGAATAGCGAAGGGACCCTTGACGAGTGGAATCAAAAACACCGAGCAAATAGTCAACTTCATCAATAGCACGAAGCGTCACGCCCGCCGTCTGAGCCTCGACAATCGCCCTTCTGTCAATCAGGTGCCTTCCCCAGCGATCGGGAGAAGAGTCACGCATCGCACCAGGCATTCCCTCGCAATGATAAAAGGCAGTTCGCAGCGGCAAAGCGGGATCGATTGCATAAGCATCTGGTCTCTTGAGGTAGGCGTCGCTGTAGGCAAACGAACAGCTTATCCGCCCACGACGCAAACCGAACCGACACGTTCCGACGAGAACTTCGGCAGCTTCCCCGGCAAAACTCGTAAAGACATCGACAATAGGAACCATCAGGAACTCCTTACCCGTTGCGGAAGCACCTGATCAGCCCGAACGCGACCATAGTCGGTCTCGTAAGGGTCCGTGGCCTCCACCACGGCATCGAGGGAAGACAACGCGCGGCACACGTTGAGAAACGTTTCGAAGCTCACTTTCGGGTCTCCGTTTTCGAGACGGGAAATGGTGGCGCGCGACACCGCCGCTTTGTCCGCAAGTTGCTGAGACGTCAGATTATACAATTTGCGCCATGTTGCGAGGTTTTCCCCGATTTGCTTTGCAGCAAGTTTCACCGTTGGCGACGAAAGGCGCTTCATAGTAGTCCTTATTGTCTATATTACGTTACGTTATCTATGTTAGTGTAACATATTTTTAGCATTAATAAAGGCGCCCCGCAGTGTGCGGGGCGCCTTCTCTGCAAGATAGTTCAGCGGTGCAATTGAGGCTACAGCCCCAGATCGACCGCCACTTCAGCCGCGCACTTGAGCGCGTCGGCCATCGAGCTCACCACAAGCGAGCTGCCATTGCGCGCATCGCCCGCGACATACACTGCGGCACGACCCGCCGCAGCAGCGCCTTCGGCCAGCTCAGCGCGATGCGTCGCCGCAGCCGCACCGGTCGCGCCGCCTTCCATCACGGGAAGGGGGCGGCCCGCCGTCGCCACGGGAACGCCGAGCGCATCGAACACACCGCACTCGGGACCTGCAAAGCCGCAAGCGACAAGCACCAGCTGCGCGTCGATTTCCCGCTCAGAGCCCTCGACCGCAGAAGGCTTGCCCGCCGACCAATCGAGCGAATGGACCTGCAGGCCGCGCACGCGCCCGTCGCTATCCAGGAGCACGCGCTGCGTGTCGGCGCACCATTCACGCAGGTCATCACCTTGAAGCGCGATGGCTTCCTCCTGGCCGTAATCGGTCTTTTTCACGTTGGGCCACTCGGGCCACGCATTAGATGCCGCACGCTGCTCGGGCGCGCAGGGGCCGTATTCCAGCTGGCGCACCGTGCGCGCGCCCTGGCGCACCGCCGTGCCCATGCAGTCGTTGCCCGTATCGCCGCCGCCGATAACGACGACGTCCTTGCCCGCAGCGCTGATGGCGGGCTCGCGGCCCTCGAGCAGCGCGCGCGTCTGCTCGGTGAGATAATCGACCGCGTAGACCACGTCACCCGAGGCGAGGCCTTCCTCGAAGCCTTCGGCACGAACCCCGCGCGCAGCACATGCGCCCGCCGCCACGACGACCGCATCGAACCCCTCAGCAAGCCCCGCAGCCACAGTTCGGTCGGCTGCGTCGGTGTTCAGCCGGAACTCAATGCCGAGCTCGGCCATGAGCTCGGTGCGGCGCGAAACCACCGACTTGTCGAGCTTCATGTTGGGAATGCCGTACATGAGAAGGCCGCCCGCACGATCGTGACGTTCTACCACCGTAACACGGGCACCGCGGCGCGCGAGATCCCAAGCGGCGACCAAACCTGCAGGTCCCGAGCCGATAACGGCAACCTTCGGGGCATCTGCCTCAGCGGGAGCGAACCTGCGCGGCCCGCCGTGCTCCCATTGCCAATCGGAGATGGCGCGCTCGTTGTCGTGAATCGTCACGGGCTCGTCGTTGCGACCTAAGTTGCACGCCGCCTCGCACAGCGCCGGGCACACGCGGCTCGTGAACTCGGGCATGGGGCTCGTGAGCGACAGGCGCGCCGCCGCCTCGTCCCACTGCCCGCGCCATGCGAGGTCATTCCACTCGGGAATCAGGTTGTGAAGCGGGCATCCCGAAGGACGCGCCTTCCCGAACGAGGCTCCGAACTGGCAGAACGCAACGCCACACGCCATGCAACGGCTCGCCTGCACCCTCTGCTCGCCCTCGGGGAGGTTCACACCCAACTCGTTGAAATCCTGCGTGCGCTCCGCAACGGGACGCAGGTCATGAGCATGACGGCCATGCTCCAAAAACGCTCCTGGCTTGCCCATCGCTTACTTCCCTTCCGTCATGGCGTCGAACGCGATCTGCAACGCCTCTTCATGCGACTTCCCCGATGCCTCGGCGGCCTCGACCGCGTTGATCACGCGCTCGTAATCGCGGGGAATCACCTTCACGAACAGCTTCTTCAATGTGTTGAACTGGTAGAGCAGCTTGATGCCGCGCGGCGACTGCGTGCGCTCGGCGTGCTCCTCGATCAGGCTGCGGATGAGCTCGATCTCGTCCTCAGAGGGCTCGCACAGGCGCACCATGTCGAGGTTGCAGTTGTCCGCGAGCGTGCCGAACTTGTCGTACACGTACGCTACGCCGCCCGACATGCCCGCCGCGAAGTTCGGCCCGACCTCGCCCAAAATGAGCGCGATGCCGCCGGTCATGTACTCGCAGCCGTGGTTGCCCACGCCCTCGACCACCACCGTGGCACCCGAGTTGCGCACGGCAAAGCGCTGGCCGGAAAGGCCGTTCACGAAGCCTTTTCCGCTGGTCGCACCATAGAACGCCACGTTGCCCACGACCACGTTCTCGTCGAACTTGTACGTCGCCGCCTCAGGCGGGCGAACCGTCAGGACGCCGCCCGAAAGCCCCTTGCCGAAGTAGTCGTTCGCATCGCCCTCGATGTTCAGCGTGATGCCGCGCGGCAGGAAGGCGCCGAAGCTCTGGCCGCCCGAGCCGTCGCAGTCCACCGTGATCGAACCCTCGGGAAGCCCCTCGGGATGCTGGCGCGTCACCTGGCTGCCGAGCATCGTGCCCACGCAGCGGTTCACGTTGGCAATGTCGGCGCGGAAGCGGATGGGGTGCAGATGCTCGCGCGCCTCGGCCGTGTAGGGGATGAACAGCGTCGCGTCAAGCGCGCGGTCGAGCTGGCAGTCGGGCGCCATCGAGGGGAGGAAGTGCTTGCCCTCGGCACCGGGAATGGCCTGGCCGAATTCGTTGGTCACCGTGGCGAGCATGTCGGAGAGGTCCATCTCATTCGCCTTCCAGTTGCCCGGCACCTCAACCTGGCGCAGGTACTCGGGGTGGCCGACCATCTCGTCGACCGTGCGGAAGCCGAGCTGCGCCATGATCTCGCGCATCTCCTCGGCGACGAACATCATGAAGTTCACAACGTATTCGGGCTTGCCCGTAAAGCAGCTGCGCAGCTTGCAGTTCTGCGTCGCGACGCCCACGGGGCAGGTGTCCTGCTGACAGTCGCGCTGCATCATGCAGCCCATGGCGACGAGCGGCATGGTGGCGAAACCGAACTCCTCGGCGCCGAGCAGCGCGGCCATGACCACGTCGCGTCCGCACATGAGCTTGCCGTCGGTTTCCACCACGACACGGCTGCGCAGGCCGTTGCGCAGAAGCGTCTGTTGCGTTTCGGCGAGACCGATCTCGAACGGGATGCCCGCATGGTAGATCGAGTCGCGCGGGGCCGCGCCCGTGCCGCCGTTGTGGCCGGAGATGGTGATCTTGTCGGCGCCGCCCTTAGCAACGCCCGTGGCGATGGTGCCCACGCCCGCGAGCGCGCACAGCTTCACCGACACGCGCGCGCCGGGATTGGCGTTCTTCAGGTCGAAGATGAGCTCGGCCAAGTCCTCGATCGAGTAAATGTCATGGTGCGGCGGCGGGGAAATGAGCCCCACACCTGGGGTGGAGCGACGCACCTCGGCAATCCAGGGATACACCTTCTTGCCGGGCAGATGCCCGCCTTCACCTGGCTTTGCGCCCTGCGCCATCTTGATCTGGATCTCGATGGCGGAAGAGAGATAGCGGCTCGTCACGCCGAAGCGGCCCGACGCCACCTGTTTGATGGCGCTGCACTTGCTGTCACCGTTGGAAAGCGGCGTCTCGCGAGCGGGGTCCTCGCCGCCTTCACCCGTGTTCGACTTGCCGCCGAGGCGGTTCATCGCGATGGCCAGGCATTCATGCGCTTCCTTGGAGATGGAGCCGTAGCTCATGGCGCCCGTGTTGAAGCGCTTGACGATCTCGCTTGCGGGCTCGACCTCGTCGATCGGCACCGGGGATCCCTGTGGCGCGAAATCGAGCAGGTCGCGCAGCGTGACCGCACGGCCGGGCACATGGCACGCGGCGCTGTATTCCTTGAACATGCCGTAGTCGCCTTCGCGCACCGCACGCTGGAGCAGATAGATCGTCTGGGGATTGATCAGGTGCTCCTCGCCGTCAATCGGGCGCCACGAGGTCACACCGAGCGAGGGAAGCTGGTCGGGCGCCGGGGTCTTGTCGAGCGCGATCGCCTTGTCGTAGCGTTCATTCAGCTCGCGCTGCACGCCTTCCACACCAAGTCCGCCGATGCGCGTGGAGGTATGGGTGAAGCACTCGTCGACGAACGCGTCGTCGAGTCCCAAGATCTCGAAGATCTGCGCGGAATGGTAACCCTGCATCGTGGAGATGCCCATCTTCGACATGATGGACGTGATGCCCGCGGTGACCGCCCTGTCGTAGTTCGCGACAGCGGTGTCGCCGTCCACGTCGAGCTCACCGCGCTCGCACAGATCGCGGATGCACTCGTGCGCCATGTACGGGTAGATACCCGAAGCGGAATAGCCAACCAAGCAGGCGAAATCGTGCGCGCGCATCGCGTCGCCGGTCTCCACGAGCAAATCGGCGTCGGTGCGCAGGCCCACGTTGATCAGGTGGTTGTGCACCGCGGCGAGCGAAAGAAGACTCGGGATGGGGACTTCCCCCTCGCCCGCGCGATCGGACAGCACGATCAGGTTCGCGCCGCCGCGCACGGCCGCCTCCACGTTCTCGCGCAATGAGGCGAGCGTCCCTTCGAGCGCGCCCTCCGCAGCGCTGCGCGGATAAGTGCAACTGAAGCGCGCCGTCTTGAACCCGACGCGGTCGATTGAGCACAGACGGTCGAACTCGTCGTGCGTGAGCATCGGGCCTTCGAGACGCACGAGGCGGCAGGTGTCGCGGCAATCTTCCAAGAGGTTGCCATGGTTGCCGACGTAGAGCACCGTCGAGGTGACGAAGCTTTCGCGCAATGCATCGATCGGCGGATTTGTGACCTGGGCAAACAGCTGGTTGAAATAGTCGAAGAAGCTGCGCGTCTTCTTGGAGAGACACGCAAGCGGCGCGTCGGTGCCCATGGACGCAAGCGGAATCGATCCCTTGTTCGCCATGGGGCGAATGAGCTCTTGGATATCATCGAAGTGGTAACCCAGCTTGGCCATACGGCGTGTGAAGGACACGCCTGCGTCCTCCTCAGCGGCAGGGGTGGCAGGCTCGGGCAGGGGCAAATCGTCGACCGAGAGCATTTCCTCGCCAAGCCAATCGCGGTAAGGCTTCTCGTTCGCGTAGCGGTTGCGAATCTCGTCGTTCCAGATGACGCGTCCCTGGTCAGGGTCGACCTCGAGCATCTCGCCCGGGCCGAGGCACCCCGCCTGCAGGATGTCCTCGGGATCGACGTCGATCGTGCCGACCTCGGAAGACAGGATGAGCCAGTCCTTGCGCGTGACGTAGTAGCGAGCCGGGCGCAAGCCGTTGCGATCGAGCGCGGCACCCAGCATACGGCCGTCGGTGAACGCGATGGCGGCAGGCCCGTCCCAAGGCTCCATGAGCATGGACTGGTAAGCGTCGTAGGCGCGGCGCTTCTCGTCGATACGATCGTTGTTGTCCCACGGCTCGGGAATCATCATGGTGACGGCGCGGTCGAGCGGACGGCCGTTCATCGTCAGGAACTCGAGCACGTTGTCCAAGATGGCGGAGTCGGAACCCTCGCGATTGATGATTGGCAGGATTTTCTTCAGGTCCTCGCCGAGCACCGGGCTGTAGAGCTTCGGCTCGCGGGCTCGCGTCCAGGAGATATTGCCGCGCAGCGTGTTGATCTCGCCGTTGTGGATGATGTAGCGGTTCGGATGCGCGCGCTCCCACGACGGCGTCGTGTTCGTGGAGTAGCGCGAATGCACGAGCGCGAGGGAGGTCTCGACCGCCGCGTCGTTCAGATCGGTGAAGAAGCGGCGCATTTGGGTCGCCACGAGCATGCCCTTATAGACAATAGTGCGGCTCGACATCGAACACACGTAGAAGATCTTGTTCGCGAGCGCCGGGTTCGCGTCAGCTGCACGCTCGATGGTGCGACGGCACACATAGAGCTTGCGTTCGAAATCCTGGCCTGCGGAAACGCCTTCCGGGCGACGCAAAAACGCCTGCAGGATGGTCGGCATGCACGCCTGCGCGGTGCTGCCGAGGTCATGCGGATCGACCGGCACCTCGCGCCAGAACATCAAGGGCACACCGCACTTCGCGCAACCTTCCTCGAAGACGCGCTTCGCGTCGCGCACGCCAACTTCGTCATCGTGCGGGAAAAAGAGCATGGCAACGCCGTAGTCGCCTTCCCCTGGCAAAAGCTGGCCTTCCTTCTGCGCTTCCTTGCGAAAGAAGCGGTGCGGAATCTGGAAGAGCACGCCCGCGCCGTCGCCGGTGTTGCGCTCGAGGCCCGTGCCTCCGCGGTGCTCGAGATTGACCAGCACCGACAGCGCATCGTCCAGCATGGCATGGCTGCGCTCGCCCTTCAGGTGCGCCAATGCGCCGATGCCGCACGCGTCGTGCTCGTATGATTCGCGGTAAAGACCCGCCGCGGGCTGCTTCTCCTCGCAAGCTGCGCATGCCCCTTGCCCAGCTTCGCACCGAGGCGCCCCCGCCTGTTCGCTCAGTTGATAGTTCATATGCGATCCTTCGTCTATAGGGCTGCCGTTTTACCAAAATGGCAGTCTATGACGTAGTGTATCGACTCTCGGGCGCTTTGTTTCAAGCTGCAACATGGTTATGACAACCTGGAAACAGACTTGAAACAAAGCGACCGCGATGCGGCGGCAAGCGGGCGCCTCGCATCAACTGCAAAGCGTCCGCCTCGTGTTCGACGGGAAGCGGGTGCCTCGCGCACGAGAAACGGCCGATCAACTCACAGCGACACCCGCGTCCCGCTTACGCGAGCTCGGTTTCCACCTCGAGCTTGCCCGCATCCTGCGCCTTGCCGTGCGACCCGTCGGCGTTCACGAAGGTGTCGCGGGCCGCGCGGGCCTCCGACTCCTTCTCCGCCAAATTCGCCTTCGCAACTGAGATCATCAACTTGATGCGGTTGAGCTGGTTCACCTCCGACGCGCCCGGATCGTAGTCAACGGCCACGATGTTGCTTTCGGGATAACGGCGGCGCAGCTCCTTGATTACGGCCTTGCCGACAACGTGGTTCGGCAAACACGCGAACGGCTGGGTGCACACCACGTTCGGCGCGCCGGTCTTGATAAGCTCCACCATCTCGGCGGTGAGCAGCCACCCCTCGCCCATCGAGTTACACAGCGAGAGGATCTCGCTCGCATATTCGGCCAGCTCATAGATGTTCGCCGGCGGGTTGAAACGCGACGACTCGGCGAGCGCCTTGTTCACCGGTGCGCGGAACTTTTTGATTGCGGAAAGCGCCACCTTCGACCCGAGCGCACCCTTCGAGCTGCGCCCGAGCGGATCTTTCTGGAAAATGCCGCCTGCAACACCGAACAGGAAAAACTCGATGAGCCCCGGCACCACGGCCTCGCACCCTTCCCGCTCGATCACGTCGACGATCTGGTTGTTCGCCGTGGGATGGAACTTCACGAGGATCTCGCCCACCACGCCGACGCGCGGTTTGGTTCCCTCGCCCTGAAGCGGCAGCGTGTCGAAGTCCTCAACGATCTGGCGGATCGTGCGCTTGAAGCGGCCGTACGACTCGCCGCTTTCCAACTGGCCCTTGCACGTGGCCATCCAGTGGTCGAACAGGCGATTCGCGCTACCGGGTTCCACCTCGTAGGGGCGCGTACGATAGAGACACTGCATGAGCACGTCGCCGTACTGCAACGCGTACACGGCCTGGAGCAGCATCTTCGGCGTGATCTTGAAGCCGGGGTTGTGCTCGCCTAAGTCCTTGAACGAGATGGCGATTACGGGAATGTGCGCGAGGCCCACAGCCTTCAGTGCCTTGCGGATAAGCGAGATGTAGTTGGTGGCACGGCAACCGCCGCCCGTCTGCGTGATGAGCACGGCAAGCTTGTCGGTGTCGTAGCGCCCCGACATGACGGCTTCCATAATCTGGCCGGTGACCAGGATGGACGGGTAGCAGATGTCGTTGTTCACGTACTTGAGGCCCGCGTCGACCGCGCCGTGGTCCACACTCGGCAAAAGCTCGACGTTGTAGCCGAAGCGGCTGAAGATGGGCACGAGAAGCTCGAAATGGTACGGCGCCATCTGCGGAGCCAGGATGGTGTAGCCCTGCTCCTTCATCTCCTCGGTGAACACCGCGCGCGGGAACTCCGTGTCGGCGCCCTCGCGCTGGCGCATGCGCTCCTGAGCCTCGGGCGCAGCCTTCTCGTTGAACGCGTCGGGGACGGCATCGGGCGAAATCTCGATGTCGCACGCGGGGCAGCTAGCGGGCGTCGCGGTGCGTTCGGCCTCTTCATCGGCCTGATCTTTCAGTGCGGCAAGGAGGCTGCGCACGCGGATGCGGGCAGCGCCCAAGTTGGACACCTCGTCGATTTTAAGCACGGTGTACACCTTGCCCGCCGACTCGAGGATTTCCTGCACCTGGTCGGTGGTGAGCGCGTCCAAGCCGCAACCGAACGAGTTCAGCTGGATGAGGTCGAGGTCACGACGCTCGGTCGCCACCTTCGCCGCCGCATAGAGGCGCGTGTGGTACATCCATTGATCGACCAGGCGAATCGGGCGCTCGAGCGTACCCAAGTGCGCGATGGAGTCCTCGGTGAGCACCGCCAGCCCAAAGCTCGTGAGCAGCTCGGGGATGGCATGGTTGATCTCGGGGTCGTTATGGTAGGGGCGGCCCGCCAGCACGATGCCGTGGGTGCCGGTCTCCTCCATCCATTTCAGGGTCTCGGTGCCCTTCACGCGCATGTCGCGCTTGAACGCCTCGTCTTCGGCCCAAGCAGCGTCGACCGCAGCGTCCACTTCCGCCTGCGTCGGGGCGGAAACACCTTCGCCCATGAGCTCAGGGTGCGCCTCGATAAGCTCAACCATCAGGCGTTTCTTCAGGTGCTCCTTCTTGTCGTAGGGAAGCCACGGGTTCAGGAACTGCGTCGACGACTCACGCAGCTCATCGATGTTCAGGCGCAGCGCCTCGGCATAGCTCGCCACGATCGGGCAGTTGAAATGGTTGCCCGCCGTGTCGTCTTCCTGACGCTCCCACTTGCTGCAGGGGAACCAGATGAAGTCTGGATGCTTGTCGAGCAGGTTCATGATGTGGCCGTGCGAGAGCTTCGCCGGGTAGCACACGCTCTCCGACGGCATGGACTCGATGCCCGCCTCGTAGGTCTTCTTCGTGGACGGGTCGGAAAGCACCACGCGCCATCCGAGCTTCGTGAAGAAGGTGAACCAGAACGGGTAGTTCTCGTACATGTTGAGCGCACGGGGGATGCCCACCGTGCCGCGCGGGGCCTTGTCGGCGGAAAGCGGCATGTAGTGGTCGAACAGGCGCTTGCTCTTGTACTCGAAGAGGTTCGGCACCTGCTGCGACTTCTTGTCGAGCGCGCCGGCGCCCTTCTCGCAGCGGTTGCCCGTGATGAAGCGGCGGTGTTTGCCAGTGTTCTCGTCCTTGCCGAAATCGTTCACCGTGAGCAGGCAGGCGTTCGAGCAGCCCTTGCAGCGCACGGTCTTGTGCGTGGGGGCGAGCGATTCGATCTGCTCAAGGGAAAGCAGCGTGGATTTGATCTGGGGAGTGACGACTTCGGCGTCGGCGGAACTCCGCTCAGAAGCTTCGCAGCCTTCGCTCCGTCCCGCGGACGCCGAAGTCGTCCGAGCGGAAGCCGATTCAACCTGCGGGGCGGTGGAAGCCGCGGACGAGCTACGCTCAGAAGCTGCGCAGCCTTCGCTCCGCTCGCCGGCGGCTTCCGCCTGGTCGTGGCTGGATTCCAACGCTGCGACCTGCTTGCGATAGCGGTCGCGCGCGAGGAGCGCGGCACCGTAGGCGCCCATGTTGCCCGCGATGTCGGGGCGCACGGCGTGCACACCCGCGAGCTGCTCGAACGCGCGCAGCACGGCATCGTTCAAGAACGTGCCGCCCTGAACGATGACCTTCGTGCCCACATCGTGCGGGTCGCGGATCTTGATAACCTTGAACAGCGCATTCTTGATGACCGAGATGGCCAGGCCCGCGGCGATATCGCCCACCGTAGCGCCTTCCTTCTGCGCCTGCTTCACGCGGGAGTTCATGAACACGGTACAGCGGCTTCCCAGGTCAACGGGGTGTTCCGCATGGATTGCCGTCTTGGCGAATTCGGAAACGTCCAGGTTCAGGCCTGTCGCGAAGCTCTCGATGAAGCTGCCGCAACCCGACGAGCACGCTTCGTTCAGCATGATATGGTCGATCACGCCATCCTTCACGCGCAGGCACTTCATGTCCTGGCCGCCGATATCGAGGATGAACTCCACGCCCGGAAGCATCTGCTGAGCGCCGCGCAGGTGCGCGACCGTCTCGATCTCGCCCGAGTCGACGCGCAGCGCCTCAAGGAGCAGCGCTTCGCCGTAGCCGGTGACCGTGGCATGCCCGATGGTGATGAGCGGTTCGCCCGTCTCGGCATCGACCGGCATGTCGTTGTAGAGCTTGGCGATGGCTGCCTTCGCGCACCCGAGCACGTCGCCCTTGTTCGACACGTAGTGCGACCAGAGGAGGCTGCCCTCCTCGTCGATGAGCGTCGCCTTGAACGTGGTCGAGCCCGCGTCGATGCCCAGGTAGGCAACGCCCGTGTAATCCATGAGACTCTCGCGCTTCACGCACTCGGCGGCATGGCGCTCGTTGAACTCGTCGAGCTCGGCGTCGCTTGCGAACAGCGGAGGCAGGCGCACGACCTCGGAGCCCTGGATGTCGCCCAGATTCTTCAGGCGATCGAGCACGTCGGAGAGCTTCTCGGCGCGCACGGTCTCGCTCGCCGCGCCCGCGATGGCGCAACCGCTTGCCACGAACAGGTGCGCGTTGTCGGGCACGATGCGGTGCTCCTCGTCGAGCTCGAGCGTCTCGTAGAAGCGTTTGCGCAGTTCGGGAAGGTATTGCAGCGGACCGCCCAAAAACGCCACGTAACCGCGGATGGGTCGGCCGCATGCGAGGCCGGAGATGGTTTGCGTCACGACGGACTGGAAGATGGACGCGGCGATGTCCTCCTTGCGCGCGCCCTCGTTCAAAAGCGGCTGCACATCGGTCTTCGCGAACACGCCGCAGCGCGAGGCGATGGGATAGATGGTGGTCGCATTCTGCGCAAGCTCGTTCAGGCCGCCCGCATCGGTGTTCAAAAGTGCCGCCATCTGGTCGATGAATGCGCCCGTACCGCCTGCGCAGGTGCCGTTCATGCGCTGCTCGATGCCGTTTTCGAAGTAGATGATCTTCGCGTCCTCGCCGCCGAGCTCGATGGCCACATCGGTTTTGGGGATGAAAGTCTCGACCGCGGTTTTGCTCGCGATGACCTCCTGCACGAACTCGATGCCGAGCCACTGGGCCAAAAGCAGGCCACCCGAGCCAGTGATGGCGATCGTCATGCGCTCATCGCCGAAGCCTTCGGCGGCCTCGGAGAGCACTTCCACGATCGTTGCGCGCACGTCAGCGTGATGACGGCGGTAAACCGAGTACTTGACCTGGTTGTTTTCGTCCAAAATAGCAAGCTTCACCGTCGTCGAGCCGACATCGATGCCAATATGGAGCGCGTCCTTCACGACGGGTTCCCCAACCGGAGTCGCATCAACCGTTGTGGTGCGGGGCGCGCAGCCCTCGCCCGAGCATGCGCTAAGCGACGCCTTCTCGTCCGCCGTCAATTCCTGATTGTTCATGTTTTCGTCTTCCATCGTTATCGCCTTCGTTTACAGCTTGATCGGATCGCCCGGTTTGATGAAGAAGAGCTTCATCGCGATAAGTGCCATGTCCTGGGAACTCTCGCGCATGCCCGTTTCGACCCAACGCGTGATGACCCCCAGATACGCGCTCGCGTAGAACGCGACGTAATACTGCACGAACGGCTCGGGATTGTTGCGGTAGCGCTCGTGCAGGATGGTCTGGATGATTTCGGTGCACAGTGCATCGCGCACGCGGGGGCCGAAGCTCGGGTCGCCCTTAGGGCCCATCACCGCATGCAGGAAGTCGCCCTGTTCACGCAGGCAGTCGAACAGCTCCACCAAAAAGGGCATCGGGCGCTTGCTCACGCGGTAGCGCATAACGTCTTTCAAGCCGATTGCCTGCATCTTGGCCTGAAGAGCCTCGAGGTCGGCCATGATATCGCCCTCGAGGGCACGAAGCAGCCCGTCTTTGTCCCCGAAGATGTTGTAGAGCGTGCCGCGGTTGAGCCCCGCGCGAGCGCAAAGGTCACTTGCGGAGAACCCGTCGAGCCCATTTTCCTCCGTCAGCTCGATAAAAGCCTCGCGCAATGCCTGCTTCGAGCGCGTTATCCGCCGATCTTCGGAAGCGGCACCTTCGTTCGCCGAACATGCCATAAGCTCCACCCCCGTTCAACAATCCGACCAATAATAAACATATTGTTCAATAGTTTGATTGTAGCGAGCTGGCTCGCGAATGGCAACGGATGCACGCCGTGTTTACACAGGTTTTGTATGGAGAAAGAGGAGCCGGCCAAGACGCAGCCGAATCACCTTCCCCCGCCACTCCAAATCAGCGCCGTTTTTCCCGCTAAAACGGTGACGGCTGCCGTTTCCCCTCCGAAAAAAGGTATCCTGTTCGAAGAAATCAACAGCCCACGCGCAATTCAAAACGCCCATTCGCGAGAGGGAGAGCATCTATGCAAATCACACCCGCCGAAATCGCCGAAACCCTGGCGATGGTGAACAAGGAGCACCTCGACATCCGAACGATCACGCTCGGACTGAACCTGCGAGGATGCACCGATTCGGACATCGACACGATGGCGCGCAAGGTCTACGATCGCATGACCACCGCAGCCGAGCAGCTCGTTCCCACCGCCGAACAACTCGAGCGCGAATACGGCATTCCCATCGTGAACAAGCGCATTTCGGTGACGCCCATCGCCGAAATCTGCGCGGCGACCGACGCCCGCGACCTGTCGCCAATCGCTGTGGCCATGGACAAGGCCGCGAAGGTCGTCGGCGTCGATTTCGTCGGCGGCTTCTCCGCCCTCGTGCACAAGGGCGCGTCGCGCGCGGACAACAACCTTATGGACTCCATCCCCGACGCCCTCGCGGCGACCGACTTCGTGTGCTCGAGCGTGAACGTAGGCTCGACGCGCGCGGGCATCAACATGGACGCCGCCTTCAAGATGGCGGGCATTGTGAAGAAGACCGCCGAAGCAACCGCCGACCGCCAGTGCATCGGCGCAGGTAAGCTGGTCGTTTTCTGCAATGCCGTGGAAGACAACCCCTTCATGGCGGGCGCGTTCCACGGCTCGGGCGAGGCCGACGCCGTCGTGAACGTGGGCGTCTCGGGCCCGGGCGTTGTGCGTTCGGTGCTCGCCAACATGCCGAAGGACGCCGACATGACCGCCATCTCGGAAGCGATCAAGGCGACCGTCTTCAAGATCACGCGCGCAGGCGAGCTCATGGCGCGCGAGGCGAGCAAGCGCCTGGGCGTGACGAAGGGCATCCTCGATTTGTCGCTCGCGCCGACGCCGGCCGAGGGCGACTCGGTCGCGGAGATCTTGGAAACCATCGGCGTCGGAAAATGCGGCGGCCCGGGCACCACGGCAGCGCTTGCCATGCTCAACGACGCGGTGAAGAAGGGCGGCGTCATGGCATCGTCGAGCGTCGGCGGTCTTTCAGGCGCGTTCATTCCCGTGTCGGAAGACGCCGGCATGATCCGCGCAGCCGAGGCAGGCGCCCTTTCCCTCGAGAAGCTCGAGGCCATGACCTGCGTCTGCAGCGTTGGCCTCGATATGATCGCCATCCCCGGCGACACGTCGGTGGAAACGATCTTCGGCATCATCGCCGACGAGTGCGCCATCGGCATGATCAACAACAAGACCACCGCCGTGCGCGTCATCCCCGCCATCGGCAAGAAGGTCGGCGACCGACTGGAGTTCGGCGGCCTTCTGGGATACGCCCCCGTCATGCCCGTGAACGGGCACGCCGGCACCGTCTTCGCCCACCGCGGAGGCCGCATGCCCGCCCCGATCAACAGCTTGAAGAACTAGCGATTCGGCAGATTGTCAGTTCTCATACTGTGCGCCTGAGCGAGCACATCCCTGCTCAATGGTTTTCCGAGCAGGACTTTTGGGAGATATGACAAAAAAACGATGCGGGGCTTTCGGTATTTCGAAAGCCCCGCATTTTGTACCCCGCGCACATTCAGCATGCCTCTAACTCAACCAATTTTTTATCAATTATGCCTCTAAATCAACTAAATACTTCGCTAAATCGCCTCTAAATCAATTATTGCAATTTAGAAGATGAGACCGTTTTCGCCCACCGCGGAAACCGCATGCCCGCCCCGATCAACAGCTTGAAGAATTAACAATCGTCAATTCCAAGACAGCAAGAGGGGCCGAAGCATTCAACTTCGGCCCCTCTTCATATTGCAGGGAATCCCCGCTTCCTTATCTAGCGAAACATCAGCACATACCCGCAGGTCGGGGGTAGGTGTTTCCCGAACAATGCAGCCGCGGGCGTCAAGCGCCGGCAGCGCCCGCATCGCGTAAAGCGCTCATCGTACACGCGGCACAACCGCGAGTCCTCGTCGAGGAACTCGCACGGCGCCGAGAAGTCGATGCCGACAGAGCCGTCTTCACCGACTTCCCGCTCATAGCAACACATTCCGCAGCGCAGGCACGCATCTTCCCACGAGCCGTCGAACCATGCCCGCAGCGCCGCAATCGGCTTCGACATCGTCCGGCTAGTCCCGCGTCAGCTTGCGATGGAGGCGATGCGGCTTCGAGGCCTCCTCGCCCAAGCGCTCGATGCGGTTCTTCTGATAGCTGTCGAAGTTGCCCTCGAACCAGAACCAGTTGCCCGGGTTCTCGTCAGTGCCTTCCCACGCAAGGATATGCGTGGCAATGCGGTCGAGGAACATACGATCGTGGCTCGTCACGACGGCGCATCCGGGGAACTCGAGCAGCGCCTTCTCCAAGCTGGAAAGCGTCTCGACGTCCAAGTCGTTTGTGGGCTCGTCGAGCAGCAGCAGGTTGCCGCCCTGCTTCAGCGTGAGCGCCAAATTCAGGCGATTGCGCTCGCCACCCGAGAGAACGCCGGCGGGTTTTTGCTGGTCAGAACCTTTGAAGCCGAAGCTTGCCACGTATGCGCGGCTCGGCACCTCGGTCTCGCACACCATCATGTAGTCGAGCCCGTCGGAGACCACCTCCCACACGTTCTTCTTGGGGTCGATGCCCTCGCGCCCCTGATCGACGTAGGAGAGCTTCACCGTCTCGCCCAGCTCGAGCGTACCCGAGGTCGGCTGCTCCTTACCGACGATCATCTTGAAGAGCGTGGACTTGCCCACACCGTTCGGGCCGATCACGCCCACGATACCGTTGCGCGGCAACTCGAACGACAGGTTGTCGATGAGCACACGGTCGCCAAAGCTCTTGCAAAGCCCGTCCACCTTGAGCACATTCGCACCAAGGCGCGGACCTGCGGGAATGTGGATCTCGGTGAAGTCGACCTTCTTCGACTGCGCGGCTTCGGCCACCATCTGGTCGTAACGCTCCAGACGTGCGCGGCTTTTCGCCTGGCGCGCCTTCGGGGACGAGCGCACCCACTCGAGTTCCTCGGAAAGGCGCTTCGCCAGCCTCTCGTCGCGCTGCTTCTGCGACGCCAGGCGTGCGGCCTTCGTCTCAAGGTACGTGGTGTAGTTGCCCTTGTAGGGGTACAGATGCCCGCGGTCGACCTCGCAAATCCACTCGGCCACGTTGTCCAGGAAGTAGCGGTCGTGCGTGACGGCAAGCACCGCTCCTTGGTACTTGTGGAGGAACTGCTCGAGCCACAGGACGGACTCAGCGTCCAAATGGTTCGTCGGCTCGTCCAAAAGCAGCAGGTCAGGCGCCTCAAGCAGCAAACGGCAGAGCGCCACGCGCCTGCGTTCGCCGCCAGAGAGCACGTTCACCGGCATATCGGGGTCGGGGCACTGCAGCGCGTCCATCGCCTGCGAGAGCTGGCTGTCCAAATCCCAGCCGTCAACTGCGTCGATGGCATCCTGCAGCTCGCCCATTTCCGCCATGAGCGCGTCGAAGTCGGCGTCGGGCTCGGCCATGAGCCCGCCGATCTCATTGAAGCGGTCGATCTTCGCCTTCACATCGCCGAACGCGAGCTCGATGTTCTCGAGCACCGTCTTGTCCTCGTCGAGCGGCGGCTCCTGTTGGAGGATTCCCACGGTGTAGCCAGGCGTGAGGCGCGCCTCGCCGTTGGAGACCTCCTCCATGCCTGCCATCAGCTTCAAAAGCGTAGACTTGCCCATGCCGTTCGGGCCGACCACGCCGATTTTCGCGCCGGGATAGAACGACAGCGTGACGTCGTCCAAGATCACCTTGTCGCCGTGCGCCTTGCGCGCCTTGTACATCTGGTAAATAAATTCGGCCATTCGATAGACTCCCTATTGTCCTGGTCATTGCATACGTGAGGCATATTGTATCAAGCAAACGTCCGCTACAGCTCGAATGCCTCCAAATCATCGGGCACGTGGAGGTTGCCGCCGTACACGCTGCGGCCTTCGGCAAGGTAGCGTTCCTTGCGATGCGCCAGGTCGTCATCTTCCGTATGGTAGAGCACGAGGTTCTCCACACTGAGATGCTCCGCCGTCGCGCATGCCTCGCGCACGGTCCCATGGTGAATCGGGTGCGGATTGTAACGATCGATGTCGGTATGGCAGCAGTAGGCCTCGTGGACAAGCCACGTCGCCCCTTCGACATGAGAAAAGTTCTCGCTGGTCAGAGGTTCGTCTCCGCTGCAGGCGAGCACCTTGCCCGCGGAATATTCCATAGCGAGCCCGAACTGCTTGGCAGAGCCGGTCGAGCGAATGTCGAAGAAGGTCACGGGGCGCCCGAGGATCTGCGCCGTGTCGCCATCTTTAACCGCATGTAGGAACACGCGCTTGCCGATAAACGCCGACTCGCTCGGACGCAAGAGCATGTGTGCCAGCTTATCGGCGGCCGCCACGACCTCATCGTTTCCCCAGAAGTGGAATTCTCCCTGATAGTTACCGCACTCCATGCCGTAGCACACCACGCGGAGAATCCAAACGGACCCGAGCAGATGATCGACGTGGGTATGGGTGACGAACAGATCGTGGATGGAATGCCAATCGATGCCCGCCCGCTCGAGCTGGGTCAAGATGCCGTTCCCGCCGCCCGCATCGACGAGGAAGGTACGGCCCGGCGCCTTCCCCATCGCGTCGTCCTGTAGCGCGAAGCACGCGTTGTAGCATTTCGTCGCCAGCGCGTGGCCGGTGCCGAGCATCGTCAACCGCATGGTAAAACCCTTTCGCTTCATGCCTTCAAGGCCTTTCGAGAATAGCCGAAGCCCTCCGAGAAGATCCGCTCTCGGAAAGCCTCATCCAGCGGACCCCGGCACCTTTCGGGATAATCCCGGCCTCCTCCTGGATGAGGCCTTCGACATTATCCCCTGGCAGTCAGCGCCTTCTCGAAAAAGACGTTCAACCTTCCCAGAAGAGGCTTTCGGCCCCTTCGGGAAGCCCTGCCAAAAAAGAAGGCGCCGCTTTGCAAGCGACGCCTTCAGCCCTTCATCAGTTGCGACGTGAGTGAGGGCTATGCAGCTGAACCCGTGCGGGTTCGTTAAAACGTTTCACGAACCATCAAGGTATCGAGCGGCTCGGTTTGCTCGTGGCGAGGACTCGGTTCAGCATCCTCGGCACTGTGCCCTACCATCATAAGGTCTACGAGCACATAATTGTTCGGGATATTGAAATTCTTTCGAATAATCGCAGAATCATACGCCCCAACCCAACAACTTCCTAGGTTTTCGGCAGCTGCGGCGTTCGCGATGTTAGTGAGGACGATCGACGTGTCGATGTCGCCGAAGTCGCCCGTTTCATAGCCGAGCCCCTTCGCTGACACGCCGGTATCGTAAGCGCCGATTATCACCGTGGGCGCGCCGTAGCGGCAGCGCGTCGCCTCGTCGATCTTCGCAAGGCCTTCGGCGCTTTGCACCACGCAAAGGCGGAATGGCTGCGAGTTCTTCGCCGTGGGAGAAAGCTGCGCCGCCTGAAGCAGCACGTCGAGCTCCGCGTCGGTCAACTGCACGTCGGAAAAAGAGCGCACCGAGTAGCGCGTCTTCAAGAGGTCGAGGTATTCCTGCCCGTTCATGCCAACTCCTTCGGTCGATTGCAATTTGCCGAGAACAGTATAACCCTGAAGGCAGACGAGCCGAACACGCGAAGCTGGGCGAACAGGGAAGGCTCGACAAGATCCCCCGCGAGAAGGCCGCGCCAAGGAAAGTCGCGTCTTAGCCCTGAAAGACTGCACGGACGAGGTATTCCACATTCCCTTCCGCACCCTTGATCGGCGACTCGATGGTGCCCGTCACCTCGAAGCCCTCGCGCTCAAGAGCACAGCGGACCTCTTCCACCGTGCGAGCACGCACAGCCTCGTCGCGCACGATGCCGTGGTCCGTCTCGTCGTGGCGGGACTCAAACTGGGGCTTGACCAGCCCTAAGAACACGCTCGCCGACGCGCCGTCGCTCGCTGGACGCGACAAGCGCGCGAAAGCGGGAGCCAGCACGGCAAGCCCGATGAAGCTCACATCGCACACGATCAAGTCGAACGGCGCGCCCAATTCCCCCGGATCGGCAAGCTTGATGTTCGTGCGCTCGAAAACGCTCACGCGCTCGTCGGTGCGAATCTTCCAAGCGAGCTGGCCGTAGTTCACGTCGACGCACGCCACATGCGCAGCGCCCGCCTGCAAAAGGCAATCGGTAAAGCCGCCCGTCGACGACCCGACGTCGATGCAGTTCAGCCCCTGCACGTCCTGCCCGAACGCGTCGAGCGCGCCCTGCAGCTTATGCCCTCCGCGCGAAACGAACTGCTTGCGCCCGCGCACGACGATTTCCGCATCGGGCGCCACCTTCACCGCGGCACTCGTGACGTACACATCGTCAACCTTCACCTCATGTGCGAGAACAGCGCGCAAAACCGTGCCTGCATCAGGAAAAACTCCCTGCTCAACAAGGAATTCGTCAAGACGTATCTTTTTCGGCTTTTTCGTCATAGGGGCATTATACAAAAGTGAAGTAGCCGCCCCCGCTAAGACGGGAAACGGCTACTCCCACAAGCTCAAAACTTGCCAACGGGGTAGCTGCCGTAGCAGCGGCGAGCCACCTTGCACGCGTTCAGTATACCATCCCGGCCCGACGCTCGGCCGAACAATCCACCGTTAATCCTTCGGAAGCAAAAGCTGCGCGATCTGCACGGCATTAAGCGCTGCGCCCTTGCGAATCTGGTCGGCAACCACCCACATCGAAAGGCCATGGTCGACCGTGTCGTCGCGGCGAATGCGCCCCACGTAGGTGTCATTAGTGCCCGCGAGCAGGCCGGGCATCGGGTACACGTTGTTCGCGGGGTCGTCCATCACGGTGACACCGGGCGCTGCAGCGAGTGCCTCTCGGGCAGCCTCGGGCGTCACGTCGGCGGCGAACTCCACGTTCACAGACTCGCCGTGACAGCGCAGCACGGGAACGCGAACGCAGGTAGCGGCAACCTTCACGCCCGCATCACCCATGATCTTCTTCGTCTCGGCGACCATCTTCCACTCTTCCTTCGTGGAGTCGTCGTCGAGGAACTTGTCGATGTGCGGGATGCAGTTGAAGGCGATGCGGTGCTGGAACGCCGACACCGTGAGCTCGTCGTCGGGCGTGCCACCCAGAAACTCGCGCGTCTGGTCGTAGAGCTCGGCCATGGCGGGTGCGCCGGCGCCGCTTGCCGCCTGATAGGTCGAAACGACGACGCGGGTGATTTTCGCCAGGTCATAGAGGGGTTTCAGGGCAACGACCATCTGGATGGTCGAGCAGTTCGGGTTGGCGATGACGCCCGAGTGCCACGACACGTCGCCCGGGTTCACCTCGGGAACCACCAGGGGCACGTCCTCGTCCATGCGGAATGCGCTCGAGTTGTCAATCATAACGGCACCCGCGGCAACCACGGCCTCGCGCATCGCCTTGGAAACATCGGAGCCCGCAGAGAACAACGCGATGTCGACGCCCTCGAACGACTCGGGGGTCATTTCCTGTACAGTGAGCTCACCTGCGGGAACGTCGCCGCAACCCTCGAAGGGAAGCTTCTTGCCAGCCGAGCGCGCAGACGCGAGCGCGCGCACCTCGCTTGCAGGGAAGTCCAGGTCATGCAAGACCTTTAGGAACTCATTTCCCACAGCACCCGTCGCACCGGCAACAGCGACAACCGGATGAGCAGGGATAACCTTCGTCCAAGCCATGTTTACCTCCCTATCGGCCCTTGTTCATCTTGGCGGCGATTTCTTCCGCCGAAAGCTGGGTTTCCACGAACACGCTGTCGGAATCCAGACCGAAGGCGGTGTGCAGGCACTGGACCGCCTGAGCAGCCTGCGCGGCATCGACCACCACGGACAGGCGAATCGGGCTCGTGGAGATAGCCAGAATGTTGATGTCGTTTTGGCCCAGCGTCTCGAACGCCTTCGCGGCAACGCCCGGCGAGGACTTCATGCCCGTACCCACCAGGCTCACCTTCGCGATGTCCTCGTCGACGATGTAGGTGCGCGCGTTGATGGTCGGCACGATGCGCTCGACGGTCTCGCGGGCGCGCGACAGATCGCCGCCCGGGCAGGTGAAGCTGATGTCGGTGATGCCCGACTCGGACACGTTCTGAATGATCATATCGACACTCACCTGGTTGGACGCCAGCGCGCTGAACAGCTTCGCCGCCACGCCCGACATATCGGGAACGCCGCGAATCGTGACCTTGACCTCGGACGTGTCGTGCGCAATGCCGGTGATTACCGCTTCCTCCATGTCGGGAGCCTCCTTGATATACGTGCCCTCGGCGTCGGAAAACGCCGAACGGGAATGGATGACGACGTTCCATTTGCGGGCGAACTCGACGGCGCGCATCTGGAGCACGCCGGCGCCCGCGCCAGCGAGTTCGAGCATGTCGTCATAGGAAATCTGGTCGAGCTTCTTAGCGCGCGGGCACACGCGCGGATCGGCGGTGAAGACGCCTTCGACGTCGGAATAGATCTCGCACACGTCGGCGTTGATTCCCCAGGCCACAGCCACTGCCGTCGTGTCGGAACCGCCGCGACCGAGCGTGGTCATGTCATCGTTGTCGTCGATGCCCTGAAAGCCCGCAATCACGGGGATGATGCCCTTGTCGACCGTCTCCATGATGCGGTCGGATCGCACGCTGACGATTTTCGCCTTGTTGTGCGTCCCGTCCGTGCGGATGCCCGCCTGGCGGCCCGTGAAGCTCATGGCGTGATAACCCTGCGCCTCGAGTGCCATGGCCAAAAGCGTCATCGACACCTGCTCGCCGGTCGAAAGGAGGCGGTCAAGCTCGCGCGCTGGAGGGTTCGTGTTGAGCGCGTTTGCAAGTCCTACCAGCTCATCGGTCGTTTTTCCCATCGCCGAGACGACGGCGACCACATCGTCGCCCGCCTTCTTCTTGGCGATGAGCTTGTTCGCGACCATCTTGATACGCTCGGGCGACGCGACCGACGTCCCCCCGAATTTGCATACGACTAACGACATCTCGATCTTTCTTTTGAAAGGGAAACCTTTGCGCCACTATACCAAACGGCTCGGGATACACTCCCGAGCCGTACACGAGCGAGCAATTTTCCATGCCGAGTACACCAAGCCGCACGTCGCGCGGGGAAAGCATGCGATCCCAATCTGAGCGTAGACCGTCATGCGCTCGGAGCACCGGCGGCCTGCACGCCGCACGCCGACCACGTCCCACAAGCGGCGCCTCGGCCGTTACTCTCCTACCGCCGTGCCCTCGGGCATCTTCAAAAGCAGCACGAAGCCGACGATGAACAGCACCGCCACGGAAAGGACGCCGATCGAGCTCGAACCCGTCAACTGGGTGAACACACTCACGAGCAACGTGCCCATGATGGTCGCGTACTTGCCGAAGATATCGAAGAAGCCGTAGTACTCGTTGGCGTGTTCCTTGGGGATGAGCTTGCCGAATTCGCTGCGCGAGAGTGCCTGGATGCCGCCTTGGAACAGGCCGACGCAAATCGCAAGCACCCAGAACTCGGCAGCGCTGCGCAGGAAGAACGCCGCGAACAGCGTGATCAAAAAGTACGCGAACACGGCGATGAGCAGCATCTTCTTCGTGCCGAAACGCCCCGCAAGGCGCCCGTAGGCGATCGCCGAAGGGAATGCCACGAACTGCGTGACCAGAAGCGCCAGCACAAGGTTCGTCGAGCTGATGCCCAAGTCGGTGCCGTAGCTCGTAGACATCGCAATAATCGTGTGCACGCCGTCGATGTAGAAGAAGAACGCCAGCATGAACATCATGAGCCTGCGGTCGTGGAAAATCTTCTTGCACGTTCCCACAAGGCCCGCAATCGTGTTCTTGAACAGATGCTCCTCGCGCGGCTTGTAGTGCGTCTGGTGCACGTCGCACCAGATGGGAACGCTGAACGTGAGCCACCACACCGCCGTGATGACGAACGAGATCCGGATGCCGTCAAGCTGCCCGATCCCGAAGTTCTCGCCGAACAACACGAGCACCAAGCAGATGATGAACGGCACGCACGACCCGATGTATCCCCAGGCGTACCCCTGCGACGACACTTCGTCGTAGCGTTCCTCGCTCGATGCAGCGTCCACAAGGAAGGCGTCGTAGAACACGAGCGACGCGTTCAGCATGACCGACGACACCACGTAAATCACGAGGAACACCATCGCGTCGGAGGGAATGCCCATCACGGCGAGCGTCACCGCGCCCGTGCCGATGGTGCCGGCAAGGAACTTCTTCTTGTTGCCCTTCAGATCGGCGAGGCTGCCGAGGAACGGCATGAGCAACGCCAGCACAAGCGAGGCCACCGTCGAGGCGTATCCCCAGGCCACAACCGCAGAAGAATTCGGGTCGGCAATCGCTGAGAAATAGATGGGGATAAGCGTCGATGCAAGAAGCACGTAGGCGGAATTGCCCACGTCGTAGAGGACCCAGCTGCGCTCGGGTTTCGTCATATGGGTGCGCGACAACGCAACGCCTTTCACTCAAAGTTCGGAAAGTCCCTGCTCACGCATCATGGCAGCCTATGTAAAACGTACGCAAAGACGCATGGGGGACGTTAACAAGCCGCTCATCATTGTATATGATGCTCTACTTAGCGACAGTAAAATTCCCGTCAGGGGCTCAAAGGATGGAGTTCAGACTATGCCGGCAATCATCACGCACGACACGTTCGGGCAGGACGCCTACGCGCGTCATTTCTCCTCCATCGGCGGAACGAAGGACGAGGCCGAGGCATTCCTCTTGGGAAACCAAGGGCCCGACCCGCTGTTCTATTCCATCGCCAATCCCCTGCTCTCGTCGGTCCATCGACTTGGGAACATCATGCACAAGGAGAAACCGAACGAGATACTCGTCGCCTTCAAGCAAGCGGTCGATGCACTCGATGAAGCGGACCGCTCCGTCGGGCGTGCCTACGCGCTTGGGTTCCTAGGCCATTACGTGCTCGATTCGACCATGCATCCGCTCGTGTACTTCCACGAGTTCCAGCTGTGCGATGCGGGCGAGCCGGGCCTTTCGCGCGCGGACGGCAACGAGGTGCACGCTGTCATCGAGAGCGAGTACGACGAGATGGTGCTCACCGTGAAGCACGGCGAAACGGTGGCGACGTTCAACCCGGCCGTGAACATCCTCAAGGGTTCCGATCGCATGCTTCGCATCGTTTCGCTTTTGTACGCGAACATGGCGTTCTCCGTGTTCGGCAAGATCATCCCGCGCAACGCGTTCGGCGACGCAGTGCGCTGCTTCCGCCTGGTGCAGCATCTCTTCCATTCGGGCTCTGGCGTGAAGCGCGAGGCCATCGCGCGCATCGAGGAGTTGGTGCGCCCATACTCGTTCTACCGTGCGATGAGCCACCGCGCGATCCTGGCGGAAACGTGCGCGTACGACAACCGCGAGCACGCCACCTGGGAAAATCCCTTCACGCACGAGAAGTCGACCGACAGCTTCTGGGACCGCTACGAGAAGGCGCAGCAGCGCTTCGACGAGGTGAGCTCACTGTTCGACGCCGACGGCTTCAACGTGGAGGCGGCGCGCGCCATCACGCGCGACCTCAATTTCTCCGGCGAGCCCGTCGAGGCAAAGCTGCTCGCGGTGGAGTAAGGGCGCGAGTGCGACAATCTGCCTTCTCGAAAAATCGGGGCCTCATCATTTCCTGATGAGGCCCCGTTCGCTTTCGATATTTCCTGCGCCTGGCCAGCCGTCGTCGCGCTGCGCGCTATATCTGCGCGTTACACGTTCTTCAACAGGATGGTGCTCATGCAGTCGGCGGCGTGCTCGGTCGCGTCCGCGCAGTTCTCCATGTGCTCGAAGATGCGCGACCACACCATCACGCGCATGGTGTTCTCGCAATCGGTGGTGTGCAAATCGCGGATGACGTGCATCAACAGCTGGTCTGCCTCTTCCTCGTAGGTGTTCACCTCGATGATGAGCGACTTGAACTTCTTGGACTTCTTGAAGTTGCGGAAGTCCTCCATGGCCTTGTTGAGCGCCTTGCATTCTTTCTTCAACAGCTGCGCGAACTCGAGCGCATCCTTGTGCATGAAATGCACGTCGTACATGTAGAAGCGCTGGATGACCTCTTCAAGCTCGTCGATGATCGTGTCGAGCGCCTGGGCGAGGCCGATGATGTCCTCGCGGTCAATCGGCGTGATGAAATCGGTCGCCACGTTGCGGAAGATGTCGTGGTTGATGTCGTCGCCTTTGTGCTCGATGGCGTGCGCCTTCTCCATCGTTTCTTTGAGCGCATCGGCCGTAGAGAAGTCCTCAATGGCCTTGATGAGCAGGTCGGCCTCATCGACCGCGAGCTCTGACAAGCTCTCGAACGCGCTGAAATAGTCGTACTTATGGTGCCTCTTGCCCATTCATCGACTCCTTTTCGCTAAGCGAATTGACCGGAAGAACGCGAGCCTCGGGAAGGGTCGCGCTGACGCTCAAACGCCCAGAGTTTAACGTGTTCCTTACTTAGTTCTCAACGCGATTCGCGCGAATTGCCGCAGACGATATCAGAAAACCCCGCAGCGGCGCAATCGGCAGGCTCTTACGCCCACTGCGCGAAGGTGCGGCTCCGCTCGGCACCGATGGTGGTCTGCCTGCCGTGTCCGGGAAGGACGATTGTCTCGTCGGGCAGAAACGCCAGCTTGCGAAGCGATGCGCGCATCTCCTTCATGCTTCCGCCCTCGAAATCGGTGCGCCCCACAGACCCTTCGAACAGCGTGTCGCCCGAAATAAGGACAGGTGCGCCGTCCTCGTGGTTGCCGAACTGCGGCACGAGGTACCAGCACATGCCACCCTTGGTGTGACCAGGGGTTAGCATCACTTTCCATGCCATGTTGCCGATTTCCACGACATCGCCGTCCTCGGCGCGGAAATCGATCGGGCAGGTCTTGAACTTCCAATTGTCGCGAGAGATGGGCTTCTCCCCGCAAATCTCGGGGGCATCGATCTTCGACGCAATCACGGTCGCACCCGTCAGGCGGCGCAAGTCGGCCGCTGCGCCCACGTGATCGGAGTGGCAGTGCGTCAGCACGATCGCGTCAAGCTCGCGCCCGTCGAGCGCGCGCATGATCTCCTCCGCGTCCGATGACGGGTCGACCACCATCGTCGCCTCGCCGTCCGAAATGAAGTACACGTTGTTCTCGAGCATTCCCTGCACGAGAAAGCACACGTCAACGCACGTTTTTTTCACCACTCGAAGTGACATCGCCTCAACCTTTCGATAGGAACAGTCCACAGGCAGGCTCAAGCGAGGCACGCACCCGCCGCGCCCGCGGACGAACGACCATTACTTCTTCTTCCCCCCTTGCCCGGGAAGCATGCGATGAGCGTCGAACACGCCCTCGAGCCCGAGCAGCTTGCGCTGCACCGCGTCGATGAGCGAGATATCCGACACCTGGAACAAAAAGCGCATCTCGACCATGCCGTCGCGGTGCGAGATGGTATTGCATGACAGCACGTTCGCTCCCATGTCGGAGAGGACCACCGTGACATCGCGCAGCAGGTTCAAACGGTCGATTGCCTCGATGTAGATCTCCACCTTGTAAGACGTGCTCGACGGCGCAGATTTCTCCCACTCCACCTCGATGATGCGCTCGGGGTGTTTCATGAGCTCCTCGGCGTTCGGGCAATCGGCGCGATGCACCGACACGCCGCGGCCGCGCGTCACGAAGCCCAAAATCTTGTCGCCCGGCACCGGGTTGCAACAGCGCGACAGGCGCACGAGCACGTCATCGACGCCCTTCACCACAATGCCGTTCGAGCTGTGCGCCTCGCGACGCTTCGGCGAGACGACGCTTGTAATCATGGGGGGCATGACGCCGGGGCTCGTCTCGGACTGCCCGAGCGCACCGGCGCGCGATTCCTCGTTCCCGTCGTCGACGAGCAACTTCAACAGGCGATTGCCCACATGCTGCGGGCTTTCCTTCCCCGTGCCGATATTGACGAGCATGTCATCGGGGCTTTTGTAACCCATGTGCTCGGAAATCGTCTTGATCGCGCGCATCGAGTTGGCGCTCGAGATGCCGATGCCGTGCTTCTTCATCTCGCGCGTCAAGCGGTCGCGGCCTATCTGCAGATCGTCGGAGCGGCTCGCCTTGCTGAAGAACCCGCGGATCTTGTTGCGCGCTGAGGGCGTCTTCACGATGTTCAGCCAGTCGCGCGAAGGCGTGGCACTCTTCTGCGTGAGGATTTCCACGCGGTCGCCCAGCTGCAGCTCGTAGGTCAGCGGCACGATGGCGCCGTTCACCTTCGCGCCCACGCAATGGTTGCCCACCTCGGTGTGGATGGCGTAGGCGAAATCGACCGGCGTTGATCCCGCCCGCAAGCTCATGACCTCGCCTTTCGGGGTGAACACGAACACCTCAGTCGGCGCTAGGTCAACTTTTAGGTCCTTCAGGAACTCGCGCGAGTCCTGCGTCTCGTCCTGCCAATCGACCATCTGGCGCAGCCATGCCAGCTGCTGGTCGAGCGCGGCGTCGGCCTTCTCGCCCTTTTCCTTGTAACGCCAGTGCGCCGCCACGCCGTATTCGCTTTGGCGATGCATCTCCTCGGTGCGAATCTGCACCTCAAGCGGCCTGCCAGCTGGGCCGATGACCGTGGTGTGCAGGCTTTGGTACATGTTGAACTTCGGCATGGCGATGTAGTCTTTGAATCGCCCTGGCATCGGGTGCCACAGCGTGTGCACCGCGCCTAACGCCGAGTAGCAATCCTTCACCGACTTCACGATGATGCGTACGGCGATGAGGTCGTAGATCTCGGAGAAGCCTTTGCCCTTGTTCACCATCTTTTGGTAGATGGAATACAAATGCTTCGGACGGCCCATGATCTGGCAGACGATGTTGACCTTCTTCATCTCGTCGTGCAGCGTGTCGATCACTTCGCCCAAGTACTGCTCGCGCTCGGCGCGCGACTCGGTGACCATGCGGCTGACCTGCTTGTACTTGTTGGGCTCGAGGTAGTAGAAGGAAAGGTCCTCAAGCTCCCACTTCACCGAGTTGATGCCCAGGCGGTGCGCGATGGGGGCATAGATTTCGAGCGTCTCGCGCGCCTTGAAGATGCGGCGGTCCTCCTTGAGCGCAGAGAGCGTGCGCATGTTGTGCAGGCGGTCGGCCAGCTTGATGACGATGACGCGGATGTCCTTGCTCATGGCGACGAACATCTTGCGGATGGTTGCCACCTGCTCGTCGGTGAGCGTTTCCACCTCGATGCGCGTGATCTTGGTGACGCCGTCGACGAGCTGCGCCACGTGCGGGCCGAACTCCTGCTCGACCAGCTGGCTGGTCACGTCGGTATCCTCCACCGTGTAGCGCTTGATCTCCGCCGTGGCACGGCGGTAAAAGTAAAGCGGGCCAACGCCGACACCGGCGGAAACGCCCTTGCCTTGAATCGTGATCATTGGGGAGCCTCCTTCAAATAAAAACCGCGGCTGCCGTCTTGCTGCGGCGGCCGCGGCCGTACATGATGCCGGAATTACAGATGCTCGTTGAAGAACTTCTCCAGAGCGGGGGCGGCGGTGTCCTCGTCGGCACCCTCGATCTTGACGGTGACGGTGTCGCCGCATTTGATGCCCATGCCCATCAGAGCCATGAGACGGGTGGCGTCAACGGACTTGCCGTTCTTGTCAACAATGGTGACGGTGCTCTGGCAGGTCTTGGCCTCCTTGGCCAGCATGCCGGCGGGACGTGCGTGAATGCCAACGGGCTCTTTGATTGTATAGGTGAATTCTTTCATAGCTTTTTCCTCCCATAGATGCGGTGCGGTAGGGCGCAGCGCAAATAATTAAGCTGTTATTATAATAACATACTCTGCCGCCAACGTCAACGGAAAAAGCTCCAAAAACAAGCTGAATCTTTGGTTGTTTTGAATAAAAAATTGTGTGGAATGTGTACGATTCGTCCATAAATGGGTTGAATCATCATTTCCGGAGAAATTCCCGCAGCACATCCTCCGGGCGGGGCGTGTGCAGCGGGTAGCGTGCGCGCAGCGGCGCGGCGGCACCGTCCATGATGTAAGGCGTGCCGACAAGGTCGAGCATCGCTACATCGTTGTAGTTGTCGCCGAAGGCCATGACCTCGTCATGGGCGAAGCCCAGCACGCGGCAGAGCGACTCGACGCCGACACCCTTGTTGGCGGTGGTCGTGTCGATCCAGTACGGGCCCGCCACGGCGCAGTTGGCCTGCTGCCAGCGCGGCACAAAGCGGTCCGCGTACTTTTCCACGCCCTCATGCAGGTAGACCGACACCTTGACGATCTCCTCGGGGATCTCGGACGGGTCGGAGATGACCTTGTAACGGTTGCCGATAAATTGGATGCGGTCCAGCATACCGAGGCCGCGCTCCATCAGATAGGCGCAGTTCTGGCCCGAGAGCATGACCTCGCCCTGGCCGTCGCTGCGGTCCCACAGGTCGTGGGCAATTTCCTCCGCCAGTGCGCGGGGCATGGGGTTCTCGGCAATGCAGTGCTCGTCCTTGAACAGCACGCCGCCGTTCTCGCACAGGAAAACACAGCAGTCGGCCACCGGCGCAAACAGCAGGCGCAGGCTGGTGTACTGCCGCCCGGATGCCGGGCAGAACAAGATGCCGCGGTCATGCAGGGCGCGGATCTGGTCGAAAATTTCGCCCTCCAGCTTTTTGCGGCCATATTGCAGCAGCGTACCGTCAATGTCGCTGCAGATCATTTTGATTGCCATAATACAACTCCTTTGTGGTTACGGGAATATTGTAGCACATTTGGCAGGGTGTTTGCAATTTTGTTTGGGCGCGTTATAATAAATTCGTAAGGGTGAGCAGTGCTCGCCCGCGGAACCTGACGGTGGCCGTGAACGGCCCGGGTCGTCGAGGACGCCGACCCCTACAACGTGCGGAAATGCGCGAAAAGAACGGAGATGCAATAGTATGGCTTTCATCACAATAAACCACCACGCCCCTGCCGACAACGGCGCGGCGTTTGTGGCCGAAAACGCCACACTGGCGGGCAGCGTGCGGCTTGAGAAAAACAGCAGCGTCTGGTACGGCGCGGTGCTGCGGGCGGACACCGGGCGCATCGCCATTGGGGAAAACTCCAACGTGCAGGACAACGCCGTGCTGCACACCGGCCCCGGGCTGGATGTGACGGTGGGGCGCGGAACGTCCGTCGGGCACGGGGCCGTTGTGCACGGCTGCACGGTGGGCGACGGCTGCCTGATTGGGATGCACGCGACGATTTTGAACGGCGCGGTCATCGGGGATGGCTGCCTGATCGCCGCGGGGGCGCTTGTGCCGGAGAACATGCAGGTGCCCGCGGGGAGCCTTGTCATCGGCGTGCCCGGCAAGGTCGTGCGGCCCGTCAGCGCGGCACAGGCTGCCGCCATCAAGGCCAATGAAGAAGAATATCTGGAATTGGCGAGGGCGCACGCAGAGGCAAAATAACCGCGGTATGCGCTTTTGCCGGAGACGTAGGGCGGCCAGCCCTCTGGCCGCCGCGGAGCCTTACCGTCATTGCCTGTTCCCCGGATGGTTGTAGGGGGCGGCGTCCCCGACGCCCCGCAGGCGGCGCACGTGTCCCGGGAGGGATGAGCGAGTAAGGTGAACGGGAGAACCGTAGGGCGGGGTGCCCACACCCCGCCGCGGAGGGGTCAAGACCCCTCCCTACAGTGTGAACCGTTAAAGGGGTGTGTAAGGCAAACGGGCGGTTAAGGCAAGGCCGCGGGCGGCATATATGCCGCCCCTACAGGGCAACAAAAAAGTGCTGCAATCCATTGCGGAAAGCAGCACTCTTTTATTTTGGAATTTACTTCAGCACCGCGCCCAGATTGGCGCTGGTGACCAACCTTGCGTACCGTGCCAGCCAGCCGGTCTTGATGTTCGGCTCGGGCTGGACGTAGGCGGCCTTGCGGGCGGCAAGCTCGTCGTCGCTGACGGCCAGGTGGATGGACGCATTCGGAATGTCGATCTCGATGGTGTCCCCTTCCCTGACCAGACCGATGGGGCCGCCGGAGGCTGCCTCGGGGCTGACGTGGCCGATGGCCGCGCCGCGGGACGCACCGGAGAAGCGGCCATCCGTGATGAGTGCCACGGTGGTATCCAGCTTCATGCCCGCCAGTGCGCTGGTGGGGTTGAGCATCTCGCGCATACCGGGGCCGCCCTTGGGGCCCTCGTAGCGG